>SDBT01000256.1_pt1 | contig 78963 bp, 72 predicted proteins | sample 2277101 | NCBI WGS metagenome assembly SDBT01 (sample SAMN10404973, study PRJNA504765) | marine sediment metagenome | isolation source: marine sediment core GS10_PC15, 103 cmbsf | place: Arctic Ocean: Southern Knipovich Ridge | collected 2010
GGGGTTGGTCACGGTCCAGTTATACTTGATTTTCTGGGCACCCTTGCCCTGGCCTTTAACCGGTCCCATGGCCGCCAGGAAGTCGTTAATGGTCTTTTCAGTGATGACCACCGAGACCGACTGGGCCGAGGCGCTGCTGAACACTGCACCGGTCAGGGCGATCAGCAGAATAGTAAGCATTCTACGCATTTTTTCTTCCTTTTTTTGGTCGCTTTGTGTCGGCAGCAGAGCCGGCGAAAAGGTGTAATCGTCAGTCCTTGTCGGTTTTGCGTGAAAAACGTACGCTGGCCCGGTAGAGGAGGTCCTGCTCGGTCGAGGTTAGGCTGTCATAGCCCCGAGTATTGATCTTGTCCAGTATCTCATCCACTTGACGCCGAAGAAGATCATCCTCCCGGTTTTCCTGCGCTTCACGGGCGATGCGGCGGGCTTTTTTCAAGTCATTGATCCGAGCAAGGAGTTGTGGCGCCGCAGTCCGCTGTTTGGCGCGCAGGTAGACCCACCCGATGACCATTCCCGAGAGGTGGGTCAGGTGACTCACCGTGGAGGCGCCGGCCTGGATGGAAGCCCAAAACGCCACAGCCGCCAGGAAACCTACAAAATATTTTACCTTGATGGGAAACATGAAATACAGGTACACCAGGCGGTCAGGGTAAGCCAGGCCGTAGGCCAGCAGCACCCCGTAGATGGCCCCACTGGCGCCCACCACCGGTATCAGTGAGTTCACGCTTAGCAGCACCGTCACCAGTCCCGCGCCTACGCCGGTGACCAGGTAGTAGCGCAGGAAGGAAACGCCACCCCAACTGTTTTCCAGCTCCGAACCGAACATCCACAACACGAACATGTTCATTCCGACGTGCCAGAACCCGGCGTGGAGGAACAAGTAGGTCAGCGGTTGCCACAGCATGAAATCATAGACCACATACCGGGGGACCAACCCCAACAGGGGGAAGATCAATCGTTCGGTGCCGGTCAGGCTCAGTATGATCCAGATAGCCAGGTTAAGGATCAGCAGGGTGCGGATAACCGTAGACTGGGGTTTCCGCCAGCCGAACAGGTCCCGGCCGGCGGGGCTAAGGTACTGGTAGCGCATCGGCTTGCCGGGGAATGTGAGCCGCGACGAACTCCCCGATTGTCCGCCAGACAGCCTCCTTCTCGGTACTGTCGGGTAGCACATGGGAGGACTGCTGGAATTCGACCAGCGCCTTGTCAGTAGAGGCGATGGTCTCATGCACCAGCCGGGCGTTATTGAAAGGGGCGGTGATGTCGGCGTGGGAGTGCATTATCAGTGCCGGAGCCTTTACGCTACCCAGCTCCGCCAGTACGCGGCGGTTCAGCCGCACCATCTGCCACAGCGCCTTGGCCGGGTAGCCGGGATAGCCATAGTAAGGGTGCTGGTCCGGGTTGCGGTCCGCGTAAACCCGGGCTTTGGGGATTACCAGTTTGAAACGCGAGGTAAGCGGCAATAGTCTCATCTTCCATGAATGGGGCAGCAAGGTGGAGGACATGGCCACCACCCCGGCCACCGGGAAAAGCGCGGCCAGGTGCAGGGCCAGTCCGGCGCCCATGCTCAGGCCGATCACGAACGCGGCCTCACAATCCAGCATGAAATCGGTGAAGTGGAATTCGACCTCCTCCAGCCAGTCTTCAGCCCGGACCAGGTTGCATTCCTCCATGGTTGTTCCATGACCGGGCAGTAACCGGGCGGACACCCGGTAACCCTGATCCGCCAGGAATTGCGCCAGGCCCCGTAATTCGTAAGTGGAGCCGCTGAAGCCGTGAATCAGGTAACAACCCAACGGGCCGGAGCCCAGCTCCAGGTCCTCAGTGGCAAAACGGTGGTTCTCAGTGCTGTTCATTTACGTACCTGCCGCCAGAATTTCAGGGAGCGTAATTTGTCCATACCATCCACGTGGATAAAGAGATATTTCAGCAGGAATTCGTCCGCTTCCTGCAAAGCGCCGGGAGCGGGATGCAAGCCGGCCAGCTTGGTAATGTGGGTGGCAGCCAAGTCTCGCAAATAGCTGAGTGTTACTCGGCCCAAGGGCCGCGATCCCGAGGGGCGGCAGCGGGCGCAGAGCAGGTCCCCGTCCACAGGATCCAAAACCGCTTCCTGTATCTGGCGGCCACAATGGGGGCACTCATCCAGGTGGGGAGCAAAGCCGAGTTGCCGGGCCAGGTGCAGCTGGTAAAAGTGCACCACGGTGGAAAGGTCCCCGCCGGTTGTATCGAGCTGCTCCAGGGAGGCGGTGATCAACCGGAAGAGCAAGGGCTGGGGATCGGCGACCTGGACCGCCCGGTCGAGCATCTCCACCAGCAGCAAGGCGGCGGCGCTACGGCCCAGGTCGGTGGCCAGGGCGGCATACCTCCCTGCCAATTCCGCTCCCACCAACGTCTGGATGTCCCGGCCGTCCTTATGGCGATACTCCACAGCCAGGCGATTGGGAACAGACAGCACCCCCTGCAGAGCATGCTTCGGCCGGCGGGCGCCGCGAGCCATGACTGTTACCTTGCCGTATATTTCAGTGAACAGGCGGACGATCAGCGAGGTATCGGAATATTCGATGGCCCGCAACACCATCGCCTCGCTAGCGTGGGGCACCGACACTTCAAGTCGACCGGTTCATCCGCCGCCCGGGCCCGGTATCATTCGCCGGCGTCTGTGTGGGGCATGGATTTCCAGGCCGGCCGGTTATTCCAGACCACCTCACCGCCCACGATAGTCATTAGCACGGCGGTCTGAAGGATTTCCCGCGGCTCCCCTGCCAGGGGATTGCGGGAGAGGATAGTCAGGTCGGCGTCGTAGCCCGGTGCGATCTTGCCCCGCCGGCCATCCTCGAAGGCAGCGTATGCGGCCCAGGTGGTCAACAATTTGGCCGCCTCCAGCCCCCCCAACCGCTGGCCGGCCTGCCAGCCGCCATCCGGCCAGCCGGTGGTATCCTGGCGGGTACGGGCGGCATAGATCTGGAGCAAGGGGTCTTCCTTTTCCACCGGGCAGTCAGACCCGCCGCAGATACGGACTCCCGCCTCCAGGAAACGCCGCCAGGCATAAGCCCCCCTGATGCGCTGGGGGCCAACCCGGTCCCGGGCCCAATACATATCGCTGGTAGCATGCGTGGGCTGCATGGCCGCAATGACGCCCAGCCGGGCGAAGCGGGGAATATCGGATAGAGAAACCACCTGGGCATGCTCGATCCGAGGCCGCAGGTCGTATCCGGGCCATTGCCGCAGGACGGCCTCGTAGACGTCCAACGTGATGCGGTTGGCCCGGTCTCCGATGGCATGCACCGCAGGTTGGAAGCCGGCCTTGAGGGTGGCCTCGATCAGTCTCTCGAGTTCATTGGGCGCAGTGATCACCAGACCGCGATTACCGGGATCATCGCTGTAGTCCGCCAACAGGGCCGCCCCCCGGCTGCCCAGGGCGCCATCGGCGTAGAATTTTACGGTCCGCACAGTCATCCGGTCGCCGTAGTCGAAGGTCGGTCCGGCCAGGAAATGCCGCTCCAGCAGCTGATCATCGCTGCCGTCCAGCATACCGTAGTAGCGCATACTGAAGTGGCCCTCATCCACCAGCTCGGCGATGACCTCCAGGGTACGGTCGTCCACGCCGGCGTCGTGCACCTCGGTCAGTCCAACCTGGTTGCAGCGCTTGATGGCTGCCAGCAGCCAGCGCCGGATATCTTCCCGAGATGGCTCGGCCAGAACCCGGCTGACCAGTTCCATCGCGTTGTCCAACATGATGCCGGTGGGATGGCCAGCGGCGTCCCGGAAAATGACGCCACCGTCGGGGGTGACGGTTTCATCGTTTATCCCCGCCAGCAGCAGGACCTTGGTATTAACCCACAGCGCATGGCCGTCCACCCGCCGCAAGTAAACCGGGTTGTCGGGCGCCACCTTGTCCAACATACCGCGGGTGGGAAATCGTTTCACCGGCCAGTCGTTCTGGTCCCAGCCCCGCCCGGTGATCCAGGCGCCCGGCGGCAGTTCCCGCGTCTTGGCGGCCACCATCCGGGCTACCTCTTCGATTGAGCCGGTGCCGGCCAATTGCAGTTCATTGAGCGAACGCCCGAAGCCCAGCAGATGGAAGTGGCTGTCGGTCAGCCCCGGCAGCACTACCGCCCCTTTCAGATCGATACGCTTAGTGCCCAGGCCCGCCAAAGCCCGGACCTCTTCCACACGACCGACTGTCAGGATGCGGCCGTCAACGATAGCCAGGGCCTGCGCGGGTGGTAAATACGGGTCCAGGGTGATAATCGTGCCGCCGGTCAGGATCATATCCACCTTTGAGCGGGGCACACAGGCCAGGATCAATATGAGTGCCGACAACAGCAACCGGGAGACCAGGCTTTTCAATTGTGAAACGGTCATGCAAAAAACTCCAAAATTGGTTCAAGCCAAAATGCAAGCTACTCGATTCCAGCGTTCCGGGCAATGCCTGAGGGAGCCGGGTTTCTTCTGTTGACGGGGATTTAAGCCCTCACCGGTCCCGTTACGCTCGGGAACAGGCGAGGCAGCACCTGGGTGGCGGGTGCGCGGTAAGCCTGGTCGTAGAGGGGGGAAATCTCGTTGGCCTCGGGGTTGATCTCCAGGCTATAAGCCCCATTCTGGCGGGCTACCTGTGGGAATCCGGCTGCCGGCCAGACTGTCCCTGAGGTGCCCACCGACACGAATAAGTCGCACCCGGCCAGCGATTCCATGGCCGCAGTGATCACATTTTGGTCCAGGCTGTCGCCGAACCAGACGATATCGGGCCGTAGCCAGGCGCCGCATTCGCAGCGGTCCGGGTAGTCGCTGCCGGGCTCTATCTCGAGCCGTCGTCCATCACTGGGGCAGCGCAGCCGCCAGAGGGAACCGTGGAGCTCGATGACCCGGCCTGAACCGGCCCGGTTATGCAGCCCGTCGATGTTCTGGGTCACCACACTCACCTGCGGGTGCTGCTGCTCCAGGGCGGCGATTACCTGGTGGCCAACGTTGGGCTTACAGGCAGCTACCCCCAGGCGACGCTCACGATGGAAAGTGAGCACTTTCTCGGGGTCGCGCCTAAAGGCCTTCTCACAGGCCACCTCCTCCCAACGGTACTTGGTCCAGATGCCGCCTTTTCCCCGGTAAGTGGGGATACCGCTTTCGGCCGACATGCCGGCGCCGGTGAAGAATACGATGGCCCGATAATCAGATGGCTGTAGAGGAGTGATGTCCATCCTGGCGGCTTACTGGTGGTCAAGCGCTCGAAAATAGCGTCCACCACCGTAGTTGACCACGGCGGGGAGCACCTCCCAAGAAACAGGAGAGGAATGAGTCAGCGTTTGTTGATCGGCTTAAAAGACCGCTTGGTCTCGCCGGTGTAGATCTGGCGCGGCCGATAAATCCGGCCGTGAGGGTCCTCGCTCATCTCTTTCCACTGGGCGATCCAGCCGGGCAGGCGGCCCAGAGCAAACATGACTGTGAACATGTTCGTGGGCAGGCCCATGGCCCGGTATATTATACCGCTGTAGAAGTCAACGTTGGGGTATAGTTTCCGTTCGACAAAGTAATCGTCTTCCAGGGCCACCTGCTCCAGGTTTTTGGCGATGTCCAGCAAGGGATCCACGACCCCCAGCTGTTCCAGCACTTTATCGGAGATTTCCTTGAGGATCCGGGCCCGGGGGTCGAAGTTTTTATAGACCCGGTGCCCGAAGCCCATCAGCCGGAAGTCGGAGGATTTGTCCTTGGCCAGATTGACGTACTTCTTATAATCCTCTTTGTCATCGTAGATCATTTGCAGCATCTGGATGACCTTCTGGTTGGCCCCGCCGTGCAGCGGTCCCCACAGGGCGTTAACTCCCCCGGCCATGGAGGCAAAGAGGTTGGCCTGGCTGCTGCCTACCATTCGCACGGTGGAGGTACTGCAGTTCTGCTCGTGATCGGCGTGCAGTATCAGCAGCAGGTTCAGGGCTTCCTCCAGCACCGGCGGCACCTCGTACGGCTCGGCCGGCACCGCAAACATCATGTGGATAAAATCTCCGGGATAGCTCAGGTCGTTCCGGGGGTAGATGTAAGGCTGCCCCATCGACTTCTTGTAGGAAAAGGCTGCGATGGTCTTGGCTTTGGCCAACAGGCGGATGATATTCAGATCAACATCTTCACCGTTGCCGGTATCGGGGTAATAGGCCGACATGGAGGAGATCATGGAGGAGAGCACTGCCATGGGATGCACTGTCGGCGGGTAACCCTCGAATAACTTCTTCATATCCTCGTGGATCATACTGTGGTGGATCAGCTGGTCCCGGAACTGGGTCACTTCCTTTTCACTGGGCAGGTGGCCGTATACCAGCAGGTAACACACTTCGACGAACCGGGCGCCCCGGGCCAACTCCTCTATCGGATAGCCGCGGTATTGCAGAATGCCCTTTTCACCATCGATGAAAGTGATGCTGCTGATGCACGAGCCGGTGTTGCCATAGCCGGGGTCCAGGGTGATGGCGCCGGATTGGGCCCGTAGCTTGGTGATGTCGATGCCGACCTCACCCTCCGAACCGACGACCACCGGCAGTTCGTATTCTTTACCCTGCAATATAAGTTTGGCGGTATCCATGGTAAACCTCCCACACGCTAGCAGTTACATGAGTAGTTGCAAATAGCTGGTTCAAGAAGCGGCCTCAAAAGCGCTAAAATCAGCAGGTTAAATTACGACAACCGGGTCGGAAATTGCCACGCTTTCCTGAGCTTTCGGCGGTGAAAAATACGATTTCAGCTATCCCGGGATTCCTGTTCCTTTAACGCCTGTCTGGCAAAGGGGGACAGTTTTTTTAAGGAAAGCTCGCCGCTCCGGTAACGGGCCAGTTCGTCATCGAGTTCTTTTAAGAAACCGGCGTGCCGGTGGCGCCATTGCCGACCAGTCATGCGTCCCGAAAAGAACATGACGTTGCTTAAGGGATACTCGTCCGGGTGGAAGACGGTGAAGAAGATATGCCAGACGAAGATAGCCAGGGTAGCCAACCAGGCCTCCCAATAGTGTACTGCCTCGGATACCTTGATCAGCCAAATCGGTGTGGCCTCGCCCAGAGAGGTGGGGAACCACAGGACCAGGCCGGTAATAATCATCACCATCGTGCCCCACACCAGCGCCCAGTACTCTATCTTTTCGGTGTAGTCAAACAGGGGGAACTTGACCTTCGGTTCCCGGCCGGTGATCTGAGCTTTCATGTAACCGGCGAAATCATGGATATCACTGCTCTGGGGCAGCATCTGCCGCAGATGGTGCCGGCCCCACCGGCTGATGATTGCATAGCCCAGGTGCCACAGTGAAACGATGATCATCACCACCGCGGCGGTCCGGTGGATCAGGCTCCGGGCGGTTTCGGTAAGTCCTGCCCCGGCCAGCATTTTGACCCAACCGGCCTCGTGAAACTTCAGGGCGAAACCAGTGATCACCAGCGTAAAGAATGATACCAGTATAATACTGTGTTGCCATACTTCTACCCGCGAGAACCGTCGCAGGGTATCGCCGTTCCCGGTGGTCTCGGCCCGCCGTCGCCGCCGGATATGGCCGATAACTATCAGGATGTTGTGGAGGAGCATGAAACCGATGGTCACTCCAATGAGGCTCAGGTAAATGTACTTGACGATATCCTCGATGGGGGTTTCCCGGATCAGCAGGGAGGTGTGGGTGTAGGCCTGAGCGAATTGGGCGGTGGCGCCTTCGTGGCAGCGGCCGCAGGTCTCCGGCAGGTTGGTCGGATGAATCGAGGAGGCTTCATGTTCGGACCCCAGAATGGCGTGCACGCCGTGGCAATCGTAGCAGGTGGAGGCATCCTCGTCTCCCTGGAGTACCGCCAGGCCGTGGTAGCTGTCCCGGTATGTGGCGACCACATCCTCCGGCAGGTCGTACTTGCGGGCCAACTCCTGGTCGGAATGGCACTTCAGGCAGGTGCGGTCGGCCGACTCCTTCTTTTTCAACTCATCGTAGTGCCCGGTAGGATCCAAGATGGCGTGCTCGCCGTGGCAGGAGATACAGGCCGGCGCGTCCCGGACCCCGCGCTGCAAGGCTAGCCAGTGATCGCTGCGGCGAAACTCGTCATACTCGGCGGTATGGCATTGTCCGCAAGTTTCGGCCACGTTCCAGTAATTGATGGTGGAGCGGGAGTGTTTCAGGTTCTGGATGTCGTGGGTGCCGTGGCAGTCGTTGCAGGTGGCGGACTTGTAGCCCGAGGACTCCAGTACCCGGAAATGGACGCTCAAGCGGTAGCGGGTGATGGGATCGCGGATGGCGATATCGTGTCGTTCCACCAGTTCGGGATTGGAGTGGCAGCGGCCACAGGTAGTCACCAGGTTGGCGGGATGCACGAGGGAGCCGCGGTCGTCGTCGGGCAGGATGTCGTGACTGCCGTGGCAATCAACACAGGTGGCTTCATCGGGGTGGGTGGAACTGAGCTTTAGCCCATGCACACTCTGCGAGTGCTGGTCCCATTCGTCCTCATGGCAGCCACCGCAGGCGTCGGCCAGGGACATGATAGGTATGAGTCCTTCTTCCGAGTGTTCCTCCAGGTCCATGTCCAGGTGGCACGATTGGCAATCGAGGTCCTCGTGGACCGAGGCCTCCGTAGAGACCTCGTGACAGTCGAGGCAGGCGTCTTCCTGAGCCCAGAGGGGTAGAACCAGTATAACAATAAAGAGCAGTTTTTTCATCAATCAACCTCGGAAGAAAGTTCCAATCAGGATAAATATTAGTAGGAGGAAGCCGATTGACAGGAGCAGGTAGGCGAAGATCAGGAGGAAGTACTTGGTCCAGCGGGGCAGTGGCCTGACTTTCAGTTTGTCAAGACTATCGTCGGCGATCAGCCGCTCCTTCTCCAGTGGGCGTTCTTCATCGAACCGTTCTTCGGTGACGTAGCCGGTGAAGATGACCTCATCCATGGGGAAGGTTCCGGGGCGCAGGTGAGTATTGAAGAAGTGGACGGTGAAGATGAACGCCGTTGCAAGTAAAGCCTCCTCGGAATGGATGATATGGGCGGCGTTGATGGCCCACCCGGGGAGAAGCCTGGTAAAGAACTCGGGAAACCAGAGCGTGGCCCCACTGAAACCGATAATAACCATTCCCCAGAATACGGCGTAGTAGTCGAACTTTTCCCAATAAGTCCAGCGGTCAAACTTGGGTGGATTTTTCCGTGCGCCTATGAAATAGCTGAGGTGTTGGAAGAAATCCTTGAAATCTTTCGGACGGATCACCAACGATTTGGGACCATAAAAGATGCCCTTCTCTTTCCGCACCACCCAGCGGTAGAGTATGACGGTGACGTGAATGACAAAAACGCCAAACAGAACCGTAGCGGCAGTCCGGTGGAGAAGCGCCGCAGCTCGCAGGCTGAGGATATGGTTTACGAACCAGGTGGCCAGGGCGGTATGACTGTATTTCAACGGCAGCCCGGTTGTGGCCAGGGTAAGGAAGGAGAAGATCAATCCCAGGTGGAGTAGCCGTGGGAACAGGCCGAAACGCTTGATGCGATGTGCGGTTTTCATCACCCAAGGTTTTTTCCCTTCCATGATCCGCTTGATCAGCAGGCGGAGGAGCCATAGCAGGGTATGGCCACCGAATATGACCAGGACCCCTCCCAGCAACCAGCGCATGAAGGTGTCGATCCACATCAGGATGGGATTTTCCTTGTGCTCCATGGGACTGTAGTGCTGGAGGTAGGACACGAAGTTGATATTCACGTCTTCGTGGCACTGGCCACAGGTGCTGACGATATTCTGCTGGCTGATGGTGGAGCGGGGATCAGAGGACGGCAGCACGCTGTGGTTGTCATGGCAGTTGGCGCAAGTGGCGAAATCGGTACCCTGATACCCCAGCTGATAAACCTGGCCGTGATAGGTTTCCTGATAGCCCTCCACCACCTCCGGGTTGAGCTGAAACTTGAGAATGATCTCCCGGTTGCTGTGGCAGGAGCTGCACAATTCGACGATACCCTGACCCGCCAGGGCTTCCTCGGTTTTGGGAATGAACCGCTCACCGTGGCAGGTGGTGCAGGTGGGGGCTTCGGGGTGTCCCTTGGCGGAGCTGGTACCGTGCACCGACATTTCCCAGGCGGCCTGTTGCTCGGGATGGCAATCGGAGCAGGCCCGCTTGATACCGCTGAAGGCCGGGTGCTCGGGGGCCCGAAAATGGTACTGGTGGCACTGGCCGCAATCGACCGGTTCCCCGGCCCGGGCCGCGGCGATCTTTTCGCTATGGATGGCCATGTGGGCTTCGGCGGCGCTGGCGAGCAAGTCTTCCTGGTGGCAATTCAGGCAGACATTGGCAACACCGGTTTCAAAGATAGATGAATGAGCGGCGGACATGTCGGTGGAATGGCCGGTGTGGCAGGCCACACAGGTCTCCAACCGGGGATCGTCGCCCCGCTCCGGCCGGTGAATTGAAATCTCGTAGCCGACGTGGCAGCGGGTACAGGTGAGATCCAGGCGGGCCACCGAGACCAGGCTGCCCGGGTCCCGGGGCGAGAGCACCCGGTGCTTGGCGTGACAGTCCGAGCAGGTGGGGGCTTTCAGATTACCGGCCTCGATCTCCGCGTAGTGGCGCGACTCGGTGTAGTTGGCCACCTCCTGTTCATGGCAGGCCTGGCATGATTCCACCAACCGCGTTTTCCACTCCTGGGGAGTATACCGGGCTTGCTCCATCTTGAAGTGGGGATCATGGCAGGAGACGCAGCTGACTTTCTCGCCGTCCGACTCAGTGTTCCAATGCCGGGAGGCGAGCAAGTCGCTTAATATATCTTGATGGCAGACACCGCACACTTCACGCGGATGACCCTTCCAGGAAACTTTATGCCGGCCGTGGCAGTCGGGGCAACCGGGGATGGAGGTGTAGCCCTTAGCCCGCAAGGGACCGAAGAACCCCTCCACGAAGGTGGCTTGTTCCTCCTCGTGGCACAGGCCGCAATCGGGTAGGGCCAGCCGGGGTGCATGGGGCCAGTCATCCACACCCTCCAAGTCGGAATGACAATCGATACAGGCGAAGTCTTCGTGCGGGGTGTCGATCAGGTGCTCACTGACGACATGGAAGGAAATCTCCATGCCATAGCGCAGCCCGGTCAGGTCGGGATCGTCGTGGCAGGCCTCGCAGGTTTCGTTGTCCTGCCCCCAGGCGGTTGCCGGGAGCAACCAGCAACTGAGGACAATGAAAGCTATCCATTTATATAAGGGAAAAAACTGCTGGGCCGATTTACGCACGGTTAGGGTTTACTTTCGAATGCCAGCTAGGTAGTTTCTTTGTACCGGGTCTGCACTGATTGGGGAAACAAGATCGGATAAGGGAACGGCCTTACACGGCGGACTGCAACCGGCCTGCCCTGTGTCATGGCCGGTTTTTCAGCCCGTTGATATGGTTTTCCAGGCCGATGATGGTCCGGTGGTCAGCGGAAGAAACCACACTGCCGTGGCACTGGCCGCAATCTGTCCAGTCGGCACTATGGCCCTCCGGCGGCAGGCCATGGCACGTACCGCACAGATCACCGGTGGCAGGTTCTGTCCAGGTCCAGCTGGAATCGATACCGCTGGCGAAGGAATATGTGAAATTGCCGTGGCAATAGATGTCCGAGCAGGTGCCTTCGTCGCGGTCCCAGCTGCTCTCGGTGCCCACCGCCGCTACATCACCCAGGGAGCCAAATGTCACCTCGGCGTGGGCGCTGGTGTCGATGTGGCCCTCCGCCAGTACTGAATCGGGCACTACGTGGCAGGAGGCGCAGGTCACGTTGCTGGTCAGATCATGCGCGCCGGTATAATGACTGGTGTGCACACCGACGGTTAAGACGGTGACGGCTGTATCGCCCGCCAGGTTCTCGAAGGGCTCGGTTGTCAGGTAGCCGTGGCAGTTGTCGCAGGCCAGGGGCCCCTTGTCGGCAGTATGGCAGAACTCACGCCGGCAGCCCTCGGCCAGTGCACCGCCCCCAAGGTCCTGGCCGTGGCAGACCCTGCAAGCGTCGAAATCATAATTAGAGGTGCGCATTCGCACCTGGTGTGTCAGCCACCATTGGTTATCATGGTGGCAGGTTCCGCCGCTGCAACCCTCGGCTGTCTCGGCTCCCGACAGGTCGGCTCCGTGGCACTCGCCGCACGAGGTGAAATTGTAGCCGGTGGCGCGCAAGCGGGCCTGGTGGGCCTCCACCCAACCGGCCGGATGGGGGTTGATATCCTTGGCCGGCTCGGAACAGCCTACGAACGCGGCCAGCATTACCGCCAACAGGCAGAGCAGCAGGCGTTTAGTTAACATGACACTTCTGACAGGTGTAATCGGTTCCGGGGTCATGGCAGACCAGGCAATAGTCGGGTTTATCCAGGGCCTCTTCAGCGTGGAAGCCGCCGTCGCCAGGGGTCACGTTCACCCAGCCCCAGCTATTGTGGCTGAGCGGCATCACCGCCCGGGCCAGGTGGCAGCTCATACACTCCCGGGGCTGCTGGTGGCAGGTGCTGCACTCCTTTTCGAAGCTCAGAAAGTCCCCGGCATGCAGGAACCCATAGTTGGCCGGGTGGACCTGTTTTTCCAGCTGGGCCTGGGCGTGGCAAGCCTCGCAATCGGTTTCCTGGTGGCACATAGCGCAGTCGTTATTCCCGGCGCCGCCGGCCCACAGTCCGTGGACTTCGCGCCAGTCCGGAGCGTGATTGGCGGGGCGCTTGCCCTCGAGAGAGGCATGGCAGATAAGGCAACCGGAATCCGTTATGGGCGTATTGTGGCAGTCCATGCACAGGCCCATGGCGGGGAGCATCCGGGGCGCCAGAGCCTCAGCCCCCGCTTTACCTAAATGGCACTTTTCGCAGGCTACACCATTGGCCAGGTGAGTACTGTGCGGGAACTGCAGGCCGGCGGTGGGCGCCCAGCCGTAGGTGCCGGGATCATCGGGCTGGGTATGGCACAGTTCGCATTCCTCCGGGGCGGTATCACCATCGTGGCAATCCAGGCAGAAATCCATGTCCGGGAGGATATTGTGGGACAGAGCGGTACTGGTGGTCACCGCCGCATGGCAGTCGGTGCACTCCACCCCCACATCCTCGATGTGGAAGCTGTGGGGGAAGATAATCCGGTCGGCGGTTTCCTGCGCTCCGGTCAGGTTGGAGGCTGTGCCGGCCGCCACCAATAGCGTTAACAGGGCGATCCTAGAAGGCATAGGTGATCTGCAGGCCCAGTCGACCGTCTTTTTCGAAGAAACGATTCTTGGTGTATTGGGTAAATAGTCGGTAGGTCAGGTTACGGAAGCTACCCTGTAGCCAAGCGGTACCCATTAGGGTCGATTCGTCGGTGGCCGCCCGGTTGATCCGGCTGTTCTGGCCAGTCAGGTCGGATACGGCCGGGGAATCGTCATCGAAGCGGGAATAGGTCCCGGCCCCCAGGCTGCCCCCTACCTGCAATTTGCCCTGGATACTCGTCCGCGCGCTGAGTTGGGCGTAGTTGCCTTCGTATAGCGATTGGGTGTTCATCCGCCAGGCCAGTGCCAGCCCGCCCCACGATACGTCGGCCAGCAGGTATCGGGCCTGACTGCCACCCAGGCGTTGGCTCAGGCTGAGGCGCACTTGCACACGACCCGCCAGTGCCACCCGGCCGCCGGCTGATACCACCTGGCGGGGGGCGAAGGTTGTGTCCTCGGATACCCAGGCATAAGGGCGTTGAGTCAGCTGCCCGGCGTAACGATACTGTATGTGGATGGTGGCTCGAGGTGTCAGGCGGTAAACAGTGCGTAGCCTGATTTTTTCCGGCGCGGCTTGAGCCAGGTTCAGGGCCAGGTCCGCCACTTGCGACAGTGGGCCGAATTTCTTTCGCAGGGTGCCGCCCAGGTAGGTCTGCAACTCATCCCGTCGATAATTTCCCCAGACCTGGACCCCATAACTGGTGCTGCCCTGAGCGATGTGCATCAGTCCCCCGAATACCGGCTGGCCGCCCTGGCTGTAGCCGGTGGCGATTTCACTGTCGGGGGTGACGCCGGCGTAAAATTTGAGCTGGCGGCTTTTGCCGGCGGCGGCAACCTTTTTTTTAAGAGCGATACCGTCGAACCGGGTGGCGTGCAGGGAATTCCAGAATTGCTGCCGTCCCAGGGCTGCCAGCCAGGTGGCACTCAGGCGATAATTCACCCGGCCGGAGTAGAGCCACAACCCCGCCGGGCGGGTGAGGGTAGCGGGGGTGAGGTCCCCGAACAAGTCCCAACTGAGCCGGTCGTTCAGCCGGTGATTCACGCTCAGCCGCCCCCGCCAGACCAGGGCATCATCGGCGCTAAGGTCGCTGCGCGGAGTAACAAAACCGCCCTGCAGGAGTACTTGCGGCCTGGCAGCCGGCAGGCTGGAAGCCGCCGCCAATAAGGTGCATACCAGGCTGGTGGCACTAATACAGGCTCGCACTTGGCGGACGCTGGAGCCGATGAAGTCTGGTATCATGGGGCTAAATTACAATAAATTCAGATTGATAGGAGTTTTTTGAAAAGCGAGCGCATCAGGATCGGATAATTCATTAACATGATTGTGTTCACACAGTAGCGGTAGAACAACGCACTATGAGGATAATAACACCACTTTATCTTGTTAATAATATAATTTCTCCCAGGGCTGAATGTCAATAAACTTGCAGTGGGGTCTGGTAAATAGAACCGGGTTAGTGACCGATATTGATGAAAACGGTTTTTTTAATATTGTAGGACTGATCAGAGTCGGCCATAAAAAAATGCTTTACTTTCGAAAAAAGTTGCCTACATTACAGCCTGGATACGAAAATCCAGTCAATGTATAGGTTGCATGGGAGTACCATGGCTGCGAGAAGTATTAAACAAGTAGTTGGAAATGACCGCCACCGGATCGCTGGGATCGGTTGGGCGTTACTGGCTACCCTGGTGCTGTTGGTGGTCGCTCCTGGGTCGATTGCGGCCCAGGAGTTCTTCGACGAAGACAGTACTTACTATGAGGACGAATACTACGACGACTCTGATGCCGCGGGCTATTTTGGCGATGAGGAGGAATACGGCGTCGAGGGTGATGAGTATTATGAGGACGAGTACTACGATGACGAGGGGGAATATTACGACGACGAGGGGGAGTATTACGACGAAGACGCCTACTATGAGGATGAATTTTACGACGAGGGTGAATTTGAAGAATACGATGACGAGTTCGGTGACGAGGCGGTCGATGAGGGCCTTGACCTGGCCGATGACCAGGCCGGTGAGATAGAGTTGGTGGAAGTGGCGGAGATCGAGCAGAAGCGCATCAAGGACCCCCGGGTCCTGCGGGGCTATACCGTCAAGCTGGCGGTAGTGTCACCCTGGTACGCCGGGCTGGGGCTGAACAGCTGGTGGTACTCCTATATCGACGCTCGCCTGGCGGTGGATATCCCCCGCAAGGGCGACCTGGCCGGTGTATCACTGGGCTATACCGTGGAGCTATCCACTTATAAATTTGAGCACACTTACCCCTCGGGCGGCCAGTTCGGCGGGGTGGCCCTGCTGGCCATGATGCGGGTGCCTTTGGGACCGTTAACGGTCACCGCCGGCGGAGGGATTTATGGCATCGCCACGGTCACCAGCGGCATGGTGTTCGGGGCCAGTTATACCCTGCCGTTCTTCAAGTACATCGACATCACGATGGACTCACGGCTGAACTACGTCCAGGGGGGCCTGCCGGCCGGGGCCGCCTACTGGCTGGACGTGGGGGGCAGCATCGGGATGAAATTCTGACAATTAATGGATCAGGTGTTGACAACGATCATACGACCGGTGGCTTTGTGCGCCCGGTCAAGGGGATCGGGTGATGCCGGTCACAGGGGGCAAATTGGTATGATGCCCGTCACATCCAGCCGTGGTTTAAAGCTTTAGGTTTAGCGCCGAGCATGGTAAAGATGTGTGAAACACCGATGACTGTAAATATATTTGCGGTAAGATTATGGGGCTGATGAGGCGCTACGTGACGAAGATTATTGTTTCTGTTATTGTGCTGTCGGCCTTCACCGAGGCGCTGTGGGCCGATTCGGAGACAGCCGTGGCCAGCGGGGGGACGGTGATTACCGGCTACTGGAATAGTACTAACACCGCTATCATCTTCAGTTTTCGCACCCCAGATTTAGCCTCCTATGATGGCGCTACCGCTTATATTTATCGTGTTATCGGCGGCACACCGAAAGCCACGGGACACGCAGTTTCCGGTCTCGTTCGCAATACAGAATATAACGAATCGGTGCCGGCGAGTTATATAGAAACCGCAGAGGCTGAGTTCGTGGAAGGAGCCACTATGTTCTTCCGCGTCAAATACTATGACACCGGTCCAGCCCTGCTGAATACCGTGGACGCCGCCGAAACTTTCTTTATTGATCAGATAAACCCCACCGCTCCCACTAACCTTGATTTGCAGGTGGGAGACGATTCCGGAACCTCCAACACCGACAACATTACCACCGCCACGACCCCCAATTTTGATTTCGATGATGTAACATCCGGCCATTTTATAGTCCTCTGGTTTGGTGGTAGTGCGGTGGCGTCGAAGACGGCCGGGGGAGTGTCTGAAACCCTGGCGCCTGGCGCTGCCCAGGACGACGGTACCTATTCGGTTACGGTAACCGATCGGGATCTGGCCGGAAATACTTCCAACCCCAGTATCGCGGTTTCTCTTACTATCGACAATGTGGCACCCGATCCTCCCAACGTGCCTGATCTGGATGGTTCGTCGGATACCGGGTACGATAATACGGACGACATCACCAACGATACTACTCCCGCATTCACAATTTCGGGGATTGCCACAAGCGAATTAATCTACCTTTACACTGACGCCGGCGGCACTGCCCAGGTGGCATCTGGATGGTCAGGGGGGAGCAGCATTGGGCTAACCTCCAGCATCCTCGCACAAAACACGTTTTATATGACCGCTAGATCCAAGGACCGGGCCGGCAATGTATCCAACGTTTCGGGGGCGTTGACCCTCGTTGTTGATACTAATGCTCCAGCGCAACCGGCAGCTCCCGATTTGATTATTGATGACGACACCGGTATTCTAAACACCGACAATGTCACTAAATTAGTCACGCCTTCTTTCCAGATCGGCAGTGTGAGCGTGGGGAATCTTATATCTCTACAGTTCGGGGGTGGGGAGGTAGATGCTGGCATTGCCGCCGGGGCCACTATCGTCCTGACTGCCAGCACCCAGACGGACGGCGATTATACTGTCATTGCCACCCAGACCGACCCGGCCGGAAATACTTCAGTCGTATCCGCCTCTTTGGATATAACCATTGACGCCTCTGCTCCAGGAGACCCCGATACGCCCGACCTGACTGATGCTTCCGACACCGGCAGGTTAAACAGTGACAATATCACCAACGATGACACGCCCACCTTTGAGGTTACCAGCGTGGTGCCCACCGACAGAGTCACCATCTATTTCGATGGAGTGACCGAGACTTTTGAGGATGCATCCAGTACAACCGCGACTATTACTGCGGGTGCTCAGACAGATGGTACCTACCTGGTAACGGCCCGTTCTCAGGATATAGCGGGTAATGAATCTGGATATTCAGCCGCCCTTTCCGTTACCATTGATAAAACGGCCCCAACCCCACCCAGCGCCCCCGATCTTCAAGGGGGATCGGATACCGGTGTAAGCACGACCGACGATAACACCAACGACCTCACACCGACCTTTGACATTGCCGGTGTTTTGTCCGGCGACTCGGTTCTGGTGGAAGTAGATGCAGCCTTCTCGGGAGGTATAATCGCCACTTCTCCCACTGCGACTATAACAACATCACCGCTCGGTCCTGGATTGCTCAGTGTTACGGCCAAAGCCGTCGATGTAGCTGGAAACACCTCGGCTGCTTCCAGCGCCCTGGCATTAACCCTGGATACAACTCCCCCGGCACCACCGTCTGAACCCGACCTCTTGCTCGCCGATGACTCAGGACGAAGTAATACGGACGACATCACCAATGTAACTACTCCGACTCACAGCATCGGTGGGGTCACAGCCGGCGAAAGTATTGCGCTGTTGTTCGATGGCATTTCAGTTGCTGCCGGCACCGCTGCCGGCACCAGTATTGACCTAGCGCCTTCCCTCGCACAGACTAATGGCTCTTATGCTGTGACAGCCGAGGCCACCGATCCGGCCGGCAACACCTCCAATACATCCACGGCACTTACCATAGTCATAGACACCCAGGCCCCAAATGCGCCTGGCGAGCCCGATATGCAGCCGGGATCTGATTCGGGCTCCTTGTCCACCGATGACCTGACCAATGACGACACCCCCACTTTTGATGTATCCGGCGTAACTGTTTCCGACGAGATTGACCTGAATTTTGATGGTGTCTCTCAATCGAACGACATTGCCACCAGCGGCACTGTGATCCTTACACCCGGCGGTGCTGTAGTTGATGGAGTCTATGCCGTCACTGCCTCAGCCACCGATGTAGCCGGTAACATCTCCTCGGCATCACCGGCATTGGCTGTAACCATCGACACTACGCCGCCGAGTGAACCCGATACTCCCGATCTGGATGCGGGGTCAGATGCCGGCACCAGCAGCACAGATGACATAACCAATGTCGCTACCCCGACTATCACCGTCACCGGGGTGACAGTGGGCGACAGCGTCTCCGTCCGGTTTGACGGAATAGAGAAGGGTAACGGCACTGCAACCGGCGCCAGTATATCAATCACTACCTCCACCGTGCTCGAGGCTACCTATACTGTCACCGCTACGACCACCGACATGGCGGGCAACACCTCTGTGGCATCCGGCGGGCTGGACTTTACAATTGACACCACGCCCCCCGACACTCCCTTGGTGCCGGATCTATTGGATGCCTCGGACAGCGGAATTGACGCCACCGACGAAATTACCTCTGATATTACTCCTACCTTCCGTATCACTGACGGCGATGGTCTGCTGGCGGATGATGTCATTTCCCTGGAGTTTGATGGTGGTGAGGTGGCCTCGGGGCTGGCCGTTATCGCTACCCTGGACCTCACCCCTACTGCGCGGAGCGAAGGAAGCTATAGTGTTACGGCCCGGGCCTTTGATGTGGCTGGGAATCCTTCCCCGCTTTCGCCGGTGTTGGCCCTGGTCATAGACGTCACAGGCCCCACCATAGCCCTGACCTATTCCGACACCCTGGTGAAGGAACCGGAGCCCATTGATGTGACGGCCACATTTTCAGAGGCGGCTGCCGCAACGCCCACGATTAGCATGAACTTCGCTGGGACCGGCCCCAATATAAGTTCCGCTGCAATGGATCCAGGGGCAAACGATTCACTTTGGACCTATCCCGCTACCACCCCGGCGGGCAATGACGGCACCGTCCTCGTTTCCATCACCGGTGAGGACCTGGCCGGGAACCCCGCCACTATCACCTCAGGTGCGACGGCCCTGGAGGTGGACAACACCCTGCCGACAGTTACCAATGTTACCTCTTCAGCGGCTGATGGTGCTTACAAGGCGACTGAGATCATTCCTATTACCGTCACGTTCACGGAGGCGGTGATCATTACCGGCACGCCCCAGTTGACGCTGGAAACCGGGGCTTCCGACGCGGTTGTGAACTACTCTAGCGGCTCGGACAGTACCATAATCACCTTCAACTATACGGTGAGTGCCGATGACAGCAGTAGCGACCTGGATTATGAAGCCACAAATTCTCTATCTCTCAGCAGCGGGACGATCCAGGACGCCGCCGGCAACGACGCGACGTTGACCCTATCCACACCGGGTGCCGCCGGTTCGCTGGGTGCCAACAAAAATATCGTTATTGATACCGAAGCCCCCTTCGTGTCCTCGATTGCTTCATCGAAGTTGGATGGGTTCTACAAGGCCGGAGTAACTATTCCTATTACCGTAACCTTCACGGAGGCGGTGACGGTCACCGGTACGCCTACCCTGACTCTGGAAACGGGAGCCGCTGATGCTGTTGTGAACTACACAAGCGGTTCAAGCAGTACTGTGCTTGCCTTTAACTATACTGTTACTTCCGGGGACAGCAGCAGTGACTTGGATTATGTGACCACTAGTGCTCTATCTCTCAACGGTGGGACTATCCGGGATGTGGCGGCTAATGACGCAGATCTGACGCTGGCTAATCCGGGCAATTTGAATTCGCTCAGTGCCAATAAGGCGCTGGTAATCGATACAAAGGCCCCCAATGTTACATTAGCCTACAGCGACACCCTGGCCAGCGCCGGCGATACGGTGATAATCACAGCCACCTTCTCGGAGGTGACCTTAGCCACACCTCAAATCGCCTTTGTCTACCAGGCCACCAGCGTGGCGGCCACCGTCATGGCTACGACCGTCGATGACACAATATTTACCTACGTTGCCATCATTCCCTCGGTGAATGCCAACGACGGAATAGTAACCATCACCATCACAGCGGAAGACCGGGCAGGGAACGCAGTGGTCGCCGATAGTACCGCCAACGATACGACCATGACCATCGATGACACCCCGCCGGGCTACGTCCTGGCCTATTCCGACTCGCTCGTGATCCAGGGCGATCCCCTGATCATCACCGCTACTTTCAGCGAGTCGGCCAAGCCCACGCCGCTGATTTCCCTTAACTATGCCGACACCAGCATCGACAGCGTGACCATGACCATCGGTGTCGCCGACACTATCTGGACCTACGAAACCACCGCGCCTGACAACAACGATGGCTTTGTCACCGTCACAATAGCGGGCACGGACCTGGCGGAAAACGCCATGGTACCCATCTCGGGGCATATTAACACACTATTGGTTGACAATACACCGCCCAATATCACTGTGGCAGCCCCGGACTCAGGCGGTTACGAGCGTACCACGACGGTGACATACATATTGGACGAGACCGTGGATTCGGGCCAGGTAACCTGGACCCGGGAGAGCGGGGCCACCGACGGCACCCCGCATGTACAACAGCTGGTCACAGCGGAACTCACCATCGGCACCCACACCGGAGTGCTGACCAATGCCCCGGTGCTGGTGCAGGCGGCGCTCTATAGGCTCCAGTTCCTGGTATTCGATGAGGCCGGGAATCCCGACACCGCCATCGTGCAGAGCGCTATGTATGACACCCTGGTCCCGGATATTTCGGCAGCCACGCTGCTGGACAGTCTAGATACCGTGGATATAGACTCCACCCAATCGACTACCGAGCTTTCCGGCCAGTACCTTGGTTTCACGGACGCCGACGCCGGTATCGCTATGTACGAATATGCCATCGGTTCGACCCGGGGGGATACGGACGTGGTGGGTTGGAAAAGCACCGGCGATACCACCACCTTTACAGCTACCGGTCTATCGCTGGACTTGAAGGCCTGGTACTGGCTGATGGCGCGAGCCACCGACCGGGCCGGTAACGTGTCCGACACGGTGTTTGCCGATGGCGTGCGGATCATCTCCCGACCGGCACCGACGATAGCGGTGGTGCAGAACAGTGCCCTGCCGGCCTACGTGCAGATATTTATAACCGATACCCTGGGCATGGCCAACAGCTTCACTGTCAAGGCCGACAGTGTGACCATCAGCGACAGCCGGATCGACACGTTTACATATTCCTACCTGGCCAATCATAAGCTTCTGGCGGCCGGCACCCTGGACGTAGAAGTAACCGGGCACAGCGCCGCCGGTGATTCCACCGTTAGTACCAGCATTGAAATTGCGTTGGCCAAGGGAGGGCGTTCGTGGTGGGCTCGTAGCCTGGACCAGCGGTTCTTGGTCCAGGGATCGGCCGCTTCGGTCAAGAGCGATCTGTTCCTGGCAGTGGTGGATTCCAGCGCCTTTTTGTCCAGTGAACGGGGAAGGGGCTCCTATCGTCTAGCCTACAGCGGACTGGAATTTGCTGTGCCGGTGAAGGTGCTGATGCAGCCCCCGCAGCAGGATCCTCTACTGGCCAAGGGGAAGAAAGATCGGGCCGTATACCGGCTGCTACCCGGCGGTGGCTGGGAGGAGCTGCCCACGGTGAACGAGGGCCATATGGTGGTGGCCTGGAGCAACCGGGCGGGCAATTTCCGGCTGGGTCCCCGGACTATCTTTGTGCCTCAGACCACCAGTCTACACCATAATTACCCCAACCCCTTTAATCCCAGCACCAGGATCACATTTGACCTGGGCTTCTTAGAGGGTCCCGAACAACGAGCCTCGGTGATAATCTATAACCTGCTGGGGCAGGAAGTGCGCACACTGCATAACGGGGTGACTCAGGCGGGGCGCTACGAGCTGGTCTGGCGAGGGATCGATCAGCGGGGTGCAGCCGTAGCCAGTGGTGTTTATTTCGTGCGCTTAGTGACCGGAGCGGGCCATGTGGAGATCAAGAAAATGCTGCTGGTGAGGTGAGCCTATGAATCACACCAACCATAAGGTATTGCTATGGAGTGCCGGCCTGTTATGGGCGGTAACCTTTGGTTGCCGGGAACGGATAGAACCGGAATCGCCGGACTTCGTTGAACACGGTTGGGAGCTGATGGCCGAGCTGGACTATCGCGGCGCTATCCCTCAATTTGAGGAGGGAGCCGCACTCGATCCAACCTATGCTGATGCGTTTAACGGCTTAGGATGGGCTTACGCCAAACTGGGTAGCGCCGATACCAGTGCCGGCCATTTCATAACCGGTGAGGCGAAGGGTGATACTTCCGTGGTGGGGACCGAAGTCCTGGCGGGACTGGCATTCTCTAAACTGGCCCTGGGGGAGTTTGACGATGCGGTCACCAATGGCAAGGAAGCCCTGGTTCGGGACCCGAATTGGGTTTTTGAACATGACACCGACATTTACTTCGACCATTTGACACTGGCAATCGCCACCGGTTTTTATGGATCGGGGGAGTTTGATTCTTCACGGGTTTGGGTGCGGCAGCTCGACCCGACCTACGATACCGACGTGACCACCCTGCAGGGACGTTATGATCTGGCGGCCAAGTTGGAGGAAATCCGCCAGAGCATCTAAACCCGATAGGTTATAATTTTCCCATAGTCCCTCCGCCCCGACCTGCAATCATAGAAAATAATAGGTGTCCAGGCTCGTACACGCCTAGCTTTAGGCCCCATGTCCAGCACCATGATCATAGCTCCTGATGCCAGCCCGGACGGGTCGGTTTATTTTGCCAAGAACAGCAACCGCCTGCCGGGTGAATGCCAGCTGGTGGTCACGTTGCCGCCGGTGGAACGCGATGCCGAATCGGTGCTCCACTGCACCCACCTCACCATCACCCAGGAACCGCGGCGTTACGGGGTGGTGCTCAGCAAGCCGTGGTGGGCCTGGGGCGGCGAGATGGGCGCCAATGACCAGGGCGTGGTGATCGGCTGTGAGCCTTTGAATACCCGCGATCATGAAAGCGAACCAGGCCTGTTCGGGATGGACCTGGTCCGGTTGGGTCTGGAACGGGGCCGCAATGCCCGGGAGGCCCTGGAAGTGATCACCTCGTTGCTGCAGATACACGGCCAGGGTGGCTTGGCCGGGACACCCGACTTATCGAAGGGCTGCGACAGCGGTTTTCTAATCGCTGACGCCAAGGAGGTATGGCAACTGGAGACGGCCGGCCGACACTGGGCCGCGCAACGGATTAAAACCGTAGCGGCTTTGTCCAGCGATATCACCATCGGCGACCGGATCGACCGGCATTCCTACGCCTGTCCCGAATATGCCCGGCATCAGGGCTGGCTGGGTGAAGGAGACGAGCTGGACTTCCGGCGCTGTTTCCGGTCGCGCGGCCGGCCTCTTAGCACCGATAGCCGGCAACGGTCGGTTTTACTGACTGCCTTGCGGGAGGTGGACCGGCGGGTACCGCTGCTCGAAATGATGCGGTTGGTACGCCGACGCGCCGGAAGCCACCCCCGCCAACGCTCGCGGCAGGACGTGGCCCGGCACGCCCGCCGAAGGTATCAAGCCCAGACCACCGGCTCCATGGTGGCCCGCCTGACATCTCTCCGGCAGGATTTCTTCTTCACCGCCGCCGCCGCCCCGGACCTGGCGGTGTTCAAACCGATCCACTTTGGCCAGCCCTTGGAAAGCGGCCTGGAGGGTGAAGATCTGGCACACTATCGCGACGACAGCCTGTGGTGGCGCCAGGAACTGTTCCACCGGGCCTTACTCCTGGCCGGCCGTATCGATGAGAAATACCTGCAAGAGCGGGATGAGTTGGAGAAGGAGATAGTTTTGGATGTCCTGGGCCACAAAGGCAGCGCATTGACCGGCCTGCGCTGGCAGCTGCAGCAACGGACATTGATATGGGAACGGGAGTGGCGCGAGCAGATTACGGCTCGCCGGCCCGGTTGGCTGACCCTGCGGCCGTTCTCGCTGTTCTGGGAGCGTCAGAACCGCCGCGACGGATTGAAATTCCCGGATCCAGTCGTTGCATGATCTAACGGTCATTGGCGGCGGGGTCATCGGGTTGGCGGTGGCTCGCCACTTCCAGATCGCCGCCGGTTGGCAGTGCCTGGTGGTGGAGCAGGAAGCCAGCTGTGGGTTGGGCATCAGCTCCCGTAACAGCGAGGTGCTGCACGCCGGTCTCTACTATCCGCCCGGCTCGCTCAAAGCGCGATTGTGCGTCGAGGGTAGAGAACAGCTGGTCGCCTATCTGCAAGCCAATGAACTTCCGCTGAATCTGTGCGGCAAATATATCGTGTCCGAACCCGATGCAACCGGTGAACTGGAGAAGCTCCGCCGCCAGGGCGAACTCAATGGTGTCGGGAACCTGGAGATCATCGAGGCCGGATGGCTGCACCGGCGCTACCCCGAACTGGCTCCGTTGCCGGCCCTGCATAGTCCCGGTACCGGCGTGCTCTCGGCCGATGCTCTGGTTCACCGGTTGGCGGGCGAGTTCCAGGCGGCCGGTGGTGATTTGGCTGTAAAGACCAGTTTCGTGGGTATGACCCCTACCGATAGCCACTATGATTTAGCGCTGGAGGATTCCTCCGGTGGGGGGATTACCGTCAGGAGTGAACGGGTGGTGAATGCGGCCGGGCTGCGCGCGCTGGAGACGGCTACGGCGGCGGGCTTCGATTACGCCGACCGGGGCTTTGAGCTGCGATACTGCCAAGGGTCTTATTTCAAGGTCACCGGCGCCCGGGGGCGGTTTCAGCATCTCATCTATCCATTGCCGGCAGATAACAGCCTGGGGATCCATATCAAGTTGGACCTGCAGCAGGAGGTCAGCCTGGGGCCGGACGCCCGGTACCTGCCGGAAGCGGTGGAGGACTACACCGTCGATCCCGGTCTGGAGGCGGAATTTCGGCGGCAGGTGCGGCCCTATTGGCCGGCGATCGATGATTATCAGTTGGCGGCGGACTGGGCCGGCCTGCGACCCCATATTTTCGTGGACGGGGAGCTCCACCATGACTTCTATGTGCTGGAGGAAGGCCCGGCCGGCTGCCCCGGTTGGGTGAACCTGCTGGGCATCGACAGCCCCGGTCTCACCGCCGCCCTGGCCTTCGGTCCCTATATTGCGCAGCTGTGGGATTGACCGGATTCCAGGCAGAAGTCAGCCGGGATATCTATTGAGTGCCAAACTAGTGCGTGGCACAGTAAACTGTAAGCCTTTTAAGGCAAGGAAACAATACTGGTTAAGGAAACATCATGGCAGTTGAAGAAGTAGTTACCAAGGCCGTCTCCGGGAATGGAGGCGGGGAAAAATTCACGGATTACAAGGTGGCCGACATTCATCTGGGGGCCTTCGGCCGCAAGGAGATGGCCCTGGCCGAGAAGGAAATGCCCGGCCTGATGGCCCTGAGGGAACAATACGGGGCCAGCAAACCGCTGAGCGGCGCCCGCATTGCCGGCTGCATCCATATGACGGTGCAGACCGCCGTACTGATCGAAACGTTGGTGGAGCTGGGCGCCCAGGTGCGCTGGTCTTCCTGCAATATCTACTCCACCCAGGATCACGCTGCCGCGGCCATTGCCCAAAGCGGCCTGCCGGTCTTCGCCTGGAAGGGGGAAACCGAGGAGGAATACGAGTGGTGCATCGAGCAGACCCTGAAATTCCCCGATGGCCAGGGGCCCAACCTGCTGCTGGACGACGGTGGTGATCTCACGGAGGTGATTCTCGAAAAGCATCAGGAGATGATCCCCGACATCAAGGGGGTCTCCGAAGAAACCACCACCGGGGTGCACCGGCTGATGCAGATCGACGCCGAGGGCAGTCTGCCTTTCCCGGCGATCAACGTGAACGATTCGGTCACCAAGTCCAAGTTTGACAACAAATACGGCTGCCGGGAGAGCCTGGCGGACGGCATCAAGCGCGGCACTGACGTGATGATGGCCGGCAAGGTGGTGGTAATAGTCGGCTACGGCGACGTGGGCAAGGGCTGCGCCCAGTCCATGGATGGCTACGGCGCCCGAGTGATGGTCACCGAGATCGACCCCATCAACGCCCTGCAGGCGGCCATGGAGGGCTTCGAGGTCATCACCATGGACGAGGCCTGTGAGGTGGGGGACATTTTTGTCTCCGCCTCCGGTTGCCTGCACGTGATCACCGGCCAGCATATGCAGCGTATGAAGAATAACGCCATCGTGTGCAACATCGGTCACTTCGATATTGAGATCGACGTAGCCTACCTGGAGAACACCCCCGGGATCGAGGAGGAGAACATCAAACCGCTGGTGGACAAGTTCACCTTCCCCGACGGACACTCCATCATCCTGCTCAGCCGGGGCCGGCTGGTGAACCTGGGCAACGCCACCGGGCACCCGTCCTTCGTCATGTCCACCTCCTTCACCAACCAGGTGCTGGCCCAGATGATGTTGTGGCAGGAGCAGCTGGAGAAGAAGTTGCACCTGATGCCCAAGGCGCTCGACGAAGAGGTAGCCCGGCTGCATCTGGACAAGCTGGGGATCAAGCTTACAAGGTTGACCCCCGAGCAGGCGGAGTACCTGGGTATGAACCCGGACGGGCCGTATAAGCCGGAGGGGTATCGGTACTAGAGGGTCTTCAGCCGTCAGCATTCAGCACACGGTAGGGGCGACTCACTGAGTCGCCCCTACTACAAATTGCGCGGCATTGTTGGGCGAGGACTGATTACTCGGGATAGCCAGCAATGAAGTTCAAGATTCTAGACACGGTCGTTTTAGCCAGAGATCTGCCCTCTCACGGTTTGAAAAAGGACGATCTGGGGGCAGTTGTAGAGCTATACGAACCAGACGGTTTAGAAGTGGAGTTCGTAATGGCATCGGGGAGAACCAAGGTGCTTGCGACCTTACATGTCAGGGATCTCCGTTCCGTTGGTGATACCGATCTGATGTCGGTTCGGCCCCTCACGACCGCCTAGAAGCGAATCCATAAATGAATTCGCTGAATAGAAAAAAAGACCCCTAAAGGGGCCTGTAAGAATGCTTACAGCCCCGCCGGGCTCCCCGTGGCGGGTACGCCCAGGGTTGGCGGGGGTTTATTTGATTCAGCGATGGGATTTATCCCTTCGCATTCTTATATTGCCTGAGTTGCGACCCAAGAGAGTCGCTGCGCAGTATGGCAGGGCGAGGTTTGGCAGGGCGAGTGTTGATATACTGTGGGAATGCTGTATAATCATAGTTAGTCAGCAGGGATACTGCTCTTGGCATATGGCGAGATCAAAGAAAAGAAAGCGGCTGGGCATCTGTGCAATCTGCGGTGCAGCCGGTGAGGTGAACCGAGAGCACGTGCCGCCACGAAATCTTTTCCTTGACCCACGACCAGCGAACACTATCACGGTTGACGTTTGCCCATCGTGCAACCACGACTACCACCTCGATGACGAATATTTCCGCGTCTATGTAGCTGCAGGAGCCCGACCTGGTACGCGGCTCATGAAGCTGTGGAAGAAGAAAGTCGTCAATTCCAGCTTCGCACGTAGCGGAGGCCTAAAAGGTCGCCTAAAAGATGAGCGCGAGAACGTGCAAGAATACGCTAGGCAGAACCCGCTTCAGCTATTCGGAGGCGGCAATTTACCACCGGTTTTACTCCCGCTCGTTCAGGGTTTCGACGCTTCTCGTATCGTCAGAGTTGTCGAGAAGATTGTTCGGTGTCTCCACCTGCACCACGTTGGCAAAGTGATCACGGGCAACCTTCACGTCGATGTGGCGCCACTCTCGACACGCCAATGGCAAGAGGTGTTTGAAAAGCGAAGCGGAGAAGTAGGGCACTACAATGAGTTCGTGTACCACTTTGGGACCTCTGAATCAGGTGCAGAGATCTGGCGATTGGTCTTCTACGAACATCATGCATTCACTGTACATGTGCGACCAATCGCGTTGCGTACTGGGTAGCGCGCTGATCACGATGATTAAGAAGCACGGGAAGTAATAGAGTGGGATGGCTATCGGTTCTATTATCTGCAATTGCTGCTTATCTGCTCTATCGTGTTGGTCATCCCGTCTTGTTTATGCTCGCGATTCTTTCTGCGATAGGCTGCTTCTGGTCTTGGGGCATAATGCATAACTATGCAACTCGCACTGCAAGCCGTCGAAGTAGTTACCGTGGGGGATTTTACGACATTAGAGAAGATGAGGCAGAAACCGTTCCCGACTGGCTCTCTTGGGTAAACATGGCATTCACTGCGGCAGGCTTGGTGCTACTGGTGGCTGCTGTTATCCTTGTCGAGAAATAGCGGTCAAACTTCGCGCTGACAAAGACTGAGTGGCCGTGTTGGCTTAAACGGGTCTGATGCAGCTTCCCAACACCGAAAACACCGTCATTGACTCAGCCAGATAGTGGGCATACCTGCGGGGGCTGGGCAGCAGGACTTTAGCTAGCCTATTATAGCCCTGCCGGGAAATATTCCCCTTGCTGCGTGGTGCGCAACACGCTAAATTAGGGCCGTGATACAATCGTTCCGGCATAAAGGCCTTAAGCGGTTCTATGAGACCGGGAGCATATCAGGTATTCAATCGGCGCACCAAAAGAAGCTACGAATGCAATTAGCTGCTATCGACACTGCTCAGGCCGTTGACGACATGGATATTCCGGGATTTCGACTCCATCCCTTAAAGGGGAAGCAAAAGGGCCTATGGGCGATTGACGTGAGCGGGAACTGGCGTGTGACCTTTCGCTTTCAAGAAGGTAACGTCTACGGTATTAATTATGAGGACTATCACTAATGAGGATGCATAACCCGCCCCATCCGGGTGAATTTATTCAGGAAGTCTACCTGCAGCCGTTCAACATCAGCACCCGCCGTGTCGCTCGGAAGCTGAAGGTTTCGCCTTCGACTTTTAATCGCCTGGTTAACGGCGCTAGTAATGTCAGTCCTGAGATGGCGCTACGGCTGTCGAAGACCCTGGGACGTTCGGCCGAGAGCTGGCTGGCCATGCAGGACAACTATGACCTGTGGCGCGCCAGGGATCAGGTTAATTTAAAGGCTGTAGAGAAACTGGATATATCGGCTGCCTGACAGGTCGTTCTAGCGGACGACGGGTATAGCCCAATTGTTGTTTTTAGCGAAAGACCGGGTTGAATGAAAGACACGCTACAGATAGTTGAGGGCCTTTACTCCCGGCTGGCAGAGCGAACCGCCTGGGCCCGCAAGCGGCTGGGCCGCCCCCTGGCCTTGACGGAAAAGATCCTGTTTGCCCACCTGGCCGAAAGTCAACCCGCCGACCTGCCCCGACGGGGCGAATCCTATACCAACCTGAACCCCGACCGGGTGGCCCTGCAGGACGCCACCGCCCAGATGGCGCTATTGCAGTTCATGCGTAGCGGCCGCCAAACTGCCGCCGTGCCCACTACGGTTCATTGCGACCACCTGATCCGGGCCCGGGTGGGGGCAGCGGAGGATCTGCAGACCGCTACCTCTGAAAATGACGAAGTCTATGCCTTTCTCAAAACTGTGGCCGACAAGTACGGCCTGGGTTTCTGGAAGCCCGGCGCCGGGATCATCCACCAGGTGGTACTTGAGAACTACGCCTTTCCCGGCGGGATGATGATCGGCACTGACTCGCACACGGTGAACGCCGGTGGATTGGGGATGATTGCCGTCGGGGTGGGCGGCGCCGACGCCGTGGATGTCATGGCCGGACTGCCCTGGGAGCTCCAATGGCCGGGCCTGATCGGGGTGCACCTCACCGGTAAACTGAACGGCTGGACTTCCCCCAAGGACGTGATCCTGAAGGTGGCCGGTATCCTTACGGTGAAGGGCGGGACCGGCAAGATCGTGGAGTATTTTGGCCCCGGCTGCGCCTCCATCAGCGCCACCGGCAAGGCCACCATCACCAATATGGGCGCGGAGATCGGCGCAACTACCTCCATTTTCCCCTATGATGATCGGATGGGCGCCTACCTGCGGGCTACCGGCCGGGAGGAGATCGCCGAGCTGGCCGATAGTCATCAGAAGTACTTGCGGGCCGATCCGGAGGTGCTGGCCGACCCCGAAAAGGTATATGATCAGATTGTCGAAATCGATCTGGCCGCCCTGGAGCCCCATATCGTGGGTCCCTTCACGCCGGACCTGGCGCGGCCAATTTCAAAGATGGCTCAAGCTGTCAAGGAAAACGACTACCCGGATGATATCGGTGTGGCTTTGATCGGCAGCTGCACAAATTCGTCCTACGAGGACCTCAGCCGGGCGGCCCATGTGGCCCGGCAGGCTATCGAGCGGGGGCTGAAGGCCAGTTCCCAGTTCCTGATCACCCCCGGCTCCGAGCAGATCAGGGCCACCATCGCCCGCGACGGGCAACTGGAAACCCTCACGGCCATCGGGGGGGTGGTGATGGCCAATGCCTGCGGACCGTGCATCGGCCAGTGGCAGCGTTCCGGCATGCCGGCCGGCAGGAATACCATCATCACTTCCTTCAACCGGAATTTCGCCCGGCGCAACGATGGCAACCCGGACACCCTGGCCTTCATCGCCAGCCCCGAAATAGTTACCGCCCTGGCCCTGGCGGGCAGCCTATCCTTCAATCCTCTCACCGACCAGCTAGCGGGTCCGGATGGTGGGAAACTGCTATCCCCGCCCGAGGGGGATGAGCTACCGGCGGCCGGCTTCGAGGTGGGAGAGACCGGTTACGAAGCCCCCAGCGCCGCCGGCGATCGGGTGACGATCGTTGTGCGCCCGAATAGTGAAAGATTGCAGCTGCTGGAGCCGTTTCCGGCCTGGGAGGGTAACGACCTGGAAAATCTGCTGGTGCTGTTCAAGGCCCGGGGCAAGTGCACTACCGATCACATTTCCCCCGCCGGTCCCTGGCTCAGGTTTCGGGGCCACCTGGACAATATCAGCGATAACCTGTTTATCGGCGTAAATAACACCTTTTCGGGACAGCCCGGTGAGGGCCGCAACCTGCTATCCGGGGAGTCGGGGGCCAAGTTGAGCGCTATCGCCCGGGCCTACCGGGACCAGGGCTACGGCTGGGTCGGCATCGGCGAGGAGAACTATGGTGAAGGCTCCAGCCGGGAGCACGCCGCCATGGAACCGAGGCATCTGGGGGGACGGGCCATCGTCGTCAAAAGCTTTGCCCGCATCCACGAGACCAACTTAAAGAAGCAGGGAATCCTGCCCCTCGTTTTCGAGCAGCCAGGGGACTACGATAAGATTCGGGCCGACGATAAGGTTTCCCTGGCGGGACTGACCGAATTGGCGCCCGGGTCACAGGTGTCGATGGTGCTGCATCACAGCGACGGAACCGAGGAAACCCTGCCGCTCAAGCATACCCTGAATGAGGCCCAGATAGACTGGTTTAAAGCCGGTTCAGCCTTGAACGTGATCGCCTCCGGCGAATAGGGCCGGTCGCAAACGGAACAGTTGGGGCGGCAGTAAAAAAACTTTTGGGCGGAATCTGCGGTGGATAAGTCTTATACACAAAGTTTCCAGCTCAGATCGAGTCTTCGCCTATCTTGACGGTCGCAGGCTTGGCGGTCGTTTTTTGAAACTGGAAGTCCTCAAAGCGGCAACGGAACGCGTCGGCCCGGCTGGATCAGAGACCGAAAACTTAACAGTGCCTGTGCTACACTGGCATCAGTGAAAATAAAAAAAAGGGGGCAAGTAACCGCCCCCTTTTTCTGGCCTGCAAATGGATATTAGAAGGTTAATTCCAATAAGTTGTCGGCATCGTTCCAACCCATTTGCAGAGGCACTTTACCAGTGATGCGCAGGTGGTAATGCTCGATCAATGGCGTGGCATTTACCCGGTAAGTGGACTTGCCTTTGCCAACGGAGCGTAGTTTGAAGGCGGCCTTAGTGCCATATTTCTTGCCCTTGAGACCGATCTTTTTGGTGACCGGATCGTAGTATAATTCCACGTGTGTGGAACCTTTCAGAAATTTCTCATAGGCAGGGCCGTTTAAAGAAATCTGGCCTCCTTTTAGCATTTTTGCTTCCGGATTTTTTTGGGCACCTACAGTTTTTTGGGATGGCACAAACTTTTCAAAAGGCATAATTCAATCCTTTATGTATTAATGGACAGTGAATATTACGAACGGAAAATAATTAATGCAACATTTAGCACACGGCTCGCATTATTCTAAGCAATACGCACCCCAAACGCCCCAATAAAACCGCACCTTCAATTGTAGTCAACAGTTATTATTTGCAGAATTACTCTTACAATGATTCCGGACAACTTTGAATTCCGGCGACTGAAAATATCCCCGGTGGGATGTTTATTGACGGCGGTGGTCCAGCGGTGCCGGCGCTATATAAACGGCAACCTTATTGACTGGGCTACTGAGCGGCTGCTCCTCCGGCCGGTATGGAAAGGTCCAGCCCCAGCTGCTTGGCCACCAGTAGCTGCATGGCCTGGGAGAAGTCCAGGGTGGCCCGGTCGGTACCGCCGTCAGCGCCGGCGCCCATGACCAGTTGGGGCACATTGCGCTGCGCATAAGCCTCGGCCCATTGGCCCTGAATATTTTCGAAGGTTTCCAGTTTCTGGGCCAAGGCACCGTCGGCCGCCATTACCAGGCGCTTGCGTTCGGCTTCACCTTGGCCCAGCAGGATATCCCGCTGGCGGATCTCTACGGCCGCCAGGTGTTCCAACCGGGCTACCTCCAGGGCCTGCTCCGCCAGCACTACGGCGGCGATCTTGGTTTGTTCCTTCTCGTACTTGACCCGCATCACCTCCGCCTTACCTTCAGCTTCAACGGTGAGGGCCTTCTGCTCAGCTTCTTTGGCTTGGGCCCGGGCGGTTCCCACGGCCATCAGCGCTTCCTGCTGGGTGGCGATCTGCTCCTGGACCTTTGCGGCGTAATTAAAGGTCTTGATTTCGAAGTTCGAAATCCTAATCCCCAGGCCAGCCAAGGGATTGAACAAATAGATCGGCTCGCCGGTGGCTTCATGTCGCTTGATCCGTTTGAATGTTCTGGTAACCTGTTCTCCGCTGACAATATCGGTGACTTTTCTGGTGATTTCCTCAGTGCTGTACAAACCGTTCTGAATCTGGTCCCGAGCCCAGTTGATGAAGTCCAGTCGTTTCTCGGAGTAACTTTCGCGAGCGGACATCAGGTTGGCAGTGGATCGCAAGGCGTTACGGACGGTAGGCAGGATCAGTTTTTGCTCCATGTCTCGGTAACTCCGGTAGCCTTCCTTGACAATCAGGTTAATGGCTTCTTGTTCATAGATGGGCATGGTGGTTCGGGCGGTGCCGGAGATGTATGCCAGAGAACCGTCGTAGAACCGTACCTCGATCGAACGGTCCTCAACAACGTCGCCGGAACCATCGTATTCGGATGTGAAGTAGAACGTTTCGGCCTTGTTCCAGGTGTCGATGGCGCCGAACCAGCGGCCGTACATCCCGGGAGACATCCGGACGGACATGGTGCCGGTAATGGCAGCCTGTTTGATCTGGTATTGGCCCCGCCGGTTGGTCTCCACAATCTGGCTGCCGAAAACCACCACTAATACCACGAGCAGTAAAAGTACTATAAATGAGACCTGTCGCGTGAAACTCATTTTGTAACCCCCTTCTGGATTGCCGATATCATAATTCCGTGACAGACTGGGCAGTAATTTGCGCTGCACCAGCGAGCAAGACCCTCAATCTGCGGGTCGTTGACCTCTTTGTAGTAATATGAGTAAAGTTACCGTAAAAACTCACCCGCGAGCAGGCGAAATGCGCCCTTGTCCAGGCTCATCACCGGATGTCCAGACTGTCGGCGGGCCTCTCCGGCGCCGGTTCCGGTAGCATACCCGGCTGTGAAATCGGTACAACTTCTTCAGGTGTGGGGTCAGCCGCCGGTAGCCGGGGCAGGTTGAAGTAGCCCCCCCAATACAAATATATTAAGGCCAATACCAGGGCGATGGGTGCGATAAATATGGCCACCTTGCCCAGATAACGGTTCCGGGGGGGACGCTTGAGTTTCCTCAGGCCGTCCAACCCCTGGGCCAGCCGGTCACTGTGCGCTACCAATCGGTGACCGCAGTCCCGCAGCAGCGCCAGTGCCTGGGAGAATGTCCGCTCCTTATCGGCGCCCGACACGGCCAGGTAGGGCCGGGCCAGAAACACCTGCAACTCCCGCTCCCAATCCTCTGCCCGTCGATCCAGGCGCCGCCGATCCGCCTGCAATCTACGCCGCACCAGGCGAGGTCTATGGCCCGCGCTGGCCTGATGCGGGGCGTTCTCGATTTGCCGTTGCAGACGACTATACTCCTTCTCGAGTTCGGAACAAGTATCGGCCAAATTGAAATAGTCCGGGTTTTCCTTCCGGTCAAGCTCGAGATTTTCAACTGAATCCGGTGGTGGCATATTACTGCGGTTGGCCTCGATGCGGTTTTGGGCGATTCCTGCTTAACCTGCCGAGGCCAAAGCTAGGCAGGGCGCACCAACGATGCCAACACCCGCAACGTAACAATCACGGCTGTTATCGGTTTGCAGTATAAAGTAGGTTGGTTAACTTGGACGCCAACGGTACATTCGACAATCCGGGGGAAAATCATGTGGCGGCAATTGGCGATAGTCCTTTTAGTTGCGAGCTGTGGCACTCAACGAACCCGGCCGGAACCTGCGCCGGCCGCCGATACGGATGAACAGCCAGCAGCGATACTACTGGGGCAGATTAAGCGTACCACCTTGGGCGGCGATCCTTACGGGGTCTGGTTCGATGAGCAGTATGGCGGCTACCAGCTGGACACCCTGACGCTGGCCCTGTTGGCCGAATCGTTGGTGGACGTTGACATCAAGATTTTTTTAGGCACCTGGTGCCCTGACAGCCGACGGGAAGTGCCCCGGGTCTATAAAATTCTGGATTACCTGGGATACCCGGCCGAGCAGGTTACACTGATAGCCTTAGGCCGCGATAAACATGGTCCCGCTCGCGAGGAAGAAGGTTTCGATATCGAGTTGGTACCGACTATCATCTTCTACCGGGGCGGGGTGGAAATCGGTCGCATTATCGAGTCGCCGACCGATACCATTGAGGAAGACATCGCTAATATTCTGCTGAAATAAGGTTCGTCGCTGAAACTTCCCGGTCCAGCACGGTCCTCCAGTTTTCCAGCGCATGAACTACTGGCCACCGAAGCTATAGCGGCTATTACTGAGATTTAGGAGCGCTGTAATGAACGTCGGCTGCCAATCCATGGTAGGGAAAATACGGCAGGTGCTTTTAAAACACCCCCGTGATGCTTATTGTGACCAGGCGGGTGTTGCGGCCCAATGGCGTGACCTGAACTACCTGGAGCCGCCTGATTTCGAGCGTGCCTGCCGGGACTATGACCAGTTCGTGGAGCTCCTGGCACGGTCAGGGGCGGAGCTCCGGTTCCTGCCGTCGCACGACGATACCGGTCTGGATTCGATCTATACTCACGACCCGGCCGTAGTCTCCAATAAAGGCCTGGTGCTGTGCAACATGGGCAAGGCTGAGCGGGTCGGTGAACCACGAGCCCTGGATGAATTTTGCCGCATCCATGACATTCCAATCCTGGGTGCCATCACGGGCGAGGGCCGCCTGGAAGGCGGGGATGTGCTGTGGCTGGATGAGCGGACTGTGGCCGTCGGGGAGGGTTACCGCACCAACGCCGAGGGCATCCGCCAATTGGGAATGCTGTTGGGCGGCCTGGTGGATAGCGTTATCCCGGTGCCCTTGCCTCACTGGAACGGCGTCCACGATGTCCTGCACCTGCAATCGATGATCAGCCTCGTGGACCACAACCTGGCTGTGGTATACTCCCGGCTGATGCCGGTGCCCTTCCGCCAATACCTGCTTTCCCGCGGGATGCGATTGATCGAAGTCTCCGATAGGGAATATGACACGATGGGCTGCAATGTACTGGCGGTGGCCCCGGGGAGGTGTATCATGATCGCCGGCAACCCGGTGACCCGGGAACGGCTGGAGTCCGCCGGTGTGGAGGTTCGGACCTATGACGGCCGGGAAATCTCGGCTAAGGGGGCCGGTGGACCTACCTGTCTGACGAGGCCGTTAGTGCGGATTTAGGCGGCTGGAGCCCTGGGCGGCACCGGTCTCGGGGGAGCGCTGTCAACGAGCTATCGGGGAGTTATGGGTGAGCCCGGTCTACCGCCTGCCGGATGGCACGGATGTGCCCGGGACCGGTGCCGCAGCAGCCCCCGATGATCGAGACCCCGGCGGTCACCAGTTCCCCGATCTTGCCGGCGAAAAATTGTGGACTTTCGGGCCACAGTGGACCCTCCGTGGTCATTTCCGGCTGCCCGGCGTTGGACTGGATGATCACCGGCAAGGAGGTGGCGGCTTTCAGGAGGGGGGCGATCCGGATCATTTTCTCCAACCCATCACCGCAGTTGGAGCCGACCACATTGGCGCCGGCCGTGGCCAGCCCCGCCATCCCGGCGGGGATATCCACTCCCATGATGGTGTAGAATCCCCGGGGGGTATCATCGAAGGTCATAGTAGCGATAATCGGGATGTCGGTTGATATTTCCCGGGCAGCTTTAATAGCTAGTACCGCCTCGTTAAGATCGGTCATGGTTTCCACCGTCACCGCGTCGACACCGGCAGTTATCAAAGCTTGCAACTGGCGCTTGAAGCCGGCGTAAATCTCATCCGGATCTGCTTCGCCGACAGGCTGAAGGATTGTGCCCGAGGGACCGCACGAACCGGCCACCAGGGCCTGACCGCTAACCCCCCGGCGAGCCGCCTCCACCGCCCGACGATTGATCTCCGCGGTGCGGTCGGTCAATCCAAAGCCGGCCAGAGACACAGGGGAACCGCCGAAAGTGTTGGTGTGCACTATATCTGCACCCGCCTCCCGGTATTCCCGGGCGATTTCCTGCAGATACTCGGGATGAGACAGGTTTAATGCTTCGGGACTTTCCCCCGGTTTCAGACCCCGACTGAACAGCTGGGTCCCCATGGCGCCGTCAGAGACCAGTACCACCCCGTCGGCCAGTCTTTCCAGCAGCCCTACCATTCAGCTCCTCCCCACCAGCTCCTTGATTGACTCCACCGCCTTGGTAGCGTCATAGGCGTAGGCGTCAGCGCCGATTTCCCGGGCCCAACCGTCGGTGACCGGGGCGCCCCCCACAATGGTTTTGATCGAGTCGCCCAACCCCTTCTCGTTGAGCAGGTCCACCACCTGCTTCATCACCGGCATGGTAGTGGTGAGCAGGGCGGACATACCGATGACGGCGGCCCGCTCCCGATGAGCCGCCTCCACGAACTGCTCGGCGGAAACGTTCTTGCCCAGGTCAATGACTTCGTAACCGGCGCCCTTGAGCATGATGCCCACCAGGTTCTTGCCCAGGTCGTGCAGGTCGCCCTGGACGGTCCCCAGCACAACTTTCCCGGCGCTGGGCAGGTCGCCGGCCATCAGTAGCGGCTTGAGTTGGTCCAGGCCGGCGTACATGGCCCGGGCTGCCAACAATACTTCCGGCAGAAAGATTTCCCGCACAGCAAATCGCTCCCCTACCACCTGCATACCGGCGATCAACCCGTCATCCAGTATCTGCTTTGGTGGAATCCCATCGGCGATGGCCTTTGCGGTCAGTTCCCCGCTCTGCCGGTGATCACCGTTCTGTAGTGCCAGGGCCAGTTGCTTCAGTAAATCCATATTCTATTCCTTCAGGTCGTGGTCACTTTCACCTTGCCGGAGTGCCGCATGCGGGTGACGCAACTATGGGTCCGGCAGGTGCGGCAAAAGGTGAAATTAGGTTCGAATTCGTGAATCTCCTCGGGACCTTCGACAATCACGCCGGATACCGATTTCAGGGGACTCATGAGGAAACTGTCATTTAAGGTTATTCCGATTTCTTCCGGCTGCAGGTATGCAAAAAGTTTCTTTTGCCCGCTGATATGCCAGCCACAATAACCGGGGCTGTATCCCAGGCTGCGGTGCGCAGGTTCGGGGTGGCCCCGATTCGCCAGGCAGCCGGCAACGACCTGCTCCAACCGCTCCACTGTCAGGTCGGCCGCCAGGGAGGCGATGGAATCGAGCATGGCAGCCAGGGCGAACTCGCGGTTGGCGAACAAGTGTTCGATTTTGTCACTCACCGGCTCCCCCAATGTCAGGGCGAACAGGGCCAGGTTGTAGGCGCGGGGGTAGATCTTCATGAGGAGGGAGTCGGGGTCGTTAGCTGCCTCTCCCGAAAAAATCTGGTCGAAGTCAGCATGGGAAGCTTGGGCCATAATCCCTACAGGCTTGCCAACAGCGCAAAATATATCCCGGGCGTGGTCGTAAAGCGCCTGAATTCGATCCGGCACCTCCGCACCGGCGGGGATGCCTTGCTCACGGAGCACCGCCCGGTACTCGGGTTGCACTTGCTCCAACGTGAAGGAGTAGGTGAGACTCATTCCACCCGCTCGGGCAAATGGTCCTGGCCGTAACGTTGGGCCTCCGCTTCCATCAGCCGCACCAGTTCCCTTTTTGTATCGCCGGGCAGGGTGGAGGGGGTGTAGCTCTGCAGCAGTTTTTCCACTTCGGCGTGGGCCCGTTCCCGCAAAGTGGTGGAGCCGCCCTCCTCCCAGCGCGCCCGGTTGGCCCGCTCGATCACCGGCCCGGGGAAATGAATCTCCTCCTTAATATATTTCAGGGTGTGGTCGGCGATCAGTAGATGCTGTTCCTTGAGCAGCTCCTGGAAGAGTGGCAGCGACGGGAAATCCTCCCTGGGCGTGATCCCCTGAATCAGGCGTAGCGTCAAGCCGCAAATTTCGTTGTCCAGCACCAGTTTCTCCAGGCTCTGGCAGCTCTCAAAATCGAGCATTCCCGGCCCGGAAATGTTGTTGATCCCCGCCAGGGCCGCCAGGGTGGCGCCCATGCCACCTTCCAGGCCCGCCTGGGCGTCCAGCTGCTTGGCGTCGCTCAGGGAGATATACGCCTGGGTGGGCAACCCCAGGTGCTTGCCGATCTCGCAGTAGGCGCAATCGATCATCATGGTCTCCACCGCTCCCATAGGGGTGGTCTCGTAGCGCAGGTCGAAAATCGCCGGCGAACCGCCGTAAAGCATGGGCGCCCCCGGACTGGTCAGCTGGCTGATGACGATGCCGCTCAAGGTCTCCGCCGTGTGCTGGATCAACGTACCGACCAGGGTCACCGGAGCGATAAAGCCGGTCAGGGGCATGGAGATGAACTCCACCGGGATGCCGTAGCGGGCGCAGTCCACCACGTTCTGGGAAGTGACGTCGCTCCATTTCAGGGGCGAAGTGGGACAGCAGGAGAACACGGTCAACGGCTTACCCTTCAAGGCCTGTTCGTCCCCCCGCACGGCCACCTGGAAGTCCTTCATTACTGCGAAGGACTCGATAGTGAAGGTGCCGGTCACCACCGGCTTCTCCCCATATAGCAGGCTCAAAAACAGGCGGTAACTGTCGGAGATCTGTTCGTGCACATCCGCCGGGATCAGGGCCGTGCTCTGGGAAGCGATATGGTCCAGCTGGGACACCAGCTTAGCATACTGCAGGTAGTCTTCAGTGGAGGGCTGGCGGATTTTACCGGAGTGGTAATCAAGGACATGCAGCGCCGCCGATCCCGGTGTGAAATATACATTATCCCCGGCAAAGTCGTGGGTCTGGTTGCCGTGCACGTCGAACAGTTGAAAGGCGGCCGGGGCAGTGCCCAGGGCCTTTGTGATTATGTCCTCGGTGAGTATTACATGCCGCTTGTCGAGGTCGACTTGTGCACCGTGGTCGCCGAGCAGCTCCAGCAGGCCTGCGTTGTGCAATTCCACCCCCAGGGTGCATAGAATCCCGGTTGCTTCGGCCACGATTTTTTCTATCAGCTGCGGCTCCAGGAACTGAAGTTTCGGTCTCATCCCAGCTTTCCTTTCCAGTGTTCCAGCGACTCGCCGGTAGCGAACGCGGGGACGATAATAGTTCTATTAACGTTGCAGTTCAAAGTAAAAAACGCATGGTCTGGCCGGTAGCTTCAAAGGCTAATTGCTTTGAAATCGGCGGTTGGGATATTAAAGTCAATATCCACTTGATCCAGATTACTAACCTCCAAACTCAGGACCGGCCGAATGATCCAGGTTCAAGATCTGACCTTCACCTACCATAGTGGCCGGGAACCGGCCGTCCGGGGCCTGGAGTTTACCGTGGCCGACGGCGAAATCTTCGGCTTCCTGGGTCCCAGCGGCGCCGGTAAGTCCACCACCCAGAAAATTATCATCGGTCTGCTGAGGGGCTATGGGGGCTCGGTGGCGGTGCTGGGCCGTGACCTGGCCGATTGGGGCCCTGATTTTTACGAACGGATCGGTGTATCCTTTGAGGTACCGAATCTGTATTTGAAGCTCACCGCCCGGGAGAACCTGGCCTATTTCGGCTCGCTCTATCGCCGGAACGCTCATTCCCCGGAGGAATTGTTGGAGCTGGTGGACCTTTCAAAAGACGGACTTACCCCGGTGGGACAATTCTCCAAGGGGATGAAGAATCGCCTGAATGTGGCCCGTGCCCTGCTGCACGACCCGGCACTATTGTTCATGGACGAGCCCACCGTCGGCCTCGATCCAGTGAATGCCCGCCGTATCAAGGACATTATCCGGCGGCAGCAGGAAGCAGGCAAGACCATTTTCCTCACCACCCACGACATGACCGTGGCCGATGAACTGTGTGACCGGGTGGCATTCCTGGTTGACGGCCGGATTGTACTGATCGATGCACCCCGGGAGCTGAAATTGCGTTACGGCCAACACCAGGTGCGGGTGGAATACCTGGAGGACGGCCGGACCCGGGACAGGAGCTTCCCCCTGGAAGGCTTGGGTGAGAGCAGCGAGTTCCTGGACCTGCTGCGCCGGGCCGACGTCCAGACGATCCATACCCTGGAGGCTTCCCTGGCCGATGTGTTTATCCAGGTCACCGGCCAAAGGCTGGCATGACCCGGTTGCTGGTAACCGCCGCCTGGGACGTACGGCTGCAGCTGCGCAACGGGTTCTACTATGCCGCCGGTATCATGGTCCTGTTTTGGATTGTGCTGCTGCGGCTGGTGCCGGAGCATATTCTGCGGCCCCTGATGCCGCCCCTGGTGCTGGGTAATCTGATCATCAACACCTTCTACTTCGTGGGTGGACTGGTGCTGCTGGAAAAACGGGAAGGCACCCTGCAGGCCCAAGTAGTGACCCCCCTGCGCACCTGGGAATACCTGACGGCCAAGGTAGCCACATTGACCCTGCTGTCATTGGCGGAGAACTTGCTGGTAGTCCTGGCACTGTTCGGGCTGGGGGTCGACCTGCTGCCGGTGGCGGCGGGGATCGTGACGGCCTCGGCCCTGTTTACCCTGGCCGGCCTAATGGCGGTGGCCCGCTACGACTCCATCAACGAGTACCTGCTGCCCTCCATGCTCTACATTACGGTTTTCACTGTTCCCCTGCTGGCCGCATTTACGGGCTGGGAGATCTGGCCCCTGTATCTGCACCCTCTACAGGCTCCGCTGGTACTACTCCGGGCCGGTTTTCAGCCGGAGCCGGCCGGGCGCCTGCTATATGGGGTGATTTACTCGCTGGCCTGGATCGTTCCCGGTTACTACTGGGCCCGGACTGCTTTTAACCGCCATATCGTCGCTCGTGAGGGGAGCGGGTGAGAGCCTTCAGTGTTATCCGGGCCCTGGGGCCGATCGATCTGAAAAGTGTGCTGCGGGACCCGCTGCTCAAGTGGATGATCTTCCTGCCGCTGTTGGTAGCCCCCGTCATGCGCTGGGTCCTGCCGGTACTGCTGGAGCGGATCGAAACCCTGTTCCAGGTGGCGCTCAGTATGTACTACGTCCCCTTCGCCGCCTATATGCTCCTGATGCTGGTGCCCCTGCTGGCGGGGATGATCACCGGGTTTCTCCTGTTGGACCAGCGCGACGACGGTACCCTCTCGGCCCTGCTGGTCACCCCGCTGAGCCTGCCCGGCTACGTGCTGTACCGCCTGGGCATGCCAATGACTGTAAGTGTGCTGGTGACCCTGGCCGTATTTCCCCTGGCCGGTTTTGAGCCCATCGGGTTCTGGCCTTTGTTACTGGTGGCACTGGTAGCTGCCCTGGAAGGGCCCATATTTGCCCTGCTGATAGGGACCCTGGCCCAGAACAAGGTGCAGGGCTTCGCCGTGGCCAAGGCCTCCGGCATTATCCTGGTGCCGCCAATGATTGCCTGGTTTGTGCCGCTGCCCTGGCAACTGGCCTTCGGTCTGGCGCCCACCTACTGGCCGGCCATGTGCTACTGGGCGTTCATGGGGGGCGGGACCGCAGCCTGGGGATATGTACTGGCCGGGCTGGTGTGGCAGCTGCTATGGATCGGGGGGCTGCTGCGGCGCTATGAGCGAATCATCCGGTCAGGCTGATGGACTGAATTATCCCCAAAATGAATTAATTCTGCTGGTGCCTGAGTGCCTGGGTGACCGGAGCTAGGTTTCGTCGCTCTTTTTTATCTCATCCAGCTTTTCCCGGCCGGCGGCGATCGCCTCAGCGGCCTTCTCCTTACCGGATTCAATAGCCTCCTGGGTTTTCTCTTTGGCGGTGTCCAAGTGGGCCTGAGCGGCTTCCTGGACCTGGCCGGCTTTTTCTCTAGCGATGTCCGATAATTCAGCGGCTTTTTCCTTGCCGGCCTCGATAGCATCCTGGGCTTTTTCCCGGGCGGTATCCAAGTGGGCTTGCGCTGCCTCCTGGGCCTGGGAGGCCTTATCGGCTAATTTATCCTGGGCATCGCTAATCGCGTCTTGAGCCCTATCCTGGGCCTTTTTCCCCGCCGATCTGAATCGATCCAGAAATCCCATCTGATTCTCCTTTTTTAATACGCGGTAGTAGCTGCCAGTCAACCTAAACCGTGGATTATGGCAGGCTTGAAACTAAGGAATCAAGTCCCGAATTCCAAGGGGAGCATGGTAGCTCCGGCCTGAAGGGAGCCCCGCGATATATACTGGGCAAATAGATAATCTCAGAGCCTACAGCCCGATCGGGTCCCAAGGTGGCAGCAGAATTCTTCGCGCACCTGGCGCAACTGACGTACCGGGCGAACGACGGACCGCTATGGGTCTGCGTAATGTCCCGCTGGATCGAGCATGTGAAAAAATGGAGGAAAAAGCAGATGCCCTTTTTGAGATCAGGTTACCGTACCTACCTGTTGTCTTTTCTGGTTCTGGCGGTGGCGGTGGTGCTCCAAGGCCACGCCCAGGGCTTTTATACGTTAGACCCCCGTAGCAGGGTGATCCTCATGTATGCCCTGACAATTTTAGCGCCGCTGGTGCCGGTGTACCTGCGGAAAGCCATCGCCAATCTGGATTCCAGAAAACCTAATCGCCGGAAATAGCCCACGAAAGGAATGTCCATGCAAGCATCAATGAGGAGGAATCGCCGTCATGACGCCTAGTCGCTCCAAGGAAAAACTGGTTCAAAAGTTGACGGCTATTAAGACGCTGGCGGCTGAATCCGAGGCTCTGCTACGGGAACCCAGTCCAGATGTAGAAAAACTGCTGGCTACTCTCCAGGCCCAATCGGGATTGCAGCAGGCCCTGATGGAGAAGCTGCTGGAAGTGGTGCACCCCACCGAAAAGGAGAAAGACCTGACCGATACGTTCCAGCTGGCGGTGCAGGAACTGTTGGAATATTTCCGGGAGCGGACCCGGCTGGCCGGTAAAGTGGCGGATGCGGCTGCCATCAAGCACCTACGGGAGGAGTGACTGCGGTGCCCCGCATTTCCGGCGCCCCGGCAACCCGCCTGGCCCGCCTGGAAGCGCAGTTCCACAGCTTCCGCGCCGATATGCTCCGCTGGCGGCTGGAACATCTCCGTTACTACGACTCCGACGAAGCTAATTGGGGTCTGGTCAAATTGATGCGTGAGCATCCCTTCCGCACCTTGGCGGCCGGGGTTGCGGTCGGCACACTGGCGATGGCGGGCTTGGGGGGCGGACAGCTATGGTCCCTGGTGGAGGGTTGGCTCAAGTAATGGGCTACGCGGCGCGGCTGCAAGTGGAAGCGTTTGCCATGTATTGCCGGGGCCGGACGGTGGAGCAGATTGTCGCCGGACTGCAAAAAAGTCATGCCCTGGAGGGTAGACCTCGTCAACGTACCGTCGATGGCTGGATGGAATCGGGGGATTGGCGGCGACTGCGGCAAAAGGTGCACCAGGGCTGTGCCCGCCAGCATGAGCCGGTTACCAGCAGCCGGGAGGAACACCTCATGGCGGAACTCACCAACCTCCGTTCCCGAATCATGGATGCCGCCACCGAGCTCAAATTCAAAAGCGCCGGTGAAGCGGTACGCTCGCTGGCCAATGTTCAGAAGATCATACTCGAATCCGCAACCGCGCAGGATGGATCCATTCCCCCCGCCGCACAGGAGCAAATTATCAAAGATGTTTTTCAGGTAATGTGTGAGGACCCGGAGGTTGCGGTGGTCCTGGCTCGGCGGGAAGCGAAGATCATGACCCGCCTGAAAGCCATATTGCAAGCCGAAACTACAGGCTGAAATGAGTTTGCCATCTGCGTTGTTTCACTTGCACCTGGACGAAGAGTATTGTATATTAGCGTAAATACTGTGACAATTATGTATACATCGCTTTATCGTTGTATACAAATATTGTATTATTTCAATATAAGTGGGGCGGCACCCTTACAACCTCGTAAGGGATGGGCTCAATCCGGTCGCCCCACTCACTCATTTGTGGCATTTGCTCGCCCAGCACAATTTCCAGGTGCCTCCGCCGGGCTGGTGCTTTTCCCCGCATATGAATTTAACGGCAACGCTCCGCCGCCATGAAAAAAAATGTGCCGCGCCAGGGCAAATCCCTGGTACGGTCGGTGTTGCTACGGGAAATCTCCCGATTGCGGCCCGGTCACGATTCACTCACCGAATTTCTTGCCCGCTACGTTACCACCGATAAAGGGCGCTATAGCTTCGACCGGCACGGTCCCCTGCTGGAGATCGCCCGGCGCTTGCCGGAGCTGCGGGAAGTCTGGATCCTCAAGGGCGCGCAGGTGGGGCTATCCACCATGGCGGTGGCCTGGGGTCTGTACCTGGCCGGAATCAAGGGACTGCAAGCCGGTTACGCCCTCCCCACCAAAATCTTCGCCCGGCGGTTCCTGAAGACCCGCTTCCAGCCCATCGTGGCCGGGCACCCATTATTGAAGGAGTCAGTGCAGACCACCATAGATGTGGGGCTGCTGGCGGTGTCCGGGCTGAGGGGCGCGTCCCGGGTCGCAAAGACCTACCTTTATCTACTGGGCCTGGAGAACCTGTCGGACGCCATTTCCATTCCCTTAGACGCCCTGCTGTTCGACGAAGTGGATGTGCTCAATCAGGAGAACATGGCCTGGGCCGACGACCGGATCGCCGCCAGCGCCAACGGCCAGAAACTGTACTTCTCGGTGGGGATGAACCCAGGCCTGGGCATGGACGCCGGTTATCAGGCTTCCAGCCAGCGGGTGTGGCTGGTGCGTTGCCCGGCCTGTGGCAAGGACGATCAGGTGTTGGAGGAGCTGTTCCCGGCCTGCGTCCGGCGTATTGGGGAGCGCTGGGAGCGGGTGTGCGCCGGCTGCCACCGGCCGCTGGACGTCCAGGTCGCCGGGCGTTGGGTGGCCCGCTATCCCGACCGGGAGGTGGAGGGCTACCGGGTACCACAGCTGATCATTCCCCAAGTGGGGCTGGACTACATCATGCGGCGCTGGGAGCGGGCCAGTAGGCGCCGGAGCCTGATGGCCAAGTTTCGCTCTTCCACCCTGGCTCTGCCCGACGCCGGCGAGCGCCAGCGCATCACGGCCGAGCAGCTGGCGGCCGTGCTGGAGGACTATCATCCCGCCCAGACCGCCGAGTGGACCGTGGGCGGCGCCGACGTGGGGGACACCTGCCACGTGGCCTTCGCCAACCTGGCCGGCGAGCGGTTGCGCTTCGTGCGCCTGGAGACGGTGCCCGCCGATCGGATGGTGGAGGAGCTGTCGGCCCTGATCACTGCCCTGGGCTGCCGCTGCTTCGTCATCGACGCCAAGCCGTTCCGCACCGAGGCCCGCCGCCTGGCCCGCCGCCACCCCGAGGTGGTGGTGCTGCAGTATTTCAAGGAACAGACCTTTGCCATGGGCAGTGAGACCCACGAGGGGGTGACCTATCATACCGTCAGTGAGGACCGGGAGGATTCCCTGGACGCCTACTGCGACCTTTTCACAATGGACCACCGGGGGGTGATCTTTCCCCGCTACCTGGGCGGGCGGGACTTCATGGACAGCGAAGTGGCCGCCCACCATCTGAAGGGCAGCCAGAAAGTGGAGACCCTGGACCGGCGGCTGGGTAAGATGGTGCCCCGTTTCCTCAAGGTGGTGGACAACCACTACCTGATGGCCGGCAACAACGCCCGCAAGGCGCTGGTGCTGCTGTCACAGGGGCGCGGGCCCGGGGGGCTGGGGGTGCTGCCGGTGTTCGGGGGGCTGTAGTTTCGAGTTACGGGCCTTCGACAAGCTCAGGCCAAGGTTTCGAGTTTCTGGTTCCAAGTTCAAGCATCCAACATCCAATATCCAATATCGAGTATCTAGCATCGAGTATCCAGCATCTAATTTCAAGGGCCAACACCCTTCAATGAATCCTCACATTAAATAGCAACTATTTTCAAAAATATGCCCTCTTCGCGCATTTCGCGCACCTGACGCCTGAGGCGAACGACAAGCCCATTTGCATTCCGTAATCTCACACCGGCATGAGAACGGAAAGCACATATCTCACCCCGCCCAATTCATTTTTCCCCAATAGCCGGAGGCGCCATGGGACTGTTTGACAATTTGCTCAATCGCAGAAAAAGAGCCCTGGCCGTGGATATACCGGTGGCAGCACTGCCCGGCGGCGGGCGTTCCTCGCAGGAAAGCCTGACTACCATTACTAAGGGACTGGCTTCCTATCTATCTTATTGGGACGGGGTGGAACCGGCCCTGCCCCCTAGCTACCTCGATCAGATCGCGCGCATTTCGGTGGTCAATCCCGACATGAGCCAGGCCCTGAGCAATTGGGTCGCCCTGGGCAACCCCGGCCACGACCTGGTTATCACCGGCGACGAAAATATTATGCAGGCGGCCCACCGGCGGGTCAACGCCAAGGCCGTCAGCCTGGCCAGCCACACCGCCGGCATTGATGGGCTGGTAAACAAATATTTGGAGCAGGTGGCCTTAACCGGGGCGATCTCATCGGAGGACGTGGTGGCGCTGGGTAGCAACCCCGGTGTGGAGGAGGTGGTAATCGTGCCGGTACGGCAGATCAGGTTCCGGCGCGAGGGTGACCAGTATGTTCCCTATCAGCTGCCCGATCAGGGCGAAGAGATTCGGCTGAACCCCGTCACCTACCGCTACCTGGCGTTCATGACCATCGAGAACAGTCCCTACGCCAAGCCCCCCATGTTGGCGGCGCTGGAGCCGATCCTCGACCAGCATGAAATGAAGAAGAACATTCAGTTCATCATTAGAAAGTTTGGCCTGTTCGGTCTGATCAGCGCCTCGGTCACGCCCCCCAAACGGGAGGTGGGTGAGACCGCCAATGAGTATCAAAAGCGAGTCCGGACCTACCTGGCGGACGTGCTTAAGGCATTCAAGGAAAACTTCCAGGAGGGCCTGGCGGTCTATACCAGCGATATTTCGGTGGAGCGCACCAACCTGACCAGCGATGCCCGGGGCGTGCAGGAGATCTTCCGGCTGAATGAGGAACAGGTGTTCTCCGGGCTGGGCAGTGACGCCTCCATGCACGGCCGCACCTACTCCAGCACCGAAACTTACGCCCGGGTGGTTTACAACCTGCTGCAACGCCATGTGGAAGGTTTCCAGCGGCCGGTGAAGCGCCGTATCGAGCGCACCTACCAGCTGGACCTGGCCCTGGCGGGTATCCCGGTTGAGCAGGTAACGCTGCATTTTCATCGAGCCCGCTCCCAAGATCCATTGACCGATGCCCGGGCGCAGGACCTGGCCTGGCGGGTGCTGCGTGAGAAGGTTGAGTCCGGTCTGGTGGACCCCAACGCCGCCGCCCGTGAATTGGGCTATGACGGCTGGAATGACGTCAGCCGCATCACCTTTGCCGGTGGCGCCAGGCTGAAGCATGGCCGGACATTGATCGCACCGTTGGAGCGCTCCCACCGCTTCCGGTTTGACCGATTTGCCCAGCGTTATCTCCACCGCCGACCTCATATCGACCTGGCTACAGGTAGCGGGGATAAAGGGAACGGATCGCAGGTTGCTGATGGCTGGCCCGACACCGGCGAAAGCACGGTTGAGGACTGGTTGCAGGATAACCTGATCACAGATCGCCAATTGGCTGAAACAAAGGAGGACTAAAATTGAATCAAGCACTGTCGAATCAGCAAAAACTTACTCGCGTCCAGGCGTATTCATCATTATTCCATAAAACGACTGCGGGGGGCGGCAAGGCCCGCCTGAAACTGCAGCTGCCCCTGGGCTCTCCGGCGGCCGAGGAGCCGGCAGTGGCCTCTGCCCTTTTATCGGCCGAAGTCAATAGTCTGGAAGATCTGCAACCTCGCGAAGGTGACCTGGTGGCCTTCCCCTTCCGGCTGTTGTCGGCGGCCTATCTGGGACCCGGCGGCTACCACCTGGACTTTTCCCGGCCATCGATGTTGGAGGCGGCGTTGCCGCTGTTTCTAGAGCCGGAGGCTGAGGGCAGCCGGCGCACCGATCCGTTAGTAATTGTTCGGGACCACAGTGAGAACATCGACGACCGCTTGGGGCTGGCCCAAAATGTGCGCTTCAGCCCCGCTGATCCGTCTCTGGATCTGCCCCATCCCGGGATCGACGCCGACCTGTTGATCAACTGGAAATTGGCGGCCGATGTGGTCCGGCGGTTGCTGCACCAGCCGCCCCTGGTGGAGGCTTGCTCGGTCTCATTGGCCTTCAACTGGGAGAAATCCCATCCCCAGCTGGAGGATTGGCAGTTCTGGATGCGGTTGGGCGAAGAAATTGAAGGCTCGCCGGTGCGGGTGGTGGTCAGCGAGATCATCGCAGTGGAGCACATCGGCCTGGTGTACGCCGGGGCCGATCCCACAGCGCGGCGAAGGTCCCCAGACGATGACTGTCAACCCGTCACGCAGAACGGCGGTTTGCAGAAAACCGCGCCGGCGGAGCCGGTAATGACGGCCAGTCTGGCCGCACCGGCTACCGAACAGCCGGGCGGAGAGGCGACCGCTGAGATTGCCCTGCCCGCGGACAGCCCGGTGTGGCGATTGCTGCAACTGGCCCGGCCCGATCGAGCGCAATTGGAATCAAAGACCGCGGAACTGGCGACCTGGGCCGAGCTGGGCCGCCGCGCCCTGGATGATCTGCGCACCGAAGTGCGGCAGCTGATCATCAGGATCGATGGCAGCCGCGAGCAGGATTTCTCACAGGGCCTGCTTTTAGTAGTCGAGGCGGCCGACGAACCAACCTTGAAAGCACTGCGCCGCGAATACCGCCGCCGGCTGGAGGCCCTGGTGCCGCCGGTATGCCAGGTATGCGGCAGTGACAAAGTGTCACGGCGCTCGTCGCGGGAAGGCCAAATAGTGGCCCGGGAAACCGAGGCCGATAACCTGAACCCGCGCCTGTACCGCTAACTGATTGCGGTCCGCCGGCGGGCGGACAACCTGAAACGACAACGCTTAAAGCGAAGAGGAGACGGTAATGAGTATATCCTTCAATGGGATTCGCGACAAAGCCACCTTCACAGCCAGCAGCCTGACCTACGGGACGGATGAAGGCAAAGTGTGCAAGGTGACAGCCGACCAGACCGTTGGCCTGTGTGCCAACGACGACCGGTTTCACGGGGTGATCGAGACCATCGAGCGGGACAACGCCGTGTGCGTGGTGCGCAAGACCGGTTACTACACCCTGGATTACACCGGCACAGATCCCGCTGCCGGGATCGTGAAGTTCTCCGCCGATAGCGCCGGCGGGATCAAGCTGGACAACACCAATGGGTCCGAGTACCTGGTGGTCGATGTGGATACAACCGCTAAAAAAGTGACCCTCTTTTTAGGGTAGCACAGGAGGAACCATGAGCACAGAGTTGAAACGAATGAAACTGGAACTGGGCCTGTACCAGGAGGCGGAGCAGCGAGGATTGAGCTTCACCGACCTGCTGGGCCGGCTGGATGACGGGGCCTACCTGGACCCCGATTCCGCCCTGGATGCCTTCCAGCAGCAGATGGCGGTCCGCAACCTGATCACAGTTGGTCCCCAGGCGGTACAGCTGGAAGCATTTTACGAGAGTGACAGCCGCTTCCTGTTCCCTGAGTGGATCAACCGCCAGGTGCGCGAGGGCATGAGCCTGGGCAAGAATGCCCTGCGGCTGTCCGATCTGGTCAGTGTGGAAACGGAGATCGATTCCGGTGTTTACGAAGTTCTGCTTTCGGAAATTGGCAGTGAAGTCACACCCAAAAGGATCGGCCAGGGCGGGGAGTTCCCCACCGTGGAAATCAAGACCGGTGAGCAGACCATCAAGCTCAGCAAGTACGGGATCGCCATGGCGGCTTCCTACGAGGCCATCCGCCGGGTGAAGGCCCCCATCTTCGCGGCCACCCTGCGGAAAATCGGCTTCTACATGGGCCGCCAGATGGTTGACGACGCCATCACCGCTTTGGTGAACGGCACCGGCAACGACGACGCCGCAGCGGTGGACCAGGTGGCCGCTACCGGCACCCTGGACTATAGCGACCTGGTGACCTTCGACTTGAACTTCGACCCCTTCGAGTCGGACTACTGGGTAGCACCCAAGGACGTGATCAAGACCATCCTGAATATGGTGGAGTTCAAGGACCCGCAAGCCGGGTTCACCTACCAGCAGACCGGTGACCTGATCAGCCCCCTGGGTAATACCCTGCGCCGGTACGACGGCACCTTGCTGTCCACCGACCGGCTGGTGGGCTTCATGCACGATTTCGCCATCGAGAAGGTGACCGAGCGCAACGCCAGCCTGGTGGAAGTGGAGCGGATCATCAACAAGCAGATCGAAGGCACGGCCATATCTGAAACGGTGGGCTTTGCCAAGATCGACAAGGATGCCACCCGCGTATTGGATATTACTTACTAAGTGTCCTGGGCCGGCGCCGGGCGAGAGGCTCCTCTGACCCGTGGTTAAAGGAGCCTCCGCCGGCCGGTCATTTGTCCCCTAGCAAGTTCAGTAAAGGAGTTTCACATGGCCGAGAAAACCATTGCCGTCAAGTTGGCAGCCAGGCTGGAAGCGGAGAGCCGGGGCTTCTGCGATCCCACCGAGCCCCGCAATAGCGAGATAATCACTGCCCGCAACTATGGTTCCGGCGGCTATCTGCGGGTGCACCCCAGCGGTTTCATCCGGGCCCTGATTCAATCGGGCGCCTTGATCAAAGTAAGCGTCAGTAATCGCGATGCAACCACTCAGACTGGGCCGGGCACCGCCGGGGGGAAGGATTCGCCGGGCCGCGGACGACGTAAAAGCGGCCGGACCGGGAGGCGGGAAGGATGATCGCCGACGGCACACATGTACGCGTACTGGGAGGGCTGCCCGCCAGTTTCGACGATACGATCCTGGGCAATTTTTTCGGTCCGGCGGCCCTGAGATTGCAGGAATGGGTTGGAGAGGGGGCTTACACCGATGCAGAGCAGGGCACCCCCAGCGACCCGGACCGGGCGGCGGCCTTAAAAGATGCCGAGGCTTACCTGGTGCTCTATTTCGTTGCGCCCCGCATGAATATGGTGATGGCTGACGGCGGGATTGTCACTTACAAGATCGATGGCACCTCAGCGGACGAATTTACCTATCTGAAACCGGAGCAACTGGAAGAGCTGCGCCAGGTGTGGCTACGGGATGCTGTCAGTGCCTGCCGGCCGTACATCATCTCGCCCGGGGTTACCGTGGGAGTGTCGGCGGCCGTCGATGACGAATCATAACGAGGGGATACCGAGATGGCATTAATGAGCAAACCGACATATGACCCGAAAGTCACCCGCTGGTGGTGGCGTACTTTGCGGACCTGGGTTTATAGCCTGGTGGATCCGCTCTGGGAGGCGTTCCGGGGGGAGAACAGCGATGATGTGGCCCTGACGAATGTAACCAGCATAAACGGCATATCTTCAGCCGAGTTCGGGCTGCTGGATGGCCTGACGGCCACCACCGCCGAGCTCAACCTGTTGGCGGGACTGACCGCCACCGCGGCCGAGTTGAACAAAGCCGACCGTAGCGCGTCCGATGGCCTGGCCGAAGCATCCCGCAACCTGGTGCTGGACGCTAATAAGGACCTGTTAGGCAAGCACTTCGACATCAACCAGAGCCTCCTGGAAGCCGTTGCCGGCGGGCCTTCGCTGTGGTTCAACGGCACGGACGATTATGTAGAGCGGGACGTGCAAGTTGTGAGCGGATATCCGTTTACGCTGCTGGCAGCATTCCGAACCGATACAATGGTGACGAGTATTCTGATCTCGTTCACGGATAAGAGTGCCCACGATGTACAGTTTTGCTTGCGGCTTTCGCCAACTGGGGTCATGGAAATAGGTGCTCGTAACACTACCAGCCAAATGGTGTCCTCTCCAGAAACTTACAACGATGGGGAAACTCATACGGCCATAGGAATCTTCAGATCGGCCACCGAGCGGGAGCTGTTTGTTGATGGCGTCAGCGTGGTAAGCGATGCGGTTTCGGTTACCTACCCCAGCAGCGTGGACAGGTATTCCGTGGGCCGCTTCGGGGACGCCTCACCTAGCCAATATATCAAGGGTGAGATTCTTCTGGCCACTGTCTTCAACCGGGCCTTGACAGCCGATGAAGTGAAGGCCTATTCCTCCGGCGCCATGCCAGACTACAGTGACGTAGGCGCCGCCGATTCCGACCTGGTGACCAACGGCGACGACTGGACCGGGGCCACCGGCTCCACACCGCCTAACAGCTGGAGCGACTCGGGCAGCGCCAGTGTCACCTACATCATCCGGGACAACACCGGCGTGGCCAATATGGATGACAAGGTGCTGGAAATGGACGTCTCGGGCACCGGCTCCAAGACCTTATCTCAAGGGGTATTCCAGATCGGAAAGCGCTACCGGGTAACCTTTGCCTATCGTAACCTGGACGGGTCCGGGGGGGCTACCAAGGTCACATTTGGCAGCTCCGCCAACAGCGCTACCCTGCAGAACACCACTATTTACGGTGACGGCATCATCTTTAGTCAGGAGGTGCTGGCCGACGGCACCGACCTGGCCTTTGAAGTGACCACCGTCGGCGCGTTGCAGGTGGATGCCGTTCAGGTGGTGCAGATCGGCTGCCTGTTGGCGCTCAGGTCCGCAGGTATCGGCCAGTCACAGTGGCAGGATGCCAGCGGCAACCAGCTGCACGGGACGGTGACCGGCGCGCAGCCCTGCCACCTGCCTGCCAATCACGTAGAGCGCTATGTTAGAAAAGGTATCACAACCGATACCACCCTCACCGGCGTAGTTCCGGCGGGCTACCGCCTGAAATCCATCGTAGTGCAGGAGACAGCCGGCTTCGCTATACAAGGAGGGCTGAAGATCGGAACGACTGCAGGGGGGACCGATGTGGTGAACGGCCAGACGGTGGGGATCAATGCCCTGGTGGACTGCACCCTGGGTACTCGACTGTTCAGCCTGACCGCTGCCCAGACGCTGTACGTTGAGGACGTGACGGCCTGGAACAGTGCCAGTATCGATCTGTACCTGGAAATGGAAAGGATCAAGTAGGGCTGGCGCTCAACCGGGTACCCGAAGCGGCATTTCCCAAGTGATCTATTCCAACGGCCCGAATTATTTGAACCGTCTGCCGGAGCCCTCCGTCCCGCATTATGACTGCTACTGACCAACCTCAAACCCGCAACTGATCCCACCTCCCCCACCATATCGCGGAGGGTCCCGGCCGGTTCAGGTCCAAATTCCGGCTAGGGGGCAACAAAACCGGTGCGCTTTCAGTCTAACCAAGGCTTGGAATCATACGTAGAGATTAAACCGGGAGGTAAACCGATGAGAATTAACAGTAGTGTACCGTTGGCGGCCGGCCTTTTGGTATGGGCATTGGCCGGGGCTGTCGTTCTGAGGGCGGGGGAAACCGAGACCAAGTCGTTCAAGGTGGGGGCCGGTGGCACCCTGACCATAGATACCGAACAGGGCTCCATCGAGATCGTGGCCCGTGGCCGGAAGGGAGTCACCGTGGAGGTGACCAAAAAACTACCGCTTGGCTGGTTCGGCGACCAGGATGACTTGAACGAATTCACGGTGGAGTATGACCAATCGGGCGACAACGTCAAAATCACCGGCCGATTTCTCGATTCACACAGTTGGGGTCGCCACAATCGCCGGTTGATGGTTCATTACAAGGTTACCGTCCCGGAAAAGTATAATCTGGATCTGGAAACTTCCGGTGGCTCCATCACAGTATCCGACCTGGAGGGAGAGGTTGACGTCCGCACCTCCGGCGGCAGTCTGGACCTGGGGGATATCGACGGGTCGGTCAACGCCCGCACCTCCGGCGGGAGCATCTCCCTGAGTGGCAGCTCCGGGCAGGCGGAGTTGAAAACCAGCGGTGGTGGTATCACGGTCGGCCTGGTGGGCGCCTCGCTGGAAGCCAAGACCTCCGGCGGCTCGATCCATGTGAAGGAGGTTCAGGGAGCGGTAAATGCTGAGACTTCCGGCGGCAGTATTACTGCCCAGCTTGCCAAACAACCGGAGCAGGATTGCAAACTGGAGACCTCCGGTGGGAATATCACCGTCTATCTAGCCGAGGACGTGGCCGTTAATCTGGACGCCTCCACCAGCGGCGGTGGTTTGTGGAGTGACGTGTCCATCAACACCAAGGGCCGTATCCGGTCGGGCAGCTTACGGGGCACCATCAACGGCGGCGGGCCGCAGCTTTATCTGCACACCTCCGGAGGCAGTATCAAGATTCACTCGCGGTAGTTTCGGGTGGCCGAGTGACCCGGTAGCGGTTGTCAGATTGGTGCATGTTAAAGAAAATAGATAGGCTTTATATCCACTGAAAATCTAAATATACACCGGTAATCCAGATTACTGGAGGTGGAAAACATTTGACTTTGCGGCTCCGAGCAATCGGGGCCGTTTCCTATTTGCTTGATCCCATTTTAAAAGTATGTTATAGACATGACTCACTATGAATGCGTAGATTCTGACGATGGAGCACAGCTATATATTTCAAGGCTCAGAATTTTCATTCCTTAGCACACGCAGATTCGATTTATCTGATTGTCTGGACAAGCCTCTGACAAGCATTTCGCTCGATCTTTCGAATGTCAATTGGATCACACCATATGGCATAGTTTTTCTTTTCGCTGCTGTTAGCCAATTGCGCGAGATGCAGCCTGATTGTAAAATTGATATAAATTTCCCTCCCGATACGGAAATGTTTTCGTATGCATGCAGAATGGACCTGCCGCAGTCTTTAATACAAATCCCAGATGTAATTGTAACGCCGGATGCGGTGAGGCAAAGAAGGATCAATAGAAGATCATCCTTATGTGAATTCAGGACAATTGAACTAGCTACAGAAGATGATGCCGATTCGGTTGCAGAAGAATTGCTAGGGAAAATAGTTCGATCCCAGATCACTGATGATGAGGAAACCAATGATCTGATTAACACAGCCTTAAGCGAATTGCTTTCCAACGTTTACGTTCATTCCCAACAATCCAGGGCTCTGGTTGCTGCGCAGACCTATGCACCAGATCGTAACCCTAAAACAGTATCTATTGCCATTGGCGACACAGGCATCGGGATTCCACAAAGCCTAATAGGCGTACAAGGAGGTTTAAAAGATGATAAGACATTAATCAGGGAGTCCCTGATTGGTGGTGTATCTGCAAGAGGTGAAGGTGGCTATGGTCTAACGGATATTAACTCGACCCTTTCTCAGAACTCTCTTTGGGACCGGCGCATATTGATGATTAGATCAAACGGCGGTTGGCTATGGTCAAGTGGGTCCGATGAAACAGAAGAGCCTTTGAAAGGAGATATATCCTTTCTAATCAGAGGCACATATGCGGGAATCCTGCTTAAGAAATCCTAGTAGGCATTAAATCGCAATAGATTCTTTTCATGGGAAAGCTGAACATTCAGGTTTTTCCAATGAATAATTCTCTCAGCCTTTCTCTCCAAGGCCTTGGATCGCTCAATAATTGATACGTTGTAGTCCTTAAGAAATCGAAAAATAGATTCTTCAAGAAACGAAGCAGAGACGTACGTCACATCTTTGAAATCAAATTGAATATCATTCTCATCTTCAGGGATGATATTTTTGACTATTCCATAGAATTCTCTTCCCTTCTCGCGAACCCCGCATCGCTGGAAGTACTGTTTGACTTGAATCGTAATCATGGGGTTTTCAGATAGTGGCTTAGATTCTGTTCTCTATAGTCTTTCGGAATATACAGCCTAGACTAGCCCATGGGAACACATTTAATAAGGTCATCCGCTATCCCCATTCATTATCACTATCGGTCACTAGCAAGGTTTCTAGACTACCCATACATAGTTAATATCGTTCCTGATCAAGTGTTAATGGTACAATATTTTTACTTTATCCATTTTACATCACCCCCTCAGATGCCGAGCAATTAAAGCAGCTGCAACATAACATTTATTTTAGACCACGATTTCTTAGAATCTTACAGGAGCGCACCTGTATATTCAAGTGGCGCTGTGAATCATGTTTAGGCGATCTACGCACATATTACTGCTGGTCGTTGCGGCCATTTTTGCCCAGGCCGGCTCCCGCAGCGAGTACTTCCGCGATGAAGACGCATTCAAGCGGGGCATCAGCCTGTTTCCCTTCGAGATACATGAAGCCGGCTTCTTGAAAGTCACATACGGCGACCAGGGATTCGTTCAGGCGCTGGCCTGGTATACCGTCGGGGATTCGCTGCTGAAAACCCGCACCTACGAGTACTGGCCGGACGACCTCTCCATTAAGCGCATGCTGGAGCTGACCCCCGACAGCATTGTGGTGCGGGAGATGCTGTTTGGCGACGAGCCCCGCTCCCGCCGGTTTATCGAGTACGTCTACGGTGTCGAGTTCGTCACCGATTTCCGGGACCGCTTCACCGAGGTATTCTACGATACCTCCTTGGCCTCGGTAGCCTTCAAGATCATGAGCACCCGCGGGAACCTGATCGGAGCTATCTTTTTAGACTACGACAGCCTGGGCTACCTGACCAATGAAACCTGGTTTCAGGGGGAAGATATGCGGCGGGTGCGGGAGTTTCGCTACATTTTCCATCGGGATACCGGTGAGCAGGAGGTGATCGAGCGAGGCAGGGAGGGGCAGGTGGTCAGCCACGTGCGGATCAAGGTCGATCCCCATCGGCGGATAGCGGCTACCGGGCTGGGGGTCGGGGCGGAACAGCTGCTGGATGATCCGTCCCCGCCGCCGGTAGAAGCCCCGCCCGATACGACCGGTACCGAGCCGTAAGTGGGGGGGCCCCCGGCTGAAACCGGGCCGTTGATCCTGGAAACCAGCCCGGAGCATGAATTTATAGCAAGTTGAGCTGGGTAACGGTACACTGGACTTTACCGGGCTGCTACCCGTAGATTGGAACCGGTTTGTACTATGTTCAATATTTCAGGTGTCAAGGAGCGTTTCATGTGTAAGCAAAAAAGTGTTGGCCTCGCGCTAGCCGGTTTGTTGATGGTGGGGGGGCTTGGTGGGCAGAACCCGCCGCCGGCTAACCTGGTGACCATTCCCACTGCCGGGTCCATGGCGCGGGGTTCCTACGAGATGGAATTATTGATGCAGACCGGTGGCGGGGTCCTGGGCCGGCTCGGCGTAGGTATCACCGATCAGTTCAGCCTGGGGATGAGCTACGGCATCCAGCAGTTCATCGGCGATCAAAAGCCCAGTATCAACCGCACCATGCCTGAAGCCCAGCTCAAGTACCGCCTGTTCGAGGAAGGCTATAAGATGCCAGCCATCGCCCTGGGTCTTGACACCCAGGGACGGGGCAGCTTTCAGAGCAAGGATGTCCACCACGATACGACGTACGCTGACAGCGCTGCCGGCATTTACAATTATACAACTACTACCTATGAACGTTACGAGATCAAGGCTATCGGGGTGTACGTGGTGGCCAGCAAGAATTGGAATGTCCTGGGCAATTTCGGCAGCCACCTGGGATTGAGTAAAAACTTCCTGGAAGCCGACAATATCGATAACGACATCAACCTCTTTTTCGGAGTGGATAAGGACCTGGCGGCCAACCTCAGCCTGTTCCTGGAGTTCAACGCCGCCCTGGATGACAATGGGTATCGGGATAAGCGCGCTGACCTGGAGGGTCTCACCATCGGCAAGGGAAACGGCTACCTGAATGCCGGATTACGCTGGCAGGTGGCGCCCTCGTTCTATATGGAGATTGATTTCAACGACATCCTGATCAATAAAGATAAGGTGGAGGTCGATAACATCAGCCGGGAGCTGAAGGTGGTCTTTAACGATTACTTCTAACAGCTAGGTAACGGAGGAGAAACAGTGCGAGCACATATTACCTTAACATTGGCGACCTTGTTGGTCGTTCTTGGGCTGGCGACTGCCCAGGAGGCAGGGGAGATAACGGCCGCCGAGGCTGTGGATGCGTGGCAGCAGATCGACGATCTTAACGACGCCAAGGACTTCGACGGCGCTTTTGCCCTGCTGGAGCCGCTGGCTGGAGAGTACGGTTCGGATGTGGGATACCTGTGGCGCATGGCGCGGCACCATTTCAACGTCTCCGACAACACCACCGATGAAGCGGTGATCGAAAAGGAGCTCTATACCGGCTTCGAGTTTGCTCAGCAGGCCCTGGCGGCCGATTCGGGCTCCTCCTGGGCCCACGGTTACTACGGCATTCTGATCGGCCGGGTGGGTGAGATCGAGGGTACCAAGCAGAAGATCATCAACTCTTACGCTGTGCGGGACCACACCCTGCGGGCCATCGCCTTAGACCCCGACTACGACGGTTGGCAGCACGTCATGGGGCGCTGGAACTTCACCCTGGCCGATCTGAGCTGGATTGAGCGCACGGTAGCTTCCATCATCTACGAAACACCGCCGGAAGCCTCATTCGAGGAAGCCGAGCAATATTTTATCCGAGCTTCCCAATTGGCCCCGGATGATGTCAGGCATTTCCTGTGGCTGGGGAAAACCCAGCTGGAGCTTGGTAAGGACGCCGAAGCCCGAACCAGCCTGGAGCAGGCCCTGGCCCTGCCGGCCAAGTCCGACAGCGACGCCATCCTCCAGGAGGAGGCCCGGGAATTGCTGGACTGAGTTCCGCGGGCCACGGCCCGTAATCCCGCCTATGCCGGACCGACACTTGCGTGAAAAACGTATTTCCGGCGCGAACGTATTTCGTGGGGTGCTACTGGATGTGTACCGGGACGAAGTAGCTCTCCCTGATAGCGGTACCTCTGTGCGCGAGTACATCCGCCATCCCGGCGCGGCGGTGTTGGCGCCCCTGACGGACGACGGGCGGTTGATTTTCGTGCGCCAGTTCCGCTATGCCCTGGACCGTGTGATGGTGGAGTTTCCGGCCGGCAAACTGGACCCCGGTGAGGACCCGGCGGTGGCCGCCGCCCGGGAGCTGGCCGAGGAGATCGGCTACCACCCCGGCAAACTCACCCACCTGGGCCTGATCCATCCCTGTATCGGCTATAGCGACGAACGCATCGAGGTTTTCCTGGCCGAGCAGCTTCGTCCCCGGGCGGCAGCTGCGGAAGCGGACGAGCTGTTGGAACCATTCGAGCTGGACCTCGAGGAGGCGCTGGCGTGGGTCCGGGAGGGGAAGATCACCGACGTGAAGACCATCATTGCCCTGTACTGGACCGAGCGCCACCGGGCCGGTGCCTGGTTGCCCAAATAGCGTGAGCCCGCCATAGGCGCCCGGGCCGCTTCCATCAAGAGCTACCTGAGCGAGGCCGCCAAGCAACGAGGCTTCCAGAAAATCGGTTTCGCCGCCCCTGAGGCGTTGGTCCCCGAGACTGGGAACTTCCAGGCCTGGATGGAGCAGGGCCGTCACGGTGGTATGCAGTGGCTGGAACAGCGGCAGGCCGAGCGCACCGGCATCCGGACCTACTATCCCCCGGTAAAGACTGTCGTCTCCCTGGCCATGAATTATTTCACCGGACAGCCATCTGCCACCGCCCCTGCCACTGCTAATTCTTCCCCCCGTTGGTCGAACTACGCCTGGGGGGACGATTATCACCGGCTGATTAAAAAGCGCCTCAAAACCCTGCTGTCCGACTTGGCGGCGGCCTTCCCCGGTGTGGCGGGTATGGCCTGCGTCGATACCTCGCCGGTGATGGAAAAGGCCTGGGCCCGGCGCGCCGGGTTGGGCTGGCCGGGAAAGCATACCAACCTGATTACCCGCGATTACGGCTCCTGGGTGTTCCTGGCCGAGCTGCTGTTGGATGTGGCCCTGGAGCCCGATCATCCCTTCGAGGAGGACCTGTGCGGCAGTTGCACGGCCTGCCTGGAGGCCTGCCCCACCGGGGCCCTGGACCAGCCTTACCAGCTGGACGCTCGGCGTTGTATATCTTACCTGACAATCGAGCATCGCGGGCCGTTTACCGATGAACAGGCCCGGTGGATCGGCGGCTGGCTCTATGGCTGCGACCTGTGCCAGGAAGTGTGCCCCTGGAACCGCCGCTTTGCCCGGCCTTCACCTGAGGCCGCCTTCCAACCCCGGGAGTTTATCACCAGTTACGATCTGGAGCGTTGGCGGCAGGTGGACGCCGACGAGTGGGATCGGCTGTTACGGGGCAGCGCCGCCCGGCGGTCCGGCTATGAGGGGCTTCGGCGCAACCTCCAGGCGGTGGCGGCCAATCGGGCCGAAAACAGATAGTCTCATTGGGCTGAACGTCCCTGGCAGGGCAAAGCGGTTGACAATCTCGCAAGCCTACTCTAACTTTCTGCGGCCCGCTTCATCGGGCGGAAAGCGGAGGAAAATGAAATGCCGACTATAGGTGTATGTCTATCAGGCAGCGGCGTTTACGACGGCGCCGAGATTTATGAATCGGTAGCGACCCTCTACCACCTGGAGCAGGCCGGCACTCAGTATCTGGCCCTGGCGCCCGATATCAATCAGGCCCACGTTATCAACCACGCTACCGGGGAGGAAATGCCCGGCGAGACCCGCAATGTGATGGTGGAAGCCGCCCGGATCGTGCGGGGCCAGATCAACGATATCGCCAAGTTTGGGGCGGATGACATGGATGCCCTGATCTTCCCCGGCGGTTTTGGCGCCGCCAAGAATCTGTCGACTTATGCGTTCGACGGGGCCGGTTGCACGGTCAATCCTGAGGTGCAGCGCCTGGTGCGGGAGATGCTGGCCGCCCACAAGCCCATCGGGGCCATCTGCATCGCCCCGGCTATGCTGGCCAAGGTCCTCGAAGGTTCCGGCGTGCATACCCGGCTGACCATTGGCAATGATCCTCAGACGGCCCGGGATATCGAGCAGATGGGCACCAGTCACGTGGACTGCGGTGTGACCAGCCATATCGTTGACCGGGACAACAAAATCGTCTCCACCCCGGCCTATATGCTGGCCGATCGGATCGGTGAGGCCTGGGCCGGTATAGAAGGGCTGGTAAAGGAGGTGCTGGAGCTGATCGAATCTTGATCCAGAAGTAGCCCGGCCATTGCGCGAGATTATGGCCGACACCACGTCCGTAAATTTGCCCGGCAAGTTGATTCTCAGAGAGAGCCAATGCCAACGACGATTACCATCGACCAATTACTGGAGACCTTCAGCGGCACCACCCCCATAATGCCTATAGCCGATTTTGTCCTCTTCCCTCATACAGTGCAGCCACTCCATATCTTTGAGCCCCGCTACATCGAGATGCTGCAGGACTGCCTGGCCACCGAGCACCTGGTAACCATACCACTGCTGAAGGGATCAAAGGCGGAAACGGAGAACCAGCCCCCACCGTTTCACGAAATCGCCACCATGGGCTACATCAACCAGGCCAAGTCCTTGGAGGACGACACCTACCAGGTGCTGGTGACCGGGCTGGTGAAAGTGCAGGCGGTGGAGGTTGAGTCCACTAAAGCCTACCGCCGGGGAGCGATTACCCCGGTCCCCGAGTTTACCCAAGTGACCGACAGCCAAAAGAAGCTGCAGGACATGCTTCGCCTGTTCCAGACCGTTCTGGAAAAGGCCCATTCCGGTTTCGACCTGCAAGTTTTCACCGAAGAGGGTGTTTCGGTGGCAATGGTAACCCACAGCATCATCAGCGCCTTGCCTATCGAGCCGGCCCAGAAGCAGAAGATGCTGGAGCTGCAGTCCCTGGAGCTGCGCGTGGAAATCCTGATCAACTTTCTGGAGAGCGGCCTTCACAGCATGGACGCCCTCAGCGTCTTCAGTCCCATCCTGCCGTCGCACCCGTGGTGGAATTAAGAAGTTTCGAGCCTTCGACAAAGCCTGTGCTGAGCGTAGCGAAGTGCTCAGGCCAAGGTTACGAGTTGCATGCACAGGAACGAAAGAGAATGGGATATATGAAAAAGATGCTGCTCTTTTGCTGCCTGCTCCTCTGGTCCTGCCAGAATGGTCCTACGGAAAGTGGACCAGGCACCTGGCAGATTGTGCGTGAATCTTCGGGAGATATTTATTACTCAGCACTTCATTTTGCGGACCAGAACCACGGCTGGGCGGCAGGCAATTCCGGTACCATCATTCATACAACCGATGGAGGCTATACCTGGGAGTACCAGGAAAGTGGCACCCGGCTTGATCTGCGGGATCTACATTTCGTTGACAGCCGAATCGGCTGGGTCGTCGGGGACAGCGCCACCATACTCCGCACCACAGATGGCGGCCAGTCGTGGCAACCACTAACCATCAGCGGTGATGCAACGCGAATATTTACGTCAATCCATTTTACTGATGAACTGACGGGCTGGCTGGTGCATAATCATGGTGAGATACTGGGTACCAAGGATGGCGGAGCCACGTGGGAAGTGCAGGCCAGTTGGGAAAGGGGAGGCACCGCGTTGCTTTCAATAGTGAACAGCAAGGTAGGCTATGCGATTCCTTTGGTAGACAGTCTTCGGCTAAAGACTACGGATGGTGGCGCACATTGGCTTCCTATTTCCAATCATCGTTTTCGGTGGGAGACTGATCTGTTCTTTATTGACGAACAGCACGGCTGGGTTTCAAATACCAAGGCGCCCAGCTGCTTATGGGAAGACTATGCAAATGTTTATCGTACCTCGGATGGCGGGGCAACATGGACCTGTATAGATACGCTAAACGAGAAACATTTAAGTTCGATCTATTTTGTGGATGAGCGGCTGGGATGGACAGCTGGTATGCATCAGATTTTTAATACCACCGATGGAGGCCAGACCTGGGTTCAGCAGGTCTACGAAGAGGGGATCTTTTTCGAACGCATTTACTTCACCGATGCCGAGCACGGCTGGGTGCTGAGCTGGAGGGGGTCTATTTACAAGTACGCCGTGCACTGACCGACCCCTACATCCATCCCACAAAGTCCACCGCCGCCGCTAGGCAACAGGGAACCGGCGACGATTTTCCGGCCGGGAATCGTTGGGGCCGGATTGAGAAAAAATAAACCCCAAACCTGAGGCTCGGGGCTGTCGTCTTAACAACCTTCAATCCGCCAGCTGACGGAGAAATCAACATTCATCGATCAACATCCCCTAGTCCGTCCACTTGATATCGATACTTCCCAGGCCCACCGACGCATCGATAGTGATAGTAGGCTTTTTGGGATCGTAGTCAGAGCTGCGGTAGCGGCTACGGCTTAGCCGTTCCAGGCCGCGGGCGTTGATGGACGATAGGAAGTTCTCCTCGGCATCCAGTTCCACGTTATAGCCGCGAGGAATCTTCAGGGTTACACTACCCAGGCCCACATTTATATCGACCTCCATATCGTGCCGACTTTCGCCCCGGAAATCGAGGGTAGCCTCCCCCAGGCCACAATCGAAGCTGAGTTTCTCACTCCGGGCGTTGGACAGATTCAAGGCGGTTAGTTCTCCCAAGCCGTTATCGACCGACAAGCGCCGTAACTCCACCCCGTTCGGGGTGGAAAAGTTCAGTGTGGTTTCTCCCAGGCCATTAGCAAGGGATAGCTCCCGTACCTTCATTTCCCCCAGGTCCAGGGAAGCCTCCCCCAGGCCGCAGGAAAAGTCGATATCCAGCGGCACCCGGGTAGTGAAATAAATTTCGCTCTCCGGGGAATCGAAGGAGTAATCCAGGCTCCAACCTCGGTGGCGGCTCTTGGTAACCAGGCGGAAATAGGCCCGGTCGCCTTCCACTTTGTATTTGGCACTGGGGCGAATGGAATCCTCATCATACTGCATGTAGCCGGTGACCGCCTTGGCCGGATTGCCTCGTTCCAAGCGGATCTCGCCAAAACCGAATTCGATTTCGATTTCCATGCTCTTGACATTCTCGTCGAGAGTCTCGTCGACTGTTAGAATGGTCCGTTCGTCCCCGGCGGTGGCTCGGGTGAGCAGTATGGCCAGGATCAGGGCTGGGAGTTGGTGCAGGTACCTCATTATGGATCCTTAAAAGTCAAGCAGTCGCAAATACACGGTCCAATCGCCGGACGTACCCCGTTCGGTGGTAAGGGGCTTATAGAATTCCAGCAGGAAATCGCCGTCCTCATCACCGATCCCGATTCCGGCGCTGTGCCGGCCGCCGCTCTGGAACTCATCGATAAAATCGGCGGAGAGCAGATTGTTCGAGCTCTCCCAGTTATTTCCATACTGCCAGCTTAGACGGAAAATGTTGTCCCGGTCACCGGAAAGCATAGTGATAGCCACCTCGAGCAGTCCGTAGTGATTGCCGGGATCGAACGACTTGTACCGGTATCCGCCCAGCGAGCCGATGCCACCCAACGGTGTCAGGTGCTGCGGTCCGAAACTCTCCGTATCGGACACCACACTACCGGCGCGGCCGGAGACCCGGATGCCCATCAGGTGATGCAATGGTAGGAATGTCTCGAACGCCACATCCTGCCGGGTGTAGTCGAAGTCGGACTGGTCCATGCTTTCGGTATAGCCCAGGTCGGTGCTGAATGCCAGCTTCCGGTGGAACAGGCCGACCGGCCGGCCTAACGCCAGCCCCACGCTCAGGTTGACATCCTTGCCCTGGGTGATGCTCCAGGCTTCCCGAAATTGCTTGTCCCCGCCGAATAAGCTCCATCTGGCTGTGTTAGCCAAACTGTCTTGGGTCTCGCTCAAGTATTGGACCCGTAGCTTTGAGTGCCAGGGGCCGTTCACGATGACCGAGCCGCTGACGCCTTCGGTCTGGTACCAATCGTACCAGTCCTCGTGGATCAGTAAGGCCCCCAGGAAATTTTCTAAAGGTGTGACCCGCCAGATATCATCATTCTGTGGTTCCCGGTGTCCCTCGACTACCAGGGCCAACCGCTTGTTGAACAGATACTCACCGATTGCGAGGCGGCCATACCATTGGGAGGGACCGAAAGCGTGACCCAGAAACCCGCGTACGGTCAGTCCGGGGATTCCCTCGGTGTCCGGGTGGAAGGGCACGTAAAGGGCGACGCCCTCGCTACGGTTATAGCGAAAGACCACACCCTCGGGAACTCCGAGATCGGGATGCACCCGGCTGTAGCCTCCGCGAAATTCCCAGCCCTGCCAACCGTGGCGGCGATGGCCGTGGTGACGGTAAGGGCTCCAATCGTCATCCTGCTTCCAATCATCATTGTCCCAGTCAACATCATCCTGAGACCAATCCAGGCGAGTGTCATTGCCGAAGATTTCATTGGCTTCCTTGCGGGAGAGACTCACCTTGCCCCGGTTAACCTCCACCACCTGGCCTGTGACTTTGGCGTCCGGGTCGCGGATGATCTTGCCCCCCAGGGCGAAGATGCTCCCCTCAACCTCGGCAGTGGGTAGAAGTCTTACCTCGCCGCCCAACACCGTGATCCGCCCGGTGACCTTGCCCGCCACCGTCAGGTTGCCACCCACCAGGCGTAGCGAACCGGAACGAATTTCCCCTTCCGGGATCAGCAGGTCACTGAATATCTTGATCTCGCCCGAAGGCTCCACATTAACCTGGCTGGTGTCCGATCGGGCTAATGGCTCCCGGGCCCATAAATGGCCGGCGATCATGAAGAAAATGATAAACGTCCGGCCGGTAGCATTTAGTAGTATACGCATAGCTAATCCCTTCCACGCACGATCTCTATCGTGCCGCCAGTGGTTTCAATTTCAATGGTATGATATGGTTCATCCACCCGGTAGAGCCCCAAAGTACTGCCATCTTCATTCAGCAGGTCGAGCTCCAGATTGCCTTCAAAGCGGTGGGCTGCATAGCGCGGGGAGAAGCCGTACAGCCGGGCCTCCACCTGAACTGGCTGGTTGGTATCGTAACTGACGTAAATATCGCCGCTGCCGGAAGTAATTCTTGATTTCCGGTCGCCGGGGTTCTTTAAGGTCATCTCTTCAATAATAATGTCGCCGGCGTTGGTCTTGGCCCTCACCAGGCCGGAGACTCGTTCCACCCGGATGTCGCCGCCACGGGTTAAAATCACCAGGTCGCCATCGGTGTCCTCGGCGTCCACATCGCCCCCGCCAGTGGCTACTTCCAGATTACCCACCATACGAATGACGGAGATATCGCCACCTTTCGAGATCACATTCACGGCAGCCGTGACGCTCTGGAGGTCAATATCCCCACCGCCGGTCTTGGCGGTTACTCGGTCGCCGGTGATGTTCCTTAGATCGATTCCGCCGCCGCCGGTATTGATATCGAAACTGCCTTCGGAGTTGACCATTTTTATATCTCCGCCGCCGGTATTGACGGTGATTTGGCCCTTGGCATGGCGGGCTTCCACATCTCCGGCTCCAGTATTTAGTTCAATCCGCCCCTCGATATGAACTGCGTCGATATCGCCGGCGCCGGTTTGGACCTCTATTTTCCCACTGCAGTCGGAAAGCCCTATATCCCCACTGCCGGTTTTTATCAGTAAATCACCCACCAGGTCCGTCAGGTCCACATCACCGGCATAAGCTTTAACCGCCACGCTGAAAGGCCGGGGTACCTGGACGAGATAATCGAAAGACATATGCCGCTGTTTCCGGGGTGTAGGGGTAAATCGGTAGGCGGCCGGTTCGTTGGGGATTTCGATACTCAGGACGCCGGTTGACCGGGCGATCATCTGCCGGGCTTCATCAGGGCTCGCGGCGCCCTTGACCCGAATTATTTCGCGTATTTCCAACCACTCCCCGTCGGTACCCAATACCGCTACGTCTCCTTGCAGGTCCACCATGGTCAAGGACCCGTTGGCCGAGGCCGGGAGCGTGTGGCTGATGACCGACTGGTACTTGCCGTGAATCCAGTCCGGCTCGGGCACCTGGAGTGCCGCCGGCGGTGCGGGAGGCACAGGCTCTGCCGGTGGTACCGGGACCTGGGCTGCCAGGGGCCAGGCGAGGAGCAATATGGCCGATAAAAGTTTCATTATTACTGCGAATCCAGGCTTTCGTCGTCCAGGCCCTCCGGCGCCTGGGAAAGCACCTGGTAGGCCTGGTAACGGACGGTTTCAATGGGATCCATCCGGGACACCAGCAGCAGGGCTGACCGCACCGAGAGGTCGGCCAGGAAATAGCTCATGTTCTCCACCGCGGCCCGGCGCACCCCTTCGTTGGCATCTTCCAGCACCGTCTTTATCAGGGCGTCTTTCACCAGCGGGTTCTGCACCCCCCGCAGGCTCTTGATCACCGAGATACGTACTCCCGGATTCTCGTCGGTCAACAGGGCCGAGACCAGGGCCATGATGGTGGATTCCTTCTCCCCCAGCCGGGAGCTGTTCCCCAGGATACGGGCCGATTGCAACCGTTGACCCGGGTTGGGATCCTTCACCAGCACGTATTCCAGGGCCGCCAGGATATCTTCCCGCTCGGCGGAGCCGGTCAGTTGCATCTCATGCCCGGTGGTTATGTTGAGCTCGATCGGGTTGTCCGGATCGTCGCTCAAGCCCACATCGATTCCCTTCACCTCACCGGAGCGGATCATCTCCGCCAGATTAATCTGGAGAGCAGCGCTTTCGCCAGTGGCCGCCAGCGGAGCACCGGGAACCACCGGAGCCGTGAGCAGGAATCGGCCCACCAGTATCCCAACCAGCGCCGCAGAGACCAGCGCCAGCGCCGGCCGGGCCGCCACCCACATATAAGGCAGCTCCTCCCACCACAGGCTCAGGCGTTCACCGATCCGGCGCCACAGGTGGCCTTCCTCAGCCACTTCCAGGGCGCCCATCAGGCGAAACCGCTGGTCGCTCAACCACTGCTGGTCGATCTGGTAGACCGGTTTGATCTTCGAGAACAACTCCTGGAGTTGATCGTCGGTCATCAGGGGGTGGCGTGAAACTCGTTTAGGCATAAGCCGCCAGTTCCTTACGCAGTTTGAGGGTCGCCCGGTGCAGGTAGCGCTTGACCGTACCAGTGGTCAGACCCAATAAGTTAGCAATGTCTTTGATCTTGTGGCCCTGGTAGTAGCGCAATACAAACACGGTTTTCTGCTTCTGGGGCAATGCGTCCACCCGGGCTAGAATCTGATTTTGTTGATCAGTGTGCTCCGGGCCGGTCTCGGTATAGGCATCGTGGTAGCCCTCTTCCAGGGGAATGTTTTCCAAGTGGTGCCGCTGTTTGCCGCTGCGGTAACTGTAGCAGCTGTTGGTGGTGATACGGTAGAGCCACGTGTAGAAGTCGCTTTTGAACTCAAAGGCGAGGAGATTCTTCCAGGCTTTGAGAAAGACCTCCTGGTAGACGTCTTCGGCGTCCTCTTTATTCTTTAATATCTGTAGGGCCAGGGTCATTATTTTAGCATCATACATTGCAACCAATTCATGAAAAGCTTTCTGGTCTCCCCGTTGGGATGCCCTGATTAGTGTGACTGTTTTTTCGTCCACTACTTCTGTCTTACGCTTAGTTTGACTCGGCTCGATGTAGATTGGTTGTCATGAATGACGCTGGAAACTAACGCCCCTCCATCACTTGGGTCAAGGGAGGGCGTGAATTTTTGAAATGGGCTTTTTAAACACCTAATTAGGTGCCACTTGCGCGAATATTGAGCCCCGCCGATGGCGGGGTCCCATCGAGCATCCAGTATCGAGATCGTCCTTCGCTGTGATTGTGCTCCGTCATGAGTTGAGCCGCAATCCCAGTTAAGGACCGGTAAAATCCCGGCTAAACACCGCCTAAACTACCCCGCTGCCTGGATTTGGCATCATCGGCTCAGCCAGTACCTTAAATTTGGATGGAGCCCCCTAATGAGTAGTATTCAGATTCATACGGTTCAAACCGCCCGTGATCGCCGAATTTTTCTCACTTTCCCTTGGGTGATTTATAAAAATGATCCCCTGTGGGTTCCTCCCCTGCTGCCGGAGCGGGCGAAGACAATCGATCCCCGGCGGGGGACCTTCCTCCAGCGCGGAGAGGCCCAGTTTTTTATCGCCCGGCGGGATGGCAAACCGGTTGGTACTATCTGCGCGGCAGAGGATCCGCCCACCAATGAGGCCCAGAAAACCCGGGATTGCGTGATTGGGTTTTTCGAGTACATTGAAGATTATGAAGTTTTCGCGGCCCTGATCGAAACCGCAAAAGAGTGGGCCGGTAAACGCGGACTCAGCGCCCTTTTCGGCCCCTTCAACCTGGACTACGAGGATGGCTACGGGGTGCTGATCGAAGGACGCGACCGGCCCCCTGCCCTTTTCTGTGGGCACACACCTCGATACTATCAGGATTTCATGGAGCGGGCGGGGTTCCAGCCGGGCCGGGGAGACAGTCTGGCTTTCGCCATTGATACCCAGGCCCACGGAGTGCCCCGCATAGAGCGCCTGGCAGCCCGCTTGCGCCGCCAGGGTCGTATTACTATCCGCAATGTTGACCTGAATCAATGGGATGCCGAGATCGACCGCATCCATCGACTGCTCACAATCGCCATGGCCGACGTCCCCGGCACTATTCCCTGGCAACGGGGTGCACTGGAAGGGATGTTGACTCCCTTCCGCCGAATTGCGGACCCAGACTTCGTGCTCTTCGCCGAAACGGAAGGTGAAACCATCGGTTGGTTGGCCGGCCTGCCGAACCTGAACGAGGTATTCGCCCGCGTCAATGGACTGCGCTATCCCTGGAACTACCTGCAACTCTGGCGGCATATGAAGCGCCGGGTAACCTCCCTGGCCCTCAAGAGTGTATTGGTTGTTCCTGAGTATTGGAACAAAGGGGTGGCAATACTGCTGTTTGATGAAATCGCCCGCCGGGCGGTGGCCAAAGGCATTATCTGGGCGGACCTGTCGCTCACCTCGGACGCCAATCCCCATGCGCCGATCATTTACAGGAACATCGGGGCCAGGATCTACAAACGCTACCGGGTATACCGGATAGGCCTTTGAGTTTTATTGACTGTCAATAACGTCAGCCCATTAGCATTATAATCAACCGAATAAATTGAGGGATATCTGGATGGATACCGAAAGCAATCCGGTTTTGGTTTTGGGTGGTAGCGGGCATTATGGCGCTCGTATTGTCCGAAGCCTACTAGGGAAGGGTGAAGCGGTCAGGGTCCTCACCCGTAACCGTGCCGGGGCCAGGGCAATCCTCGGCAATGGACCCGAAATCGTCACAGGGGACATCACATCGAAAGAATCGGTGATAGCGGCATTGAAGCAGGCCAAGGCGATTGTGATCTGTATCTCGGCCATGAGTTGGAAAAGTATCAAGCGTATCCGGCAGATTGAGCGGGACGGGGTTCTGACGGTCCTGGATGAGGTCCAAAAGGCCGGCATCTCACGGGTGGTTTACTTCTCCGGTTATGAAATACGGGAGGACCTGCTGGCGCAGCTGCATATGGAAAAGTTCGGTGAGATCAAACTTGAGATCGAAGCCGCCCTGGCCAAGCCAGACTTGAATTGGACCATCCTGGGTTGCGCTCCTTCGATGGAGCTCTTTTTCGCCTTCCTGCGCAGGGGAAAGATGACAGTTCCCGGTGGTGGACCGCCTGCCTTGCCCACTATATCGCCGGATGATGTGGGGGAGATAGCCGCCCAGGCGGTGCTCCGAATGGACCTGGGAAGTAAACGTTTTTGTATGACAGGGCCGGAGGCGCTATCCTTTCCGGAAGCGGCGGGACGGATTTCAGAGCTGACCGGCCACCCCATTAAATTCATTAAAATTCCCCTGGCGCTCTTTAAGCTGGCCGCACTTGTTACCCGCCCCATCAACCCTTTCATCCAATACCTGTACTGGAGCGTGAAGTTGCTGAACAATTTCCCCCAGGATCTCGCTGCCCGGGTCCCCCAAGATCACGCACTGCTCCGGGAGACATTTGATTACACACCGGTAACTTTTGAAATGGAGATACAAAAGAGGTTCGCCCTGTGAATTGTTTGGGGCCTGCCATTGCACGTATCGGCAGCCAGCCAAGAAGCCCAACCGCAGACGGCACGACACTTTTCTGTCTTTCCTTATCGTCCCAATAGGACTTCGGTTTTCAATAATGTTATATTCCATGGTTGACTTGTATGATACCAGGGAGACTTACCATGTTTACGAGACGAACCTTCATCCTCATCACCGCCGGACTGCTTGCGGTCGGTTGCGCGGCACTTACGCAGGAAAGCCAGGTTGCGATTCCACAGGCGATTGCCGGTACGCAGATGTTCAAGGGTCCTCATCTGGTACCAGGCCGCTGGGACTTTGGGGCCGTGGTTTTCAATGATGAGATTTTAGTCGTCGGGGGACTCTCACAATCGGGACAGATGGCGTCCAATATCAATAAGTATAGCTTCCAGAAGGGCAGCTGGGAAACCATCGCTACCGATCTGCGACCTCGAAGCCTGCATGCCAGCGTACAACATGACGGCCGGATATTCGTCCTTGGCGGCCAGGTTCACCGGGGTGCGAATTCGTGCGAAATCTATGAGATAGCAACCGGATCAATCCGGGAGATGCCCCGGCTCCCGAGGGAAGCCCTGAAACCGGCCGCAGTAGTTTACGAAGGTAAAATCTACGTCTTTGGCGGCTACCGGGAACCGAGCGGCACCGGGATTGTCCGCGCCACCGGCAAGTGGAAAACAACCAAGAAGCGGCTGGAAGCACAATACCTCCCCTATGTGCAAGTGTATGACATTGGAACGCAAACCTGGTCGCAGGGGCCACAGATGTCCGGTGGAAAACTGGTGAGCGCCACCCTGGTAGGAGATGTAATCTTTGTCATCGGCGGGTATGGTGATAATCAATGGTCCTATACCGTTGAAGTATTTGACCCCCGGACGGAGACTTGGGTGGATGAACACAGCTGCCCGGTAAATCTACTGGGCCACTCCGCAGTTGGCATAGGTGAGGCTATCTATCTGTTCGGCAGTGCCCGTGATCCAAGTATTGTCTTGAAGTACAATACAGTCGAGGACAGCTGGATTCGAATTCAGGAAACAGGTTTTATGGGACGAATTTCCATGGCGGCCCTGGAGTATTATGACAATATCTTCCTGATCGGGGGGGACCGCTATCCCCAGGCCATCCAGCTGTGGTGATTATCCGAGTAGCCAAGCTTCCGTTTACGACAGAAATAGACCTGGATACTCGATACTGGATGTAGGTTGTTCGGATCGAATCGGCACTGTAAGTAGTAAGGTAATCTGTGCCCATCCCGGGGGTGTTAAAAATCCAACCCCTGATCAGTAGATATTCCATCCTCGTCAACGCACTCTTCCTTAAGGATCCGGTAGAACTGGTCCCTGGCCCCCTTTTCAATCCAGGGCTTGTGCCCGCAGTTCTTGAGCAAAATAAACCGGAATTCCTTAAGAATGCCCGCGAGGGGTCTCTGAACCCCTTCGGCGGAGTGGGGATCATAGTCGCCGTGGATCGCCACAACGGGACATTGAATCTGTTTACCGAGTTCCAGCAGCTGCCCGCTGCTTCTCAATTCCGCGGCCTCCGGCCACACGCTTTGAAATATATCAACCCGACAATCGATTATTTCGGGGGCGTTCATGACTGGATCATAGGCATCGACTATTGAAAGCAGTTCACCCAGCCGGGCAAACGCAGTACTTTTATCCTCAGCCGCCGGATTATCGAGAATATTAAGGAGATCTTCGACCTTGGCTCGATCCCCCTCGCTGAGCCGGTTCAGCCGGGTCTCCTGAATTGTGGCGGCATATTTTTCTTCGAAGCTGCCGCTATCGATGAGTATCAGGTTTTTTACTATTGTTGGATAATTCGCGGCCATTATGAAACTGAGCCACGCTCCCCATGAATGGCCAATTAAAGTGATGGGCAGGTCTCCGTTCTCTTCCAGAACAGTTCTTAGCTCCGCGACCTGCCCTGTGAGCGATAGTGCGCTCTGCAGCGGCTCCATCACACCCCGGCCGGAAGCCAGTTCACGCGCTACCGGCGCCAGCTCTCCGGCCGCACCGGGGCCACCGTGAACTAAGGCTACGCGGAAGGGCGCTTTTCCGTATTTTCTAAGATTTTCCGTTGCTGTTCTCACTGCCCGGTGAACATTGATGAGTGTGGAATATTTATGCCCCCCAGCTGGGCAAGTCGGAATATACGGTTTCTTGGCAGCCGATCAACATCGCTTTCGCCGGATTTCAAGTGAGCCGTTCCAGGCATTGCCCCGGTTCGGGCCCGGCTCGACCTATGGGCAGACCCGGGTAGGCTCACCGGACGCGGCCGAGCCACAATAAAACCCCGGCCCAAGCGGGGCAATCCCAGGGTCACTTATCTTTTATCGATCGACTAATACTTGAACTCGAAATTGATATAGATGATGTCGATAGCGTTCTCAATATTGTCGCCGGTCCAACTGCGGCGTGCATTGGGAATAATATGGAAATTCTTATCGGCGACAAAATCGTAGCAGACTAGGGCGTAAGTTTCCTCATTGCCCAGATATGAAACATCGGGATCGTAAATGTCAACCCGAGCAATGATATTTCCCAGATAGCCATATATCTTCCAGCTAAGTTTGCCGAACGCGGAGATACCCGTCGAGGTAGTGGGTAGAGCTGCACCACTTTGTCGATTAAAATATTCGCCCCCCAGTTTAATCCACCTCAGATCAATACCGCCGAAAGCGCCGTAGGTTGCATAAATGTTTTCAGCGGTTTTGGGTTCGTAATCGTAAAAGGCGGATAGTGTCAGGGCCTTTACCGGCGTGAAGGCCAGCAGGCCATAACCCTTTTTACTGCTATCATCCTCCGGTTCTGTGTATCCCGTTCCATTGGCGTACAGCAGGTGGTACGCAAATTTCCATGGTAGCTCACCTTTGATCCCAATGCCCATGTCAGCCGAAGAGACGATCTTGTATTTATCCATGATGGTCTTCTCGACGCTGCGATAGCCCCAGAATTTCTCTGAATAGGAGAAGTTGGGAGTTCCCTGCATCCCGAAGAAGGCCTGGGCGCCAGGAATTACATCCTGCCAGGAGACATAGGCCTGCTTCAGATAAGGTCGCCATTTCTTGCCGTCAACCTTTTCATCACCATCGAGGCGGAACCGGACCGTATGTTGCTTGGAAATCTTGGTTTCGTAAGTGAAGTAGAAGCGGGTGAAGTGAAACTGGGTGATTCCACTATCGGATTCCAGGGGATAAGTGTACTCGAAATAGGCTTTTCCGGTCACTAGACCAGGTTCTGCGGCGCCATAGCTGGTTGAAAACGCGATTGCTGCGGTGAGGAGAATTAAGCCTGCTGTTGAAGTCTGCATCTATACATTTATCTTTCGTGATTCTCTATTCGCTTCTGGCCTTGAACAGCCACAGGTCTACAAAACAATATGAGCTTTAGTAGCAAATAATCTTGAGACACGTTTCACCTATCAGAGGTCAACGCCTCATCCTACGCCTCTTTTTCATAATCGGTGACTCTTACAAATTATTTAATCGCCACGACTCATGTCCTTTCGTCTGGTTAATAATCCAGCGCTCTTTTAATTCCATCAGTAGGAGGCCAATGCTCAGAATAACAATCATCCTATGCTGGAACCTTGCCGGCCTACTGTCGCATATTAAATTGGATAGCCTTAAGCAACGCTGAATAGCCACTGATTAAGGAAATCGTTACGGACGCCAAGACTATGCCCGCCATTTCAAGGATTGTATTTTCCGCCCTGCTGCTGCTCTGCGCCTGCGGGCGGGAGCAGCCCGAGCCCAACCCGGGTTTCGACTTCTCAGGACTGGACCGCTTCTGGGAAGTCGTTGAGATACTGGAAGCGGACCTGTATCCCTTCCCGGATGTCTGGGATTCGCTGTTTGCAACACCCGGCTATGCCGCCCTGACCGAGTCCGAGTTCACCCGGGAGTTTTTCAAGGAACATTTCCAAACGGCCTTCATGCCGTCCAAAGCCCTGATGCTGGGACAGAAACTGAAGGAGGGCACCGATCCCTACCTGCGGCACTTAAACCGGGTGAAGTATATAAGGAATGTGATCAAAGCCCAGCAACAGTGGCTGGCCGTGGCCCCGATGACGCGGGAGGCCCAGCGGGCGGTGCGCCAGTATCTGCCCGAGCGGGTGCTTCGGAATTACCCGCCGCCGCCCATCGCCTTCGTAATCTTCGCCAATGACACTCGGGGCTACTCGCCGGTGGTAGTGGACATCCTGTATTCCCTGGACCAGGAGGAGTACCTCAGCCTGCGGATCGGTCACGAGGCCCATCACTATTACCGTAACAAGCTGTTGACCTTCGACCCGGCCCAGGTGCGCAGTCAGGACCGGGACGTGGTCTGGGTGCTGAACCAGATCCAGGCCGAAGGGCTGGCCGACCGGGTCGATCGCCGGGTGCTATACTTCCAGGAGGGCTACCTGGAAAATATGCCCGAGGCCCAGTATTTCAAGGCCATGGTGGCCCGGGCCCCGGCGGCACTGGATAGCTTGAATAATCTCCTGAACCTGATGGCGGACCGGCGCCGTAACTATGCTGATCTTGGCCGCCGGATGCGGGAGCTGCTACCGATGGAGGGCCATGCCGTCGGCTACTATATGACTTCGATCATACTTAGCAGATTCGGCAACCAGGAGTTGGTCGAGCGAATAGGCAACCCCTTCGCTTTCTTCCAACTGTACCACCTGGCCGCCATCATGCCTGAGAGCACGTCCCCAAAATTCTCTTCCAAGGCCATCGCCTTCATCACCGAACTGGAAAAAAGATATTCCTTTTAGGCGCTTATTTGGGGGGAAGGTTTTTCCCCCATCACGGGTGGATTTATCACTACCTTTGCGGCACGTCGCACAAATCGAGCCCTTGATCTAATAAGTATCCCAGGAGAATCTGTCGTGCTGGACGTTCCCGATCACAGCTACCGCTATATCTTTTTATTCCCCGATGGCCAGGAGATCGTCTGTCCTGTGAATCTCGATCCGGTTACATTTGATTACCTGGCCCCTCCTGACCAGAAGTTACCGGCCTGGGCGCAGGACGAGAGCTGGCCTTGCGAAGAATGCGAATTGCGCGATAAACCGGGGGCACACTGTCAGTTGGTACGAAATATCGCCCAGGTGGTGGAGCAATTCCGTGACGTGGCTTCTTTTGACCGGGCGGATGTAACGGTGGAATCGGCTGAGCGTACCGTCTCCCAGCGGCAAATCCCTGTCCAGGAAGCCCTCAGTTCGTTGCTGGGAATAATCATGGTCACCAGCGGCTGTCCCACCTTGGACCTGCTGCGGCCCATGACCCACTTGCACCTGCCGTTTGCCAACCTGGACGAAACCGTTTTTCGAGCGGCTTCCACCTACATGCTGGCCCAATACTTTCGGCATAAGCGCGGGTTATCCGCCGATTGGGACCTGGCGGAGCTGATTGAGATTTACCGCCGGATCGGTACCATCAACACCAATCTGTGCTATCTGTTGCGGCGGGCGGTGTCCCAGGATGCCAGCCTGAACGCCGTGATCGTGCTGGATACCTTCGGCCAGATGCTTCCCAGCCACATTGAAACCGAGCTGGCCCACTTCGAGCATCTGTTCGCGCCCTATCTGACGGAAGATTCCTAAGGCAAGATTATTTAGGTGAGACCGGTCTCAACCGGTCATGAAGCGGCGGGCCTGCTCCAGCCCTTCCGCCAGGCGATAAATTTCCTCGAAAGTGTTATAGATGTACAGGCTGGCCCGGGCGGTGGCGGCTACCCCCAGGTGCTCGATGGCCGGTTGGGCGCAATGGTGCCCGGCCCTCACGGCGATGCCCTCTTGGTCCAGCAGTTGGGCCAGGTCGTGGGAGTGAATGCCCTCCATATTGAAGGCGAATACGGCGCTGCTTTCGGGCGGGACATACAGGGTCACGCCGGGCACGGCCGCCAACACCTGCCGGGTGTGAGCGCTGAGTTGGCCTAAGTAGGCCGTCACCCGGTCGATTCCCACCTCCTCGAGGTAATCGATAGCGGCCCCCAACCCCACCGCCTGGGCGATATTGGGTGTCCCGGCCTCGAACTTCCAGGGGATTTCGTTCCAGGTGGCCTCGGCCAGGCTTACACTGGTGATCATCTCGCCGCCGCCCATGAACGGTTCCATCGCCTCCAATATTTCCGGTTTGCCGTATAGTGCCCCCACCCCGGTGGGTCCCAGCATTTTGTGCCCCGAGAAAGCCAGGAAATCGCAGTCCAGCTCCTGCACGTCCACTTTCAGGTGCGGTACGCTCTGGGCGGCGTCCAGCAGTACCAGCGCCCCTACCTCCCGGGCCAGGGCGGTGATCTCCGCCACTGGGTTGACCACCCCGAAAACATTGGACTTGTGCACCAGGGCCACCATTCGCGTGCGCTCGCCGATAACCGTCCGGGCGGCTTCTATGTCCAGCAGGTTATCATCGGTGAGCGGAATGTGCCGCAGGGTGGCACCGGTGTCCCGGGCGGCCATTTGCCAGGGCACCAGGTTGCTGTGGTGCTCCATGGCGGTGACCACGATCTCATCACCAGGGCCCAGGTTGTGCCGTCCCCAGGCGTAGGCCACCAGGTTGATGGCCTCGGTAGCGCCGCCGGTGAACACAATTGCCCGCTCCGGCGCGCCGATGAAAGCGGCCACCTTGGCCCGGGCGGCTTCGTAGGCCCGGGTGGCCCGCTCGCCCAGCTGGTAGATGGCCCGGTGGACATTGGCGTTATCCTCCCGGTAAAAGCGGCTGACCGCCTCGATGACAGCTAGCGGTTTTTGAGTAGTGGCGGCATTATCCAGGTAGACCAGCGGCCGGCCGTTGACGCTCTGAGCCAGGGCCGGAAAATCGGCCCGCAGGCGCGCAACGTCCAGAACCGGCTTGGTCGCGTTGACGGCAGTCGGGGCCACTTACAGGAATCCCAATTGCAGTTTAGCCCCCTCGGACATCATGTTCTGGTTCCACACCGGGTCCCAGACCAGGTCTACCACCGCTTCGGCGACACCGGGGACTGACAACGCTTTCTGGCGGGCGTCCTCGGAGATTACCGGGCCCATGCCGCAGCCGGGGGCCGTCAGTGTCATCTGGATGCGGACCCGGTGCCCCGCTCCATTGACCGTCGGGGTGATCTGTAGGTCATAGACCAGCCCCAGGTCCACTATGTTCACCGGGATTTCCGGGTCGAAGCATAGTTTCAGCTGCTCCCAGATCATGGCCTCCAAGTCTGGGCCGGCGGCTGGTGGTGACACCTGGTCCGATACATCTGAGAGCGCCTTTCCCAGGGCGTCGGCATCCTCGCCGGCGATACGGGCCATATTGCCCAGTACCACGACGGTATAGCTGCCCCCCAGGGACTGGGTGATCTCCACCTCCTGGCCCTTCTTCAGGGTAATGGGGTCGCCGGACGGTATCAGCATCGC
>SDBT01000257.1_pt1 | contig 78942 bp, 115 predicted proteins | sample 2277101 | NCBI WGS metagenome assembly SDBT01 (sample SAMN10404973, study PRJNA504765) | marine sediment metagenome | isolation source: marine sediment core GS10_PC15, 103 cmbsf | place: Arctic Ocean: Southern Knipovich Ridge | collected 2010
CTGGACGTCGTGCCACTCGATCAGCGAGCGTAATCTGCGGGAAATCCGCAGGGCTGCCAAAGCCTAACCCCCCCCAGCCCCACGGGGCGCAACGGAGGTACGATGAGACGATTGAGCCCTAGCCAAGCCGCCCGGATAATCGGGTGCCACGTCAACCAAGTGCGGGAGCTGATCCGCACGGGGATTCTCCCCGCTCGGCAGATCCCCACCCGCTCTAACCGCCACGGCTACAGGTACCTACTGCGCACTTCCGACGTGCGCGACTATGCCGACACACCCCAAGCCGGGGGATTCCCCCGCGGACAGAAAAGGAGAGGATGAGACGATGGTCTGGACGATCCAATACGGGAACGACGACGACGGAAACGGCGGATTCGCTGAGTGGTGGAGCGTACTTGACGAAACCGGTGAGCACGTGGCACGGTGCGACACCGAAGAAGCCGCAAAACATCTGGTGGAATTGCGACAGGCCGCCGAGGCGATGGTGTTATGGTTTGACGCAGAGGGAAAAAACTTGGGGACATTTCACCAGAAAATGGACCTGTGCAAATACTCCGAGTGGTGCGCTCGCAAAGCCCTCGGCCAAGAGGTGGGCGAATTTGAGGGCGTGCCCCAGTTGGTAATTGGCTCTCTCACCAGTCCCACGGGGCGCAATGGAGGATGAGATGATGAGTCATACGCCTGGACCATGGACATTAGTCAAAGGAACGGAAGGCGACCGAGAATTTGAGATCGCATGGGCAATCCAAACAGAGCCCATGATTGACGGCCAGGACATGCGGCCTATAGCCGAAATCAGCGTTGACAATGAACAAATTAGGGTGGCTATCGGGAATGATGACTGCGAAGCCGACGGCCACCTCATCGCCGCTGCGCCGGACCTGCTGGAGGCATGCAGGGTAGCCCTGCGGATTGCCACACTCTGCGGAATCCAATCTGACGGCGGACAGCACGCATTCCGCGCGATGGATGAGCGGGCCCAGATAGAGCAGCAAATCAAAGCCGCCATCGCCAAGGCTGAGCCCCTAATACCCGCGAACGCGGGAAGGGAAGCGTGATGATATTGTTCAAGCCGATTATCGCGAATCTGCACAACATGAAAACAGGGCGGTATCATCCGATACTGTTCCATGAGGTCCCATTACCGGGGCCACCAAACAATGGCAAGCCGGAGCGGCACAAGTCAAAGGGTCATCACATCGGCCGCGTCGCCGTAGCAGAAAAGGAGACGTGATGACAGACGATCGCGAAACGATTAAGGCCGACCTGTTGTACCTGCCGACGCTTGATGACGAAGCCCAATTCGTTGCGTTTCTCTGCCAGTTGATGGAACAGGATGAACATCGGGCAACCGCAAAAATCGTCTACTGTCGACTCAGTGGCCAGACGGTTGAGGAGTTCGACCAGCGGTGTGCTTCTTGCGAAAAGCTGCTATCCCAGATGTATCCCGAGCTCAACACTTCTGCCCGTTGATGCCGCGAACCGGTGTAGCGGCAGTTGAGGCAGAGCGTGAGGGCCGATTTGGACAGCGCCTTCCATGCCGGATACGTCAATGGCCGGCACTTTTTCAACACCCGCGAACGAGGGAAAGGAGACGTGATGCCGCCGACGTTCCCCATCTCCCTGGAGGTCTCTGCCCAGGAGTTTCAGCAGATCGCCGCCCTCCTGCGCAGACGGAATCCCGCCACAGCCCACCGGTTGCCGCTCATCTACGGGTACGTCCGAGTCTCCCACTACGACTCGGCCAAGAGCGGGCTCTCACCCGAGGAACAGACCGACGCCATCAATGAATGCCGCCACGGGGTGTGTAAGAAGCATCCCGAGCTGGAGCTGGGCCCGATCTACCGGGACGATGGCGTCTCGGCACTCAAGGACCTGTTGGTCCAGCGCCCCCAGGGGAGCAAGCTCCTCGCCGCCCTCCAGCCAGGCGACCACGTCGTCTTCAAGCGGCTCGACCGCGGGTTCCGGCGATTGGTGGACACCTGCACCTGGATGACCGTGTGGAACGAGCGTGGGATCACGATGCACTTCACCGACATCGACCTGGACACCAGCTCCCCCAACGGCCGGATGGTGGTCCACATGATGGGCGCGTTCGCCGAGTACGAAGGGGAGCGGATCGCCGAGCGGAACCGGGACATCGCCAAACGTCGCAAGGCCCGTACCCGCTCCGGGCGGCTTGCCTCGGGCGGACGGCCGCAGATTGGGTTCAAGAAGATGGGCCCTCCGGGAAGACGTCATCTGGTCGACGACCAGGAGATGCGGGCCTGGATGGGAAGGGTCGTCAACCTCCGTGACAAGCTCCGGCTCAGCTTTTCGGAGATTGCCGAAATACTTTCCGGCTGGGTTCTTAATCTGGCCGAGCCCGGCAGCGAACAGGTGGATTGGCGCGACCGAGCGTGGACCCGTCAGAGTGCCGAGCGGTGGTACCTCCGGGCCAAAGAGCTGGGCATCGAGCCCGACAATCGGGCAGTCAGACCTTCTTCTCAGCCGGCTCCGTAGAACGAGTCAAACATCGCTCTCGACCGGCTCGTAGGTCGCTTCGAAGATGTCCGGCTTGCACGGATACAGCTCGCCCTTGACGCCCCGAATGATCCAGTCGCTCTGTCGTGCCACCATTAGGCCCTCAAGGGTGGGGATCAAAAGTCCAAGCTCCTCGGAATTCTGCCCGTCAGGAAGCGGTTGGCCATCAGGCCCAATGTAGCAACCGGTGGGTTTTCCGCTCCCCGGCTCACCGACGCCCGCATGGTCACAGACTTCGGACCAATTCTCCCACAGCAATTGAACCGCCTCGATCACGACCGGCTTCTTACGAAACTTTGACATACTGACCACCTTTCTTCTCAGCCGGCCCTGTAGCCGGCTTCTTTTTTGCGCCCCGCTGGGGCCTCTTGGGCTTCTCTTGAAGCAACGCCGCCAGTCGAGCGGCATCCTCCTTTCCCAACTCGATCAGTTCCAGCCGAGCCGCGCAGATCACGTTGCCAGGCAAGACCGCCACGATCCATGCCTCGCCGCCTACCTCGATCGCACGCGGCTCAACTGAAACCAACTGCCGGATCAGAACCGGCTCGGGGGGGACGCTCATAGTATCGTTTTCCCTTGCGGGGGTGCTGTCTGAGGTATGACCAGGTCCGACTGTAGTTCCAGCAAATGAACATTGAGTATCCGACCGTCGGGTAGCTGGCTTGATGCGCTAGCGACGTAGGTCGCGTGGTCAGGGACCAGTTCCTCTCCGCGTACCAATATGAACCGCCTTGGCACGGCCAATGCGGTCAGATCACCAAATACCACCAAAGCGGCGACCATGTCAATGGACAGGGGTCGCCCTTTCCTGGGTCCGCTCGACTCTATCAGCTTACTCGGCCGAATGCCAAGCATCAGCTTCACCACCTGCGTCTTGGCCGGCAATTCCAACAGGCATTCTTTCGAGAGTGTTCCTGGATAGGGAATCGGTCCCCTAATGCTCTTCATTGGTCTCTCCGAACAATGCCTTCGTAAGGGCGTTCTCTTGCCCATTCACGGCCGCCTGGAACCGGAAGTACGCCTCGATCGATGTCATCGGCGTCCCGCCTGAGTTGGCGAATTCCAGCGTGATCACTTTGCCCGTATGGAGCCCCGTCTTCACCTGGATCCCCCGGTTCGCCCAGCGACGCAGCGTCTCGGCGCAGGCTGCGCCCTCGATGCGCTTCGGCACTTCATCCAATCGGATCACCGTCTCTCGGAGCACGCGGACGTTTCTCATCCCTCCCATTATACGAATGCTGCTGAAATCCGGGCAGAAACCGGCAATTTCCGGCAAATACCTTCACCCTCCGGCATTTCTGGGCACCCACTTCCCCTGATCTACCCGCCCTATCGGGAAACTCGAAAGGAGAGTCCCCGTTCACTCTCTCCCGAGAATCTGCGCGCGGAAAGGTATCTTCCAATGCCAATCGATGTGACACCGCCAACCGAGCCCACTTCTTCACCTGCTCCCCCTGTCTCTACGCCTCCCGTTGCGCCCCCCGTTGCGCCTGCGCCTGCTGCACCTCCCGCTACGCCTACTCCCGCTACTCCTCCCGCTACTCCCCCTGCGGCTCCCCCCTCCGTGTCGGGCCCAGTACGCCAAGCACTGGTGGCCCGCGGCGTCCCGGCCGATACGTTCGCTGATGACGACGCGGCAATGGATGCCCTGCTGGGGACCGCTCAGGCGTTCGAGCAAGGCCGCCAATTCATCGACATCGGGCGACAGGCGGCCGACAACTGGGACGAGTTCCAAAAGTGGCGAGAGTCGCAGCAAGCCGCCGCTCCGGCGCCCGAACCCCCCGATAAGTCCGCCTGGGACTACGAACCGGGCCCGAAGTTCGACCCGGCGTGGGCCGCGCAGCTCGACGAGTTCGGCAACATCCGGCCCGGCGCCGACCCAGCAATCGCCCAGCAGATCACTCGCCACCGCCAGGGGCTCGAACAACGATCCCGCGAATTCTTCCATGACCCCCGTAAGGTGATCGGTCAGGCAACCGAGGACCAATTCGCCGAGCGCCCCACGCTAGTCACCGTGGATGAGCGAATCGCGGCAGCGATCACGGCGGATCGTGCCCAGCGGGAGAACGACGAATACTTCCGCACACACCAGGCGGAGTTCTATCAGGTCGACGCATCCGGCCAAGTACGCCGCAATCCCCAAACCGGCGAAGCTCTGTACACCGCCAAGGGGCAGGCGATGACCGATTATGCGGTCCACGGCCAGCGGCTTGGTATCACCGACCCGACTGCCCTGCGCGAATTCGCCGAGGCCAAGGTCGCAGCCGATACGGCAACCGGTCGATTCGGCCAGTCCGGCGGCCTGGCAGCACCATCTCCGGCAGCACCATCTCCGGCGACCGACTACCGAGAGAACTTTCTGCAAGCTGCCCTCGAACGCCAGCCTTCTGCTCAACCCGTGCCATACAACAGCGACGGGACCATTACCCGATCCCCAAACGAACCGCTTATCGGGCGACACAAAACCCCCGAAGAGATGGCGGCCGACGTTCTCCGTCAGTTCGGAGACATTGCGTAAAAAACTACCTTACAGTAAGGGGAATACCCTATGGCATCCTGGGAAGGCAAAGTCGCCACCCTTCGCGAGGCTTACGAGAAGGACGCAGAAGATCTGACGGTGGTCGAGCGCCTTGAGCTCTCCTGGATGGAGAGCCGCGGCAAAATCGTCACCAACGCAAGCGCGGAATACGTCAACACCACCGTGAAAAAGGCGGAGCCGCCCGTCGAGGGACATGCGGAAGCGGCCACGATCGACTTCTCTCGTCGGAACCTTTGGGACCAGGCGAGACAGGGATGGCGCGGCCAGGTCGCCACCGACCTGATGTACCGGCACGAGCGGATGGAGGCCAAGGGTGACATCGTCATCGTCAATCGTTTCTCCAAGATGCTCGCGAACATCAGCACTTCGTTGCGACACCGCCTCCACGAGGACCTGTATTGCGACGGGGGAACGGCGGCGAATGCCCTCAAAATCGAGGGCCTGCGAACATTCACCGGGCACTCGACTGCCAACACGGAGGCCGCCGACAAGGTCGCCTATCCGTCCGACACCTACCGCAACATCCTCTGCTCGCCCGGCCAAGAGGGTACGTGGTCGGAGGAACTCGAAACCTCCCCCAACGCGGCCCTTGATAGCGATTGGCCCGATGGCCAGGGGTCTTCCGAATACCACTACTGGACGCCGCTGTTGCTGAAGTCGGACTCGACTCAGTACGGCGACGGGGGCGGATGGGATGAGGAGTGCGAGGAAATCCTTACCGACCTTAACCTCTGGATGCGTCTGATCCGGGACACCAGCGGCTCAGAGCTGGTGTTGGCCACCGACGGCCGGATGAACGCCCAGTTCAAGTCGAAGATGCGGGCCCGGAACTACCACTTGATGCCACTCAAGGCGGCCGTTGATCTCGGGTTCCCCGACGTGCTGAACTACGAGGGGATGGGGATCTACGCCTCCTACGCATTGCCCGCCAACACGGGCATCGTCTGGAACTTCGAGCACGTCCAGCTCGCGTCGGTCGCCCCCACGCTCCTGTTCAGCGATGGCCCCGACTGGTCCATCGAAAAGCAGGCGTGGCTCGTGTTGATGGGCTTCTACGGGAATCTGATTTCCGTGCCCCGCTACTTTGCGGAAATCCAGGCATTCGCCACATCGTAACCAAACCGGTAACAAGGCCCTACACACAAGGGGAAGCAATAAAATGGCAGGTCGAGAAACGTATCCCGTCGAGCGAGGCAAAACGTACTACGGTCGCTCCCAGACGGTGCCGTCGAGTTTCGAGGGTCGGACCATCATCCTCGAAGGCTTCGAGGCCACCTTCAAACACACCGACCCGTCGAACCCGTCCAGGGTTCTCTCGAACCGGACGGTCAAGGCCACACTCCAGCGGAACCAGTCGGGCATCACCGTGATGGCTGGCTTGGCCGTAACGGAGCAAGCCGGCTACCAAGGGCGGCGCTTCGATGGCTACTCGCGCGTAACCGCCGTGAAGATTGCCGGCGTGGTGGACGATCACCTCTGGACCGCCGGCTGTCGCGAAGGCGACCTCTGCTGGATTCAGACCGAGGGGCCGTGCTACGCCCGCTATGCCGGAAGCCTGACGGTGACGGTTGGCGAGTTTGTCCACTCGATGACCGCGGCCAATTCCACCGGGAACACCAGCGGTGGGACCACGGACAACGATGCCGGCAAGTTCATCAATTGGGAGGGCACGACGTCGACCGCCACGGAAACGACCGACGGCTCTCTGGTCAAGATGTCGCTCAACGGTTGGGGCCGGGCCTTGAGCGCCGCCACGGCGAACAACACGGCAGCCACCAAGCTGATTGATCTCCAGATCAAGAACTAGCAAGCGTGCAGGTTGTTGGTGCGCACTCTGCGTGATCGGGGCCGGCTCGGGGGACGGTTTAGGCTGACCCACGGGCCGGTTTTTTGTACTCCCCGACACACAAGGAATCCCATGACACCACATAAACTCACCATCGGCATCGCCACCTTTCCCTACGGCGGCAACGGCGCCACCGCCAAGGAACATCCGGACGTCCGAAACTGGCTGATCGACGTAACCTACGAGGCGAGAAACGATCCACGCATCGAGGGCGTGCATCTGGCCGACTACTGCGACACTCCCATCACAATGACCCGCAACCAGGCCGTGCAGGACGCATTGAAAAACGACGTCGATGTCCTGGTGATGGTCGACAGCGATCAGAAGCCGGATATGTACCTCGGCATCGAACCCGACGCCACACCGTTTTGGAAGACGGCGTTCGATTTTCTCTACGACCACTGGGAGAAGGGGCCGGTTTGTGTTGGGGCTCCATATCTAGGAGGCCCCCCCCATGAGAACGTGTTCTGCTTCCTGTGGCGCAACCAACAGGGTGACCATCCCAACACGGACGCCGACTTTCAACTCTCCCAGTACAGCCGGGAAGAGGCGTTCAGTATGCGGGGCATTCAGCCGTGCGCGGCGCTGCCCACCGGTCTGATCATGTTCGACACGCGAATCTTCGCCCTCACGTCGCCACAGCGAGACGTGTTCGGCGAGCGAGTTCGCGAATGGCTCCTCCCCTACCAAGGGCAGCCCCTCACGCCGGAAATCGCCGAAGAGTTCACCGCCTGGGTGGAGCGGGAGAAGTATTCGCGGGAACAGTCGTGGTTTTACTACGAGTACGAGCGAGACCGAGACGGGGTGTGCTATCAGTCCCGGAAAGCGAGCACCGAGGACGTAACGGCAACCCGAGACCTCTCGCTCATCGGCTCGCTCAAGCTGGGCTACAACCCAGTCCATTGTGCATGGAGCAGTTGGGCGGGGCATTGGAAGGCCAAGTGTGTGGGCAAGCCCCAACTCATCACCGTGGAAGGCGTTTCTTCCAAGATGGCCCGTGCCGCCCAGGACGTGCGCACGGAAACAACCAAGTGGATGGAGGCTGAGGAAGTGATCCGATTATCCCAGGGCCGGGCCCCCGTCGAACAACCGACCCGAACCGAGCGGTCTATTGCATGAACGACATATCCGCCGACCATCGTTGCCTGGAGTGTTTCAAAGGCGCGACCGAGGTTGAGTTCGCCCGGAGTAGCCGTGGCGTCCCGCACAACATCTGCACCGACTGCGCACATAAGATTTCCGCTCGCAGGGTCTTGGAGAGGGCCGAGGCCGAGAACGCCAAGCAGATGACGCAGTTCATCAAGGCGACCATCAGCACCAAGGTCCGCGCGTCGCAGTGGCAAGACCTAGTCACTGATTTATTCACCCGTTTCGGCGGGCCCGTCGGGCTGGGCGAAAAGATCTTCGTCCATATCGACACCATCCTCACCAAGCAACCCGGCACACCACTGGCACTCAAAGCCCTGGAATTCGTTTCCAAGATCATCAAAGAGGGCGTGGCGGAGGAAACGGCAGAAATACAGGTCTCCAACCTAACCGACGACCAACTCGACACCGCATTAGATCGCTACCTCACAAGTCGATTCAACGTCAAGCTCCCGGCCCCCGTGGATCACGGCAATGGCGACTCCGATTAACCAATGGGACGAGAAGCACTTCGCTGCCGCTGTGTCCGAACGGGACCGGCGGCAAGGGGAAGCGATGCGCCTTTACCGGCCCCGACCGGAACAGATGCCGTTCCACTGCTCACGGGCCACTGAGCGTTTGGTAAAAGGCGGGAATCGCTCAGGCAAGACCGTCTGTGCGGCCGTCGAAGTCGACTCGGCAGCCCTGGGCGTGCCAATCGTCGACCCCGGCGGGGGCGTTTTAGAGCACCAGTACCCTGCTCCTCCGCTGGTTATCTGGCTCATCGGATTCGACGAACGGCATATCGCCCGGATGGGCCGCAAGCTCTTCAAGCCCGGGTTGTTCCGATGCGTCAAGGATCCCGAGACGGGCCGACTGCGAATCTGGAAAGGGTTCGAGGAGGAACCAGAACTGGCCGACGAGACGGTTCCCGCCCCGCCCCTGATCCCTAAACGGATGATCAAACCCGGAGGATGGGCCTGGGAAAACAAAGCCAAAGGCGTTTTCAGTTCGTGCGAGCTGACTAACGGCACAATTCTGTACGCCTTTCCGTCTGGAACCGAAGCCGCGATCGGAGACGCCGTCGATTTGATTTGGGTCGACGAGGACGTGCAGAACGCAGAGATTATCCCTGAGCTGTTGGCCCGGCTCGTTGACGTGGAAGGACGATTCATTTGGAGTAGCTGGCCTCGTGTGTCCAACAACGCCCTGCTCAAGATGCACGACGCGGCACTCAAGCAGGCGCACTTGGAGGAGCCCGACGTTTTCGAGCTTAACCTCACGTGCTCCGGCAACCCATACCTTCCACCCAAAGCGAAACAGCGGCTCATCGAACGATGGACGGAGTTGGGGGACGCGGTGGTCCGTGCCCGAGACAGGGGGGAGTTTGTAACCGACGCCTTCCTGGTCTTCCCTACGTTCAACATCTCTCAGCACGGGATGCCTCGCGACATCGAACCCGACGCGCTCGAAAAGGTGCTGGCCCAACACAACTGGAAGCCACCGATAGATTGGACCTGGTACCTGGGCATCGACCCCGGCCACACCCACCAGGCTGCCGTCGCGCTAGTCATTCCCCCGGACTCGGTTGGCGATTTCGTGCTCGTAGCCGGAGAAGTCTACCAGGAACAGGCCGACGCCGAGGACCTCGCTGCCGCCGTCGCCAAAAAGTGGCCCGACGTCCGCTGGGAGGCATTCGTGATTGACCTTCGCGCCGGCCGGCAGACGTCCATGGGACTGTCGACCACGGTTACCAGCCATTACGAAGAGGCGTTTGCGAACCGCGGCATCCGATGCCGGCAAACGGGCTTCCATTTTGTCGGCGGGAGCGACGACATCGCCAGCCGGAACATGCTGATCCGCCGTGGGCTTGCGCCACGCGAGGACGGAACAACGAGGCTCCGTTTTATGACCGACGAGACAAGAAAACTCCAGGAAGAATTCCACCTCTATAAGAAGCGGGGTGTGTCCTACGACGACGTACGCGAGGACGTGATCGCCCGGGACAACGACGTGATTGACGCCCTGGCGTACATCTACTCCCACGACCCTATGTGGCGGGAGATCGAGTACGACGACGACTGGGAGCCGCGAGACTCAATCGACCGCTTCTTAGGAAAGCTCCGCCACAGGCAAGAGTGGCCCGATGAGAGCATTTGCATGGGGGCCGGCGCCGCCGATCGCAACCTGTTACCCGTATGAGGATCCGACGATGAAACCCAATCCGAAACCCAATCCGCTGATCGGACACAACGTGCTGTGGTATCCCAGAGCCGACAAAGAGGGCGACTGCCGAGCCGCTCTGGTCACGGGACCGGCCGAAGTCCATCGAGAGAACGTGCTCAGCCTCACGGTCTTCGGTGAGAACGCAGTGACACCCCGGACCTTTACGACCGTCCGTCACGTTGACGACCCCAAGCTGGAAACTCACCCTCGGATGCGAGAGGTCGGAGGATGGGACTACCTGAAATCACGTCACGGCAAGACGCTTGGCAGGCCCCCGCGTACTACCGACGAGGCTGGTAGGTCTTGATGGAACAAACATTTGCCGCCGAAGACTTTCTGATTCGCCTCTGCAAAGCATGGCGGGGCAAGCTGGAATTGGCCAAACAGGCCAAGAAGCCGTGGGACGACGTGCGCGAACAGTGCATGACTTTTGTCTCCGGCGGCCCGGCGGAGTTTTGGAAGACGGCGTTCCAGGAGAAGTTCCTCGGGACCAGCAAAGTCCAGACGACGTTCAAAATCAGCCTCAACAAGGCGTTCGAGCTGATCGCCATCTTCGGGCCCGTGCTCTACGCCCGCAACCCGATTCGCGACGTCTATCCGTACGACCCGGTGGAGTTCGAGATCGAGGCCCTTGGCGATCCGAACGACCCGCAGGTCCAGCAGCGGTTCCAGCAGATGCAGGCCATGCAGACGATGGAATCAGCTCGCAATCGGGCCCGCTGCGCACTACTCGAACAGTACCTCAACTACACGCCCCAGGAGCAGCCGCAGGGTCTACAGGAACACGCTGAGGACGCGATTACCGACGCCCTGATCGGTGGACTCGGGCTGTTATGGCCCCAAGTCTACACCATGCCGGGGTCGGAACGGACGCTCACGGGGTGCTTCTACGACTCTTCGGACAATCTCCAAATCGACCCGGACCCCCGGAGTATGGATTTCGGTAAGGCCAAGTGGGTTGCCCGGTGGCACATGGACCCGATCTGGGAGGTGGAACGCAGGTGGAAGTTGCCCCCAGGCTCACTGAAAAATTACGTCCACATGGAAACGGCTTCGGCCCAGTCAGAACGGCGAGCCGGCCGCGTCGCCAACCTCGAAAAGAGTCGGGGGACGACCAACGACCTGATGGGCTGGTGGGAACTCTGGTCCTGCAACGGCATCGGCACTCGGCTGGCCGGCGTCGATGAGCAACTCAACACGGGTTTCGACGAGTATGTGGGTGACTACGCCTACATCGCGGTCGCTGAGGGGGACCTCCCCTACCCGCTGAATTGTCCCCTGAACGCCCTGCGGACGGAGTCGGTCGAACAAATCCAACGCCGATTCCGATGGCCGATCCCGTTTTGGCAAGACCAGCGGTGGCCGTTCGCCGCCCTCCGGTTCTACAAGCACCCGCACAATGCGTTCCCGATTGCCCCGCTTGCCCCTGGACTGGGCGAGTTGACGTTCCTGAATTTCTTGGTCAACCGGACGGCTACTCATATCTGGCAGTCTTCCAAACAGTTTGTCGGCGTGGTCGAGAGTGCGCGTGCGGAAGTTGAAAAGATCCTCAAGCGGGGCGACGACTTGGCGATCTTCGGCATCAAGGACATGCACCGCAACGTCAAGCAGGTCGTCGATTTCCTTCAGTACCCCAACATCAGCCAAGACGTTTGGACCATCGCCGCCGCCGTGATGGAGATGTTTGACAAGCGAGTCGGCCTTAGCGAGCTCCTCTACTCCATGAACGTCGGGGGGGTCGCCAGCCGCACGGCGACCGACGTGCAGGCCAAGCAGGAGCATGCGTCGGTTCGGCCCGACTACATGGCGCACCGGGTTGAATCCTGGATGAGCGACGTTGCCGCGATGGAAAAGCTGGTCGCCTTCTGGGGAGGCGTGTCGGGCCGAGACATCGCCCCACTCCTGGGCAGTTCCGGGGCGATGCTTTGGGATGAAATCTTCGCCAGCGCCGACCCGGAATCAATCGCCCGCGAAATGGTGTGCCAAGTCGCCAGCGGCTCGGCCAAAAAGCGAAACCGCGCGACCGAGCTGGGTTCACTCCGCGAGTTCTTCGGTCCGCTCTCGCAGCAATTCACAGCCTACGCCACGGCCACGACCGACACCGGCGCGGCCAACGAACTGAACGCCAAGCTCTTCGATGCACTCGACTTCGACGGCGAGGGACTAGAAATGGGGCCATGGGCGCCTCCGCCTCTGCCGGAAGGTCAAAGCCCGGAGGAACAGGAAGAGGAGTTCAAGGAAGACGAGCACGAGTCCGAGCAGGAACGCCAGGAAGAGCAGCACGAGCAAGAGATGCAGCACAGCGAAGAGAAACACGAGCAGGAGATCGTGCAGAAAGCCGAGATGGGCGAATTGGACCTCCGCCTCAAGCAGTCGCAAGCCAAGGCCCAGGCCCAGGCCGCGCGCACCAAACCGAAAGCGAAGGCGAAGTGACATGCCGCTCTACCAATTCCATTGCCCGACGTGCAAGCACGAGTTCGAGGAGCTGCTCACGATCAGCCGGTTCGAGGAGCACAGTATGGCGTGTCCGCTCTGTGAAGGCTACGCGGACCATGTGATGGGGGTTCCCACGCCGGTAGGTACAGCCACCCGCTGGCTCTCCCAGCACGGCACGTTGCTGGATCAGTTTGGCGACACCCCCACGGGCCGCCAAAACCTGGCCGCCCGCGTAGCGGTGGCCAAACGGCACGGCTACCATCCGAGCGCCAATGATGTCTACGATCCTACAGTCGCCACAGCCCCCGGCCATCCGAGCGGGTTCTTGTCCCATACCGACCCGGCGGGGCACGTCCGCCGCGTTCAAGCCGAACAAGGCGTCGGAGCGGAAGGCGGACTGGCCAAAGCACCTACGCCCTCCCCGATTGCCTCGCCGCCCCTCGTCCCGCTAGCCGCAGACATCGCCGACAACCTCACGGATCGGGCAATCAAAGCCGATCCCGGCCTCGCTCACAAGCGAGCGCAGGTGCGGGAAGCAGTGATCGACAAACACAGGTACCGAAGGAGAAGCGAATGAGTTTCCTGAGTGGAAAACAGCGGAACGCCCTGAAAGCGAGCATCCGCGACACGGGGCTGGACGACAAGTTCATCCACGGGGTCATCGGTGACAGCCACCTCGACGTCACCTTGACGACGAAGACAACGCTCACCAAGGCGACTCACTTTACCCATCGCATTTTGCGGCTCGATCCAGGCGGGGGTGCCAGAACGGTTGTCCTCCCCACTGAGGCCGACATGGATGGGTACATGGGCATCATCGTCAATGCGGCCGATGCGGCCGAGACGTTGACCGTCAAGGAAGACGGCGACTCGACCACGATCGCCACGATCGACCAGGACGAGGCGTGCCTGTTGTTTTGCGACGGCACCAACTGGTGGGGAATCATTCTCACAAGCTCCATCACTTAGGGGAAACCATGAGCTTCCTGAGCAGTAGATCACGGAACTCGTTGAAGCGATTCGTCCGCAATCGGTTCGTCGCCCGGCTGATCATTCGCGGTCTGGTGGGTGACAGACATTTGGACGTCACCCTCAGCGGCGATACGACGCTCACCAAGAGAACCCACTTCAGCCACCGGATCGTCCGGCACGACCCTGACGGGACCGACCGGGTCCTGACGCTCCCGGCCGAGGCGGACATGGACGGGTACATGGGCATCGTCGTCAATGCGGCCAGCGCATCCAAAAAGCTGACGGTCAAGGAGGACGCCGGGTCGGACACGATCGCCGAGGTGACCCAAAACGAGGCGTGCCTCTTGGCGGGCGACGGCACCAACTGGTGGGGAATCATCCTCGCCAAGAGCGGAATTACTTCTTAGAGGTGAATCATGGGGAATCCCTACCACGACTTCACGGGGCGACTGAAACACCAGGCGTTCGCGGCGACTGCAAGCGGAACATTTGCGGCCGTCGCTGCACCGGGGACCAGCAAGAAGCTCCGCATCCACGGATACCGGCTCAGCGCATCTGCCGAGGTGCAGGCCCAGTTCGCCGCCGGCAGCACCAACGCCACGCTGTCGGGCACGTTCTACCTGGCCGCCAATGGGGGAGTCCATGAGCCGACGTCGGAATACCCGGTGCTGGAGGACCTGCCGGAGAACACGGCCCTCTTGCTCGACCTCAACGGCGCAACCACGGTCAGCGGCAACATCCGGTATCGAATCCTGAGCATCACCTAATGGCCAGAATCGCCTCCCTCCTCACCTACGCCGACTGCATTGATTTGCTCTTGGACTTTTCCAAGGGCGACAAGGCGGTCTCCCCGTCCCAAGTGCGGCGGGCGGTGGAGGCGGCGTACGAAGAGATTGCCATCAGCCACCATTGGACGTTCCTGGAGCGACAGGGGCGCATCTACATCCACAAACGCCAAACCACCGGGACGTGCTCCTACGACCACACCGGAGGAACCAGCGAGCGCCTCTGCACGCTGTCCGATACAACCGCCCCGTCCTGGATCGACGACGCCTCGATCCGCCTGGGAGACTACGCGGTGGTCTGTGACGTCGAAAGCGGCACCTCAGGGGAGACCACCTTTACGCTCGACGCCCAACGCAACCCCGGGGAGGACGTCGACGACGGCAGCTACGTCTTCTACCAGCGCTACGTCCGGCTGCCCAACGATTTCCGTGCGTTCACCGGACCGATGCCCGAGCAGAACTGGCGGCTGGGCCAGCCGATCACGCTCACGGAAATGCTCGCCAAAGACCGGTTCGCCGCCAGCTACGGTCAGATTCTCTACCACTGCGTGGCCGAAGTCCCGGACATCTACGACCAGTTGGCCCTGTTCGTCTACCCCCAGCCGTCCCGGAGCGAGACGATCGACTTCGTCTACACCCGCTGGCCCCGCGTGTTGCGATACAGCGGGCACGACACGAGCGCCGAATCGGCCGGCACGATCACCGTCACAAGCGGATCGGCCACGGTGGAAGGATCGAGCACCGCCTTCACGTCCGACATGGAGGGAGCGATCCTTCGTAGCGGCACGGGCTCGGACCGGCCTACCGGGCGGTTTGGCAAGATCGGGTACAGCGAGGAGCGGAGCATTATCAGCGTCGCCGACTCCGACACGCTCACGCTCGACGCAGCCGTCGCCACTGCCCAAGCAGACGTCAACTACGTGATCACCGATCCGATCGACATCGGGCGAGTGGCCCGAAACGCCTTCCTGCGTTGCGCGGAAAAGCACCTGGCACTCACGGTGCATTTCGGAGGAGAAGACCACCCGAAGATGCAGCTCCAGATCAACGCGCTAGCCGAAGACGCCCTCCGGTTGGCGTTAGCCGCCGACAACCCGTACCGCTACGACCCCTCGGAAGGCTCGGCCTCCCTGGGCGGCTCCCACTTCAACATCACGGGCGACTGATGGCCTACAGCACTCAGACGATCATCGAAACGATCTACGGCGCCACGAACGTCGCCGAGTGGGCCGACATGGACAACGACGAAGGCGCCGTCGACATCGCCGCCCGAATCGCGAGGGCCATTGTCGTGGCCGACGCGGAGATTGACGACCGGCTGCGTGCAACGTGCTACCAACTGCCGCTGGCCAACGTCAGCGCCGTCACTCCGCCTTTGATCGCAGAGATTTCCGGCGTCCTGGCCGGGCTCTGGCTCTACGAGAGTCGCGGGGCCATCGACGTGGGCGACGACGGCAAACCGATCCATTCCCACTCGTTCCGCCGCACGTGGGCGTATGAGACGCTTCGCATGATCGTATCGCGTGAAATCGAACTCGATGCAGTAATAGGAATCTGACATGGCTTACGTGGCCCAACTCAACGGCGACGTGCTGATTGCGGGTGAACTCCATGGACTCACTCGCGTCATCGTGCCGGCAAGTACCATTGTCAACGCCTCGGTGTCGCCTAGTGCCGCGATCGCCGCGTCCAAGCTCCAGCGATCGCTTCGCTACTCGGGCATGTATGCAGGGTCGGCCGTGGACGAAACGATCCTCGCGTTCTTCATCAAGGGGACCACGGCAACCTTCAAGCATTTCACCGTCTCGAACATTACCGCGAACGCCGGCGACAGCGAAGTGGACGTGGACGTTCAACTGGACGGGGTTTCCATCCTCGCCGATCCGGTGACGCTCACCAGCAGCACGGGTGCCTATAGCGAAAACGAAGGGGAAATCTCGACCACAACGGGCTCCGACGGCAGCTACGTCACCATCGTGCTGGACGCCACGGCAAGTGGCACGGACGCCCTGGCGATCGACGTGTTTTGGCAACTGGACTACGACGAGACCTACGCAAGCTAATGGCTGAAGGAAACCCACTTTACGACATCCACGCCGCCTTCTGGACGTTGCTCGAATCGAAGACGTACTTCACCGACGACGTACCAAAGGGCTGCCGACGCAAGATGACCAAGACGTCGAGAGACTTCTTCCGGGAGCACGCCCAGGCGGGCGATTACCCGGAAGTGACCATCGTGCAGACAGGCATCGAGGGCGGGGACCGGGCGCTGGGCTGCAACGGAACCTCGCTTCGCCTCCTTTGGGAAGTCTGGGTGGCTACCGGCCAGCAGCCGGGCGACCGACTCTGGGACGTCCAGTGGGCCGTGTTTCGGGCGTTGATGGACTGGGATGACTCGATTGGAGCGCTCACCTGGGACAACCCCGAGGGGAAGGTTTGGAACTGCGACTTACTGAACAGCGAAGACACGCTGCTGAACAAGCAGCTCAATCGGGAAATCAAAGGATGGTCGAGCGTGTGGCGAGGGGCCACCGACTGCGTCTTTACTCATAGCACCCTGAACTCATAAGGAATAGCGATGAGTGTCATCTCCGGCAAAAACATGGCCATCAACGGGGCCAGCGGCTCGGGCATTTTTGCCTACCGGATCACCCGCAAGCACTTCCCTATCGCCACCGTCGGGTCGAACCTCCAGGGCGGAGTCGACCGGGGGCTGGGCAACGTCGATTGGACCGGCTGGTTCCGTGCCAACGGCCACACCCCGGTCGTTATTCCGAACGAGTCGTTCACGTTTGAGGCCGCTCCCAACAATACCGGCGACATCGGTGTCAGCGGCACGGCCCGCTGCTTGGCGATTGAGATCGTCGCCGACCAGTCGAACCCGGACAAGCCGCTGCCCATCCGACACCGCGTCTGGTTTGGTGCCAACGGTGCGTTGAGCGTCGGCCAGACCGCGCCCACGGATTCGAGCACGCCCGCCATCTACCCGCCCAAGGGGCTCTGTGCCTACTTCGGCTCCTCGCAATCCGCGACCTACTACCAGCGGCTCCTGATCTTCGCCCGCGGCGTCAGCCGGTACGTCGACTGCTCGACCGACGGGCAGGTGCAGCGCACGACCGGCGAGATCGACGCCCGGTTCGAGTGGCGGATCTACAGCGACGATTCGAGCGACTGGCCCTCGCCTGCTGGAGGCCCGGTCGTCACTCGGATGTGCGTCACCGCCACGACGTACTGGGCGCTCACCTGGATGCACATCGTCGACACACCGGATCCCCAGGAAGTTGACCGGGACGCGCCCCGCAAGGCGGTCGATGCAGCCTTCGCCGCCGAATACGACGGACACAACGGAACGGACGCAGGAACGATTCTCAATCCGGCCACAACCGAAATCTGGCCCACAGATGGCCGATAATGGACGAATTACTTCGCTCCAGATACCGGGACGAGAAGGCACGCCGCGAGTCGCAACAGGCCGAGCGCGGCGTCCTCTCCAAGGAGGACCGCAAGGCCCTGCGCCTGCTCCGCGCGCAGCAGAAGCGGAAGGGGCGGAAACAGAGGCTCGGGCTGCCTGACGGCGACATGCCCGAAGTCCACGCCCCGTCTTCGCAACCGGATCCCGCTACAGAGCCAGTAATGGGCTCTGTGCGCTCCGTCCACGTCGGCGAGAGCGACATCGAGGAATACTTCTACTCAGGCGGGGAGGCTCAGCAGGACGCTCCTGGGCCGCCTGAGCAGGCTGTAAGCCCACCCCCCCCACAAGGCCCGCCCATCCAGCTCTCGCCCGGAGTAGCCGCAGCGCCCGGCCAGCCGCCAGCCGAGTCGCTGCCCTCCCTCGAAACGCCTGCACCAGAGTTGCCGGCGGCGCCCGGCGGGGACGTAGTCCCTGACGAAGAGCTTCCGTTCCAAGTCGGTATCGACGAGCCAGAGCCTATTCAGCCACCGCCGGCCAATCTCCAGGAGGTCGACGAACGATTTTCTGCACGGGAAGCCTTTGACGGGGCCATTGGCCAACCGCTGGTCGGCGACGCGGGGGAGCCTCCGGAACCGATCGCGGCAGAGTCCCGTGACGCCGCCGGCCAAGAAGAGTCCAGCGAGCAGACCAGCGAATCCTTCCAGCAAACCCTGGATCGAATCCTGGAGCTTGTGCAGTCGCAACAGGACGAGGTCGAGGCCCTACAGGAAGGGCAAGAGGCGGTCCAATCGGCCGTCGAATCGCTGGGCGAGCAAGTGGCCGGCCTGCCCGCAGCCTTGGAACACATAGGAGCCGTGGGACGATAATGCCGATCCCCCCCCCAGGAAATCCATACTCCGTCGACTTCACGGAGCTGAGCTTCAAGGAAGGGCCGCCGGGCAAGAGCCCGCTGGAGCACTACCGGATCGACGGCAGCTTTCACGCCGTGCGAGTGCTCAAGTGTTTGTGGCACGACCGGTTGACGCTGATTGAAGAGATTGCCTGCCCGCCCATCGGTCCCGAAGTCTACCCCCACAACCGGTCTACCGGGGCCATCGCCTTGGCGGCAAGCGTGGTCGGTATTCCGAAAAGCGGTCCATTGGGGGGCGGAACGTATGTCCCCGGAACGATGGTTCCAATCCCCACTTCCAACGAGATCGAGTACGAGTACGCAGAAATCACGATTTCGTACGGTTTCCTGAACATCTACTTCACGGGCAGCAACTTCTTCATCCTCGAACAGATTCGCCCCTGGTCGACGAGCATCCCTGTTCCTACGGGCAAGTTAGTCTGGGACGCAAACGACGGCGAGCGGGTTCGACTTGGTGGGGCAGGAGACCAGTCCTTCTATAAGGACATAATGGGCACCGAATACGAGGTCACGTTCTACAACATCAATCTCGTTCCCCCGTCTGCGTTACTGCTCCAGGGCTGCTGTAACCAGTACATGGTCGGCAGCCTCACGCTCGGCCTCACCTTTGCAAAGGAATACCTGCTCTACAAACATTTCCTGATGGGGCGAACCATCTCGATGGGTGGACGCCCGACTTGGAAGCTCTCCTACACGTTCGTCTGGCGGCCGATTCCCTGGAACAAACAATGGAACGTACGGGCAGACCCATCCGCATGGCAGAACATCTACATCGACGACGGTTCGCAGGTGATTTTCCATGAATTGGCCGACTTGATGCTCCTGTACCCGGTGTGACATGCGACGCAGCCTCGGCAACATCCCCGACCTCACGGCCGGACGAGACAAGTACCCGGCCAGCCAGCAGCCCGTGCTGCGTGAGGGGCTCGACCGGTATATATCGGGCGGTGGCGTGACGGAAGGTGTAGCTGGAATAACCATCCGTTCCGAGTTTGTGCTCCCCGACTTCTTTATGGTGAAAGTCGAGAAGGACGGAGGCGTCGCGGGCGACGACACGGAAACCTGCACGTTCACCTACACCGTCACGGACATGGCGGACGTGGAGATTGCCACGGAGGTGGAGCTGGAGCAAGAACGCATCGAGAAGATCACGTACTTGGAAGCGGGTGCGGACGGGCGTAGTGAGTATGCCAGCGCGGCGTTCGACGGCGACGACGAACTGATCCTGATGTATGTCCCCGGGGAAGTCCCCGACCCAAACACTTGTCCTGAATGATGCAACGTGGCAGACGGAAAGCTCCAAGTCCTGGACGGCAAACTACTCGTAGTCGACGGCAAGCTGGCCACGGCGGAGGCGTGCTGTTGCGAAGAGGAGGAAGGTAAGCCGTGCGCTATTTGTAGCGGAGGGACTCTACCTGCCGGTGGGTGGAAGGTAGAGGCCGCTGGTTTCACAAACAATGGGTGCGCTGATTGTACAGACCTCAATGGCATATTCATCTGCGATCAAGTAGATGCCAAGTGTACCGAAATAGTCGACCCGTTTACAGGAAGTTGCTGCTGTCTCTATTACGAATTTCCCGTACCGGTTTGCACCGTTACGCGGCTTGAGGTGTGGCTACTCAGTGGTGGCGTCGGAGGAGTGGTGAATGTCCTAATTATCTATCGAAGGTCCGGTGTATCTACATGCCCGCCTGTCAATCCGGCGGCTGATCCCACACAACGCTTTCGGTTTGCTCAAGGTAATATCGGACGCCAACCTATGGATTGCGATGCAATCAGCGATGTCGAAATGGTAAACGCCGTGAGCGGCGATGGGTTTACATTTGGCGACTGTGTCCCGCCATACGGAATACCACTCCCTCCAGACAGCTACGTCGGATTGTCGGCAGCATGAATTGCGATTTCACTCAACTTCCGAACGGCAAGTATTGGTGCCAAACTCCTGGCTGCGATGACAAGCAGAGACGGTTAGTCAGTGCGCTCGGCAAGCGGACGTGCCGTGCCGACAGGGATCCGCGGCGAGAGGCCGAGCGTGAGTTGAGGGCCCTGATCGGCTCCATGGACGACGCCCGCCCTTGGCCCGACATCCTCGCCACCCTCGACCGATGTTTCGGCGGCTGCAAGAAGATGGACGAACGGACTGGACACTGCAACCTACGGGGCGAATCCTGCACGCAACGGACAAACTGGCTGACATTCGTCCTGTTCAATGATTGTGAGTACACCAAGGAGGCCACCTGACATGGACGCAAACCTTAGTATCTCATTGGCTAACCTACTTGTTCTGGTGTTCGCGGTGGGAGGGTTTTCCTATCGGTTGGGTTCAATGAACACGACTGTCAAACGGACAGATGAGAGACTTGGCAAGCTCGACGAAACCAACGGCGGCGGGTTTGCACGCTGTACGCAGCACAACGAACAGCTTCAGGAGTTGGAACGTCGTCAGGTTGAGCACGCCGAGGAAATGAAACGCCGCTGGGACGCTTTCCAGGAGCGTGTCGGCAGCAAAGAATCATAAGGAGGGCCATCATGCCCACGTTTGGAAACTCCTTCGGTCGCGGCCGGACCACCCGCTCGATCCAGAGACGGAAGAAGCGAAAGCCCCAGGACCAGCTTCAGCAGGCGTTTGGGGGACAGCAACTTGCTGCGGGACGGACTCGCCGTGCGACTGCGATGGCGGCCGGTGTAGTCCCGCCTCAAGCGGGCGTCACACTCCGGGACCTCCAGCCGGTAGGCGGCCTTGTGCCGGCAGAACAGCAGACAGAAGGCTTCGAGCAGGAGTGGATGAAAAGATTGCAGGGTTTCGGGGTCTCACCCGACCAGATACGCGAGTGGGGTGCCCAGCGGTTACGACAGGGGAATCTCCCGCAGGCGCTTGGCCCGGCAGGCGACGAACAGATGCAGATGGAGGCCCGGCACACCCTCGACAACACGAGGGCGGACGCTATGTGGGCAATGGGGATGGGGCTCGGGGGGCAACAGCCGCCTGGCCCGCCGGCTATGCCGGGCATGCCCACAACGGCACCCTCACAGAATCAGCCGGTTGTCGCTGGCGTCGGACGAGCCCGGCCCGACGAGATGCTCCCATTTCAGAGGAACGCATCCTGGCAGCCGCAACTCAACGTGCCGCCCCTGCAAGGCGGCCCCACGCCTGAGCAGATAATGGCCGAGCGTGAGGCGTCACTCCGGCCGCTGGTCGAGAACTTTGGCGGCGACAAACCCAACGACTGGCGGGCGCGGGTCGGGGCGGGTGCGGTAACTGGTGCGGGCGACGGGATGCCATTAGAGGTGCCCGACGCCTTCAAGACCCCGGAGGCGCAGGCACGTCGCGAACGGCTCCATCCCCGTCAACTGCCGCTGGCTGAACGCCGTAAACTCCGTATGGCCCAGAAGGGCATCTTCCCCGAACGCGACGCCATGCAGCGTCGGATCATGGAAGGCATCGGTGCCGGGCCGGCGGGTGGAGGTATGCCGGGAGGGGGAGGCGCGCCGGCAGGGGGCAACATCTTCGAGGACCCGATGGCGGCAATGGGGATGGCAGGATTCGGGCAGCGCGGTTGGGATGCAGGCATGCAGGTCCGGGAGGCCAATGACGCCGCCGAGGCGAACAGACTGGCAGCAGGGGAAGACGAAGCCCTTGACCCCTTGCAACGGGCTTTCCAAGGCTTGGGAGCAGTTGCCGAATTAGGAGCAGGCGACGAACTGTCGCCAGCCATGCAAGGCGTGCAGCGTAGACTGGAGGATCAAATACTAGGTGCCCAGGGGCAGGACATTCCGTTGCGGCCCATTTCGCAAGACTTGTGGGAGCAAGCAGAACGAGAGGCGCCTGGAAGAGAGGAAGAATGGTTACGGGCCAGAGGAGTCACGGATGAAGAAATACGCATGTTTCCACGACGCACTTGGGAACAATGGGGGCATCAACGATTTCCTCTGACCACTTCAATCGTAAAGAATATCGGGGAAATCGGAACAGCCGGTGCGAACATAGGATCGAACTTGCGCAACCGGCAGCTTGCACGGCCCCGATAAGCAATAAAAAGACTACGACACTAAGGGAATAATATGGCAATCGGGCCTTACGGACTCGCAGCTATCCGCCCTCTGCCTTCCCTTTTACCTCAGAGGCAACGCCGCTACACGCCCGAGGAAGAGGACTCCATCCTCCGCAAGCTCGGCAGAGGCACCGTCAGCGGCCTTGTACGAGCCGCCCACTTCCTCGATACCCCGGGCAGTGTAGTCCGCGGCCTGCTCGCAGACAAGCCAGGGAGGGCGTTTGGGGGCGTCTTCAGCCCAGAGAAGCGGGTCTACGGCCGGGAGATGCTTCAGAAGTGGGGGATGCTGGGCAGAAATCGCAAAGGTTTCGACTGGGGCGACGTGGCCGGCTTCGGCGCCGAGGTCGTGACCGACCCCCTGGCATGGCTAAGTCTCGGGGGGGCGGCTGTCAGCCGGGGGGGGAAGGTGGCCAAACTGGCGAACCTGATGCAGCACGCCCAGCCGGCCGCCGCGGCCAAAGCCGCCGGCGCATTGGGGACGAAGGCGCAGAGAGCGGCTGTCATCGCAGCGGCCAAGCGGGGAGCGGTGCCCGGAATCCGGCAAGCCAAGCTGAGCGGCACGGTCGACGACCTCATCAAGTTCGCCGGCGCCGAGGGGCCGGCAGCGCTCAAGGCAGCAGAGCAAGCAGCCGACGACATGGCCCGCGGGATGGGCAAGTCGCTTGCCTCGATCCGCCACCAACGCCTGGGCAGCCTGGTGGGTGTCGCCCCACCGTTCATGCAGCCGCGAGCCCTGGGCGGCACCGGACCAATGGCCCAGCGGATTGCTGGCGGCATGGACGTGCTCGGCCAGGCCATCCGCCACGGCCGCTACAGCCCGATACCCAAGGCGGCTCAACTGTTCCACCCGGCTTCAGGGGACTTGATCGGCAAACGCGCGCAACGGTTTGCCGAGAAAGCGACCGCCGGAATGACTGCGGCCCGAACGGGCCCAAGGGGACAAACGGCGAGATTCGTCCAGACACTCCAGGAGGCCGGCGCAGCAAAAGTTCTCGACCCCGACGACCTCCCAACGATGCGGGAATACTTCGAGCACGTCAACACGGCTCCGAGCCAAATCGAGCCGATGATCAAGGAGATGGACGACACACTGGCCGATTCGCTCCTCCAAAACAAGGCCCTCGGGATGCCGGCCGACCCGCTTGAGGATATCATCTCCTACTTCCCTCGCCAAAAGACTTCCGTGGTCGGCGAAACAGGCGAGGCGTTTACGAGTACACTCCGGAAAGAGCCAGGGCGGTTCGCCCGCTATAAGAATGTTCCCGGCGGCACGGGCCCCTTGATGCGGCTCCATGCAAATGTCGGGCTCAACGACCTCATTGATAGCAATGCCCCCTTGGCCGACGTTGTCGCTGAAATCCGCCGTATCGCCCCGGGGCTAGGTGTACCCGACAGCTACATCACCAAGGCTGGCGTGGTCAAAAAGACTGGCCGCTACAATTTACTGGCCAAGAGCATGATGCACGAGGCCAGCCCAGTACGTCGGGCCGGACTCTGGGGCAACCATCCTGTCTACGACTATTCGAGACGAGTGACTATCGGAAAAGAGCAACGGGCACTGGTCAACGCCGCGTACGATGACATGGCCACCTACAGCATGACGCACGCCGAAGCCGCTGCCAGTGGTGGTCCAACGGTCGCCATCAAGGATGTTCTCAGGAGCTTGGGACTCAAAGGCGGGGACCTGACAAATGGAGCCTATACTCAAATCGTGAGACTGCTTTTGGACGACAGTGTGAAGATGCTGAGCCAAACCAGCAAAACGGCACGGATGCGGTACCTCCAAAGTATCGGCTCTCGCCGTATCCCCAAAGAACTGGCCGACGGCATAGTCAAATTCGGCAAGGCCCATCTTACCAACGACGCGGCCGACGCCATCCTGCCAATCGTCGACTCGTTGACCAACGTCTGGAAAGCGTCGGTCACAGCCGGTTTTCCGGCGTTTCATGCGCGCAACCTGGTCAGTGGGCTCTACCGCAGCTTCATCGACGGCACCTTTTCACCCCAAGGGGCGAGGGACGCCAACGCCCTGCTCCGAGGCGGCATCATCCGCGACGCCCACATCCGCTACCCCATCGTCAAACGGATGCTTGCCGAGCGGGGGATCAACGCCACGGCCGAGAATGGTACCCACATTCTTCGCGAGCTGGTATATTCGCACGACGTTGCCTCACGTCGTGCCGGTGAAGCCATCTCCCGGGTCGGCGGTCAGCAAGCAATAGAGTCTTCGCTTGCCGGGTTGACCAAGCAAGTCGCTGGCCAACAGCCGTATCGCTTCGGCCGAGCCGGCAAGCAACTACTGGGCATGAAAGAAGAGGGGACGACGCGAAACCCGCTCGGGTGGCGTGTCCGAGGGGTTGCCGGGGCGCCCGAAACAACCATGCCCGTGCTCCGGGCCGGCGAGGAAATCGGTTTCTGGGTGGAGGGCATCAACCGCGGTACGCCATTTTTGACGCAACTCCGCAAAGGCACCCATCCGGTCGCAGCCGCCAAACAAACCGCCTTTGCTCAGGTCGAATATGCCCGCCATGGATTCACCGCTTTTGAGTCCAAGTACATGAAACGGGCCTTTCCGTTTTACGCTTTCGCCTCCCGGCAAATCCCGTTCGTCCTCCGGCAGCTCTGGGAGCATCCGGGCGGTCGCATGGCCCAGACGGTCCGCGGGATCGCCGGTGCTCGCGACCGAGACACCGCCCTACCCTCCCACGTCGGGCAAGGGGCAGCCATTCAGTTGCCCAAGGGTCCGAGCGGCCAGCCCCGCTACCTGACTGGGCTCGGCCTGATGATGGAAGACCCCTTTTCGTTCGGCGGTGGCGGCGTGAGGGGAACCCTGATGGAAGCGGCCTCTCGTGCCAACCCGCTCGTCAAGGGGCCTGCGGAATGGGCCACGGGGCGGAGTTTCTTCCAGCGCGGCCCGATGGGCGGCCGAGACCTGACCGACATGGACCCGACGATTGGTCGGCTCTTGGCGAACCTCCGCGGTGGCCAGCGAGACCCGGTTTCTACGCCCCAGTGGCTCGAACAGCTTTCGGCGAATCTCCCGACGGCCCGGCTCTTGACGACGGCCCGCACGCTTACCGACCCGCGCAAGGCCGTTCCTGGAACTCGAGTCCCCGGAGGCGCCGTCGCCGCCAACCTCCTCACGGGTCTGCGGGTCACCGACGTGCCCGAGTCGGCCCAGGACGCACAGCTTCGCGAGGCGACCGAGGCCCTCATTCAGGCGATTCCCGGCAGCCGCCGGTTCACGATCTCGAACGTCCCCCAAGAGGCGCTCGACAAATTGCCACCCGAGAAACGGGCCGCCGCCGAAGAGCGCCTCGCCGCCCTCAAGATCCTCCGCCAGCGGGCCAAGGATCGAGCCAAGAGACGCTAGCTCCGACCATGAGCCGATGAGCGAGGGCTCGTTGCCTCTTAGCGTCCAGTTTTCGCGACTTGCGCCTGCCGAACGAATTTGCGGCCGTCGAGAATCTGCTCCCGCTTAGAGTCGCCCGCCGGAAGATACGTGTTGATGGACGTGTCCAGCGAGGGCGCGTACATCTCCGCGACGGTCACCAGGCCGGTTTGTGAGTTCAGTCCCACCCACAAGTTCCGCTGATCTTCCCAGTTGTAGAGCCCGTCGTCGACGTCTGGATTCGGCACGCGAGGATTCCCACGGCTGTCAACACCAGCCTGAACCGGCGCGGCCGGGACGTGCCCCCAGGTACCGATCAGGAAATAGATCGGCCCGATAACTTGGCTCCAAACGCCGTGAACAACCACGTGGTCGACCGCACCGTCCGAACCGAAGACGACTATTACAGGCGATGCGTCTTGCGGGGCGTTCGGTGCAAAGCCGTCGGGTGCAAGGTCCGTTCCGGAGGCTCCAAGGTCAACGACGGCTCCTCGTGACAACTCCAATGGTGCTCCCGCCGAAGCAACGGGCTGGCCGAAGATCTGGAATGGAACTGGAGCAGGGAACGGCGGGACGGCTATCGTCCCGATGGAATTCAGGCCAAGGGTAAGCCAGTGGGAGTCGATCCACCCGTCCGCGTCGACGGTAGCGGCCCCGTTAGCAGTGAAGTCAATGAACCCGTTCTGAAGGGGAAAGTCCCTCCCTGGATCGGCTGGTGGACTGACCGCGCCTACTGGCGAGTTGTCGGTTCGGTCGTCAACGATCCTGTAGAGCGCCCCCTGGTAGTTGAGCTTCACCCGATCGCCACGGCGAACAATGCGGGGCGCCATGTCGATCGGCCGCACTCGCAGCCTCAAGTGTCCGCCAAACGCGACGGGGAGCACCGCCGACACATGGCGATTGCCCCCATACGGCGGCGGCACTTCGACTTGGTGGAGGACCACGGACGTCTGCGGCTGCCGTTCGAGCCGTTCGAACAGCACGCCACACGGCCGCCCACTCTCAATCGCCCGGCTCCGCGCCCGGCCGAAGTAGACGTTGATGGCCCGGGCCGGCTCGCGAATCCGGCGCGCCTCGGTCAACGAACGCATCATCGGGATGGCGATCGTAGCGAGGATCAACATCACCCCGATCACCACAAGCAGTTCGACCAACGTCACGCCACGGAGCGATGGGGTTCTCATGGTTTTCTCCTCCTGGTAGAGGCGAGTTCGGATAAGCCCGTGTGACGGCCTCGATTGTACCCTCCCGTCACCCCCCCTGGCAAGCGGATCGCCCTGTGGCGCTCTTGCGCCAATGTCAGGAATCCGCTTGACATTGCTGGCGTGCCGGCGCCAAATGACCTCTGGACGCACATCCTAGAGCGAGCACCTCGTCGGAACAGGGAATCTTCCTGCCGCTCTCGCTCTCTCTCTTTCTCTCTGCCGCTGGCGGATTCTGCCATCCCGGACTGGCACAATTAGCCAATCTGCCAAGGAGGGGAAGGTGGGATTGCGATTCTGGCTTTTCTGGGTAGATTATGAAAATGCCCGGCGCGGGCGCCTGCGACAACAGGCCACCCCCCGGGCCCTCGATTGGCCCCTTGCTGGAACACAGCCATGCACGGATGCCTCAGGAGCTTCATTCGGACACGCTGTCCGAACTTCTTTCCACTCTGGGAACCCGCCGCGCAAGATGTGCGCTGCAGTCTTCAGCGGCCCTCGGCCAGGAGGGCGAATGAGCTGATCTCGGAGTGCGCGTAGAAGAGGGCCGCACGGTTGGTACCTATCGGCCCTCTTGACTATCGCAGGCTGGAGCTAGTTGGTAGCTCTCTCCGGCCGCAATCCTACGAGTAGCCGATTTTGGAAGCCCAGTCCATGCGGCCCCGTAGAACGTGCGCCATTATGGCGCGCAGAGCGGGACCGTCAACCCCGCAAAACGGAAATTCTGACAATGGAAAATGATCCCCTGGAACTGATCCGCCACACGGGTGCCTTCTTTATCCCCAAAGGTGCTATAACTTCGGAACTCCACCTGGCCGCGTTTCTCCAGGTCCCCCGGGACACGGTGATCGACCAGCTCATTTATCCGGAGCCGGACGGCGAGGCTCCCCTTGTGGGGATCGACCACATGAAGGTCGGCAACCGTCACGTTTTCACCTCGGACGCTGCCTACACTGTGGTGGATCGTCTGGCCAAACCGCACGCGCGGCCCCGCCGCAAAGGAGGTGCGACACGAAGGACGCCTTCCAAAAAGCCCAAATGACGGTTTTTCGACCGCGTCGCCGGAAGCACTACGTCGCCCGGTGGCTCGATCCGCAGACTGGCCGGCGCCGGGAACGGACGCTCGGCACGGCCAAGCGGCGAGAAGCCTACCAACGAGGCCAGGCGATCGCCGAGAAGGTGGCCGCCGGCCTGCCCGTCGATGATTTCCATTGGCTCGACTTCGCGGCCCTGTACGAACGGGGGCACCTCGCGAACCGGTCGGAGAGCCATCGACAGAGCTTTCGGACCGTCCGGCGGTACGTCGAAGAGTTCGGCCTCCGGTCAGTCGGCTCGATCACGGCCTCGTGGGTGGTCGAGTGGCAGCTCTGGCTTGCCAGAGAGAAGAGGCTTGCTCGCAACAGCGTGGCATCTCACTCGGCCCGGTTACGGGCGGCGCTCCGCTGGGCCCACCGCCATGACTTGCTGGGCAAGGTGCCGTACATCGCCGTCGAGTTCGAAGAGGTGCCGGCCAGCCGGGGTATCACGCTCGAAGAACATGAGCGGATCCTTGCGGCCGTGTCCAAAATTCGGCCAAACGATGCGGCCTACTGGGAACGGTTTCTTCGATCCCTCTGGCAATGCAACCTGCGCGTCGGAGAGTTGGCTCAGCTCTCATGGGACTCTGACGCCCCTATTCGCCTTGACACTCGGCAGACCTATCCGGTGATTTCCATGGACCCGAAATCCCACAAGAGCCGCAAGCGACGGCTGCAAGTTATCACGCGGGAGTTCTGGGAGATTTGCCGCGAGACGTCCGTCGGGGAACGCTATGGCCTCGTGTTCGGGATCCCGAACGGATTCGGTGGTACGATGAGCAGGAAGCGAATCATTCGCGTCATCGGCCAGATAGGCGATCGTGCTGGTGTGATCACGAACCCCGATAAGGGGAAGACGGCCACGAGCCACGACATTGGGAAGCGGAGTTTCTTGCCTAAGATTGATGAGAAGATGACCATGCCTGAGGCCCACAAAATCATGGGCCACGGGAAGTTTGACACAACCACGAAATTCTACGACACGCGGTCGGCGCAAGAGTTGGCCGCGAAGTTGTGGAGGGAGGAGTGAGATATGGATCTCCCAACGAGAATCGCCATGAAAATCATGTCGCGCCTTGTGGAAAACAGGATGCTGGGCAGGCCGCCAGACGAAGGACTCACCATTGCCACCCTTGCCGCCGACGTTTCGGTAGTGCTCAGGGAGCAACAAGTCTGGTGGCATGGGCTATCGCATCGCGAACGCGAAATCATGAAGTTGCGGCACGGCTTGGGCGACGGCTACGTCTACACGTTGGAAGAAGTGGGCCACATCTTTAAAGTGACCCGCGAGCGAATCCGCCAGATCGAAGCGAAGGCATTGCGTAAGCTAGCGGCTCGCGGAATCACAAAGGAAGACTTACCCCGTTTCATCGGACAGCCGTCATCAGAGACATCTCCAGGTGGCGCATCAGGTGGCGCATGAAAACTGCCACCCGGCTCAGCCTTAAAAGCGGGTTTCCCTAAGTCGAATTGTCAAAGAGCTTTAGAGCGGAAGGCACGGGACTCGAACCCGCAACCCCAGTCAAGGGGCACCTCATTTCCAGTGAGGACCCTGGGGGGTAAATAGAAGGGAATAGCCGGTTTTTGCCGAGCCTTATACGGGGTTTGGTGTAACCCTTTTGGCGGTGTGAGGTACGGTTCCAGGTGGCGCTTTAGGTGGCGCTTCTGAAAACACCCCAGACGAACGAACAAGCCCGACAACTCGCCGGGCTTTTCTTTTGCGCCGACCCCCTGTCAAGCCTTTTCTTTCCAGGAAATAGCCGAGGAAAGTCGGGCAGTTGGGTGTTATTGCGATTCCTTATTTGGCCCCAGGATCCGCCAGATCCTCGCGTAAACTGGCAGACGTTCGACATGGAGCCTCGACATGATTCTCAGAACTTCCCAACGCGATCCCGGCCGCCCTTCTCGAATCGAGGCTCCAACTTCATTCGAGGGCGGCCTTTTTTTCGCGCCGTCGGTCCGCTCACCCGGGCCGGCGGTGACTTTGCTCCCGTGCCCCTTGGTGGGGCCCTCGTGTACAGGAGCGGGCTTCGGGTTTGTCGCCGAGGCTGTCGGGCCTGCGAGGAAACAGCACCCACGCAACCGTACCGTTGACGGACGGGCGAAGTGCGTGGGAGAGGGGTCGCTTCAACAGCGACGGTCACGGGGTGACACCCGTTCCCTCACGCTGCCGTTCGATCCGGCCGGGAGTTCTTTTTTTCGCACGCGCCGTCGGTCGAAGCAAACCCGGCCGGCGGCGTGTCTTTTTCGGGAGGACTGACCATGCACCGCCTCACGGCAATCGACGACCTCTGGCCCGGCGACATGGCGATCATCGTCTTCCGCTGGCCGCTGACCCAGGCCGACCACGTGCTGAGCGGCTTCGTGATGGGCGATGACAGCGGATCGGCGATCCACCGCATACCTGGCGCGGACAGCTACCTCGTCATCGAAATCCCGACGGCGGTGGAGGAGTGTGGCCGGTACCCGGTTCCGCTGCCGATGATCCGCGGCATTCAACTCACGGGTCGTGGCGAGGCGCACGAGGCGGCGATGGAAGGAGTGGAGGCATTCGAGGAACAGGACGAATACGTTCCGCTTGCCGAACGGGAGGCGAGCGGATGAGCGATACAAAGCCCCCGGCGGCGAAGGTGGTGGCGAGAAGGCCAAGGCGAGAGCCAGCCGAGGGACAAAGCTACTTGACGCAGCCGGCGAACCGAAGGCCAAGGTAGGCCGGTCCGGGGGCTTTTTTACTCCAACCACGTCGAGAGGCGTGTTCACTTTCACACTGGAGGAACGATGACCAACCTGACCGTAGATTTTCGGTTTGCGCTCGGAACATTGGTGTTTTGCCGGGGCGCCCAGCACACGGACTACCACAGACCAAAGCACTTCGTTGTGCTTGAACAGGTCGCTCGCCGATGCCACGGCGGGGTACAGCTCTCCTACGTGCTTGACGACCACAATGGAATGGTCGCCGAAGTCGCACTGACGGAAGACGAGCCGCCGTACCGGCCGCCGAGTGACGCGCAAGTCGCCTCGGAGATGGCGATTCGCAATCAAAGGTATGACGCCGATCGTAGCGCTTGGCATCGCGTGGTCACCGTCGATCACGCCGCGGGCGAGAAGGGCTGAAAGATGAAAGCAACTAAGCCCCCGGCGGCGAATGCCGAGCGACATAGAACCTACGGCGCGGAAGGCGTCATGCGTAGTTGCCGGAGCGAATCCGGCCTGGGGGCTTTTTCCTATCGAAAGGAACACAATGGATACGTTTGCCGACGATGTGGCCACTGGCAAAAGCTGCTCACGTTGCGATATCCATTTTGCAAAACCACATGGCCATCCTGTCCTGTGTCGTGCGTGCTTCCTCGCCCGTCTCCTTCTCCCCGAGGCAAAGTACGCAGGATTACAGCGGGCGACGATAAAGGAATTGTGACCAAGCCCCCGGCGGCGTGTTTCCAGCACGCGAGCTTTGGCCGGAGAGGATTGCAGACCTCGACGGAGTGGCAATTCTGCACGCCGGGGGTTCTTTTCTACACAAAAAGCGTAGACGGGTATCATCGTGGCTTCAACATGGGAGATGCACCAATGCAACGGCCCAGGGAAAGCCTGGGCGGGTCCCCGGCGGCGTTGACAGTGAAACGCGGCAACTCGATATGTTCGAGCCAAGACGACTCCCCTCTGCAAGGTCAGAGGTTCAGCCGGTGCAATTCCGGTCCGGGGGCTTTTTCAATCCAGCGGCGGGCTGGCATCCGACAGGTGGACACAGACTGGCTCTGTGCTGCTCCTAGGCTCGCATCCAGCGGAAACGGAACCGACGACGGCCGGCCCGCCGCGTTTTTTTCTCTCCAGAAAGGACAACGACATGGGTAAGCACGACGGATGTGAACGCCGGTTTTGCCATCTCTCTCGGGCATGGTATGCCAAAGCAAATTTATGCAACGCTGACTATGTTGACGAAATCATGGTCGGGTTCTACGGTATCGAACCCGACGGCGGTGGAACGACTGGTGAGTTTGCTATTCGGTGGACGAAACTCGGAGCGAAGATAACACCCGTCCTTTGTGTGTACGACGATGCCTGGGACACACTTTGGGAATGCCGAGATGTGTTAGAACGCCTTGCGCAAATCGACGGTCAAGATGTAGAGCCGGACGCCATCCGGCAGATCCTAGAGGAGTGCGGTATCAAGGACGCAACCGAAACGAAATCGCCATATCCGCCGAAGCCCACAACGACGTTGAAATCGGTGTGGTCAAAATCGGGTGGTTCGCCACTGAAGGATGACTGACGTGAAAGTATCAATCACCCCTGTGGCTACTCGTGGAGCCAAGCTGGGTTCGATTCCCGGCGGGGGCGTTTGGAAGCAACCGGAATCGCGACACCTGCGAAGCCGTGGCCATTCGGTTCGCCCGAGGTGCCGGTCCACCGCGAGGAAGTGTTTCAGGCAATCAAGAATTGAGAAAAAAGGGAGGGTTAGAAATTATGCCACCACGAAAGAAGAGAACGTACGAGTTGCCGCCGGGGCGACTCTGGCCGAACACGCCAAGCGGGAATCCGCTGGAGATTGAAGTGTTCGGCGCGACGGGGGAATACGCTTCCGGCAAGACATTATTGGGGCTTTCCATTGCTCCGGGGGTTCACCCTAAAGGGCACGATTTTGCAGGGCAACCGCGAATGTTGTTGCTGGACTTTGAGAAGTCAGCCGGTGCGTACGGTGGCGCAAAGTGTCAGCGGGTCGACGTGCCGGTCAGAATGCTTGAGCTGCACGGCGGCAAGTACGGTCCGCGCCAAGTATTCGACTGGTTTCTGGAGACGATCGAGAAGGTCAAGCCGGGTCAGTTCGACGTGATCATGGCCGATCCAGTGACCGACGTCGAGGCAGGGATGGTCGAATACGTCAAGGTAAACTGCCAGCAATTCGGCCTGACGTCCAAGCAGGTCGACAAAGCCGGCGGGCTTCTTTGGGGCGCAGTCAAGGATTATTGGAAGCAGGTACTTCTCAAGCTCTCCACCCGTTGTCGGTGCTTCTACTTCACCTCGCATCTGCGAGACGAATGGAAGGGGGACCGGCCGAGCGGCAGGCGAGAGCGCAAGGGCAAGGAAACCTTGATGGAGTTGGCAAGCCTGTACGTTTGGTTGGAGCGAAAGCCGGACGCCGAAGGCAATGTGCCAGCCGTTCCGTCGGCAATCTGTGAAGAACCCTGGGGGAAGAATCGTATCTCCGATACGTGGATCGACGACAAGGGAGGCTTTCACATCGATCCTCTTCTGCCGCCGCGAATTTCCAAATGCACGGTCGATGAGATTCGGTGCTACATCGCCAATCCGCCCGACCATGCCAAGTTGAAGGACGGTGAGCGGGTACGAGAGGAAGAGTTCACCGAAGAGGAAAAGCTCCGCCTGGAGGTCGTCAAGGCCGAGGCCGAGCGAGACACCGAAGGGAGTCGGCTGGCTCAACTCACTCGTCGCGCGGAGTTGCAATCGCAGATGCAAGTACAGGGCGGCACAACCAACGACAACCCATCTGGGACTACCACGCAACTCGCAACCGATGATTCCTCTGTGGCCGAAAAGGAAAAGGCGGACGTACCGCCACCCACGCAGGAGGAGGTGGACAAGGCGAAGGCCGAGGCCGACGAAGCGATCGAGGCGGTCGAATCTGAGGGGAAGCGGTTGGCGGCTGAAGCACCGCCGGAAACCGCGATGGAGGGCACGGAGGCGGCCAGCAAGGCGACTCGTGGTCAAGTGAAGGAAATCGAACGGCTGTTTGGCGAGTTGACGTTCAACGCGGCCAGGCAGGCGAAGATCCTTGGCATGGCGAAGGTGGCGGAGCCCGGCGAATTGGCCCGCAAGGACGCCAACTTTCTGATTGAGCGATTGATCGCCACGGTGGCCGAACACGCCAAGCAGGAATCGGCGGGAAACTGACAGAGCGGCCCGGGCCATGGATGATTGACATCGAAAGTTGGCCCGGACCGCTGAGGGAGCTGGTGGAGAAACACGGAGGGGAGCGAGTGTATCGCATCGGTTTGAGAATTGCCCACTATCCGCCAACGTTTGGGGTGAGCCAGTGGGAACGAAAGCAACTTCAACAAGTACTTGAGAGTGGAGAGTGAGACCATGACAGTTCAGTTTGATTCGGACAGTGTACCCGATTCGTTTGACAGCGCGGACTTCGCCGGGGCCGGGCAATTTCATTTCCGTGTGAGCGCCCTCGACGAGGGAGTGCCAAGCGAGAATCAGTCGATGAAAGTCACTTCCGAGGTGATCGGAGGGGCGCCCGCCAGTGAGCTTGGCAAGATTCACATCGAGTATTTCAACCATCCGAAGGCCGATCAGGACCCCGAGAAAAAGAAGAACACGGCCAAGCGACAGTTGATATTCGCTATCGCGTGTGGGGTCACGACGGAGGAAGAAATCGAGGCGGCCCGGCAGCAAGGGAAGGGACCGCAGGTCGATTTCAACTTGTGCGTGGATCGGCACTTCTGCGGTGAATTGCAGACCGAGGAGTACCAGGGCAAAGTGCGGCAGAAGTTGGGGTATCGGATCTTCGGGGTGCGCTCCGAACAGGCCAAGGGAATCAAACTGAACGAGGTCGAGCTTGCGAAGCAGGGGGATTCTGCGGCCGACCCGTTTGATGGGGCCGACAGCGTGTTCTGAAACAGGAAGACAATCATGGAACCGATACGTTGTGGCGATTGTGGCATGACCGAGGGCAGTTTTCATAAACTCGGTTGCGACATGGAACGCTGTCCGTTTTGTGGCGGTCAACTCATTACGTGCAGTTGCCCGTACAAGAAGACTGGGGTGGAAGATCTACTCGAATATGGCTCCGATACGCGATGGCTGCCGCGAGACGTTTTCGAGCATGGATTAAACGAAGAGCAGCAAATGGAGTGGGAGGCGATTCTTGAAGAGAAAGGTCGGGTACGGTTCATTTGGTACCCAAACCTGTGTGTAATGTGCGGCTCGCTCTGGCCGGAAACGTTCCATGTTTCCGATGAAGAGTGGAAGCAGTATATCGAGATGGAGATGCGCAAGAGTATCCTCTGTCGGACGTGTTACGACCACATCAAGGCGGTAATTGACGTTGCCAAAAAGTGAATCGATCTACCTCCCGACGAGCCGGCCGGAAAAGCGGACGTGAGACACCCACAAGGAATGGAGGCCGCCGGCCGGCTTTTGGGTTGGAGTGATTGGATTGCATCATGCCTACCCCTGAAGAACTGACCGTCGAGTTTTCCTACGAGCGGTGCATCTTCAACACCGGCGAAGATCGTACGATCATCGGCGAGTGCATGGACACCGACAGCTCCGGCCACCCCATAACCGTCAAGGGTAAAGCTGCTGAAGGTGCTCTCGAAAACGGTCTGATCTATCGCTTCCTCGGCTACTGGACGACTCACTACAAGTACGGCAAACAGTTCGCGTTCCACAGCTTCGTTCTCGCCACACCCAACGGCCAGCGTGGAACGATTGCGTATCTGAAACGGTGTAAGGGGATTGGACCAGTTACAGCAAAGGCCATTTGGGAAGCGTACGGCAGTGATGCCCTGGAAATCCTCAAGGCTGGCCCGGGGGACGTGGCCGCAGAGATCAAAGGGGTCACGCTGGAATCAGCCACGGCAGCCGCCGAATATTTCACCTCGATCGAATCGCTAGAGAAGGTGACGATCGAGTTGACCGACCTCCTCTCCGGCCGCGGGTTCCCGAAAAATCTCAGCCAGCAGTGCATTGAGAAGTGGGGGGAGCGAGCACCAGGGGCAATCAAGGAAAACCCCTACGTGCTGATGCTTTTCAGGGGTGTCGGTTTTCTCCGTGCGGATCAGCTCTACCTGGAACTCGGCAATGATCCGGCGGCGCTGGTGCGTCAGAAGTGGTGCTTGTGGCATGCGCTGGCCAGCGATTCAGAGGGACACACCTGGTACTCGATCGACTTCATCCGTCGGCACCTTGAACAGAACATTGCCGGTGCCGGGTTGCGATTTGTCGAGGCATTGGACACGGCAATCGCGGAGGACCTGATCGTTGACCGGACGGATCGTGCGGGGACGGTGTGGGTGGCTGAGACAGAGAAGGCGGTGGCGGAGGCGAGGCTGGCGAATTTCGTACATCAAGCGGAGGTGGAGTGATGGATGAAACATACGAATCTTCGTGGTGCCTTAAATGTGATACCCCCGTGGGGGAGGGTGACTGCGACGAGTGCATCGACGTTGCAACATGGTCGGAGGGTGACTGCGACGAGTGCATCGACGTTGCAACATGGCCGGAGGGTGACTGTGACGAGTGCATCGACGTTGCAACATGGCCGGAGCAGGAACCCGAGTAATGACCCAATGGCCCTCACCCGTCGATTGTCCCGGCCTCTCCGACCACCAGCGGTCCGAACTCACCCGCGCCTTCGCTGGCCCACTCGGCATCCTTGCCGGTCGACCAGGGACCGGGAAGACATTCGTGCTGGCCGCTGTCATCCGTGCCTTGGGGGGTCGTCGCATCGCCGTGGCGGCCCCCACGGGCAAGGCGGCCGTACGGGTGACTGAGTCGCTGCAAGCCATTGGGATCGACCTCCAGGCGACCACGATGCACCGCCTGCTTGGCGTTGAGCCAGTCGGTGGTGGGTGGGAGTTCACGCACAACGAAGAGAATCACCTGCCGTTCGACTTCCTCTTCGTCGATGAATTCTCGATGTGCGATGTTCCACTCGCCGCTTCCCTCCTGGCCGCCCGCCCTGCTAGCTGTCATGTGCTCCTGGTGGGTGATCCGGGGCAGCTCTCGCCTGTTGGGCACGGTGCTCCGCTGAGGGACCTCATGGCCGCCGGCGTGCCCTCTGGAACGCTGACTGAGATTCGTCGCAACTCCGGCCGGATCGTCGAAGCGTGCAAGGACATCGCCGAGAAGCATACGTTCACACCTTCCCTGATTCTCGATCTGGCCGCCGGCGAGAACCTGGTGTGGATCGAGCGAGCCCGGCCAGAGCAGCAGATAGTCGAGCTGCGGAATTTTCTTGAGCGATTGCGCTGCGGCGACAAATACGACCCAGTCTGGGATTGTCAGGTGATTGTGCCCGTCAATGAGAAATCGCCGCTTGCGAGGAAGGTGTTGAATCGGAATTTGCAGGGGTTTTTGAACCCGGATGGAGAGCAGGCAAAAGGCAATCCGTTCCGAGTTGGGGACAAAATCATTTGTATCAGCAATGGCTTTGCCCGGACTGATAAGGATTGGCGCGCAACCATTGGAAGGACGGTTGCACAAGACGCCATCTATACCTATTACGCAACGGCAACCGGGCAGGTCGGAATCACGAGAGACGGCAAAACGCGAGTCGCAAATGGCGAGCTAGGGCAAGTGCGAAGCGTAAGCCCCAAGTGGTTTACCGTCTTCCTTCAATGTCCCGATCGATTACTGATCATCCCTCGCGGAGCTGGCAACGAAGAGACGGGGGACACGGGGTGCAATTGGGAGTTGGCGTACGGAATTACGGTTCACAAGAGCCAAGGATCGGAGTGGCCCATCGTGGTGGTCATGGTGGATTCCTATCCCGGGGCTGTTCGCCTGGTCGACCGTCACTGGATTTACACGGCACTTAGTCGCGGGAAGGAATTCATGGTCGGCATTGGGCAGTTATCACTTGCTCGACAAGCCTGCCAGAAGTCGCACATGAGATTGCGGAAGACGTTTTTGGTGGAGTCAATCGAGGAATTGCGCACGGAGAGTTTGTGCCGTGCGTGGGACAACGAACTTGAAAGGGTGTGAGTCATGGGAAGAAAGCGATCGAGCGGACCGGCGGAGAAGAAACGAAGGCGCGTGAACATCCAACTGCTCCAGCGTGAGCACGCGGGCAAAGTGACAGAAGCGTATCGGATCATGGAGGACTTGCTGAAGACCGTGCATGGCCACCTGCGCGATCTCAAGATCGCCATCGCGTGGCGAGCCAACTGGCGGCCGAACACGGATGGGTATCTAAGGATGGGGCAACTCAAGATGCGCAAAGAGCTTGACCGGGAGTTGGATTCCTTCGACTACGTCCTCCTTCTCAACAAGGAAGCGTGGCCGACACTGAGCGACGACCAGAAGAAAGCCCTGATCGACCATGAACTCTGTCATGGGCAGATCGTGATGGATGCGGACGGCGAGCCGAAGCAGGACGACCGTGGTCGGTTGTGTCTCAGGGTGCGAAAGCACGACATCGAGGAATTCCAAGACGTGATCGACCGGAACGGATTCTGTACCTCGATACTGTCGAAGGTGGCCAAGGCGGCGATCGCGGATGCGGATCGGCCGCTGCTGGCTGGGTTGGAGGACGACAATGCGGAGGGCGACCAGGGAGGCGATGGCGAGATTGAGGCTGTCGAGGCTCCCGACGTGAAGCCCGACGCATGGAAGCGGCTATCTGTCAGCCATCTCGGACTTCCCGACAAACTGACCACCGCCCTGGCCGAACACAAGAAACCGATCAAAACGCTGGGGCAATTTCAGAAACACTTGAACGATCATGGCGAATGGTGGGCTCGGGAGATCGAGGGATTTGGCAAGGTTGCCAAGGAAAAGGTCGGGACTGCCTGGATGAAGTTCTGGGCCGATCACCCTGAGTATTGCAAGTGAGGTGAGCGGTGAAGTCGCCACCAGCCGTCCGGCGGGTAGCCTAATCCGGGGCATCCATGCTCGCCGGGCGGCGAAATTTATAGAGAGGGAGCAAGTCATGTCTATCGTGGTGTCCGACGAAGAAAGAGATACGCTTCGCCACTTCGTGAAAGAGACAACCCCTGACGCGCGCTACCGAACAAACTGGCCAGATGAGGCAATCAACCTATTGTCTCAAATTGTTCTTCGGATATTGGATGATCAAGATCGGCGCGAAGGGGTGAAATGACCGTCACTCACACCGGCAACTCAGTAATCGCCCCATTCACCGTGCTGGTGGACCACCGCGAACGTAGTGCCGCGTACCGATTCACTAGAATCCCATGCGGGAAGCGCTATCCAGGCAAAGTGTGGCAAGTGCCAACCAAGGTGCTCTATGTCAAGACTGGAGATTACACGATCGAGGGCATGGAGGATCAGGTTACAATCGAGCGAAAGACTCTGCCAGACCTCTTCAAGACACTCGGTAAAGGACGGAGGCAGTTCAAGGACGAAATCAATCGGATGCTTGCCATGGACTTCGCCGCCATCGTCATCGAAGCGGACCTACGCGAAGCGTGGCGGCCACGAGAGTCCCGGCCAGGATGGCGGAGTCGACTTGCCCCGCGAAGCGTAGAAGGAACTATCGTTTCCTGGTCGATCCGATACCCCTCCGTGCACTGGTGGTTTTGCGGGAGCCGAAGAATGGCGGAAGTGCGGACGTTTTTGGCGTTAGAGATGTTCTATCGGCTGAAAAAACATGAGCGGAAGCAAGCTCAAAAGTAACTGCACCCACCCTCCGAGCCGCTTCCGCAAGGTGCGAGGCAATGTGTTTGAAGGGAGGGGCCCTGTCGGTTGGCGATTCCAACCAGCCGATGACGGTATGCAGTATCGCGTGACGTGTGGAGTGTGCGGGGAATGGCTTGGGTATCGACCAGTGAACAGGAAGGAATGAGGAGTCCACCAGAAGGATTCAGTGAAGGTCCGCCGCGCATCTTTCTGCCGGTCAGTCGGATAGGTCCGCTTGGCGGGTATGGCGGCCCGGCGGGGTACGTGGAGGTAGAAGAGATGCCGAGGGTGGATGAGGAAATTCACGTGGAGTGGGAAGGGAAAAGAGAATGACCAGCCAACCTCTGAAGTGGCACGGTGGAAAACGCTACCTTGCTAGGAGAATCATCGAGTTGATGCCTCCGCACCTCCACTACGTTGAGCCGTACTTCGGCGGTGGGGCGGTGCTGTTTGCCAAGCCGTGCGAGGGCGTGTCGGAGGTGGTGAACGACATCGATGGGGAGCTGGTGAACTTCTGGCGAGTCCTACAAGGCGATGGGACTTTCGGGGAATTTGCGCGCATCGTGTCGGTGACTCCGTTTTCGGAACCGGACTGGAGGGGATGCCTTCCAGCCGATGCAACTTGCGTGTGGGATGCGCCGGTAGGGTACGCTGTGACTTTCTTCATCCGGTACCGCCAGTCCCGCCAAGGACTCGGCAAGGACTTCGCTACACTCTCGCGCACCCGCACTCGACGTGGGATGAATGAACAGGCGTCCGCGTGGCTCTCCGCTGTCGAGGGCTTGCCAGAAGCCCACGAGAGGCTGAAGCGGGTGGTGATTTTCTTCCGCGATGCTCTCGACGTGATCCGACAACAGGATGGACCGCGAACGCACTTCTACTGCGACCCGCCATACCTTCATGAGACGCGCACGGCGACTAACTGTTACGAGCACGAGATGAGCGCGTTCGACCATGCGTGCCTGTTGTCGCTGCTGGCTACGCCGGAGCGGGCAAGCGTAATCCATAAGCCGCCAGATACACCGACATGGACTGACGAACAATGGCGACGACTGACGGATTTATATGAGGTTCAACTTGATGGCACGTTTCAACTCTCAGGCTACCACAGCTACATGTATGATGAGATGGCTGCCACGCAGCGTTGGCGGTGCGACGAAATCGACCTGCCGAACAACGCATCGAGTGCGAAGCAGAAAGAGCGGAAAACCGAGTGTGTGTGGATGAACTACTGAAACCGAACGGACACAATGACAACCACGACCCTCAAACCCCTCACTCTCGACGAACTCAAGCACTTGGCTTCCACCCGCTGGCCGGAGATCCTTTCCTCCCTCGGTGGGTGCCCTGCTGAGATTCTCGACGGGCGCCATCACCCGTGCCCGCTGTGCGGGGGTACGGATCGATTTTCAGTATTCAAGGATTTTGCCCAAACCGGCGGTTTGCTTTGTCGGCAGTGTCACGATTCTAAAATCGACGACGGTATTTCTTCCCTCCAATGGTTGCGCGGCTGGACGTTCAAGGAAGCACTCTCGGAACTGGCCGGCTACCTCGGGGTGGCGGTCGAAACGAAAGGCAAGGGGAAGAAATCGAAGCCAAAGGACAACTCAGTCTTCGCCTCCCCCCGCGATGCTGTTCGTCACCTGCTCACCGTGCTCTCCGCCGGCCACCCGGCCAACCAGGCGGCCCAGTTCGTCCGCTGGTGGCGATATGAGACCTTCTTCGTGATTCGCATCGACCTCCCCACACCCGCCGGAGAGAAGCAGCGGAAGACGTTCAGGCCGCTCCACCCGTTCAAGCTGTCCGACGGCCGTTGGGCGTGGCGATTCGGGTATCCGAAAGGAAAGCGCCCTCTCTACCGTAAAGCCGCACTCGAAGCGGTCGACGACACTTCCCTTGCCGTGGTTGTTGGTGGTGAGAAAGCGGCCGACGCGGCGGCTAAACTGTTTCTGGCGGCCACGACGTGCGCAGGCGGGGAGTCAGCGGTCGGGGGAACCGACTGGTCGCCGCTGGCGAGATTCGATCAGGTAGTGGTGAGTGTCGACAACGACACTGCCGGTGAAGAGTACGGTCAACGAATCCATAAGCAACTCAAAACCGTTTGCCAAAAAGAGGTCAAGGTAGTTCGTTTTCCCGACCTCCCCCCGAAAGGGGACATCGTCGAGTGGATCGCGGCTGGCGGCACGCTCGCGAAATTTCTGAAGCTGGCCGCCAGCGAAGCTGCGAAGCCGCCGGATCCGCTGGCGGCCGATAGAAAACTCTGCGAAGAGCTGCATATCGACGTGTTGGGCCACATCGACAACCACAAGGTCAAGGTGTTCTCTGAAGATCGTGGGTGCGCATCCGTTATCGATCGGATTGGGGTCCTCAGCTACGCCGATGCTCTCTTGTTTTTCGGTCCGATCGTTCGCGAGAAGATCGTCTCTCGCGGCGACCCACCTCCGGGGATGCACTCCCTAGACAAGCTCAAGGAATCCATTGCGGCTCTCGCCTCCACCGAATCCGCTGGTGACGATGACATCCGTGGTCAAGGTGTCTGGCGGGGTGATGGCGACTTGATTGTGCTGGTGGGGGCCGGTCAGGCGGCGGTGTGGGACGGCCAGAGGCTGGAGCGAATCTGCAAACCACGGGTCGCCGGACTCAAGATCGACATGGATGTCCCGCGCGATCAGCATTGGTACGACTTCGATCGCTTGGCTGAGTACCTCGGTAAGGCCGCCGATCGAGACTGGGTTGATGAGACGATTACGGCGGCCGGAAACCTATTTGCCAAGTGGTACTGGCGATCGACCACGAAGACGGCAGCCGACTTAATCACGGCTCTCGTGGTGGCTTCGTGGGTACAGACGCTCTGGAGTTGGCGACCGCTGGTTTCGATCACCGGGGCGTCCGACTCCGGCAAGTCTTCCTTTTTCGAGTTGCTCGATGCACTCTTCGGTTCACTGACCGTTTTCCGGTCGACCTCTTCCGAAGCGGGGTTGCGCCAAGAAGTTGAGCATCACGCCAAAGTGATCCTCTTCGATGAGTTTGAGGCAAACCGTCACCGGAAGGCAATCTTGGAGCTGTTGCGAACATCGAGCAAGGGAAGCAAAACCGCACGGGGGACGTCCGGCGGTCATGGTGCCAAAGTCTACGGTCTGAAACACATCCCCTGGATGGCGGCCGTTGAGATTGAGCTGGCTCGAGCGCCGGATCGCAACCGGTTCATTGCCCTGGAACTCAGCGCCGTCCCCCAAGAGCATCGTGGCAAACTCCAACTCCCACCGGAACTAGAAATCAGAGACCTCGGTCAGAGGCTCTTGTCGCTCGCTATGCGGCATGCTGTGGCGGCCGACCAGCGAGCCCTCCGTCTGAAGCAGCGCGAGTTCGAGGGCGTCCACGGGCGTGTGGTGGAATCGTTCTCCACTCCCATAGCGATGTTGACCACAGCGGGGGGGCTGACAGACGACCAAGCGGTCGGATTCATGCGAGACCTATTTGGGGGACTTGAGCAGGATCCCGCTCAAGCGACGAAGGACGAGACCGACCTCTTGGGGGAGATCCTAAGCAGCCAGTTTGACCTTGGGCCTGGCCGGCGAATGACGGTTGGTCAGGCGTTGGTCCGTTCTGATGAGTCTACTGAGATATGGCCTGCACTGGAGCGGGTGGGCATTGCACCGGTGGCCAACTGCGGAGGCCGTGACGCGGCTGCCTCCGAGTCCTATAGGGCCGCTCTGTTCATCGATCACAAAGCCGCCAAGCGGTACTTGCTGCGAGACTCCCAGTGGAGGGAGCAAGGGATCAGCGCTATTCTCGCTCGTTTGCCGGGCGCTAAGAAGTGCCAACAGCGGGTCGGGGGGCATCGGCCATGGGGGGTCGCCATTCCATGGCGATTGATCAAGGAGAAGTACCTGGATGATTCAGAATCATTCTAAGACAACAAGACAACTGTAAGTCAATCAATTTTTCCACAACTCCAATGATAGCCTCTCTTTATATATATATGTCTTGTTGTCTTGTTTGTCTTGTAGAGAGAGAGATATAAGAGAAAGAGAAAAGAGACAAGAAGAGGCCACCTACTACCTCCCTCCTTATGTGTCTGTTCGGCGCGAAAATGATAAGACAACAAGACAACTAGGTTAAACCGTTACGTGGCAACAGGTTAGCTGAATTGTCGGAAACTAGTTGTACTCACTCAGAAACAAGACATCGCCCCTAGTGGGTGGTTCAGTATTGGACTACACAAAATGAGCAGACTAGCGAATCTTGTCGATGTTGCGTTGACTGCAAAATCCCCCCGCCGTCCCTGGACCTCGGCCGAGCTAGACGCGCTCAACGGAACCGAGCTCCCCCCCTGCTACTGCGGTGAGCATGATCTGGCCGTCACCCACTTCGGAGAATGGTGGTGCCCCACCTGCAACACTTGGCTGCACGCCGATCACGATCCGACCTCGACCCCGCCAGCCAACCCCCCGGCGATTGCCCGGCGGTTCTTTTCGGTATGGGGTCGGGCCGTGGATGAGATCGTGATCCGGGACAGGGAGAGGCTGGCGGAGTTGCTCGAGCAGATTGACGCGGAGGATGAGGTGATTCGAGAAGCCGCGAAGGCGGCGGAAAGGTGAAATGAGTGATGGCTGACTATGGAATTCTCAGAGCCAAAGTGCTCCGGCGATTCGAGGGCCACGACTACGTTCCTGGTGGCCCGTTGGTGTTTGTTTGGCACGTTCACCATGGAAAACTTCTGGGGCCATTGATCGCACCGATCGAAGAGCGGATCGACTACATCATTGACCAGAAGGAGGATCACGAGATTGTGACACGGCTAGACTGGCTGCGGCCGGTGATGTGTGAGCTGCCGGAAGTTTTCGTGAAGGCATGGGCCGAGTGGGACAGGGCGTGGGCCGAGTGGGACAGGGCGCGGGCCGAGTTGGACAGGGCGTGGGCCGAGTGGGACAGGGCGCGGGCCGAGTGGAGTAGGGCGTCCGCCGAGTGGAGCAGGGCGTGGGCCGAGTTGGACAGGGCGCGGGCCGAGTGCTCCGAGGAACTGGAGGCAATCCACGTTCGCGAGCTGTCGGGTTGCCCATGGGACGGTACACAAATGGTATTCGATGCCGCGAACGCGGCGGAGGGGTGAGTGATGGAAACGACGGCGTGTTTACAGGCGACGATTAAAGCCTTGGCCGATACCGTAGACAAACAGCAGGGCGAACTAAAGCTGCTTCGCCCCTTGCTGAAACCAGCACAGCGGCTTGCGGCGTTGGCTCGTGATTGGAGAGTGCCCTACCCGCCGGTACAGTATCGAGCGGCGATGGCTGCACTAGCAAAAGCCGCGAACGCGGAGGAGGGGAAGTGATGCCTGAAAGTGTTGAACAGCGATGTCGTGATCTACTCGAATTGTGCGGCATCGAGGACGCCCAGTCGATGACGGCTGGCGACCTATGTTCGCTGGCAAACGAGTTGGCGAAGGTGGAGCGGTTGCAAAAACAACACAAGAGAGCCTTGGAAAAAGTCGACGGCGTAGATTACCGGGTGGGGCACTTCCGCGACAACGCTACACCCGATGAGTTGCGGGACATCGTTCTTGGTCTTGCTCTCGTGAATAAGCGGCTCGATAAGCGGCTGGCCACCGCACACGACGAGATGAAGCGGACCGTCGATGTGCTCACTGAGCGCAACGCCGACCACCTCAACGAGCCCGAAGCCGACCGCCTCAATGGGTACCAAATCCTCGCGCGAGTAAACGACGCTATCCACCGAGCGTTCCCGTCAGAAGCAGCCGCAGACGCGGCGGAGGGAGGTGAGTGATGAAGGGTACGCTGACTGGTCGATGCAGAAGTTGCGGAGAGCACCACAACGCCGACGGTATTTGCCCGCCCCACGAAGTGCGGACTACGGGGGTGCAGTGGTTCAAAGTATACATCGCTGAGTTGGAGGCCGAGGTCGAGCGAAGGATAGCTGACCAACCCAAATGCGAATGCGGATGCACGGTAGGTCTTGACTTCTATGACGGCCGCTGGTGGTGTTTCAATTGCGTCCGGGCCGAGGTCGGGCGGCTACAAGTCGAACTGGGCAGATACAGGACATCGCTTGACGACGCAGCGGAACGCCTTGCCTATCGTGAGGTGAAAATCAAGCAACTTCAAACCGAGGTCGGGCGGCTGCAACGAGAGAAGGATGCTCGCATTTACTACCAGGAGATCGTCTACGCTGTGTGCAATTCCATTGACAAGATAAAGGGTCGACCTGCTTATCTCGTCAGAGGCATCGCTTGCGGTACGCTGGAGACACCGACGACGGAAGTGCAAGACGCGATGCTTGTATTGGAGGCTGAGTTCGGACGGCTGCAAGACCTGGAGAACGCAGTGCAGAGGTATGTCACTTTGCGAACACGGCCGGTCGACTGGGCTACCTCCGAGGCCGAGTGGAAAAAGGTTGTGGCGCAGGCTACTCAGTTAGCCGCAGACGCGGCGAAGGGTGACAAGTGATCGAAGCCCGCAAAAAACGACGGCCGCAGCGGCGCCCGATCCTCTGTGACCTCTTGCCGGATGCGTATCGGGTGTGGGTTCAGCGGACGTGGGGGCGGCGGCGGAAAACGAACAGCCGGTACCGGCGTGGGCTGCCGGCGAGACCGAGGAGGTGAAAGCAGTGAGCGAATTGGGATTCTTTCTGGCGGGTATGACCACTGCCGTCATTCTTGCCTGGATGGCAGCCCGGCGCGAATGGCACAATCGCCGAAAGTTGGAGCGTAGGGTGAACGACCTTTGGAAGCACCTGTCGTGTGGTGAGGGCCATTTGGGCTGCGATGGTGGGCCAGAGTGCCCGTGGGATCACAAGTGAACAACGGGGGCGGCGGCGGCGTCGGGGATCTAGACTGCCGCGGCACGTGCCGGTCGCCGCCCCCTTTTTTTCACTTGACAGGATACCGCCGACCGGATAGGATTGCGAACGTCTAGGTCCTCGGCGGAGAATTTCTGCCTAGGACCTCGTTTTGTTCTTGGTCACGACGAGGCGAGCCTCGGTATAGAGGAGTAGCGATGAACCGATTCTAACGACCGACAACCCGACAAAACCGAACCGACGCTGCGGGGTGTGTCCGGCCGGGCCGCCCTGCGGAAGTCAACGGAAAGGCATCGTGGTGCCACGTCTGGAAAGGCACCATGAAGCTACCAAGCATCGGAACGAAACACGGGAAATTACAGATTGTTAACGCATATCGGAAGGGGCGAGGCTACAGGGTGGTTGTTCGGTGTGACTGCGGAAGGGAAGCCGATGTTCCGTGGACTATTGTCGAACGTGGTAGAAAGACGAGTTGCGGACGGCAATGTGGCCTTAGGAAATATCCTCCGAGTTGGGGGACCATCAATCGCGGCGGCTATCGTGTTGTTACACGAAACGGGAAAAGGGTTCTGGAACACCGCGATGTAATGGAAGTTGCGTTGGGACGTAAAATTGACCGCGATGAGTGCGTACATCACATCAACGGAAACAAGCTGGACAACCGCCTGAAAAATCTGGAACTCATTGATAGACGCAAGCATTCCCGGGACCACCGGCGGATATACAAGGAACTCTTACAGTTACGGCGAGGCAACCAAGAACTGCGACATGAAATAGCAGAACTCAAAGTTCAACTAAACAACTCGAACTAAGGCTGCCCCATCGGTCCGGCCAGACCGCGGGTGGAAGTCAACGGAAAGCCGTGCAGGGCTGCACTCCTGCGCGGCTTTTTTCGTTGGCGGAAGGACCCATGAAAGAACTACTCGCAAAACTCAAGCCCAGCGACCTCATCGGCGTCCAGTCGCACAACTGCGTCGGCCGGACGATCCGCTGGTGCTCTACCCGTTCCCGGCGAAAGCTGTCGCCGGACGCGCCGAACCATCTGGCTCAGATCATCGACTCGATCCCGAATGGACCCCTATGGGCGGAGTCTTCGGTGACGACTCAGGTGCCTTGCGTCCGCTGCAACCAACGGAAGGGCGTCCATTTTCGACTCATAGCTGGCCGTCTCCGAGAGGAAATGCGACGTGGCAGCACGATTTACCGCTACCGATTCATCGCCCATCGCTCGGTAATAACCGGCAAGGCGTTCTTAGAGGCCGAGCGAATCGCCCTGTACGACGCCTGGATGGCCAAGCACGGCCAGCCCTACGATTACTGGGGTGCGTACGACGCTCGCCTACGGGGCGCAGGGAGGCTCCTGCGGCTTGGGTTGTACAAGTACATTCCCGACCGTGCGAAGAACGGCAAGTGGTTTTGCAACGAGGCCGTACTCCGGTGTCTTCAGCAGGTCGGCCGCTGGCCAGAGGACGGCAACCCGAGCCGATGGAACCCGGCGACGGCGGTAGCGGACTTGCTGGAACGGGGGGTGGTGGAGCAAGAGATGATCTGGGAATCGGATCGACTAAAGGAGCCGGACCAACTAAATCGGATGCGTGCGAAGTACGACAAAGCGGCAAAGCGGTACTAGCGGAGGACGTGACGTGAGAGCTTTCTTCCGTTGCATGTTCTGGCGACTGGCCTATTTGTTCCAGCGTCGGCCGACAGACTTCGGCGACTACTTAACCAGGATGAGCCGGACCGGCTGGCCGTGGCGTCAATTCCGGCCCAATGTCCGGCACAACCACGATGGGCGGGAGTGGGAAATCTGGCTGGCCAACGAACGAAGCTATGTTGAGTCGGGAGTCATGCTGAAAGTCGATGTGCAGGTGTCGGAAACGACGGGCCGTATCGTCGGGTTTTGTGTGCATGATGAGACGTTGGCAATGATGAGACGTTGTCTACTCGCGGAAACGGAGGACGTGACGTGAGAACCAAAATCTAACGGGAGGAAGTAGCGATGCGACGTGGAGCGATAGCCCTGGTGCTAATTTTGCTTGCTGGTCTGGTGATAGCAGCTTATGCCCATGAGCCACCATGCCCATTCCCGCCACCACCAGAGAGACAGATATGGGAGCGAGTTGAGTGGCCGTTCGGCATGACGGAAGTAGACGCGCGAAATCTCCAACGACTCGACTCGCTATTATCAGATATTGAAAAAGCGCGTAGCCGAGTCCCAAAACCTCGGATGGTATTACCGGGGCCTGTCGACCACCTACCGAGGATGACGATCAATGAGTTCGAGGTTGAACTTGTGAGGATTCTCCGGAAGATAGAACCCCCACCGCGGCGGGTGCCTCTAGGGCCGTCTCCCGAAACAATCGTGATGAGAGCACCATGAGACATTGTGGCAACCGAAAGGACGGAGGACGTGACGTGAAATTCTTAGGCGGGTTCATGACGGTGATGCTCATGGCTGCCCTCGTGTGGCTGATCCTGCTGCTTGGCGGGTGCGCGGCGAAGACGCAATATCCAGTCGTCTTGTCGGTGGACCCTCTGCTACCTCCACAGGGTACAGGGGGGCTCCTACGGCTCTCATCTAGTTCTGAGATAGTAGTCCACGAGGTAATCTTCAAGGACGGCGCGCTCGGGCTGGCAGCAAACATCCCGATGCACCCTAAGCCCGGCAATTACTGGATCATTTCGCGCCGACTAATTGGGGACTGGGAGATATACATAACCGCGTGGGGCTGGGGAGACGTCAACACGCTTGGAGACCGTCGGCACATCCGAGTCCATTTAGAGCCGAAGATATGTCATGAGTGGTACGTGGACGATGAAGAGGCTACGAGCGACTTTCTCCAGATTGTGTTCGTGAGTGAGACTGGTAGCGACTTGGAGGCAATGAAAGAACTTCTCCAACGCGGGGGTGGAGTCGAATTGCTCCGTGATCCAAGGAGCGACATTTGATGCGAAGTATCTGCTTTATCGTCTTCTTTCTCCTTGCTTCCGCAGCCCATGCCGAGCGAGTCAACGTGCCGATCGTGCGGCAAGTGCGGGGCTCGGGGCCGGCTGCCGACATGAAGTCGCGGCTCCGCGACTGGTCGATCCTCGGCGGTCGAGGGAGCGTCGGCCACTATTGCGCCCACGGGCTGCACAGCCAAATCAGAAACCAACACGGCGGGACGAACAACGTCAACGCGATTTACATAGGTGATGGTGTTGCCTACGTCTTTCCCGAGCCGCGCAACGTCAGGCTCTCCGAGGTAGTACGGGGGCCGACGCCCATGCTTTCGAGGGACTGGGAGCACCAGCCCCTCTACCTATTGGATGAATTTGGCGCGTATGTCGCATCGACGTGGGTCAGCGTCCACGAGCGTCGGGACACCGAAGGCAGCTACCACTTCGCCCGTCAGATGCTTGCTCAGTGCCGTCGGCTGGTAGTCCTCTGCCGGCAGCGCGGGTACTCGCACGCAGACGAGCTGGACGGCGTGGTCGAGGGGGGTGCGGACGCACTGGACGAGTTGGGAACGATACTAGGGGAGTAGCGATGAGCGAGAATGAACAACGGCTGGCGAAAGAAAGTCGACAGGCGTACTGGTCGGAGATCGACGAGACGGAGAAATGCCATCGGTTGCGGCAGATGGTTAAGACGCTCCAAGAACGATTGGCTATCTTGGAGGCGTATGTCAGTGATTTGCAACACCACGAGCACGGCGAGCATGGGCTTGTGCGGCCGATTTGTACCGGCCCCGTCGAGACGCGTGCCCGTCGCGATGGCGTCGGGTTGACTAACGATGTGTATTTTTGAGCCAGAGGGGTAGCGATGTACCAATTCACGGTAGCGTTCTTGTTTGGGGCGCTGGTTGCGTCCGGCTGGTGGGCGATGGCGGTGTTTGGATGGCCGCAACCGCACGGCGGCGAGATATGGCGTCTTGCCGTAGGCGTCTTAACCATCTTGGGGACGATTGTCGCCGGTTTGATGATAGCTGTTGGGGCAATGATAGATGCGGATCGCTCTGCAAGCGACGAAAGCACAGAGGAAGAGGAAACCGAATAGCGATGCCGGAACCGCCTGAAGTCTACAGAGTGACTGACTGGAGCGTCTACGACGGCGACAGTATCAATTGCACCATCCAAGTGGCGCAGCGGGTTATCTCGCAGGTTGAGAAAGAGACGTCAATCCTCGGGATAGCGGTGTGGCTCGAATCGGTAGAGACTGTACTGCGAGGCACGGCGGAGATCAAGGCCCGCGTCGGCAAGATTGACGCACCTGAGATTCGCAAGAAGAGGCAACGACCGGCTGGCCTGGCAGCGAAGCAATTCACACAGCACTGGTTCGAGTGCGCCGACGAAGGGATAGAACTCGTTTTCGATTGTAGGGGCAAATACAAAGGCCGCTACATCGTTGACTTCCGGTCATTACGGTTCAAAATGGCGTCACTGTCGACCTACTTGTTGCGACAAAAAGTGGTCCACGCTTACGACGGCGGCACGAAACCGAAGTGGACGGACAGGGAGCTGAAGCGGATTGCGAAGATGAAACCGTAGGGAAATCGAATAGGGAGCGAGCCATGAAGACTCCATTGTTTATGATTGGCGCATTGGTACTGTTGACCGTTCTGTTTGCGGTGACAGGCCCATTCTTGTGGGGTGATGGGGCGGACGGCGTGAAGCACCCATGCGAGCAAAAGGCGAACTGGACGTGGCGTGAAGAAGCTGGCCCACAGAGTTACAGAAACATGGAATACTACTGGGAGACCAAGCCGGAGCTACGGCCCCTCATCGAGCAGGCCATGTCGGATGGGCGGCTGACTACGATGGAGGCACTGGATATTTACAACGCAGACCAGCGCAACGGCCTCTTGAGCGTGATGGAAGAGAAAACCGAATAAGCAACTACTAGATACAACCGAACTGACGCCGCGGAGTGTGTCCGGCCGGGCCACGTCGCGGAAGTCAACGAAAAGGCAGTCTGGTGCCAGATCCCAGGCTGCCTTTTTTCGTTGGCGCTACCAAGGAGAACTGACATGAGACGACTCGTATTCACCCTACTCGCCGTGCTGCTCACGGCACAACTGGCGATGGCATCCGATTGCTGTCCTGGTGGTAATTGTCCTTTGGTGGAACAGCAACAGGCAGAAGTTGATACACCGCCGGAGTGGTTGTGCCACGTTGACGGGGCCTCGGGGAGCCTGATCGCTAAGACAGAACGTGCGGGGCTCATCCTCTCGGCATTGCACGTCGTCGCGGGTGAACTGCCTGACCAACTGAAGATCGACATGCCCGACGGGTCACGGTTTACTGGCCGGGCGGTCGTGTTCGACCGACTCCACGACCTCGTGCTGATTGAGATCGCCCCGCCGGCGGCGTCGCCCTGCCCGTTAGCTACGCGAGACCCGATAGTCGGTGACGCGATTCAGGTGGTCGGCTACGGCAACGGGCGGTACCAGACTTCTCATGGCCGAGTGACCGGCTATGTCGACGGGCACTGGATACGATTGCCAGCACCGTATAAATTGGGATTTAGAGAGACTGGCCCCGGCGACAAACTTATGGTAGCGTCGGCTCTGGGTACCTGGGGTGATTCCGGGTGCGCTATCCTGAACAGCCGAGGCGAGTTGTGCGGTGTCCTCTCGGTAGGCGAGCCGGCGCCGGACGGAGCGAGGGCGGCTGGTATCAGCGGGGCGTCTACTTCCAAGATCCTGCGACTCTGTGCCACGCCTTCGATTAAGTGGAACATCCCGACGTTACAACATACACAGCCGTTGGTTCCTGTTGTTCCTCCGGTGGTTCCCATAGGTACGGTTGCGCTACCTGCTGCTCCGCCGGTACCGACCAGAGACGGACGACTCGGGATCAGCGTGCGAGACGACATTCGGCGACAGCAGAAGGAAATCGAGAACCTACGGCGTATCAAGGCCGACGGTGGCATAACACTTCCGGTGACGCTCCCAGTCGAGTTCGGGGTTCCGCCCGGCGTGTCTGTGCAGGGCAACGCCGAACTGACGGGCCAACTCAACTACCTACACGATCAAACCTTCGACCTGAACCAGCGTGTAGTGCGTTTGGAAGGGGCCCTCGATACGGCCCTGGAGATCATTGACGGGATTGACCCGGCCAAAATCAAGACGGAGGTCGGTGAGCAATTGTACGGCGATGTTCGCACTAGTATTGACCAGGCAAGAGCGGAGATGGCGCAAGCAGCGGCAGCCCTCACGCAAGCGACCGGTACTATTGACCCCGCGGCCAGACTAGCGGCTAAAGAAGCCGTCAACGAAACGCTCGAAGACCCGTCCTTCTGGGAACGATTCAAGAACCGCGCAAGCCAAGGGCTCATCCCGGGATACCAACTACCGGCTGTTGCGGAGAAGCTGGGGGTTACGTGGGTTTGGAAGCTCCTGTCTGGCGTGGGGTTGACGACAACGATCATCGCTATCGCCGTAGCGATAGCCATCTTCGTCCTCCGCCGGCGAGTGCCCGTGGTGCGAAGGGTATTGGAGGAGGGCGCAGAGAGACTGACCGACGTCATCCCCGGTAAATTGGATGACCGACTCTTGGAATTCGGACGGCTCATCCTCAATGGCGTGGACGACAGGATCAACCGGCTCGAAACACGGTTTGGTATTCCGACGCCTCCCCCGCGTGAGACCACTACGAAGGAAGGTGGGTAATGCCCAAGTATAACCCGGGGTGTATGCCCGTTGCGGTGAACGTCATTGTTGCTGTCGTGCTCGTCGTGCTGCTGCTGATCGTGGCGGCGGTGGCGTTGATAGGGATCGACGGCTCCCCACCGTCGATGGAGTGGTGAATCTTTACAAGGAGAATATCGGATGGCACACGCGGATTTGACGCCCGAACAGAAGACACAACTGCAGGAGTGGCTGCAAGTGGTTCGCCCCTTGCAAGGTGAAATGGCTCGGATGCTGCAACGGATGCAAGTGGCGAAGGACGCCCACGCTTCGCACGTTGGGGCGATCCTTGCCGAGCTGGCCAGCGACGACGTGATCCCGAACGAGTCCGGTTTGGCCGGTGCAACTGCGATCACCAAGGCGAATCTGACCACGATCCTCGTGGACCTTAACACGGTGTTGACGGACTACGACACTGACGAGAAGCGTCAGTTGTGGACGAAGTTCTGTGGTGCCGTGAATATGATCGGGTGAGGTGAATGGTTTCCATACACGCTGGGCAGAAATTCAAAGAACGGGCATCAAGTGCCATTCTGGTGGTTCTTGGCTACGGTGATAAAGGCTTCGTTGCTTTGTGTTACCAAGAGGACGTTACGGACAAGACGTTTTTCCGATCAGAAGAGTGGCTCGCAGAGCATTGCGACAAGGTGAGGTGAATTATGAAACGACGATTATTCATAGTGTCGATGTTACCTGGCTTCGGCTTGGCGACACGAAGAGAGCAGAAATGTACCGCTCCCGGTGTTCGGACGAATGCCAAAGGGCAGCATGTCTACTATGCTGGTCCGGAGGTCGAGACACAGGCGGTAATTGATTCCATCTGCCGCTGTCCGTCGCATGGGGAAGAGATTCGTATTCGGGACTTCCAGCCTAGTGACGCTGGTGTTTCGCTGAAAAGCCCGTTGACCTTTTCCTGCTACGGCAACACTGTTGAGGATTGCGGCGGCATCCGTTTCGGCGGGTAAAGACAGCTACAGCACGGCGGGGACTGTACATCCCGATCCGGCCTTCCCACGGCCGGGTCAGCCGTGCTATTCCGAGTGGGAGCCCTGTGGGAGGGTGTGGCATGATGAATGGGAACACCAACGCAAACATACGTCGATCCGGCGATCGCTGGCGATAGCGGTGCCGGCTCGGATGTCGATCCGTACGGGGATCTTCAGTATGCCCTAGATGAGGTCACCCGCGATGCTGCCAACGGGGACCAGTTTAACATCAAGGCCGGGACAGCCGAGGCGATAGTCGCAACCCTCGATCTATCAACGTATGGCAATCCCGCGAGGGCCTCGCCGATTATATTCCGCGGTTACACCAGTGCAGCAAACGACGGGGGCGTTGGGGCCATTTCTGGGGGGGGTGGAGACTTTTCGGTGCTAGGACCTGAAGGATGGGTCCGCTGGCTCGACATGGAATTGACGAATACCGGCACGGCTCCAGTGGTAGTATTGGCTTCGTTTGATTGGATGCAGGGCTGCGAAATCCATAATAGTTCTGACGACGGTGTCGATGCGAGTAATGCGTCCGGCGTATGGATCTCAGGTTGCCATATCCACAATTGCGGTGCGTACGGTATGAACCTGAAGAGCGGATTGGTTGAACACTGCTATTTTCAAAATGATGGAGGGAATGATTTCACCTGCGCCATCTTACTAGCTACCCTAAATGCAGAGGCGCATCGAAATATCATTACGATCGACGGTGCCTCGGGTGGCATTCGCATCGAAACCGATGGGCAGATGCTAGTGGGAAATTCAATCCTCTCTAGTGCGGGAACCGGGGTTGGAATTTATATTTCTGCAAATTATTACAACCTGATCGCTAGTAATCTGGTCGAGGGTTTCAGTGGAATCGGCGGTATTGGGATTGACCATTCGACGGTCGCCAAGGGGATGGTGACACACAACGGTGTGTTCAATTGCACGACGAAGTACGACGCCGGCGATGCGATATTTGCTGAAGACAACGAGGAGCTAGGTTCCAGCCCGTTTGCCAAATCAGGTGCCGACACCTTCGCCAATCGTTTCGTGTACTTTTCGCCGAACGACGTAGGCAACGTGCGCGGAGGTGCCTACGTTGGCTAACGAGCAAGACAAAGGTGCCGTGCAGCACGAAGACGCCGATGGCAATCGGCTGGACAAGGGGGCCGTGCAGCATGTGGCGGTGGCGGGGGGCGAGGAGACAGCCACCCTGTCGGTCATAACCGCGTCCGTGGCCCAGCCCTCTGTGACGCCGACGTACGAATCAGAACTGTCGGCCTCTCTTGGGGAAATTACCGCGTCCGTGGCCCAGCCGGAAGTCACCCCGACCTACGAATCGGAGTTATCCGCCTCTCTTGCGGCAGTCGTTGCGTCCGTCGACCAGCCCTCCGTGACGCCGACGTACGAATCGGAACTATCGGCTTCGGTGGTCGTTGTGACGGCCTCGGTCGAGCAACCGTCAGTGACAGGTCAATATCTGAGTGAACTTTCGGCCAGTGTCGGCGTCATCCAGGCTTCAGTCTCCCAGCCGGAAGTCACGCCAACCGCCGACAACGTCCAGACTGCATCCCTGACCGTCATTTCCGCTTCGGTTTCCCAGCCGGAGGTCACCGCAACACATGAGGCTGAACTCGAAGCTAGCGTCATCGTGGTGTCCGCTGGAGTCACGATGCCAGAGGTGACGCCCACCTGGACGCTGGAAGCCGTCGCGACCTTGGCTGTAATCGTTGCTCTGGTCACCCAGCCGACCGTGACCGCTACCTGGCTGATCAGCGTCCTGTCGACCGTCATTCGACGTGGCCCGTCGACCACCGGTACCTACATTCGCAGCCATTCCACCACAGACGGATCCCCGCCACGTCGTCCCGGCGGCGGCAGCGACGACGTAATCCGACGCCCGTGAACTACCTCGTGAAGGAGCGAACCCCATGGCAAGTGTGCTATTCCAAAACGCCCTTTTGAAGACATTCGAGGGGGACCTCGATTGGGAGACGGATAACCTCGACGCCCGGCTGTTGATGACCAACACCACGGCGGACACCAATCCGGACGCCGACACGTGCGCCGATTTGACGCTCGACGAGAGCGACGCCACGGGGTACAGCATCGAGGACATCACCACCCCGGCGGTGTCGGCGGACGACACGGACGACGAAATGGTCTGGACCAGCGACAACTTTGTCTGGTCCGGCTTGAGCGGCGACGCCACTCGCGATTACCAGGGCGCGCTGGTCGTCAAGTACGTCGATGGCGGCAATGGAGACATCCCCATGCTGTTCGTCGATTTCAGTTCCGACATCACGAGTGCGGCGACTCAGGTGACGGCGCCTGCGCCGGGCGAAGGTTTCTTGAACATCGGACAACCCGCATAAGGAGTTCCCCCATGATTTTACGTCTCGTTCCCGACCAGCCACGGCTCAAGCTCGCGCTTCGGTACACCAAGGCGGTCCATCGTTTGTTGGTGATTCTCGGTGTGTCCGAACTGCCGGAAGACATCGAGAAGATACCTGCACCCCGGGGAGCCGACCGCAAGGACTTTCTCGCATCCCGCAAGGTCTATCTGGAGACGCGGGAAGCAGCAGAATCCATTGTGCCAGCCGGTGCGCTTGACAGTCACCTTGGCGTCAACGTAGCGGTGAAGTTGTTGACGAAAGTCTTCAAGGTCGAGGTGGAGGTCCCGTCGGAAGTCGTCGAAACCGCCAAGCACGAAGGCTTCACGGTCGAGGTCCACGAGCTGACCGGCATGACGAAACTCTGCAAGTTCATGCCGTTGGTCCTCAAGGACGGGAAGGTAGTCCGTCGCATCTTCGTCCGGTCCAAGACCGCCTACGTGTCGCTGGAGCATTTCGCCAAGCGGGCCATCGACCAGTTCGTCGCCACGGGTAAGTGGCCGGCGAAGCTGGGCGTCACGATTTCCGCCCGTCAACCAGAAGGGTAGGCCATAATGCCCTTTTTTGTCTACTACTTCGATTGCGGCGTTGTGGCTGGGCTGAAGGAGTGCGCAACTGTCGCAGAAGCTCAGGCATTCATTGAAGCTCACATGGAAAAGACAAAAGGGGTGCCCGAGGACTACATCGTCATCCAGGGGGCGCGGAAAACGGTAACTACCGTCGAAAAGGCAGTCAAAGTTCATATTGAGTAATGCACCACTCCATCATCATCGCGCACCGCAACCGCAATGAGCACCTCAAGTGGTGCCTCTGGTCGATTCTGCGCTCCGAAGTAGCCACGGGCATCGGCGACTATCAGATCATCGTCGTCGATGCCAACTCCGAGGTGGAACCCGAGCCTCCCGTCCGAGGCATGGTCACTCACGACCGGGACCACGGGCGGATGTTCAACAAGAGCCGCTGTCTGAACAGAGGCATCGAATACGTCAGGCGTACGGGGCGCCACGACGACGTCGTTACCATCCTCGACGCGGATGCGATCGTCTCCAGAGGGTGGCTCTCTGGCATCCGCTGCCTGGAGAGTCCGGCGATCACCATGCTCTTCTACCGGGCCCGCTTGTTGCCGGTCTCGGACTTTCGCGAACTGGCCATCCACGCCGATCAGGCGGAGTTGTACGTCAACGGGTGGTTCCGCAAGTACGACGACTGGTATTGCAAGGACGGCGACCCGTTCAACAAGCACTATGAATGGTTTCGCAGGTACGACCGCTACCCCTGCTGCGGGGAGTTCTACGGCGACACGAACAGCATCTACCAGGGCCCGGCGCCCCCTCCGCCGTTTGGCCGGCACGTGTTTGGCCATAGCCAGTTGAGCATACGGCTGGGGACACTCGGTACGCTGCGCTTCGATGAGCGACTCGAAGGGCGTGGCTGCGAAGATCAGATGTTCACACGGGCCGTCTGGCGAGCGCACGGCGACGATTACTGTGGAGCGCTCCTGACGGACCCGCAGTTTGCGATGTTTCACATCGACGACCGCAATGAGATGGTCGAAGGCAACGACTGGGACTGCCCGGTAGCCAGAGCGAGGAATCAGGAGATCTACAAGACGAGCTGACAATGCGCACCAACACCCTGCCATGGTCCATTTTCCCTTGGCAGGAGAAGCATTATGTCAGCAGTACGAGTATTGGTTACGGGAGCCGGTGGATTCATCGGCGGTCACTTGGTCAAACGATTACTCGATGAGGGTTTTGTGGTTCGAGCGGTCGACATCAAACCGTTGAGCAAATGGTGGCAGCTCGACGAGCGGGCGAGCAACATCCAGCTCGACCTCCGCTTGCGGCAAGACTGCATGTTCGCCTGCCGGGACATCGACCGGGTCTACCACCTGGCGGCCGACATGGGCGGCATCGGCCATATCGAGACGCATCGGGCCGACTGCGCGCTCCATAATACGCTGATCGACATCCACATGCTCGTGGCGGCCCGGTTCCGGGGCGTTGAGCGGCTGTTCTACTCGTCGAGTGCCTGCGTCTACGCCGTAAGCAAGCAGGACGCACCTGACCTGCCGGCCCTCAAGGAGGAAGACGCCTTCCCGGCGGCGCCCGAGGACGGCTACGGCGAGGAGAAACTCTGGATGGAGCGGATGTGTCAGTACGTCCGGGAGGATTACGGGATGGAGACCCGGATAGCCCGACTGCATAATTGCTACGGCCCGCACGGCTCGTGGAACGACGGGCGCGAAAAGGCCCCGGCAGCCATGTGCCGCAAAGTGGCCGAGGCCAAGCGAGACGACACGGGCTCGATCGACATCTGGGGCGACGGCAACCGGACCCGCTCGTTCATGTGGATCGACGACTGCCTGGAGGGCATCCGCCGGATCATGGACTCCGACGTCACGGAGCCCTTGAACCTCGGCACCTCGGAGCGGGTGACGATCAACGAACTGGTGTCGCTGGTGGAGGACGTGGCCGACGTCGAGTTCCCGATCGAGCGGAAGTACGACCTCACGAAGTGGCAGGGGGTCCACGGCCGCAATTCGGACAACACGAAGATTCAAGCCCAACTGGGCTGGGAGCCGCGCGCGTCGCTGCGTGAGGGACTGGAGAGGACGTACGAGTGGATCGAGGAGCAAGTATGCCAGACCGGATAGTGTTCTACCACTGTTCGGTGTGCGATGAAAACTTCGTCGTGCATGAACCAAAGGTTATGCGATGCCTTGTCGCTCATCCACCGGGAACGTGTTGCCATTTCGGAGAGAAGCCAATCTCTGAAGAAGAGATTCGGAATCTCAAGGTGGCATTGAAAACAGGTAAGGAATCCCTCACATGAACATCACCGTCTTCGGTCTCGGCAAGCTCGGCTCGCCTCTCGCCGCTGTCTGGGCGGCCCGGGGGCACCACGTCGTCGGCTGAACCAAAAACGAAAGAAGAGCAAGTATGAGTGTTAGAGTACGAATCATTAAACGCGACGGTTATTGGTTCGCGGAAGTATACAAAGGTACCAAGAGATCCTGGTTCGGATTCGGCGCTGAACAAGAAGTCTGGTACTCCTTGTGTGGATTAAAGGATGTCCCTATACCGTTTGCAAGTAGGGAAAGCGCAGAGGCCACTATCAAACGTGCCGTGACAGCGCCGAGCGAACCTGACGGCACCGTCCAATACTTTGTCATTGACGGAGGAACCACATGAACATCACCGTCTTCGGACTCGGCAAACTCGGCTCCCCACTCGCTGCCGTCTGGGCGGCCGAAGGCCATCACGTCATCGGATACGACGTCGATGAGCACATGGTCGAGCAGCTCGACAAGGGCATCGCCCCGGTGGACGAGCCGGGACTCCAAGACCTCATCGACGCCCTCTGGGACGACCATCTCCGCGCAACCACCGTCGCCGCCGATGCGGTCCGCGTGGCCGACGTCATCTTCATCATCGTCCCCACGCCCTCGAACAACCTGGGCACCTTTTCGTGCCGCTACGTCTGCGACGCGGCCCGCACCATCGCCGCCGCCATGCCCGAGGATCCCAAGTATCGGGTCATCGTCCTGGTGAGTACCGTGATGCCCGGCGACACCGAGGGGGAGCTGATCCCTATCATCGAGTCGATGACCGACATGAAGTGCGGCCCGGATTTTGGGGTCTGCTACAACCCCGAGTTCATCGCCTTGGGAAGCGTGATCCAGGGGATGCAAACGCCGGACTACGTGCTCATCGGTGAGTCGGACGTGCGAGCCGGCAACTTCTTGGAGTCGCTCTACCTCTGGCCCGGTAGCCTGTGTCCTCAAGGGACCCCGGTCAAGCGGATGACGATTCGCGAGGCGGAGGTAGTGAAGCTGGCCCAGAACGTCTTCGTGACGATGAAGATGTCGTTTGCCAACGTCCTGGGTGAATTGTGCGAGAACCTATTCATCGACGCTCACGTCGTCGTGGACGCCATCGGGACGGACCACCGGATCGGCAAGGCGTACCTCCACCCCGGCCCGGCCTACGGCGGGCCGTGCTTCCCCCGCGATAATCGGGCCTTCGCCAAGCTGCTACTGCTGCACAACCACCACGTCTCGGCTTGCCTGCCGGAGGCTATCGACCTAGTGAACCAGCACCAGACGAGCCGGCTGGCCGACCGGGTGATGGAGTTCAGCCCAAAATCCGTTGGCATTCTCGGGCTGGCCTACAAGACGGACACGGCGGTCAGTGAGGAATCGGCCGGTGTCCTGTTGCGAGACGAGTTGTTGCGGCGGGGCGTAATGGTCGTCACGCACGATCCGAAGGCCCGGTCTGCGTCTGGCTTGGTGAATGGCCCCCAGGCTGAGAAGGTCGTTGACGTGCTCCGGGAGGTTAGCGTCGTCGTCATTACCACCCCATGGTCCGAGTACCGCAAGCTACCTACCCTCGAAGGCCATGAGAACGTCACCGTCATCGACTGCTGGGGCATGTTCAGCGAAGAGGAAGCCAGTCAGTTCGGGGGCTACGTGCGACTAGGAAAAGGGATTTCGTAAATGGCGTGGATGGTAAACAAAAACGACGAAGAGCAGTTCTTCCTGCTGTGTCATGCTGCATCTGTTCTTGACGGAACATTTGCTAATTTCCGGACTCGTGAAGCAATGCTTGGGATCGTGGAGAATGTCTTAGGAGAAGAAGCAAGTGTGTTCATCGAGGACGCTCGCAGACGATGGCCGGAAAGGCTCCAAGATTCGATGCCCACCTTGTTGGCGCTGGATGCCATTGGGCGTCAACCGATTAGCCCAACGATGATCCGCTACTTCTATCGTGCTTGCGATCTTGGTGATTGGTGCCCCTCGATGAACGGAGGCCGAATCGTAGAGATTGGCGGCGGCTTTGGCGGTCTTGCGGCTGTCATCAACAAACTCTACCAACCAGCCTCTTATGCGATTGTCGACGTGAAGCCGGCCCGGGACCTCCAGAAAAGATTCCTTCTGGAAGCAGAGGAGAAAGTCACGTTTCTGTCTCCAGGACAGAGCCCGGGGAAAATCGACCTGTTGATTGCCGATTTTTCTCTCTGTGAACTCTCTCACGAAATACGAAACCAATATGCCACATGGCTATTTCCAAAAGCAGACTACGGCGCTTTGCTGTGGAGCGAAACGGACCAGGAGGGGTGGCTGACTGGCGACGATGTGGGGGAATGGCTAATGAATTGGTTTGCAGCAAGCCAAATTTGCCATCTGCAAAACCCGCCAGAACAATTCGCTCCGTCCCGGTTTCTGAACTGGTGGAAATGGCGATGGTACTGGCAGCCAACACCGCCGCGGGGACGGGAGGCTGAAAATGATTAGCGTACTGATGGCCGTGAAGACGGGCTGGCAATACTTCCCAGAGGCGCTTGAGTCGCTTCTAGCACAACAGCACGTCGAATGGGAGTTGTTGGTGGGAATCAATGGGCACCCCTGCAACGGAGACGTGTACCAACAGGTGTGTAAGTGGTACACGGCGGCGTTGCCGAAGCGATGTGCCTTCGTGGTCGACATGCACGACGTTCACAATAAGCCGACAGCGCTCAACCGTATGGCCAAGCTGGCCCGTGGTTCCCATATCGCCATGCTCGACGTGGACGACATTTGGCACCCCTGGAAGCTGGCCAAGCAACTGGCCTACCTCCGTGAGTACGATGTCGTCGGTACGATGGGTGAATGGTTTGGTACCGTAAACGGTATTGCTGATATCCCTTGCGGGCCCATCACGTTTGATGACTTGCTGGAAAGAAATTGCCTACTCCAGTCTTCCGTCATTCTGCGACGAGAGGACGCTCAGTGGCCCGACACGGATGGACTGGACGATTACCCAAAGTGGTTGGAAATGGCTCATCAGGGAGTGCGGCTGATGAACCTCGGCGGGGAGCCGCTGGTCAAGATACGTTGCCATCCGGAACAACACTTTGCAGGAAAGCGAGATGACTCAGCCGCCATTAGGGAACGGTTCAGGGCCCTCGCCCAGCGAGGTCAGCCGTAACCTATGACCAACCTTCACGACACCTATATCGATTGCAGCCGAGGGATTGCTGTGCCCCAGCACGGGTTCGTGCTCTGGTGGAACGCTCGTGCTATGTGTACGAGCCTCAAGACGTGGCTGTTTCGGCTGCTCGGCTATACGGTCACGTTCAGGAGCACCACCACCGGCTGGACCGTGCGGGGCCAGTCGGTGCATTTGGCTTTAGGCTTGCTGCCCGGATACGAACCACAGCAACATGCCCACCTGTTCCAGTTCGTCGTGGTTAAGCATCCACTGGCCCGGTTGGCGTCACATTTCCGGCAGCAGGCACACTGCCCGGGCCCACGGCTTCACCTCGACACTCGGGGGCCATTGCTGAACGAGTGGCCGGGGGGAACCTTCCGCCGCTACGTCGAGATGCTCGTTGACGTGCCGCAAGAGTATGTCGATCCCCACGTTCGGCGGCAAGGCTGCGGACTTCCGTCGCTCGATGCCGTTGTCCGGTCGGAGCGATTAAAGAGAGACTGGCCACCGGTCATGCGGCGCGTCGGCCTGCCTGAAGGCGCCTACCCGCCGTTGTGCAATAAGAGTCCCCTTACGCCAGCGGTACCCTGTTGTGCCGACTGGCCGATCGAACAGTTCGCCGAAACCAACGCCCGTCCGCCGTGGCACTGCTTCTACGACGGGGCGTTGAAACGGCTGGCGCAGCAATACTACTGCTCCGATTTCGAGAGGTTCGGCTATGCCTTGCGCTAATCCAGCAAAAGTCGCACTCTGCGTGTTCGCCACCGGGCGCTATTTGGACTTTGTGCCCGACCTTGTGGCAACAGCCCGCAAGCACTTTCGCCCAAGTGAAGCCACGTCGATAGTGGTGCTGACAAACGGCTTGGTCACGGATACACAAGTTGATCTTGTCCTTTCAGTACCCCGCCTCCCGTGGCCGCTGGGAACACTACTGCGATACCACTTCCTTGCCACACATCACCACGATCTTGTCTATTACGACTACCTCTTCATGTGCGACGCCGACATGTTCTTCGTGGGCGACGTGGGGCCGGAAATCCTCGGCAAGCGGGTGGCCACGTTGGGCCAGATGAACCTAACGATGACGCCAAAGGACCTCACCTTTTGTCGAGTTGCTACCTCGACGGCCTATATCCCGAAAGGTTGCGGCGACCACTACTACATCGGGGGCTTCCAAGGCGGAGAGACCGCGACGTATCTCGCCGATTGCAAGATACTCGCCGAGATGATTAACACGGATCTGAGTAATAATCTGATCCCTGAATGGCATGATGAAAGTTACTGGAACGCCCACTTGGTTCAGAACGCCCCAACGATAACGCTCCCCCCTGGCTTTTGTGCAAACGAGCATCACCCGATCGACACTACTAAGATTGCCTGTATCGTCAAAGATCATGACGCTTTCCGGAAGTGGGACTAATGGAATGGCTTAAACGGCTTGACGCCCCAGAATGGCAGGCGGTTGTCGGTGACGCTTCGCACGTCATCGAAGCAGGCGCCCACGACGGGTCCGACACGGTGATGCTCCTGGAGGCATTCCCAAACGCAACCATTCACTGCTTCGAGCCGGACCACCGCCCTCTCGAACGGTTCTTCGCCCGGCTCGACGGCCATCCGCGGATTCGTTTGGAACAGAAGGCCGTCTCGGACCTCGCCGGCACGAGCACATGGTACGCCAGCCACGGGGCAATGACCGACGTTTCAAACCCCGAAGATTTCCCGGAAGCGATGCAGCTCGACTGGGACGCATCCGGCTCGATCATGCGCCCCACGGGGCACGAAGGGGTTCCGAAGTGGGTGCATTTCCAACCAGAAGGAAGGGTCGCACTCATCACGCTCGACGACTGGCTGGACGAACACGAGGAGATTGCCTGCATCGACCTGCTCTGGGCCGACATCCAAGGAGCTGAGCTGAAAATGATCGCAGGCGCTCGGCGCGCCTTGGCGATCACGCGATACGTCTACCTGGAAGTGTACGACACGACCGTGATCGACCTCCCGGGCAATCCCGACAAGCTGTACGAAGGCCAGCCGAGTTTTGACGATCTAGTGCGGGCTTTGCCGGGGTGGGAGTTTCTGGGTCTCTATGACAAAGACAACGCCTTGTTCCGAAATAATCACCATGCTGCATGAAGAGTCCCAGGCTGGAGAGACGCCTATCTTGCGGGCGCTGTTGCCCACGGATCCGGTTGTCTACGTGGACGTAGGCGCCGGAGAGTACGCCGAAGGGAGCGACACCTGGCCGTTCTACAAGGCGGGTGGGCACGGTCTCTTGATTGAGCCGCGGGAGGAGTTATGGGAAGAGCTGATCGTCAATAGGCCACGGGACGTCCTCTGTACGCAAGTCGTCCTTCGCGATCCGCAGAACTGCGTCGAGTTACGTTTGGCCGGCGGGGCAACAACCGTACGCAAGGACTGGAACATCGACCATATATTGACCGGCACGAAGTTAGTGCGGTCTGAATCACTTAGGGACATCCTGTCCCGATACCCTCACATCCGGGACGATTGCCATTTCTGCACGATCGACGTGGAGGGTTCCGAACGACAGGTTCTCCTGGGGGCTGACTGGGAGACATTCCGTCCCGAAGTGTTGATGATCGAGTACATTCGCTACGAGCGCAACCGGGTTGGTGAGGACATCTCTGCCGAATGGGCGGGAGTAATCTCGCCCTACTACTACCGCGAGTGCTGCCGGAGCTGGCTGAACATCATCTACCTCCGCAGGGACTTATGGCACCGCTGGGAAGCTACTGGGGGCCATGTGCCGCTTCCCCACGCAACGCTCGAAGAAACCCAGCAGTACATGCGAGACACCTACGGAGAGCCCTAATGAAGCTGTACCACGCCATCATCGTGTGCTCGCGGGATGCAGAGCTTGTCGACTGGCACATGAAGCATGCGCAGCCGGCACTCGAAAGTATCGGCCAGGCGGACTGCCCTCGCTGCTTGTACTACGGCATACCGCTGGTCGGACCTGCCGTCGAGCCCTTTGATTGCTCCGGATACGGCACTCACGTTGTGCCCTTCCTAGACATCTACGAAAACCTCCCGCTCAAGACATACGGGATGCTCCAGCACGCCCTGACGATCCCCGAATGGACACATCTACTGAAAGCCGACGTCAACTCGTACCCTACCTACCTTGATCCGGATGCCATACAAAAGCACCATCTGGTCGGCTTCTACACCAGAACCCACCCGGGCCGAACAGGTCACATGGGCAAAGTGTATCAAGCGGGGCTTTCTGAGCCGTATATGGGAACGACTCCTGAGAAATGGTGTGGGGGCCCGGCGTACGTGCTGAGCCGGTTGCTGGCAACAAAGATCGTCGATCGCGGCGCATGGTACGCGCGACGCTGGCCTTGGGAAGACGTGATGGTCTCACAAATCGCCGACGAGTGCGGATGGACCGCCAAACCGGGAGTTGGATATTGGACCGATGGCAGTGACAGCCGGAACTAACACGATCAACCTCGGCGGCGGACGGTTCATCTACGATGTCTTCCGCTGCCGGTACGATTACGTCGGCATCGTGGCCCCGTACTGGTGCCGACCGGCCTTCGATGGGATGAACTTGCAAGTGAACGGGGAATCAGTCGAATGGTTTGCGCTGCCGGACTCCCGGCAGTTCACACTTAGTATCCTGGCGAGGATTCCCCGCTACCTACAACGCTGCGTCGTCCCCCTGACGGTAACCATATACAAGAAGAACTATGCGGTTTGCATGCCACGCGGTCCCGTGGGAATGGGGCGGCTTGCGATGGTGACGATGGTTCGTCAGGACGCCCGCTACCTGGCCGAGTGGATACGTTACCACCACACTCTCGGTTTCCAACACTTCTACATCTACAATCACACAAAGGTCCCCGAGATAACGGCGGTACTCAAAGCCTTCGGGAACTCCGTGACGGAGATTCCCTGGCACGGTCGGTACGGCATGGCATCCGCCTGGTCGGAGCCGTTCCTCCCACGCGACTCCCACTGCTACACGCAATGCCCCCAGATGATGCACGCCGCCTTGAAGTATGGCGATCACTGGGATTGGATGGGCTTCTTCGACGCAGACGAGTTTCTCGTTCCCCAAACGGACCTCAGCATTTCCGGCATCCTTGCCAAAGCCGAACGGCACGCATACGCCGAGGTCCCGTTCATTCGCAGTGCTGCCTTGGAGGTACAAGGGAAGTGGTTTGGCACCTCGGGGCATTCCCGCATGCCCAGGGGATCCGTGGTCGAGAACTACACGCAATGCGAAGCGGGGCACACTTGCGGCACGAAGGCGTTTATCCAGCCGCACGCGGTCACGGGCACGGCCATCCATTACTGGGACGTGGTGGGGCAAACTGCCAAGGTGCCGACTACCATTCTCCGTTTCAACCATTACCGGGCCATCAGCCCCTTCAAGAATCGGATCGGACAACAGTTCGACGACGACTGGACCAATGAAATCACTGATACCCGGTCCGAAAATTCCAAGGACACCAAACTTTGGACGACACCACGATAGTTATCGGCGGAGTGCCGCGCTCTGCATCGACCTTTGTGTACCAAGTGGTCAAGGATCTCTTCCCGGACTGCAATGTGGAAAAGGTCCACGGTAACGATAACCAGCGCCCGCTGTTGGTAACGTATCGCAACTTGAGAGACGTGGTCGTGTCGATGTGGAAAGCCTGGTCGCGAAGCGGCATGATGGGCCAGGAACTAACCAAGGAAGGCGTTGACCGTATCCTCGACGAAATTTCCCCCACCCTGAATGTTGTCAACGCGCACGATAGCGATGTCCTGTGGCTGCAATACGAGCACTTCGTGCCGGACCATGATGTTTTGTACGATGCACTCGAAACATTCTTCCACATCGAGATATTACAGGAGACACGGGAGGGATTGTCTTCACAATATGGCCTCGCAGCAAACAGGATGCGGGCGGCCAAGTTGTCGGACTTCCGTTGCGTTGACACCGAAACGCAGATACACGGATACCACATTTACAAGGGGAAGTCGGGGTACGTCGATGAAGTCTCTTCAGAGATAGCAGTCTATCTGAGCGAAAAGGTTTGGCAACTCTTACAAGGGTGGGACTGCAAAAAGGCCGACTACTATTCTTCGTTTACCCGATTCAGGAGGTAACGTGATCGTGAGCGACATGATTACCATGAGCCGCCTCGGAACGGCTGGCCAGTGGGGCAACCAGGTGATCCAGTACGCCTATATGCGTGTCTGTGCCCGGCGCTACGGCTGCGACTACGGCGTACCCTCCTGGGCGGGTCAATATTTGTTCGGCCACGACGACCCGCCCGTCAAGTGTGTACTGCCGGAAGTGCATGAACGATATGGGCCATGTCAGTATGAGCAGTGCTTCGGGGTTCCGTCGCCGCCCTCCAAAGAGGAACAACTCGGGCACAACTTCATGGGCTGGGCCCAATATCACACGAGTTGGTACGCGCCGGACAAGAAGTTCATCCTGAGTCTATACGACGCCGTGCCGCCGGAACTCGACCGCGTGCAACCGGCGTTGAAAGTGTTGCGGACCCTCGGCAAGACGCTGGTCGTCTTTCATCTTCGACGCTCGGACGCCGGCCGGATGATTTTTCATCTCACGCCGGTGACCTGGTATCTGCGATGGCTGCGGGAACACTGGAAGCGGTTAGAGGACCCGGTGCTCTACATCGCTACCGAGGAACCGGAGCTTGCACACGCCTTCCGGCATTACGATCCCGTGATGATGGAGGACTTGGGAATTAAGGCACGCGCTCAGCCGCCCAAGTACCAGTACCCCTACGGCGATAAATTTCACGACCTCCGTCAACTCGACTTCTTCCCCGACTGGTACGTGATGCAGAACGCGGATGTAGTCGTGGGATCGGACAGCACGTTCAGTTTCACCGCCGTCTGGACCAGCCGGATCAACCAGGAATACTGGCGGTCCCGGCTGAGCCGACAATGCTTCGAGCGAATCGACGATCCGTGGAACGCGGATGCCTCCTGGCGAGAACATCTGAACGACTATCCAGGGATCCCTGGAACCCAGATCGACAGCAACCCCACCTACGACGAATACTGGAGAAGCCATACCACGCAGTTTCCCGCCATACCGTTGGACCCCGAAGAAGTCAAGTCACTGGAGAAACCGGAATGACCGACAAGTACGACGCGGAGTTGGGGTGGTGGGTTCGCGAAGCAGGGCGTCGCGGAGTGGAGGTGATGTACGCCGAATGGGCCGACTACTACAGCAGCCACCTGAATATCCGGCCAGAGTACAACTGCGGACGGTTGTTAGACATTGGCTGCGGTCCGGCCTTGCCTGCCCGCCACCTGCTGTACGATGAGTTGTGGTGCGTCGACCCGCTGTTCGAGCGGTACGTCCAGGCGGGGTTCTGCATCACGGGCTTCAACGTCGTGCTCGTCCCCTTCTATGCCGAAAACCTCTGGGGGATCCCCGACGACTTCTTCGATACCGTGGTTTCGGTAAACGCCTTGGATCACGTCGATGATTTCGAGGCGGCCATTGGAGAGATCGAGCGGGTCGCCAAGCCGGGCGCGCTCATTCGCATCCGGCTGCATTACCATACACCAACACCGACGGAACCGATGGAGCTTAGCGATGAGCGAGTGGAGGCGGCCTTTTCCCAGTTCCCAGTCCGGGCGCTCATGCCACTCTCCGATTCCAGCCAAACCCTATGGGGAACCGAGCATGACCTTACTTGAGCAAGTGCAGAGCTATTGGGATCGGCAGCCCTGCGCAGTCAAGCACTCTTCGTTCCCCGTGGGGACACAGGAATACTTCGCCGAGCTGTCGAAACGCAAGTATCACGTTCAGCCGCACGTCCGTCCGTTCGCCGACTTCGGGGCCTGGAAAGACAAAAGGGTCCTGGAGATCGGGTGTGGGGTCGGCACGGACGCGGAGGAGTTTGTCAAAGGCGGAGCAATCTACACGGGCGTCGATATGTCGCCGGCCAGCGTGGCGCTTGCGGCCGGGCGGTTCACAACCCTGGGGTTGACGGGACAGTTTTTCATCGGCAATGCCGAGGAGCTCACAACCTTTGTGCCGGTTGAACGCTACGACCTCGTCTATATGTTCGGCGTGCTCCACCACACGCCCCGTCCGGATCATGTGCTCCAGCAAGTACGCTCCTACATGGACGACACCAGCGAACTTCGGATCATGGTCTACGCCGAGCATTCCTGGAAAGCGGCCATGATCGATGCGGGGTTGGCCCAGTCGGAGGCCCAAGTCAATTGCCCTCTGGCACGGCGATACACCATGCCGGAGGCCACGGCGATGCTCGCGGCGACGGGGTTCGAGGTAACGAGAGTCTGGCAGGACCACATCTTCCCCTACCAAGTCGGGCCCTACAAGCAGTACCGGTACGAGGTGGAGCCCTGGTTCGCCGCCATGTCGTCCAAGATGTTCCGGGCGCTCGAATTCAAGCTCGGCTGGCACATGCTGATTTGGGCGAGACCAACGCCATGATTGCCATCACCGGGATAAGTGAAGGAGTGAAACAGATGCCCACCGTCATTCTTTGGCTTGGTAGTTTGGTTGGCCTTGTCTTGATTTTCTGGACGGTCCTTGTTGGCCTCGTCGTGTTATCCGGCTTGGTTGAGGGAGATTTCCAGTTTCGGAACAAGACTGAATGCCTCGTCATGTTTCTTGGTATTTGGCTAGCGTGGATGCGCTTATTTTGGCGCAAGCCGCCAACCTCCTCTGCACGTTGGGTGCATTTTGCGTACGCCATGATCCATGCTTATTCTTGGCTTCCCTGTCCAATGTGCGGATGCAAATTCGGTGCGCATGAAGAAGGCGTAGGCAGCATTCCTATGTTGGCACAGCCTGGATGCGGAGAAAGCGTCTGCCCTCGCTGCGCTCTAGAATCACAGGATGAGTTGTCGCGGCGATGGAGCGAAGCACATACGCAGTGGTCCAGGCAAACGATAGAGTCATGATTGCCATCACCGTCAGCGTCGAGTTTCACGACTTCCTGGAGCGCTCGCTCCCTTGGAACGCTCCCCGCTTCGACGAGATGCTCGTCGTCACGGCCCCGGACGACAAGAAGACGGCCGACGTGGTCCGGCAGACCAAGAACGCCAGCCTGTTCACCACCAACGCCTTCTACCGCCAGGGGTCCATGTTCAACAAGGGGTGGGCCCTCGACGAGGCGATTGACTTCCTGGACACCGATTCATGGATCTGCTGCCTCGACGCCGACACGCTCATCCCCCAGGATGTCGATTTCGCCGATTACGACCTCTATCCGGGCGAGATTCACTTGGCCCAGCGCCGCCAGTGCGAGTCGCTGGCCGAGTGGGACGGCCGGACCAACTGGGATCAGTGGCCGTTGCTCAACGATATGCTTTTCACGGCCGGCTGCTTCCAACTGTTCCATACCCAGGATCCCGTGCTTGCCCAGCGGCCCCGGTACCCGATTGAGTGGACGGACGCCGGGGGGTCGGACACGGACTTCATCGCCAAATGGGAGCCTCGGCAGCGCAAATACTTCCCCTGGTACTGCCTGCACATAGGGCCCCTGAAAGAGAACTGGTGTGGGCGGGTGACCGCCTACCCCGACAACACGTACCCCGCGGAACGCGGCCCCCGGCTCCGCAAGATGCTCACGCTGGCCCAGGAGCAGAGGGAGTTCGGGGACGCGAAACGGAAATGGAGGTGATGTGATGCTGACAGTCAACTACGTCTGGACGTGCGATTATTGCGGCGAGACAAAGGTCAAGCGGCAGCAGGAGCTTCGTGTGGGCTTCCAAGTGGAACACAGCGACCTTCCGTACCGCTGGAATTCGATCAACGGCATGCTCGTTTGCCCAAACCATGTCACTCGCGTGACCGATCTGGAGACCCCCGATGCCTGAACACAGCCCGGAACCGTTCTGTTTAGCGGGTCTTGTGGAAATCGGTTCTGCCGCGACACCCGATACCGTGAAGCGGACCGACGATTTTGACGAAGAATGGCTCGTGGCAATTTGTCGGTCGCCGGAAGATGCCCGCCGTATCGTCGCGTGCGTCAACTTCTGCACCCACATCCCCACCAAGACCATCGAGCGGCTGCTGGCGCAGGAGCTCGGAGCAGCCACGGCGTTGAAGCTGCTTCGGGAGTGGGAAGACGACGGCGACGAGCCGGGCGTACTCTATTGTCGATCGTGCGGCCACCTGTACAGCGAGCACGACGACGACTGCCTCTTGAAGCCGCTGGTCGACGCATGGAAGGAGACTATGAATGAGAATATCCAAGATGAAGCTGATGTGCGGCGAGAAGCTCCCTAGGGGCTACCGTATCGCCTGCTGGGACATGGTGAGTTACTCGGCCGTGATCTACCCGTTCGGTCTCCACTGGATTGCACGGGCCGTCCGACGCCTCTGGGAGTGGTCCTGGGCCTGCACCCCGAGCAAGTTCGAGGAATTGCTCCAGGAAGCATGGACTGCCGGCCGGAAAGAGGGCACGATAGTCGAGTTTCTCAAACATCCCGAGGTCGACAAGGATGTCTGGACGGCCATCAAAGGGTTTGAGGATCTAATCGAGAAGCGGATTCAACTTTCGGAGAGGTTGGTGGTTGACGCGAGGAAGCAGATCGAATGAGCAAGCGCCAACGCACCGTCTGGAAATACGTGTCAGCCGGCGCCGACGGTACATTCATGCGCGTTGGGTTCATCCACAACAAGAAGGGTGGCGTGCCCGACGACGTTATTCGGCTGCAAATCAAGAGCAAGAGCACGGCAATTGACCTGCAATTCCGCCCAGACGAAGCTGTCGGGGTAGCAGCGGGCCTCGCTTTCGTGGTGTCTCTGATAATGGAGGGCCATCTCCCGCACGGCAACCTTCTATCTGGAGTAGGCGAATGAAACGCCGTAGCTTCTTCGCAACTGTAGCAGCCGTCCTATCGGCACCGTTCGGGGGGCTAGGGAAGGCTGCTCCCGTTGCCCCGACTATGCTGCGTGGAGGGAGCCTGATAGGAAAGTCTTTCCCTAATCCGTACCCGCCGATAGTATTGGATTCACTTCCAGACATTCGCGGCTGCGACCGTTTTGGGCACAAGACGCACCCTTCGTGCGTGGAGGTTATGGCACAATTCATGGAGGAAATGGAGAAGTGATGCTCGACCCCCCCGCCCGCCGAGACATCTATACTACGCCCCGTCTGACGCAGATGTGACGCTCATAGTAATACTTTCCCGAAAGGAACCCGAGCATGTCGACGATCTCTCAACTCGAAGCCGAAGTGAAAAAAGCCCGAAAGGCACGCCGTAAAGCGTCGGAACTGCTCAAACACCAGTTCTCGCCCGCCGAGAAGGAAGCAGTCTTCCAGGAGGTCTACCAGCTCGCACAAAACTGGCTGAAAGAAAGTATGAACGGCTCGCCGTCACACCACGTCACCGACGCGTTTGAACCAACCGTCCTGACAGCTATCTGGGGTGACGATCTCTACGACTGGTGCTACGACCTTGCGGCTGAGTAGTTTGCCTAGCTTACCAGGCTGAGAATCGTGAAATAAACGCGGGAGGGAAGGTACAAGGGGACGGGACGCCGAAGGGGGTCGGGCCCCCCGGTCGCGCGTAGGGAAAGGGGTTTCCCTATACCCGTGTCCGAATCCGAGCGTGCCTTCTCGTACCCCGGAAGAGGTAGTGTAAACACACGAGAACCTCTACACGCCCCACCCTCATCCCACCTCACTGCGACCCTCATCCCTACCCATACCGGCGTCGGCGTCGTCCGGTTGCACTGGCCGACGCCCCGCTTCTCGCTGGCATGTGCCCTCACGCGTGTGTGTGCACATGCTCATCGCTTGCCGTGTGTGTGGGGGGCGCATAAGAAGGGCCGCCCTTCCTCATTGCTGAGGTGCATTAGGACGGCCCTCCCCTGGAGTAGCAGGTACAGAACCCTGCTTCCCGCAGTGTATCCCTCGGGTACTCGTGGTGCAAGCGTTGCGTGTGCCCGCGTACGTGCGTGATGGGCCCATCGGATCGCTGGTCGATCGGCCAGAATCCCCACGTTTGGGTGGCGTGTTAAGCCCCCTCGATTGGAAACCCGCCTATTTTGCCAGTTTTTCCTTTGTCCCCACCTATGCCCCTCGCGAGGGAACCCTGTCCTATCGGGTGTCTTTTGGGGGGTGTGGCTCGTTTCAATCTGGCGAATCTGGGCAGGATTCTGGCGTAAATCGTTTCGTAGCCACGATTTAGAGCACTGCCACTTCAGAGGGGTTTTGATGTTTAGTGGATACTACGTCCGGCCGCAGCTTGCATTGTTGCGACCGAACACCCCCTGACCCCTGGAGTGCTACCATGCGAAAGCAAACCGAGTTGAGCGGCTTGGCGGCCGATTGGATTGTCGCCTATGAGAGTGGCGATTCGGCGGAGCTGGAGCGCATTGTGTTGCGTTCCGCTGAGCTGGCCACGCAACCCTACGACCGCGAGGAGTACGTGGAACCGTCACTCCAAGGGCGTAGGGAAACCGAAGAGATTGACCAGCAGCTTCAGCAGGTGGCCGACCACTTGGGTTCCGGCCCAGGTGACTTGGAGCTCTCCGAGGCGATTGTCGAGCGGGTGAAGCGGTTGCGCGATTGTCCGCTTCGCGATGACGCGATGGATCTTGCGGCCGCGCTGAGCCAGCCAGCCATGATCCGCGGCGGTCGGCCCCGCCAATTGCCGGTTTCCACGGCCCATGCTTCCCACCCCTGCCCCGGCAGCGTGGACCACCTGGGCGTGGAGCATTTGAAGCGTGGTCGGTTCGGTTCGGTAGTCCACGCCGATGGTTACGTGTTCGGTACTCGTATCGAGCGGGTGAAGCGTATCCGCATCGAGAACCGTATCGGGAAACTGTGGAGTGACCCCCCGGTTAGCGTGGAGAAGCGCATCTTCATGGTGGTGGCGTAGGGAGTTCGGAACGGTGTCCCCCTGGGGGCACTGTTCGGGTTTCCCTTCCTTTTCCTGTGAGGAGTTTCCCATGTCCCGATCCGAGATTCTTTCGCACGTCGCCGCCGGACGCTTGGCCCCCAAAACCGCAAGCCGGTTGCTTGGCGCCCAGGCGGTATTCACCCGCAAAAACTTAGCCCCGGACCGCCAGAACGCCCTGCGGGCCCTGGATGCCGGCGACTGCTCCGTCGGTGCGGTTTCCAGGCTCATTGGGGCGGAGAGCGCTGTGGCCGCCGAACTGACCGCCTAGCCATACTCACCTCGCAAGCGTAACCCGGGGTCGCGTCCGGGCGGGGTGCTTTCGGTTCCCGTAACCTAACCCCCCGTGAGGTGAACGATGTTGTGAGCCTCTTGCCCCGCCCAGGATATGCCCTAGCCAAGGTTTCCCTGGGTGCGGTTAGGTGCTCCCACCCCCTGCTACTGGGCAGGGGTTAGCGCCTGAGTTCCCTTCCTCTGTTCCTGGGAAAGCCGCCACAAGGCGAAAGCCGTCACAACCCTGACCTGATTGGAGGTGCTATGAGTACCCATGTCTTCCCCTCGCTGGCCCGGTCGGACTGGGCCTACACCTTGAACAGTGACCCAATGGCATTGTTTGGCCGTGGCTGCGTAGGCCACGTTATGACCTGCTGGGCAGGGCAGTTTCAGACCCACGGCGACGGCCTTGTTCAACACAGCGGGGAGATACCGATTCCGGTAGATGCTCGCGTTATGTCGGACTGGCTGGCGTCACTGGCCGCCCACGTGCTGGAGTCGTCGCCCGAGGTTCGCGAAGAGGTGTTGACCACGTTGGCTACCGTTTGGCCGAGTCATCACGCCCACAACGCCTGGAAAGTACGGTTCGCCCGAACGGTGAAGTACAAGGACGGAAAGAGACGCTACTACTCTCTGTCCGAACAGCGAATGACTACCGCAGACTCAAAGCGGTACGATAAGCGTTGGGCGGAAGTACCGGAGTGGGCGGACGGTTCGGTGTTTTCCTGTTTCCGGCTGTGTCGTCCTGGGCACGACATCGACTTCCTCGACTTGTTTCTCTACACGTCCTGTGTCGTTGACAGGTATGAGGAAATTGAAGGCGAGAAAGGATACTCCGTTTGCCAGATTCTCGACCTGGACTGGACCAACACGGACCCCAACGCTTTCAGCAACTTCCGGCAAGCGTACTACGCCGTTGTGTACCTCCTGGAGGCGCACCAACGAGTGGGCGACGCAAAGCGTTCGCTCCAGTGCTACCGGCACAACGCCAAAGTACCGGACTTGTCGGAAGCCGTCGCGTAGCCCCAACACTGCATTTCCCGGCAAGCTGAGAGCCGCCCCCTCCCTGCCCCAACGTGGGGCAGACTGGGAGATGCTTTCCCTAACACAAATGGAGCTCCACCCATGAGAACCGTGCGAATGACGGCCAAGAAGGCCGGAAAATGCCGCCAGTGTAACAGCGCAATCGAGCCGGGCGACCTGATTTTTTGGAGAAAGGGGCACGGCGCTTGGCATGTTGATTGCGAAGCCTCCAAGCTGCGTCACACGGGTTGCACGAATTGCGGAGGGTCCGGGCTACTCTGGAACAACGCCCCATGCCGCCAGTGTGATGGCACGGGATCGCGCAAGATCGAGGACTTCGCCCGGTCGGGCGGCCATCCCGTCCGTGACCCGATGGGCGTGGATACCGCCTACGAGGATTCTTGTGCCCGCCAGTGCGGTCTGTAGCTTCTGGCTGAGAGCCGCCCCCTGACAGGCGTCGCGTGACGCCCCGATGGGAGATGCTTTCGATGCGGTCTACGTCTAGGCGTAGGTCGCGGACGGCGTGGAGAAGCGCGTCTTCACGGCGGCAACCCCGCCAGATAAAGGCTTCTCGGCCCGTCCGAACGTCGCCCCTCCCCTCGCGTCAGGGGGGAGGGGTTCTTTTCCCTGTTCCCGTTCACTGTCTGGAGGTGCGTCATGTCCGATTACGTGGTGTTCTTCCGTGACGGCACCAGCGTTGTCGTCCAAGCGTCCGGGTTGCTTGCCGCTCGGCAGATGGCCCGCAAGCTGTACCCTCGCAAGCGCTTTGTGTCCGTGCAACGGGCGCACCGCTTGTGTGGGTGAATCCCGCCACAAGCCTTGCCCTTGACCTGGAGGATGAGACGATGGCGACCTCTCTACCGCAACTTACCATCTACGCAGTCAACCGGGCCGATGTAACAATCGGCGACCTCACGATTTCTTTCTCTTACCGAACCCCCATTGCGTTTGACCACCCAGGTCTGGGGCTTGTTGTTTCCGAGAACTGCTGGAGCACAACCACGGGCAAGCACCTGAACCAGATCGACGAAGGCGACAAAAAGGGAAGATTGCCCCGCGATCGGTTCGAGGCTGCCTTGGAATATGCCGTGGCGGGAGATCTTGCCCGAGCACGAAGTGAAATCGCCAAGGCCGACCCCCAACCCGCGTAGCCCCAAGCCCGTCCAGCCGAGTGTCTGGGCGGAGTTGGCGTTACCCTGACCCTGAGTGGAGGACAACCCAATGACCTGCTTACACGAAGAGTACCGCCCGAAGACCTGGGCGGAAGTGATCGGCCAACCCAAGCTGTTGGCCCAGATTGACCGCCTGCGACCCCGCGGGTTGACCGGCCGTGCCTTCTGGATTGCCGGCCCGAGTGGTTCGGGCAAGACGACCATCGCCCGACTGTTGGCCGGCGAAGTGGCCGACCCGTGCTTGACCGATGAGATCGACGGCACCAGCGTATCGGCCGGCTGGCTCGACCAGATCGACCGAGAGCAACGCGGGCGCCCGTTGTTCGGCTCGGCCTACGCCTGGATCGTGAACGAGGCCCACCGTATCCGCTCCGACCTGATAACCCGGCTGTTGGTGATGCTGGATCCGGTGCCCGGACACGCGATCTACGTGTTCACGACCACCAGCGAGGCCCAGCAAGAGCTATGGGACCGCAAGCTGGACAGCGCCCCGTTCCTGTCCCGGTGCGTGCCGTTCAAGACGGCCCCGTCGAGGGTGGAGTTCGCTACCCGGGCGAAGCAGATTGCCGAGGCCGAGGGGCTGGACGGCAAGCCGTTGGACGATTACCTAATCCTAGCCCGCGAGTGTGACGGCAACTTCCGGGCGATGCTCCAAGCCATTGAGAACGGGAGGATGGTAGAGTAGCTTGACGGCCCCACGTAGGGGCGAGACGATACGGGCGGCGAATGCCGCCACAATCCTGAAACAGTACCCCTGCGTCCCTAGGGACGGCGCTCGGGGGAGGGACGTGGGATGAGGGCTTGTCGCCCGCCTCCACAGGGCCCCCGAGCGCTACTTTTACCGGAGGATGAGAGATGAGCCATACCCCTGGACCGTGGGATGAGGAAATTGAGGCAAACCAACGCCTACGCGCTGCCGCTCCCGACTTGCTGGAGGCGTGCAAGGACTTGGTGAAATCTATCAAGGATGCATCACACTACTCCGTACATCAAATCTGTGCGACAGAGGATGCAGAAGCCGCCATTGCCAAAGCGGAGGGCAAGTAGCCTTCCCAGACGCCGCCGGTTCACTCGACGAGGTTCGACTCCTCGGGCGTCTGCTGTACTGCCCGCTGTCTGTTCCTCCCCGGCTCTGCTTGCATCTGGGGAGGGGCTTCACTACCCCAGCCCCGCGGGGCGCAGCAGGAGACGAACGATGACCCGCCAGCAAATCGCCCAACAAATCGGAGCCGTTGCCGACGCGGACTGGGACGACGTTTGGGCCACGGGGATCTGGTTTCGCGTTCAGCCCGCGGGGCTCGGACTGGACCACCTCAGCGAGTGCTCCGACGGCTCGCTGGCTGACGGCGTCCACGTTTTCCAGACGCTCACTCAGGCGGTGCTCCAAGAGGGCGCCTGGCAGATGACAGACCACGAGCTGGTAGTGATTCAAGGGCCGGAGCGACTGGCCGACACGGGCGACGTGGAGGGCTGGTTGTTGCCCACGGGGCACGGCGAGATTATCGGACGGCACGATTTCTCCGCCTTGGTAGCGGAGTGCAGGGAAAGCGACTAACCAGCCCCGCGGGGCGCAACGGAGGATGAGAGCGATGTCGATCAAAGCCGACAGTATCACGCGATTTGCCGCAGACGCGATCCAAATGGAATTCCGCGGCAAAGTGTTCTCGGGGCGGGGGATCGAGACGGTCGAAGTGCGGGTGGACGATGAGGGAATCGTCCGAGTATGGGACGAGGTGGCGGGACACTGGACGTCGTGCCACTCGATCAGCGAGCGTAATCTGCGGGAAATCCGCAGGGCTGCCAAAGCCTAACCCCCCCCAGCCCCACGGGGCGCAACGGAGGTACGATGAGACGATTGAGCCCTAGC
>SDBT01000258.1_pt1 | contig 78927 bp, 103 predicted proteins | sample 2277101 | NCBI WGS metagenome assembly SDBT01 (sample SAMN10404973, study PRJNA504765) | marine sediment metagenome | isolation source: marine sediment core GS10_PC15, 103 cmbsf | place: Arctic Ocean: Southern Knipovich Ridge | collected 2010
AGTTTTAAATTCTTTAGGAATAAATCTCGATCAATTAATTTGTTTAGGAATACTTATTGGCACAGATTATAATCCAAAAGGGCTTCCAGGAATTGGGCAAAAAAAAGCCCTAGAAATTGTTAAAAAGTATAAACAACCAATTTTAATTTTTGAAAGTGTTGAAGAACAAATAATGAGTCTTTCAGAAGATGATAGATTTAATTGGAAAGAAATCTTTGAATTATTTCATAAACCAAATGTAATTAATGTTGATTTTGATTTTGAAAAAATTGACGAAAAAAAAATTAAAGAAATTTTAGTTGAAAAGCATGATTTTTCTGAGGAACGAGTTGAAAAACAATTAGGGAAATTAAGAGGGCTTGAAGAGAAGAAAAAACAAAAAGGATTAGGAGATTGGTTTTAAACAGGATATCCAAATTTTCTTAACTTGTCTGCTATTTTATTAGTATTTTTAGATAATTTATCTCTTTGCCATTTAAGATTATAATTATAATTATAATTTTTTTCTGGGTCAAGGTTTGATAGTTTATTATAAATTTGAGTCATATCTTTTTTTAATTTATTAAATTTAAGAAATAGTTTTTCTTTTTTTCCTTGTATTAATTCATCTTTTTTTTGTCTGAGTTTTTCTGATCTTTCTCTCATAATCTCTTTTTCTTTTTGCCATTCTTTTTGACCAAAAGCTTTTGCTTTTCTTCCTGCTCCTAATGCTTCTCTTCCAGCATATCTTGCACATTCACCTATTCCTCTTCCAATCGCTTTAGCTTGTCTTTTTTCTTTTTCCCAATCATAATGTTCTCCAACATATTTAATTCCATCCCCCATAACTCTAAATATTTTTTCTGATCTTTCCGGTTTATTAAGTTTTTTCTCAAGTTTTTGTTCATAATCTTCAAGTCTTCTTTCATATACTAATTCATCTCTTTCTTTTAGATAATCTAACCTAAGATTTCTTTTTCCTTCAGATAAATCTCTCCTATAATTAGAATATAATACCAAAGGTGATGCTAATCCATTAATTACTTCTGATATAATTCTTACTAAACTATTTGTTCTTTTTATTTTAGATAGTCTTGTTACCATAACTATCGCAGAAATTTAAAGTTTATAAAATTTTCTATATGTTATTATCTAAAAGTAGTGAATATTTGTTCTATATCTGATAATCTCCTTTTGACTTATATTTATTCTTAAGCATTTGTTCTTTAAGTTTGTAATTTATCTTTTGTCCATATTTTTGTTCTGAAAGTCTTTTCTTATAATCTAAATATCCACCAAAGTTTGGCAAAAATATCCCAAGCCCAATCAATCCCAAACTAATGACTATTGCTATTCCCTTTGAATATATTAAATCAGTAAGACTTATTATGAATAATAATCCCCCAAGAACTATTAATATAACTCTAAAACCAAACTTTATGCCAAGAAAAATAATTCCTGCCAATAAAACTAAAGGAAGAATAGTGTATAAAACTCCCTCTGAAAATCCAATATCAAAAAACAATCCTTCAAAATCAAAACCAGTTTTATTTATTCCATAGGTTATTAATAATGCTATAACAAAAGAAACAACCCCTGCAGTGGCTTTATTTGGCTCTCCATATTTGTCTTTGAAAACCTTTGATAATGCAAAATTAATAAAAGCAAAAGAAATTATAAACGCCGCCCCTAAAATCATTGTTGAAGAATCAATGCTGTCTAATAAATCACTTAAAGAAAAACTAGTATAAGAACCATAATATGCACTTATAAAATTAATCAAAAATAAACTTAAAATAAATAATGTAATGCTCTTTTTCATATACAGATTAACAGATTGTTTTTTATAAACTTTCCCCTAAAACTAATGCCCCCCAGCGCCTGAAATAGAAAGTGTTAATAAAAATTGAATAAATACTATTAAGTTCACTTATAACATAATTTACACTCTTTCATAAATTCACTTGTTTATCTAATTATTAATAAAAAAACTTTAAGAATTAATTGTTAATTATATTTTTATATTTTACGAACTGCTTGCTGTGAGTAACAAATATTATCTAAAAGATTTACTTTGCAAGCACTAAACATTTAAATTCTCTTTTTTGTTTTTCCTTTATATGGAAAAACATCGTGCATTTGATTTATTGGGGAATATTGCTCTTGTAAGATTTCCAGAAAATTTTAAAGCAAATCAAAAAAAGAAGTTTGCTGAAAAATTATTGAAAGAACAAAAATCAATTAAAACTGTTTTAGAAAAACAAGGAAAAGTTAAGGGTAGGTTAAGAAAGATAAAAACAAAACATTTAGCAGGTGAGAAAACAAAAGAAGTTTTATATAGAGAAAATAAATGTGTTTTTAGATTTAATGTTGATACAACTTATTTTTCCCCAAGATTAAGCAATGAAAGAAAAGAAATTGCTTCAATGATTAAAAAAGACGAGAATGTTTTAGTCATGTTCGCAGGGGTTTCTCCCTTTTCAATTGTTATTTCAAAAAATAGTAAAGCAAAAAAAATTTATTCTAATGAAATAAACAAAGAAGCAAATAAATATGCAAGATTAAATGTTATATTAAACAATGTAAAAGATAAAGTAGAAATTGTTCAAGGAGATATCAAAAGAATTGCTAAAAAATTTAAAAAAGAAGGGAAAAAATTTGAGGTCATAGTTATGCCTAGGCCTCAATTAAAAGATTCTTTTCTTGAACAGGCATTTATGCTAAGTAGAAAAGCCACAAGAATTTATTATTATGATTTTTGCAAAGTTAACGAAACAGATTTAATTGTTGAAAAAATAAAAAAACAAGCGCAGAAATTTAAGAAAAAAATAAAAATTTTAAAGATAAAATCTGCTGGGGAAATAGCCCCTTATAAAATTAGAGTGAGGATTGACTTTAGAATTTTGAATTAATTAATTGGCGAAAAATTATCATAAAATTCTGCTGATTCTTTTATTAAATCTCTTTTGTGTGGAGAACTTCCTGGAATCGCATGTCTAATAATTTTTGTAACTAATTCCCCAAATGTTTTTACTTTATCCATACAAATATGTTCTTTAGCAATATCAAATTCATCAAGCACATAATTTCGTATTTTTTCAAAAACCATTGACTTATTTTTTGGGTTTTTTCCTTTAAATTTCTTATAAACTTCACTTAACTCCCTTATTACATTTTTTCTAAAATAAGGAGGTTCATAATTTTCTAGATTATCTAAATTAGTTATCATATTATTACTTTAAAAATTACACTTTTAAGTCTTTTGGCTTTTACAGCCTCTTCTCAGCTTTTATAGCTGTTGGAGCTTCCCATCTCCCACTTTACTTTGCTTATAACATTCACTTTGCTCACAGATGATTGCAAAGCAAAATGTTTGACCCCCATAGCCAGGAACCTGTCATGGTTATAATTTCTTCTCAGCTTTTATAGCTGTTGGAGCTTCTCCTCCATGCCAGGTAAATCTTGGCCTTATTCTCATTGGATAAATTCTTTCTGAATTATCATCGAGAATTATTGCGGAACCCTTTGATGTAGGCAAATCATCCATGTATTGTTTTATACTCCCAAGAAGATAACTCTGCATAATATAATTTAATGCTTCTACATCTGGTTTAGAAGTAACTCTATGAGCAATTACAATGTCAGATTGAGTCATAACATCCCTGTTAATCTGCCCAGGTTGTTGTGTTGCCAAAACCAAGGAAATTCCAGGTTGTCTTCCTTCTCTTAATAATTGAACTAATGCATCAGTTGCAATTGTTTTTCCTTGAAGAGGAAGAAATTCATGAGCTTCATCTATAAACATCCAAACCAAAGGATATTCTTTTTTTTCTAATGTTGAAAAATAATCAAGACCTTTTGAAACAGATTTTATCTCTTCTTTTTTTCTCGCATCCATCCTTTGATTGAAAATTTTTTTTGAAATTAAACTGATAACCAAAGCTCGAACATTAAAAGCACCTACTGAATTATAAACACTTAAATCCAAAACAGAAGTGATTCCTGCAGAGATTAAATCTTTTACTTGTATTGATTCTTTATCTTTTTTTGAAAAAATCCCCCATGTATTAGCTGCTTCAAATAATCCAACAGCTGCATTTTTAGTTTCTCTTGAAGTCTTTTCATCTTTCTCCAAATTTAAGATTATTTCTTCAATATCAAATTTTCCCTGTTCTTTTAATTGAGTTATAGTCCTCTCTATTAAAACTGAAACAGGGTTTATTAAATCTAAACCAAAAGTTATAATCCAATCTTCAGAATTTAATTCTGTGATATCCAAAGCAAATTTCTCATCTATTGGTATTCCTTTTTCTAAATAACTATCATAATGCCCAAATGGAACAAAAACTTTTACAGAGGTATTCTTTGGTCTTAACCCCCAATCTTGTAACAAGTCCTTATCTTTTTCATTTGAGAATTTCATTGTCCAATAAATCCCCATTGTATCAAAAATCAAAGATGCAATATTTTGATTTACTTCTTGAGGGAGATTAGAAAGTTCTTCTGCTATTACTCCTAATGTATATGATTTTCCACTGCCACGCTTTCCAGCCACAAGAATCACATGGCTTCGTGCAATATCTGCAAAAATTTTATTGCTTAATGAAGTATATTGACCCATCTTTACAAAACCTTTTCCAAGAAAAATAAGTCCCTTATTACCAAAAGATTTTTTATCCTCAATATTTCTCCCAATTATAATATCATATGGCATGATTGAAAATAGACAAAGAGATTTTTAATTCTTTGGTTTTTATCAAATTAATTTTCCCACTAAAAGGGTTTTCTACTTTTACAGCTTTGAATCTAATTTCACCAAAACCTTTTTAAAACAATTTATCTTAATTTAAAAATGGAAAAAGACAAAGAACATAATGTAGAAATGAACAAAGAAAAAAACAACGAAAAAGATAAGAAAGAAAATATTTCTAATAAAAAAAATAATATTACTGAAAAAATAAGAGAAAATCCCTGGGTAGTATCAACATTTGTTTTAGGAATCTTAACCTTAATACTTGTAGTTAGTAATTTTTCTGGGAATATAACTGGGAATATAACTGGGAATGTTATTTCTTCTGAGGAAATAGGAGATACACTCTTAAACTTTTATGAGTCAAATGGTATACAAGGACTTTCTTTAGTTTCTGTTGAAGAAGTAAGTGGGTTATATCAAGTTAATTTTGAATATCAGGGTGCTATTGTTCCTCTTTATGTTACTAAAGATGGAGAACTTGTAGGTTCTCTAAGCCCTATGGGAAAAGATGATACAGAAGATTCAGGTACTGCTCAAGAAGCACAAGATGTTCCTAAATCTGATAAGCCTGTTGTTGAGTTGTTTATTTGGTCTTATTGCCCATATGGTGTTCAGGCTCAAGGACCTTTGGCAGAGGTAGTTTCTTTACTTAAAGATAAAGCAGATTTTAAGGTAAATCTTTATCACGATGGTCATGGAGCATACGAGACACAACAAAATAAAATTCAAGCATGCATACAAAAATTAGATAGTAATAAGTATTGGGATTATGCTACTGGATTTGTTGAAGATATTTATTCTAAATGCGGTAGTTCAAGAGATATTGATTGTGACAAAACAGAGTCAATTAAGCTAATGGATTCTTTAGGAATTGATTCTTCTGCAGTTATGACTTGTGTTGAATCTGATGAAGGTGAAATTTTAATACAGAATCATTCTCAAAGAGCTCAAGAGTTTGGAGTAACTGGTTCTCCTACTTTAATGATTAATGAAGTTGTAGTATCTTCAAGCAGGACTGCTGAAGCATATAAACAAGCAATTTGTGATGCATTTATTGATGCTCCAAGTGAGTGTTCAAATACTTTAGACTCAAGTACAGCTACAACTAGTGGGAATTGTTAATTTTTTAATGAAAAAATTTTACTAAAGTAATTAATCATTAAAATAATCTTCTCCTTGTTTTTTAGCTAATCTTATTTCATATTCAAGATAATCTTTTCTTTGAGAATCACTAATACATTCTTCACATGAGCCAGGATGGTCAAAAGCTGTCCCACATCTGGTTTCACAAATAAATTGAATTACTCTTTCTGTTAAACTCTCTTTAGTATTTAAGTAATCGACCATTATCTTAGAATATATTCAATTTCTTCTTCATTAAGCTTAAGCTCTTTTTGTATTTTGGGATTTGATTTTATGATTTGCTTTATTATTGGGAATTCATTCATTGCACGCTTTTCTCCAACATGTACAAATTTTGCATATTTTTGAGCTATTGATTTTTTTTTCGCTGTTCTTCGGTTATTAAGCCAAATTTTTAAAATCCTGTTGGGTTTTTTATAACTTGTGAATCCTGTTTTAATACCTTGTTTTGAAGCTGAAATACCATAACTTAAAAGTATATTCTCATAAACCAAAAATCTCCAGTATTGTTGCCTATAAATTCTTTTTTTAAAAATATCTACTTTACTCAGAGCATTATAAGCTCTTGCAAGTTCTTCACCATAATACTCTAATGGAATATTTTCTTCTACCCATAAAATTATTTCATCCAAAGGAATATTTACCGAATCAAAAATTTTTAATGTTTCATTTGTAGGTTTACCTTTGAATATCAATCTCAATGCATTGAAAATATCTACTTCTTTATTTCTTTCATCAATTATTAAAGAAGACGGATACTGAACCCTAGAAACTGTTTGAAGGTCATTTAATGCTGCTCTCATGTCTCCTTTTGCTTTAATAGCAATACTTGTCACAAGATTATTATCAACAAAAAGATTCTCTTTTCTTAAAATATCAAACATAACATTTTTCATCAAATTATAATCAATTTCTTTTAATTGAACAAGTTCTGATTTCTTCCTTAATGGACTTAATTTTCTGTTCCATATATTATTAGCAGTTATGATTAGAGGATATGAGGTGATTTCTATTAATGATAATAATTCTGTAAGCCCTCCCCTATCAACTACAGAAATACCATCAGCTTCATCTACAAGAATTATTTTATTTTTTTTAATCAAAGATTTTTGTTGAATTGCTGGTTTAAGAATTTCTTGTAATTTGATTTTGTTTCTCAAATCTGAAGCATTTAATTCAAATATTTCTGAATTTGTTTCTTTTGCAGTTACATGTGCTAAAGTTGTCTTACCAGTCCCAGCAGGACCATAAAGAATAATTGCTTTTTTTCCTGTTCCAAAATATTTAATAAATGTTTTTAATTTTTCAACTGCTAAATCCTGTCCTTTAATCTCTACAAAATTCTGTGGCCTATATTTTTCAACCCATGGCATTTTTTATTTAATTGGTTTAATTTTGTTTATTCCTTCAAAATGAATTTTAGAGTTATTAATATCATAAACTTCCTTTACAATATATCTTCCCTTTGTATATAATTTATTTCCTTTTAAAAAATGAGTTGATTCTAAAATAACAATACTTACTAAAGGTCTGGATAATTGTTGATTCCCGCTTGTTTCTACTAATGGAATTTCTCCTTCTAACCAATAATTTCTTTGCCCTTTTTTAAGAAATTCATAAATCTCTTCAATTTCTAAAATTTTAGGAAGACACTCCCCTTTTAATCTTTCAGGAGTTTCATGTTTTCTTAATGCTAAATCTGGATTAAATTCAACTTGTATCCCCATTTCACTTCCCCAGCCCTGCGAGGACAAAACCTGCCAAAAGAGATTGAAGTTGAATAAAAGGATCAGAACCCTCTACAATTCTGAACTCAGTTTCTCCTGTTTTCTCTGTTAATTTCATTTTTAATTCTGGTTCTATAGGAAGGTTCAATATTTCTTTTTGAATTGCCTTGATTATATCTTGTCCTGAAATACTTTCTTTAAGCATTATGTCAAGAAGTTTTTCTCTTGCTTGTTGAAAATCCCCAGATAATGCATAGTCAAGAACAATCTTAATATCTTTAGGCTTTGAATTAGAAATTATTGTTGAAACTAATTCAAGAGTTACTGCTGGCGAAACTGCTGCTGTTGATTGAAGTATATTAATACATTTCCTACAATCCCCCTCACTCCCCTCGTATAATATCTCTATAGCCTCTGGACTTATTGTTAAATTTTCTTCTTCAGCAATTTTCTGAATTACTTTTTCAATATCTTTTTTTTCCAAAAGTTTAAATCTAAAAATTACACATCTCGATTGAATAGGATCTATAATCTTGCTTGAATAATTACAAGACAAAATAAACCTGCAAGTCGCAGAGTAATTTTCCATAGTTCTTCTTAATGCTTGCTGTGCTTCAGGGGTTAATGCATCAGCCTCGTCAAGAAAGATTACTTTAAAAGCTATATTTGCCAAAGATTTTGTTCTTGCAAAATTCTTCACTTTTTCTCTTACTACATTAATTCCTCTTTCATCAGATGCATTTAATTCAAGATAATTTTCTTTCCATTTTTCCTTAAAAAGTTCTTTTACAACTATTAATGCCAAAGTAGACTTCCCTGTTCCAGCAGGTCCTGCAAATAATAAATGAGGTATATTCAAAGAATTAGTTAAAGCTTCAACTCTTTTTATAATATCATTCTGCCCAACAACTTCATGAAATTTAGAAGGTCTAAATTTTTCAGTCCATATTCCACTTATCATATAGATTTTATTTTAAGTTAATTAATAAAGATTTCTGTGGTTGAGATGCTGTTTAAATATTATTCTTCGAGTACTGAACGAATTTCATCAATAATATTTCCTTGTTTTCCAGAAATTACTGATTTTATGTCAATTAGTTTATTTTCATCTTCATATTTTTCTATTCCCATCATATCCTCTGTATACTTTTCTTTTAATTCTCTATGTTTCTTGCTAAGATGAAAAATTTTCATTTTATATCCAGCTATAAGTTTTTTATCTTCTGCTGATTTAAGACTTTTTTGGTTTAAAATTTGTTCAAGAATGCCTTCATCTACAAACTCTAACCCTGTTAATACAACATCCCTTAGTGTTGATTCTAAATAAACAGCCTGCTCATAATCTTTTTCAGTTTTTGTATTTTTACATAAAGAATAATATTCAGACATTAATAGTGATAGTTTTTCTTTATTTACCCTCATACTTTAATTTAGTCTTATTCTTTTTATACTTAATTATACTAGAAAATATATTTAGAATTATTAATCTATTTACTTCTAGCTCTTCTTAATTTTCTTTTGTGCTTTTCTTTTCTAAGCCTTTTACGTTGCCATTTCCAGCGCATTTGATTTTTTTTCTTCCATCTACGGCTTGATCGTTTCATATAAGATTTTAGAGAAATTGGTTTAAAAAGTTTGGGGTGATTTTGTATTGTTGCATTAACGGGTGCTATCCGAAAGATATAATTTTAGAGTTAAATAAGATTTATAAATATGGAATTGTTAATGATGTTATGAAAAAGAAAAAAAGAGGTTTGTGCCAATTGGGGGGGCGAAGAGGATTTTGTTTATTGATATTTATTGTTTTGGTTGGGTTGGGGTTTGTTAGTTTTGTGAGTGCAACTGATTATTATGTTAATGCGACGACAGGAAGTGATGCTAGTAATGGATTGACTCCCGCAACAGCTTGGAAAACGATTAGTGAAGTTAATGGGGAGAGTTTTAGTCCGGGGGATAATGTTTATTTTGAGAGGGGGGAGACTTGGAGAGAGCAATTAACTGTTCCTAGTTCTGGGAATTCAACAGACCAAATTACTTTTGGGGCTTATGGAAGCGGGGAGAAGCCGATTATTAGTGGGGCTGATTTAGTGACAGGATGGGTTAATTTAAATTCAGGTTTAGATTTTGATAAATGTCAAAACATTATAATATCAAGTGCTGTTTCCTCAACACTTTCAGACTTTCCTGTTTATATTAATATAACTTATGATTCTGATATGCTTACTGATTTTTCTGATTTAAGATTTTATGATACTGAGTGTTTGGATACTGGTAATGAGTTAGATTATGAAATAGAGAATTACACTGATATTAAAGCAGATGTTTGGGTTAAAATTCCATCTTTAACTTCATCTGGAAAGACAATTTCAATGTATTATAAAAATAATACTGCAGTAAGTTCTGGAGAAAATTCTACTGGAGTTTGGGATGATAATTATGTAATGGTTCAGCATTTGCAGGAAACTGATATTGATGATGGAGCTGGAGATATAAAAGACAGCACATCATATTCAAATAATGGAACAACTGCTAATATGGATACAGACGACCAAGTAGCAGGACAAGTTGATGGTAGTTTTGAGTTTGATGGTGATGATGATTATGTTGAAGTTCCTTATGATAGTAATTTAAATCCGCAAGTATTTACAATTTCAGCTTGGATAAATAAAAAGATTACTAAGAAACAATTAATTTCAATTCGTAGTGGTTGGTATTACTGGGGTATTGACGCAGAAGATAAAATGTTTTTCCAAAGAGGTGGTGATGATTGGGCTACTGTTAATACATGGCAGACTACGAGCAGTAATACGTGGCATCATATTACTGTTACTAGAAATAGTACTGGTGACGTAACTCTTTGGATGGACGGTGCCATTTTACCGTTATGGACTGGTTCACATCTTGATGATATGTCTTCTTCAAATGCTTTAGTTATAGGTAGTGATTTAATTGATTCCTATTTCAACGGCACAATAGATGAAGTCAGAATATCAAACACAATAAGAAGTGCAGACTGGATAAATCAGACATATCAGTTAATAGCAAATCAGGGAACTTATATAAGTTTTGGAGCAGAAGTAAATTATATCTGGAATATTTCTTTGACAACAGAACCCAACCAGGTGTTCTTCAATGGAACAAGAGGAACAGAAGTTGCTTTAAGTCAACTTGATGCAGTTAATGAATGGAATTGGACTTCGAATATTCTTTATGTTTATTCAACTTCTAACCCAGATACTACTTATACAAATCCAGGGATTGAAGCAAGCCAGAGATCGAACAGTATTGAAATAGCGGGTCGAAGCTATATTAATATAGAAAATTTAGCATTGCTTTATGCAAATGAATATTCGGGTGTTACAGTGTGGCATATTGGCACAACACCTAATAATCATATAACTATAGATAATTGTACAGCAGCATATAATTATCAAAATGGTCTCTGGGTTAGTGGCGGTGAGGATGACGATATAAATTTTAATATTACCTTCAAAAATTGCGAGGTTCATCACAATGCAGGTAATGGAATAGATTCCAATCATGTTGACCATTTACTGATTGAAAATAATTATGTTCATCATAATAATTTGCTGGACGATGAATATCATACTTTCTTGGCAGGCATAAAAGTATATGGGGCAGATGTTCATGTAAGTAATATTACCATTACCGGAAACGAAGTAAGCGATAATGGTGTTCCTGGTGCTACTGTTACCGGTCATGGGATTTGGATAGATACAGTATCAGGTGGCACTAATATTGTGAAAAACAATCTCGCTTATAATAATGTCTTATCAGGTTATTATATTGAGTTCACAAAGGATTCTGAAGTTTATTATAATGTGGCTTATAATAATGGAGAAGCTGGAATACGTGTTGATAGACTAGTACATGGCAATAAAATTTATAATAATGTTCTTTACAATAATCTTTATGGTATTTATGTGATGTCTACTGAAGAAACACAATCAGAGGCTGGTATTACTAATAATATTTTTAAGAATAATATTGCAGTTGGAAATACTTGGCAACTTCTTGCTACTGATGGTGGAGAAAACGATGGAGTATATGGGTATGGAAATATTTACGAAAATAATTTCTTTGGTATTGAAGGAGAAAGTTTTATTGGGTGGGGAGGGGATGCGTGGAATCCGACGCCTTATTCTACTTATGATGCCTGGGAAGAATCTTATGGCAGTTCAACGCATTCAGTAGAAGCAGACCCACTCTTTACAGACGCCCCTAACAATAACTTCACCCTATTATCAACTTCTCCAGCAATAGATGCAGGAACAGATGTAGGTTTAATTTTAGATTATTTGGGAACTCTTGTTCCATTAGGTGGAGGGGTAGATATTGGAGCTTATGAATATAATGATACAGTTAATCCAACAATTACTTTTTCCTGCTCTCCGACATCTGTAAATGTTGGGCAGGTGATAACGTGTTCATGTTCTGCAACTGATGATGTTGATTTAAGTCCGAGTGTTAGTTATACTGTAAATCCATCAACTTCTTCAACAGGAACTTATACTACAACATGTACAGCGACGGATAACTCGGGAAATTCTGCAAGTTCTTCTATAAGTTATACTGTTTCAAGTTCAGGTGGAGGAGGAACTCCTTCTTTTTATACAAATACTATTGTTCAGGATGATAAGGAATTTAGTGAAATTGAGAGCATTACAAGCGAATTAAAGAAAAAAGAAAGAATAAGGATTAAAATTAATGACACTAAGCATTATGTTGGTGTTGCTGAATTAACAAACACAACTGCAACAATAGAAATCTTTTCAACATCTCAAAAAACTGTATTTAATATTGGAGATGAAAACAAGTTTGATGTTACTGATGATAATTATTATGATATTTATGTTAAGTTAAATTCTATAGCTGAGAATAAAGCTAACTTGACAATTAAGTCGATTTATGAGGAAATTCCACTTGAAGAAAAAAAGCCAGAAGAGAAGATAGAAGAAAAACTTAAATCATGGTTGCTAATTTTAGGTTTGGTTATTATAACTTTAGTTGTTGCTGTAATTGTTAGATATAAGAAAAGGAGAAAAAAGTAATCCCTTGTATTTACTTCTTCTTTAAAATACTTCTAATAACTTCAAAATAAAAATAGATTAAGAACATAACAAACATTCCTAATCCAAAAAACTCTTTATGTAAACATTCACATGACATTTTTACTCCTCTCAATTAATTCTAACCACTTGTTAGGATTTTTCAATTTTATTTCAGTAGCTAACTCATAAGGACAGCAATTTATCGCTTGATGTTTTCTTATGAAATTATAAAATATTTCATATCCTTTCATAATTGTATGGGCAGATTCTATTGTCCCATGAAATCCTCTAAAAATCTTAGTTCTCTCACGAATAGAATTATGCAACCTTTCAATAAATAAATTAAATCCTTCTCCCCTTGAAGCTATAACTTTATTATGTATGATTTTATATTTACCTTCCTTGTTATTGTAGCCCCAAGTTTTCTTAACAAGATTTTGATAAGCAAGATAGCCGTCTGTTGTAATTATTGTTACATATCCTTCTGTTTTGTATTTTACCTTAGCTAAAACTTCTCTAAGTTCTGTTTTTTCTCTTTTTTTAGCATACCTTGAAGCAACCATATAACGAGTTTTACAATCAATAGAATCAATAAACCAATCTTTAACCACTCCTTTTTTCTTATGTTCTTGTCTTCTGTGATACTCCATTTCATCAACTTGAATTTCCTTGCCTGTTTTTAATCTTAATTTATCTGTAAAATCACTTATCATTGAAGAATATTTGATAATCCAACGATAAATAGTAGAATTACAAGAATTATGCGGATAAAATGCCTGAAAGTGTTCTTGCACTTTTCTTGTTGAAGTTCCTCTGTAGAATAAATCAATTGCACAAGTTATTTTCTTAGGATGATTTCTCATTCTAAAAAACCCGTCATCTTTTGTAAATCTATAATTACAGTTTTTACATTGGTGTCTTTGTATTAATCCTCTATTTTCAGTTTTTCTTTTCCCATTTTTCTTAATAGAATTAGATTTGCATTTGGGGCAACAAAGATTTTTATACTTATTTCCTTTTAGATTATTGGATTTCATTTGTTTAGCGACAGTGAATCTGGGGGCGAAAGCCCTCTTTATATTTACTTAATAGGTATACTTAATAGGTAATCCTTGTATATAAATGTTTCGGTTATTAGGTTAACCTAAATAGTAAGATTTAAATAGATTAAAGATTTCTATTAAATATGGCTATTGCAAAAGTATTTGGGAAAGAAGAAGTTTACAAATGTGAAAAGTGCGGACATACATGGATGAGAAGAGGAGATGAAAGACCTTTAATTTGTCCAAAGTGTAAAACTGCTCGTTGGAATAAGCCAAAGAAGAAATAATTTTTTAAGCTAATTAGCACCCGTTAATGCAACAATACAGGGTGATTTAGTTTGATTAAGCTGTGTTTACAATAGTTCTATATACATATTCACACGATTCTCTTGAACAGATATAATCAACCCCATCTCCACTTATGAAATCTTTTCTTATATTACATTTATTCATAACACCTTTGTCTTTAGGGCAATAAAGAGTTTTTGGGGCTTTTTTTCCACCCCATTCTCCTTTATGTACTTTATCAATAAATGTTTCTAATCTTAATCTTGGCATTAATATTTATGGATATATTTATTTATAAGAATTTATCTACTTCTCTTCACACCAATTTTTTTACAATACTTATTTACTAAACATTTTGAACACCAAGGAGAAATTGGTTTGCAAATTGTCTGCCCAAATTGAACAAAAACAGCGTTAAATTCTCGCCAGTATTTTTTTGGAAGAATTTTCTCAAGCTCTTTTTCTGTTTGCTCTGGAGTTTTTGTTTTAATCCATCCAATTCTGTTTGGAATTCTATGAACATGCACATCCACAGGAATCACAAGTTTTCCAAAAGCAAAAGCCAAGACTATATTTGAAGTTTTTGGCCCGATTCCTTTTATTTTTAAAAGTTCTTCTCTTGTTTTTGGAACTTTTCAGTTATATTTCTCAATTAAAACTTTTGAAACGTGTTTTAATATTCTTGCTTTCTTTTTATAATGTCCTGAAGAAAAAATTAATTTTTCTAATTTTTGTGTGGGCAGTCTAAGAATTTTTTTGGGAGTATCTGCTACAGCAAAAAGTTTTCTCGATGCTGTTTCTGTATTTTTATCTTGAGTTCTTAATGAAAGTAAACAAGATATTAAAATTTTAAATGCATCAGGTTTTTTTCTCATTTTATTCAAAGTAGTTTTATCACTAGAAAAATAAATTTTTGTTAGAATTTTCATTATTTGAGATATATTTTTTGATTTTTTCATTTTAAGAATTAATCTTTTTTGGTAAATATGCTAGTAACTATTAAAATTCCTATCACAGAAATTATTGTTATTATTATTGCTTCTATAAGTTTTCCTTGAAGAGGGCTTACTTTTGAAATTGCATTTACATATTCTGTTATAACTTCTCTCCATGATAATGCTATTATAAAACCAAATGCAGCTACAATTGCTGTATTAATAGCTTTTTTCACTTCAGTGTTGAATTTGTTTTTATATCTTTTTGTTCTTTTCCTATATGCTTTGGCCTTATTTCTTAGTTTTTGTCTTTTTCTCATTTTTCTTATTGTCTATATTTCCTTTATCAACGATATTCTTTATTTTTTCAACTGATTTAGGATTAACTAATGTTGTTAATCCTTGAAGTTCTTCTTTACTTAATATATTTTTTAAAATTCTTCTCATGATTTTTCCTGAACGGGTTTTTGGCAGTTCATCAACAAAATATATTTCTGCAGGTCTTGCAGTAGGTCCTATTGCTTTATCTACATATTTTTTTATTTGTTTTTTAAGAAATTCTGAACCATTTTTTTTCTTTAAAACAACAAAAGCGACTGGCACCTGACCTTTAATTTTATCAGGGATTGGAACAACTGCAGATTCATTTACTATCTTATCTTCATTTATAGCATTTTCTAATTCTGCTGTTGATAGTCTGTGTCCTGCAACTTTCATAACATCATCTATTCTCCCAGTCATTCTAATAAGTCCTTGATTCATAAAAGCTCCATCGCTTGTATCATATTTGTTTTTGAATTTTTTCCAGTAAGTTTCTGCATATTTTTTAGGATCATTATAAACCCCATGAAACATACCTGGTGCAAAAGGACTTAGTTGAACCAAGAACCCTGTTTTTCCTGATTTCATGCTCTTGCCTTTTTTATCAACAATAGCATGCCGAGTTCCAGGGAAACTTCTTCCTGCAACAGTCGGAACAAAGGGTCCAATACCTGGCAAAGCATTTATTAAAGCCCCCCCTGTTTCTGTTTGCCACCAAGTATCAATCACAGGACATCTTGATTTTCCTATTTTTCTAAAATACCACATCCATGCATCTTCATCTATTGGTTCACCAACAGTTCCTAAAATCTTCAAGGTATTTAACTTATGTTTTTTTAAATATTTATCACCGAATTTCATAAACATTCTAATTGCAGTTGGCGCAGTATAAAATGTTGTAACTTTATTTTCATTAATAATTTTCCACCATCTATTTGGATTTGGAAAATCAGGGGAGCCTTCATAGATTAAAGTGGTATTTCCTGTTAATAATGGTCCGTAGAAAGCATATGTATGACCGGTTATCCATCCAATGTCTGCAGTACACCACATTATATCATTCTTTTTTAAATTAAAATCCCACTTAGTTGTCCAATAAGCTTGCACAGCATATCCCCCAGTATCATGGATTATTCCTTTGGGTTTTCCTGTTGTTCCACTAGTATAAAGTATAAATAAAATATCTTCAGAATTCATTATCTCTGGTTTACAATAAGAATCTGCTTTTTCTATTTCTTTTTCAAAAGAAAGATATTTGCCTTTGTATTTTTTCTTTTTAATTCTATTAACTAAAATAATTTTCTTGATTTTTGTTCCTTTAACAGCGTCGTCAACTTTCTTTTTGAGATTTTCAATTTCCCCCCTTCTATAATATCCATCTGCACTGATTAAAATTTTTGCTTTTCCATCTAAGATTCTTGCCTTTAAAGCCTCTGACGAAAATGCAGAAAAAACAACAGAATGAATTGCCCCAATTCTTGCACATGCTAACATAGCAATTAATGCCTCTGGAATCAAGGGTAGATAAATTGCAACAACTTCTCCTTTTTTTACCCCAAGTCCTTTTAAAACATTTGCAAATTTATTAACTTTATCATAAAGTTCCCTATAAGTTAATTCAATTTTTTTTTCTTTAACAGGTTCTGGTATCCATATTAAGGCGGTTTTATCACCTTGATCAAGATGCCTGTCTAAAACATTAACACAAAAGTTTAATTTTCCTCCTTTAAACCAATAAAAATATGGGAGTTTTTCCTTGTATGCTTTATCCCATTGTTTTTCCCAAGTAATCCCTTGTCTTGCAAGTTCTTCCCAAAACTTAACAGGATCTTTATCTGCTTTTTTATAGATTTTATCATCTTTAACCCAAGCAATTTTTTTCATTTCTTTACTTGGCCAATATTTCCCAGATTTTTTTATAACATATTTTGTCATTTTAATTCTTTTTCTAATGTTAAATTATAATCTTTAAATCCTATTTTCTTAACAGAAGCAATTGATTTCTTATTTTGTGCTGAGATTACTACTCTTGCTCTTTTGACTCTCTTAGTTCTTGCCCATTTTAAAAATTCTTTTTGAAATGACGTTCCAATTCCTTTTCTTCGGTATTTTTGAATTATATATACATTTTCAGCTTCTGCTATCTTTTTGAGCTTTCTATAATCTTCTGCTTTTTTTATGCACCCAATAAAATAACCAATTATTTTATCTTTATCCAAAGCAATAAGAGCTATTGAATTTCTTTTTGTTATTACATCTATAAAATATTTTTTATTATTTACCTGCTAATTACAATTAATAGTTTTATCAAACTTTTTATTGTATTTAAATAATTCTTGATTTAGTTTTCTATTAGCTTCTGAATCTTTTAATGTTTCTTTCCTTATCTTCATTTTCCCCAATACCTTTTATCTTTAATCCCTTTTTTCCAAAGCATTTTTGTATAACCTGTATTATCAATTTGTTCTGATTTTATTTTTAATTCTTTAAGAACATTTCTTATTTTTCTTTTTGCCTTATTCATTTCTTTGGGTTTACATAAATACTCAATTTCCATAAAATACCCAAGATGTTCTACTTTATTTATCTCTATAATAATCCTTTTGTCTTTTTTGTGAGTATAAGATTCAGAAGTTTTTCTTTTTTTCATCCATTGTTCAAATCCTAAATCCATAAACAATGCAATCAAATCTTGAACATGCTCTTTGTTTTTTAAAGTAAATTCAAACTCTTGTTTTACTATGATATCTTTGTCCCAGTATTTTTTTAACCATTTTTTAAAATTAACTTCAAATTTGTCTGGTTTTTTTCTTATTCTAAATGCTTTCTTGGGATATGCATGTTTTCTAAATTTTCTTTTAAGAGCAAAATAATCATCTCCACGAGTCTCTTTTTTTTCAAAACGAGCTATTTTTTGAATTTTTTTCCGCAGTTCACTTACATTATTAATCTTAACCTTAGTTTCAACTTCTAACCAAACCATTTTTTCCTCTTTTGTATGAATAAGAATTAATTATGTTTTATAAAGATTGTGAGAAGAATTCTTTCTTGTTAATTACAATCAAATGTTTAATTTTTACATATTTAAAAATTAATTAAAAATAAGGAATAATTGCTCTATAAATAACATAAAACCAGCTTATGATTCCATGTATAATTGCCCATAAAATAGAACTGTTTTGAGTATAAGATAAAACTATTGCAAGTGCAGAACCAAAAACCCAAAACCCTGTACACTGGTGATTACATTTATTTTTTTTATGATTTTTTATCCTTTCCCTTATTGTTTTTTTAGGTTCAAGGTCTTTTGTTTTTTTCTTTGCTAATTTTTTTGCCATATTAAGTTTAGTTTAAATTAGTTTATAAATTTTTTTAAATACTTCTGCTAAACATACTCATATAATTATTTAACAATTTTAATAGCTTTTCCATTTACTATTGCATCTGTCTACGAATCCTTATACGCCCCTGCCGAGATTTGAACTCGGGTCGCCACCGTTCTCTAAAAATTTCCTTGAGCTTTTCCCAAGGAATTTGAGGTTGCATTGAGATGCCTAGATTTTTTCTCTCATCGAGACTAAATCACCCCTCTTAAAAAGAAATTCCTTTTTGGAAATTCCTTCAACTATCTCGTGTTTTGAGAAAAGAACTTATTTAAATCTTCATCAAAACTTCTCAATAGTTTTTGAGAGGGTGGTATCCTTGGCCGCTAGACTACAGGGGCATTCTTTTCCTCAAAAGATTCAATCTATTTAAATTTTTTTGATATCTATTAAGTTCAGTTTATAACATAATTATTATACTCACTTGTAAACTCACTCGCCTATCTAACTATTAATAAAAAAACTCTAAGAATTAATTATTAATTATATTTTTATCTACAAACTACTATAAGTAGTAAATATTACTTAATAGATTTACTTAATAGATTTACTTTACAAAGTAACTGGTTATTAATCAAATTACTTCACTTTCAAAGAAACTAACAATTTGCAAAAATTTAAAAAAAGATTAATTTTAAGAGTTATATAAAAAATGAGAAAAATAGTCTCTCAATATAAAAAAGATAAGAAAAGAAAAACAAATCAATTTATTGTTGGAGGAGTTCTGATATTCATCATGCTCTTCAGTACCTTGGGGTATTCTTTTGTGGGTAAAGAAGATGGAAATGAAAAATTAAAAAAAATAAATTACAATGGATTTGAGTTTGTAGAACAAAATGATTTTTGGTTTACAAGCAAGGAAAACTCAAATTTTGTCTTTAAATATAATCCAGAACAAATAGAAACAATTGAATCTGAATTAAAATATATAGATAATTATTATGGTAAGCCACTTTATATTTTATCAGAGAGTCGTGAAGCAGAATCAGAAATATATAAAAACATTTATAATCTTGTCCAGAGAATGCAATATGCTTGCTTAGCACCAAAAGAAAACATTTTATATAATAATAAAACATTAAAATGGTTAAATGAGGACAAGTGTGATGAAAATTTGCCGATAAAGACATGTGAAGATAATTTTATCATAATAAAAGAGCATAATGATACTGGAGTGATACAAGAAGAAAATTGCATATTTATTTATGGTCCTCAGGAAAATTTAACAAAATTAACTGATGGATTTTTATTCAAAATATTAGGGATAGAACAATAAAAAATAAAGATAAAAAAAATAATAATGAAAAAAGATAAAAAAAAGTTAAGAGAGAAAAAGATAAAAAAAGAAGTTTGTGAGATTTTCAAAGTGGAAAAAAAGGGCAAGGAAAAAACAATTAAAACTTGTGGGACTGAAGAAATACAGCAAGCAACTAAAAAACAGATTAAAGAACAAAATAAAATATTAAGAAACATATTTATTGGGATTGGGTTGTTAGTTATTCTTATTATCTCAATTATACTATTTACTAATTCAGTCAGGAATTTTGAATATGAAGGGGTGAAGTTTAATGTTATAAAAGAAGGGAATATTGTTTTTTATCGAACTTCTCTGCCTGTAATATACAATGGGGAAAAAGCATCATATAACTTTTATCTTAGAAATGATCCGAGGAAATTAGACCATGTTATTTTTGATGGGGAGATTATTCTATTAAAGAATATGGTGATTAATATGACTGATAATTTTAATTGTGATGGAGATGGAATAATTGCTATTGCAAATTTGGCAAAACTTTATGATATATTAGGTGTGAATATAATAAAAGATGAAAATGCAGTGTGTGATGCTCAGGAAAGATATATGTTTTTAAATATACAACCAGGAGACATTACAAAAATAGAACAAACAACACCTTCATGTTATGATTTATATATTAGTAATTGTGAAATTTTAGAAGTTACAGAAAAATTCATGATTGAAACTTTTATTGAAATAAATAAAGAAAATTAATCTACTTTTGTTTTCTGCACAATTTTTTATATCTTAAATATATTACTACAACTATCAAACAAAAAAATAACAAGACTAAAGCAATTATAAGTTTTAATATTGGTTCAATATCTCCTCCAAAAAAATACCCTACATAGATTAAGATTATAGTCCAGATTCCTGCACCCAAACTGGTAAATAAACAGAATTTAAAAAGATTCATTTTTGAAAATCCTGCAGGAATTGAAATAAATTGCCTAACACCCACAATAAGTCTTCCAACAAAAGTTGTAATTTCCCCGTATTTCTTAAAGTAATCATCAGATCTTTTTATTTTTTCTTTGTTTATAAAAAGAATCCTTCCATATCTTGAGATTAACAAATCAACAGTTTTTCTCCCAAGAAATAATGCAAGAAAATAATTAATTAATGCCCCTAATAAACTTCCTAATAATCCTGCTAAAAAAACTAAAATAAAAGTCATCTCTCCTCTTGCAATAAGGGCTCCTGCAGGAATAAGGATAATTTCACTAGGAAAAGGAAAAAAAGAACTTTCAATAGTCATCCCAACAAAAATACCTATATATCCTAATTCTTTTATTATTGATAATAAAGTTTCTATAAGCTGATAAAATAATTCTACTACCATTTTATTTTAGATTTCTTATATAAAAAACGAAAATCTGAATAAAAAGGAATTTCTTTTATTTTGAATAATTTTACTTCTACAAACCAGATTCCTATAACAAAAACAACACTCCCTAAATTCCAAAATAATTTATGAGATATATCAAACCAAGAAGAGCTTGAAATAAAAATTGTTCCCAAAAAAAAGATTCTTAAAATGTTTATGATTAAAAGAGATATAAAAGAAAAACCTATCATTTTAATTCTTCTCTGAAATTTTATTTTTGGTACAGAAAGATTAAGGATTAATAAAAGATAATAAGCAGAACCCACAACACATGCTTTAATGATTTCTACAGGAAACCCTTCAATAAAAATAATATTTCCTATTAAAAAAGAATCAAAAATTAAACCAAGTAAAAAATAAGCAGGATAAACTGTGAGAGGAGTAAAAATAAAATAAAAAAGCCAAAGATTTGGTAAAGCAACCAAGATTAATATACCATATCTAACAAAAATGTCTATAAATTGTTTTATTATTTTATTCATTTTCTATCTCTTTTATAAATTAAGTGAGAAGGTATTTAAATAATTTAATGTTTATGGTATGATGAAGAAAAAAGTTGTTATAATATTAATGTTTATTCTTTTAGCAATCTTTGCAAGTTTATACTTTGATTCAGAAATTGTGGAAGCAATTTCTTTAATAAGAATTGATTTTTTAAATGATTTTTTTATGGGAATTACTTTTGTTAGTTCTGCTGTGATAATTTTCTTTTTTTTGACAAGCTTGTTTTTATGGCAAGAGCATAAAAGAAAATGGATTTTACCATTATGGTTTACTCTTGGTTTATCAGTTGTTGTTAGTTTTTTATTGAAGATTTCTGTTCAAAGACAAAGGCCTTTTCAATTAGGGATAGTTTCTATATTACCAATACTAGAAAAAAGTAGTTATTTAATTTGGAACTTTTCTCTTCCTTCTTTTCGAGCAATGCTGGCCTTTTGTGCTATTCCTATCTTATCAAAAGAATTCCCTAAGTTCAAGTATATATGGTTTATATTTGCGTGTCTTATTGCATTCTCAAGAGTTTATTTTGGATTGCATTTCTTAAGTGATGTTATTGTTGGTGGTTTGATAGGATATTTATTAGGGATAGTTGTAATTAAATTGGAAAAAGAAAATAAATTTTGGGAAAAAGTTTATAAGAGTGTTTTTAAAAAAGATTAACTTCTTTTTTTAAATTTCCTATACCTATAAAAAGATCATCTAATTTTTGAGATGCTATTTCTTTATCTTTTGCTTCTCCTATTAATAACTTATGAATAGGATCTAAAAACAATCTCTCTCTTTCTTTTATAACCTCGTCTAATTTTGGAGTTGCATATTTAAAACGCCTATAACAATAATCACAAAAAAAACCATTTGGGCTTATATGCCCTCTAAGATCACATTCATTATATCTAATACCTAATTTTTCTGCTATTGATTGTTCTTTATTATTGTTTTCTATTATTGTCTTTAAAAACCGACAATCATAAATTAGTTCCATTATTCTAATAATAAAGGTTTAATTAATTGCATCATTTTCTAAAAAAGAATATATTAATAATATAACTCAATCACTTGGAATTTTATTTCCTAGCAACTCTTATTGCTACGATTATAATAATTATGACTAAGATTATATTTAATAATCCAATTCCCCATAAATATTTATTATCTCCGCCTATTACACTTCCAGTAATTCCTGGAAATTGGTATCCTGATTTGTCGATTGTTATTGATACTGGCTGTTTTGTTATTAAATCTTTATCTGAAAAAACTTCAATATTAAATAATTCATCCCCTAAAGTATCTTTGTTAACATTAAATGTTATTAAAACTTCTTTGGATTCCCCTTCACCTAAAATAACTGTGCTTGGTTCAATATTAAATAAAGATGCCCATTCAGTATATCCTTCTACCTCTAAAGTATAAGTAGCTAATTTACTTCCAGTATTTGTGATAATTGCTTTGATTACTAACTCTTCTCCTGCTTTACCACCAGATTCCAACCCTGCAGATACTACTACTTCTTGCTCAACTGCACAATTTCCTTCTACTTTAAGAGGAAGAACAACTTCTGATTCATCGTCCTCATTGTTCTCATAAACATCACTATCTTCATCATAAACCCAAAACCTAAGCGGATAAAACTTCTCTTCTGCATCTTCAGGTATTTCCACAATTACACTTAATCTTTCATCCTCAAAAGCATCTATATCCCCAAGTTCAACTACTTCGTCAATTCCTAATGCTTTATTATAAATTCTAACAGAAACATCGTCCTGGTCATCTTCACCAATATTCCAAACATCTGCTGTGATTTGAACTTCTGTTCCGCATGAAACAATTTCTGAAAATTCTATATTATCTAATACTACAAAATCATCTTCAATTATTACTTCTATAGATTTTGAATTACTATCGCAAGTTTGCTCTCCATCATAAGTCCCCCCATCTACTTCACCTGTAGCCCAGACATAAAATCTATAATCGCCATCATCCTCAAATTCATCAACATCATCTAGTTTAAAATTTATTATAACTGTTTTATCATCCCCATATTTAAGATTAAAATCATTTTCTTCATCATCAATCACCCATTCCTGAGTTTCTAAATTATATAATCCCCATGCAACTTCAATATCGTCAATATCTTCATTTCCATTATTCTCCACTTCAACTTCTACCTCGATTTCATCAAGAGGATACCAATAATCATCATCGTCTCCAAATCCTTCTTCAACTGAAATATCACGAATTCTTATGTCTAAATTACCCGGATTATTATATTCACATACTTGATTATTTATTTCAAATGAAAGAGTTTGTGTCGCATTAACTGTAGAAACACCACTTGCAATAAGTGTTGTAGAATATAACTTTCCTAATTTAAAATCAAAACCTGAAGGAACAGTGTAAGTAACATTAATTATTTGTGAATTATTATTCAATGTAATTTGACTAAGAGGTGTAAAAGTAATCTTATCACTTCCTTCAACTATGTCATTAAACCCAAAAAAGGTTATTGTTTCATTTTGATTTGTTGTTATAGTTATAGAAAAAAAACCTGAAGTTTGGGGTAATGTTGAAGGTGTTAACTGTGAGATAGTTATTGTAGCACTTCCAAGTCCTACAAATAAGATTAATGTAAAAATGCTTAAACATAACAAATTAAATGTTTTTGAAATCATGTAGTCATTTTAGAGTTACTATGATTTATAAGCTTTTCTATCCTAAAAAATATATGTTTATTTAGAAAAATTACTCTTTTCCTTCTCTTAACCGCATTAATTTTTTTTGATCTTCTACAAGCTTCTTTTTAGCTTCTTTAATTTTATCCTCATTTCTAATTTTCCTTATGTCTTCTTGGGCTTCTCTAATTTTTTTTTCAGCGTCTTCTATAATCTCTTCTTTGTTCTGCATCTTTTCTTTTACCTTTTTTTCTTGATTTTCAATATGTTCTTTTTTTTCTTGTATGTCTTCTTTTTTTTCTTGGGCATCTCCTTTTTTTTCAGCTTGCAATTCACTTAATTTTTTAACTTTAATCTCTTTTGAGGCTTTTATCTTTTTTTCCATTAATTTTAAACCAATAAATGCCAATGCACCTAATAAAAGAAATATTCCTGCAATATAATATATTTTTTTAAATAAAGATCCCTCTTCTCCAAAAGCTGCAAAACCAGTTAATTTAGAGGGATTTTTGTCTTCAATTGCTGTATTTTCTATTGTTGTATTTTCTATTGTCTCATTTTTTAATAAAGTTTCATTAATAGGAGTTATAAGAAACTCAAACCATTCTGGAGCTAATTCAATATATATATGCTCTCCAGCAACAAAATTATCAGCATATTTTTTTGATATAATTGTTACACCATCTTTTTTTATAAATATTATCAAATTAAAATTAAGTTCATCAGAAGAAAGAACAAAAGATATATCTCCATATTCATCAGAATTATTTATAAGACGTTCAAATGCATTAAATGAACTAGATGTTGGATCAAAAGAAGTCGCCTGCACTTCGTGATTTGGTAAGGTTTTTATTTTTATTTCAGTATCAATTGCATTAACAACTTGTACTAATAACAATGACATCACTAAAATAAAAAATATTTTTTTCACCATCTTTATTTAAAAAAGAAATTATGATTTATAAAGTTTTTCGTAATTCTTTATACACAATAACAACTCAATAAAAACTGAGAATTGCAATTTTTAAAATAACTTATCTTAATATTTATATAATTTTATAACATTTTATAGTGAGTTTACAAGCAAATCTAATGTTATATTATAAGGGAATCTGACAACCTCCAAAACATTTATATATTTTAGTAATCTATTTATTAGAGGAAATGGTATTAAAATCTAAGGAAAATTCTTTGGGAGCATGGGCATTTTTAATAGGGGTTATTTTAGCAGTTATTATTGGTTTAAGTACATCGTCTTTTCTTTCAATATCCAAAGTAACTTCATATAGCCCTCAGATTTATGCTATACTAGTTATTCTTGGATTATTTGTTGGTTTTTCTATCAGTGTTTCAGGAAAAGATTCCCAAACCTTTCTCATAGCAGGGGCCATTTTAGTAATTGTCAGCAAGTTTGGGATGGATAGTGTTAGAGGTTCTTTGATAGGAATTGGTATAGGAGATACAGTATCGTCAGTATTTGCTGCATTATTGGCATTATTTGTTCCTGCAACAATAATTGTGGCTTTAAAAACAGTATTTAGTATTGCTAAGATTTAGATGTTTGAAATAAAATCATTCTAATTTATTAATATTAATAATAGAATTGCTCTCCATGTCTAATCTTGGGCATGCTGTATTTACCCACGAAGTTAATCCAAAGTTTTGAAATTCATTTGTATTAATATTATTAGCAATAAAAAGATAAGGTTTTTTATTGTTCATGGATTTTTTAAAATCTAAAGCTTTTTTTAGATTTTGTTGACCAGGTTTTGTAGATATTAAAATACCTATTTTATCTGCATTAAGAAATTTAACATAAGCAGCTTTTTGTTTTTTTTCAAATACCCCCACATCTTCTCTTGAAATTTTTTCCAAATGATTTTTCTCTAAAATATAAACTGGAAGTTTTGTCTCAAAAGCTAAAGAAATTGCATGAAATTTCCCAGAACCTATTAATAAAATTGCATTAGTGTTTTTTGAAAAATTTAATCTGCTACATCCTAAAACCTGTATTAGTTTTGTTATTTTATGATTTTTCAAGAGGATATTTTTTACCTCAGTTGCTATGTCTTTATATTGCATAGAATAAGCAATAGCTATATTTTTAGGAAGTTTTTTTGAAACTTCCAATATCTTTGATTTGTTTACACTTGATTTAATTCTTGTTGAAATGAAGAGGGTTTTCATAGGAGGGGATAAAAATTAGAGATTATAAAGTTTACGAGTGATAAATCAGTTGGAATTTATGAAGAGGAATTAATAGAAATAGGACATAAAGCATTCACAATCTATTTTAAGAATCAATCCCATCGACTTTTTGGTTCTTCTTTTGGTTTTGCTGTTTCCTTGTGAATTTTTGCAAAACTAGGAGTTACAATAACCATATTTTCACCAAATCCAGCAATACTTCCTTCAAGAGCATCTGTTGTCTTTTTTACCTTTGATATTGCTCTTTTTAATTCAATAGAATCCTTTTGTCTTAAGATTTTTATATCAATTATTGCAATAGTATAACCCTCTCTCAAAGAATTGAGAATTTCGTTAGTGTCTTCATATTGTTTTAAAACAAAGAGCTTCACAAGAACTTTATTTTCTTTTTCTTTTTGCTCCAAATCAATTTCTAAATATTCATCGTCAATAGAATCTTCCCCAATTGAACTCGAAAAAACTTTTTTTATTTTATCAAAAACCATGCTAAATTTAGCGGATTAATATTTATAAAGATTTCGTAATTTTCTGGAATACTTAACTTTTTATAGACTTCATAACATTTTCTCTAAGTTTATCAAGTTGTTCTGTCAAAGAAACTTCCTGTTTTTCAATTGCTTTTACCCTCAAATCAAGGATTTTTTCCTTATTTAGAAGCTCCTCTTTTATTTTTGACTTATCTGTTTTAATCATTAGCTGTCCAATAATCTTAAATATTTCATCGCCTGAAGTCTTTATTTCTTTTAATGCAGACTGAGTCTCAGATAATTCTATTTGAAAAGCCTGTTTTTGAAGAATTAAATTTTGAAAATTTTGCTCTAAAAGCTGCATTTCTTGTATTTTTTTATCTGTATTTTCCATTTAATTTTAATCTGATTTAATTTTTTTTGATTTTGTTCTTGGCTTAAAAAAAATCTTGCTCCCACATTGAATACAAACAAATCTTTTTTCAAGGTCTTTATCCTTGATTTTTTTCCCACATTTAAAACATTTATAGACTACCATTTTATTATCTTAATTATTTATTTTATAAACTTATTCATCTAAATAATATGTATTTGATGCAAATTTTTTATTACATTTTGAACATTTCCAAATTCCTTTAGAAAGTCTTTTTACTCCAAACTTTTTACAAAAAGGACATTTTTGTTTTACTCTTTGTTTTGTCTCTACTTGAACCAATTTAGCCCTTACTCTCTTTCCATATCTTGATCCAAATCTTCCTGCTGACTTTGATTTTTTTAATTTTGTTGGCATTCTTTATATTTATTGATTAAAAAGTTTGTTTTTAAAGGTTTTCAAATTAAAATGGGGCTGCCCGGATTTGAACCGGGGTCGTCAGGTCCCAAACCTGAAAGGCTACCAAGCTACCCCACAGCCCCTTAAAAAATAAGGGTCAATGATAATTAATAAAGCTTTCCAAAAAATTTATTTCTTCTCTTCTTTCTCTTCAGTTTTTTCTTTTTCCTCTTCTGTTTCAGATTCTTTGGTCTCTTCTTCTTCTTGTTTAATCAATCTCTCTTGCTCACTTTTTATATCTGAAAAATATTTATCTAATTCTACTTTTTTGCTTTCAGAAGTTTCTGTTTTTTCCTCTTGAATTTCTTTATCATACTTACCTTTATCTATTTCCTGTTCAATTTCAGAAGCAGGCTTATTTTCAATTAAAATTCCTAAACTCCCACAACTTCCAACAACAGTTTTAACAGCTGCCTTTAAATCTTTACAAAGTAAATTCTGAAATTTTGTTTTTGCAACAGAAATAATTTGTTCTATAGAAGCATTTGCCACTTGAATCTTTATTTGTGCACCTGAGCCTTTTTCAATTCCTAATTCTTTTTTTAATAATTCTGAAACCGGGGGAGAAAATATAGTAATTTCAAATTCTTTTGTTGAAGTATTAACATCTAATTCTATAGGAATTTTTAATCCTTTGAAATTTTCTGTTGTTTTGTTTACTTTTTGTATAACATTATTTATATTAACACCTATTGGTCCGAGTTTCTGACTTAAAGCAGGTCCAGGCTTCATATCTCCTCCTTCAACTAAAAGTTTTATTATCATTTTTTTATAAACACACTTCATTATATTTATTTAAATGCATGACTAATTTATGTTCTTTTTTTAAAAGCCCTTCTTTTTTATTATTTATAGCTTCATAAAAATTATTTTTAAGTAAATCAATATTGTTTACTTGTCCTTGAGATTGCTCTATTCTATTTTCTCTAAAAGATTTAGATTTTTCACTTACAAGTTCATCATATTTATTTCTTGCAATTACTAAATTATGTGTATCATCTCGTGTAATTTCTAATCTCCATTCATGATATTTTTTAGATAGATTTTGAATTAAGCTCATTCTTCCTCCTCTTCATCTTCTTTATCCCTTCTTATAACTTTAACATTATCTAATTTAATTGTAACAGGTAACGGAACAACAGCCCCAAGCAAACTTACCACAACTTCTTCTTTTTGTTTATCTATTCTTATAACTTTTGCTTTTTCTTTTTTAAAAGGCTCTGAAATTATTTCAACTATATCCCCATCTTTTATTGAAATAGAGATTATTGAAGGTTCAACCATATTTTTTATTTCTTCATAGCCTATTGTCTTCCCAATAATCCCTTTTATATAAGGTAAATTAAAAACAGATTCTTCTGCTGATTCTCTGTCAGCTGCTTCTAAAAGAATATATCCTCTTAAACCATGAGGTTTTAATACTGAATATGAATCTAAATTCTTTTTTTTAATTCTTTCTGCAATCATCTCAACTGCTCTTTCTTCTTTATTTGTCGTAACTTTTATTATAAATATCATTTTAATGCTCCAACTACCTACAACACTCTAAAAGTAGTGTTATTATTTAAAAATTAATGTTTATAAGTATTTCGGAATCTCCTATTGTTATCATAATGTTTATAAAATAACAATGTTAAAGTATTTTATGAAAAGAAAAAAAGACATAAAAAAGAAAAAAAATACAAAAAGGATTGAATTAAATTCAAAGGAAATTAAAGTTAATTTAGAGCAGTTTCAAAAAGATATTAAACATGCTTATTCCACTATGAGAAAATTACTTCCTGAAGCAATAACTAATCAAAAAATTAAATCTTTTGGAAATAAGAGCCACATTATACTGCCTAAAGAATATGCAATGAAAAAAGCAACTATTATTGTAAAGAAATAAATAAAAACTATTTTTGTGCAAGGCTTAAACCATAAAAACATTTAAATAGTGTATACATGTATGTATACATTAATATGACAGATATATTTGATAACACAATTCTTTGTAATAAATGTAATACAAAAATGAAAAAAGCTCAGGCAACTAAAAACGGATTTTTATTTAGAATAGTTGTTTGCCCTAAATGTAATGAAAAATTAATTCATCCTCTTGATAAACAAGAATACAACAGATTTATAAATTTAAAAAATAAAGAATTTAGAGTAAAAATGAGGATTGTTGGAAACAGTTATACTGTCTCAATCCCAAAAGAAATTGTCTCTTTTATGAATGAACAAGAAAAAATAATGGACAATATGGTAAAATTATGCTTTGAAGAAATGGGAAGATTATCTCTAAATTTTAATGAGTTAAATAAAAGATAAAAATGGCAAAAAAAGAAATTCAATTAAAAGTCGTTGAAGCATTACAAGATGATGCATATAAAGGGATTGCAAGATTAGATGCCGAAATAATGAGAGAGTTAGAAATTCAGAGAGGGGATGTTGTTTTAATCAAAGGGAACAGGGGAACAGTTGCAATTGCAGACAGAGCTTATCCAGCAGATGTTGGGGAAGGAATAATAAGAATTGATGGTATTTTAAGAAAAAATGCAAAAGCAGGTATAGGGGATGTTGTTATAATTTCTAAGGCAGACATTAAAGAAGCAAAAAAAATAATGATTGCCCCAGCACAAAAAGGAATTATGGTACAAGGAGATCCTGAAAGTTTGAGAAGAGGTCTTTTAGGAAGAAGTATTACAAAAGGAGATATTATTGTTTTAGGAGGAGTGCAAAGAAGAAGAGATTTAATGTCAGAAGAATTTGGAGACATGAATGAAATTTTTGGAAATTTAAATGATATTCTTGGAGGCATGGGTCTTGGAAATTTAGGAGGAGGAATCACTCAAATCAAATTTTTGGTTATCTCTACTAATCCCAATCAACCAGTTATTATCACAGAAAATACTGAAGTTTCACTAAGCCCTAAAGCAATCGAAATAACTGATGAAAAAATCCCTGAAATTACTTACGAAGATATAGGAGGTCTTTTTGAAGAGATTAAAAAGATAAGAGAAATGGTTGAAATCCCTATAAAACATCCAGAGATTTTTCAAAAACTAGGTGTAGAAGCTCCAAAAGGAGTTTTGCTCCACGGACCTCCTGGAACAGGTAAAACTTTGCTCGCAAAAGCAGTTGCAAATGAATCAGAGGCTAATTTCATTTTACTAAACGGTCCAGAAATAATGTCAAAATTTTATGGTGAAAGTGAAAAAAAGATTCGGGATATTTTTGAAGAGGCTGAAAAAGCAGCCCCAACTATTATCTTTATCGACGAAATAGATGCTATTGCCCCAAAAAGAGAAGAAGTTATGGGGGAAGTAGAGAGAAGAGTTGTTAGCCAAATTTTGACTATGATGGATGGTCTAAAATCAAGAGGAAATGTTATAGTTATTGGAGCAACTAACAGAGTTAATGCACTTGACCCTGCTTTAAGAAGACCAGGAAGGTTTGATAGAGAAATTAACATTAATGTTCCTAATAAAGAAGGTAGACTCGCAATTTTAAAAATTCACACAAGAGGAATGCCTCTAACTAAAAGTGTCAATTTAAAGGCTATAGCTTCCTTAACTCATGGATTTGTAGGAGCTGATTTAGAAGCATTAAGTAAAGAAGCTGCCATGAATGTTTTAAGAAAATTACTTCCTAGTATGGAATTAGACAAAGAAGAACAAATTTCCCCAGAAATTTTAAAAAAATTAATTGTTAAACAAACTGATTTCGATGCTGCATTAAAAATTGTTAGACCTTCTGCTATGAGAGAGGTCTTGGTTGAAACTCCTGATACTGATTGGGATTCTGTAGGAGGATTAGACGATGTTAAACAAGAATTAAAAGAAGCAGTAGAATGGCCTATGAAATTTCCAAAGAGCTTTGAAAGAATAGGTATCCGTCCCTCCAAAGGAATTTTACTTTTTGGACCTCCTGGAACAGGTAAAACTTTGCTCGCAAAAGCAGTTGCAAATGAATCAGAGGCTAATTTTATTCAAGTTAAAGGACCTTCTTTGTTAAGCATGTGGGTAGGAAAATCAGAGGAAGGAATGAGAAAAATTTTTGAAAGAGCCAGACAAGTAGCACCATGTATAATCTTTTTTGATGAAATTGATTCTTTAGCAGGTAAAAGAGGATTGGAAGCAGGAACAAAAGTTACTGAAAGAGTCTTAAATCAACTCTTAGCAGAAATGGATGGACTTGAAGATTTAAAAGATATATTAATAATCGCTGCAACAAATAGGCCTGACATGCTTGATCCAGGATTGCTAAGACCTGGAAGGTTTGACAGAATCCTACTTGTAAATGCTCCTGAAGAAAAAGGAAGGATTACAATTTTAAAGATTCATACCAAGAACATGCCCTTAGGAGATGGTAAAAAGATTTTTAAGGAAAAAGAAAAAGATAAATTCTTAAGTGAAATTGCTAAAAAAGTGCCGGGATTTACTGGGGCTGATTTAGAAGCTTTATCTAGAGAAGCAGGAATGCTTGCTTTAAGAGAATCTATAGATGCAAAACAAGTAAATAAAAAACATTTTGAAGAAGCTTTAAGAAAAATTAAACCAAGTGTAGGTAAATCAACTATTGAAACTTATAAAAAAATCGAAGAAAAATTCTTGAAATCTGCCAAGGCTGCTATCCCTACTACAGTAAGGTATTTGTGATAAACTATTTACATTCATGCAAAAAAAAGAAAAACAATTCAAAGAAAATATTTATGAATATTGCTATGACAATATTGGAAAAGAAGTTTTTTTTACAGCATTTACACATAAATGGCCTTTATTAACAAAAGAGGAGGAAGCAGGAAAGCGACCAATTGCACCAAAAGATTTGGCAGTTATAACAAGCAGAATTGTTAATGATTTGGTCAAACAAAAAATTATAATTGAAGTCCCAAAAAAATTTGAAAATGTTTATGAGATGTATAAAATTTTACCTCATGAAAAATTATGCAAAAATAATTGAGATTACCTCGTCGTTACAATCACTTTATCTTCTACAAGGATTGTATGTTCTGCTTGGCTAACTTTACTATGTGAAGATTCTACAAGCTGGGAAAAATTATGCAAATTTTTATTTTCTTCTAATTGTTTTAAACCAAATAATGCTTTTAACCCAAATCTTTTTACAATCCACCTTGAGCAAAAAGGCAATGTTTGGTATTTTTCTTTAATAAAATTTAAAACTTCTCTTGCAATTGGACTTCGAACATTTTTGTTATCAATCAAGATATAAATCCCAGAAGGTTTTCCATCATAAACTTTACCATTACCAGAAGTTGCAAAAGGTTCTATTGCATAAATTCCTTGATGTAAAATAATATTTTTTTTATCATCAATATTTGGAATAAATGGTTCTGAATGAAAATCATATTTATCTAATCCATGACCGCCTAAATTTATTATAGGAGAAAATCCAAAAGATTCAATCGCTTCCTGAATTGTTTTTCCAATCTTGCTTGTGGTTATTTTTTCTTTTGTAATATTAATTGCATTTTCTAATGCTTTTTCAGAAGCTTCTATTAATCTTTTATTCTCTTCATTATTATCTAAGTCTATTGAAAATGCAGTATCTGCAATCCAACCATCTATATGGACCCCAAAATCAATTTTTAAAAGTCCTGAAGCAAGGGTTTTATCTTCGTGATGAGGGGTATAATGTGCAGCAATTTCATTAATACTCAAATTTGTAGGAAAAGCAAGCTCACCCCCTAATTCTATTATTTTATTCTCAATTTTCTCAGCTATTTCTAAAAGAAGCATATCTTTTTTTATAATTGATTTTGCATATTCTCTGACTTTTGATGCTATTTTCCCTGCTTTAAGAATTTTTTCCTTGTTCATGTTTTGGAGAGATAATTTTAATTTAAATATATAACTTTATTAATTAGTAAGGTAACAATTTTTCCAACCAGTCTACTCGTTCATATTTATGTTTCCACGAAATATCCATAAATAAATGCCCGATTACAAGGGCCTTGTATTTGCCATAGCGTTTATCTAGAAAAGCCATGATTTCTTCAGGAGAATTTGTTTTTAGCCCAAGTAATTTAGAATAAATCTTAGCTTCCCAAGGAGGGATTGTAGTTAAAACACTTCTATGGTAGACCCCACACATTATATAATCAACAGAAGCAGGACCAACACCATAAATTTTAAGCAGGTTTTTCCTTAGTTCTAAATTATCTAATTTATGCATAGAAAATTCACCCACTTTTCTGTAGTCTTCTGTTGCTCTGAGAAAACTCTTTGCTCTGTAACCAACCTTGAGAGTTCTTAATTCATTCTCGGAAATTTTAAGTAACCTTTCTGGTTTCCAGATAGAATATAATTTAATTCCATCAAATTCTATTTCATCACCATAGTTTTTTAACATTGAATTGGTCATTTGTACAATTCGTTTTATATTCGCATTTTGTAGGAGGATTGCAATTATTAGATATTCATAAAGCCCCTCGATGCAGAAATTGTGCATGCCTTTGAACTTTTTTAAAATTTTACCAATTAATTTATCTTTTTCAAACTTCTTATAGAAATCAAAGTAATCTTTTTCAAATTGAAATCTGTAGTTCAATTCTTCAAGGAGTTCATTTTTGTATGTGTTGCTTAATGAGGTCTTATGGTAAATTTGTATCTTAATCTTTGGTTTATTTGTTGTACCTAGATTAACGAATTTAATTCCAAGTAATTTATCTTTAAATCTAAAAGAAAACCATAATCTAGCTTTCTCATATTTTACCAATTGAGTAGGATAGTGCGAAGGATTATACACACTATAATTAAAGTTATAGGGGGCTTTTGGACAAATAATAGTAGAATAAACTAATTTTAATTTCATAGGAAGAAAAGAGAGAGTTAGTTTTTAAAGTTACGCTCACATTATGGGACAATTTATTGAATTTTATCCCTCAACCGGCTTTGCATAAGTAATCTTGCAGATCTGAAAAAAACAAAGTTATAATCAAAAAAGTTTAAAAGGATCTTTAACCTTTGTGTATAAAGTAGAACCGCAGGGTCTGGAGTCCTGCGGTTTGAGACCTACTCTCATTAATGAGCATAATTAAATTAACTTTTTTCTAATAATTTTCAACATAACTTCTAAGTCTTCTATATCGGATACATCATTAAGAGGGATCTTGAAATTAGTATCTTTTCCATATACATGTGCAATGAATTTATGTTCGCCTATGAAAGATTCCTCTGGTTCGGTTTCCACATTTTCCTCTTCAGCATTTTCTTCTTTTGATTTTTCTTGTTGAATCAATCGAAAAGTATCTCCCTCTTTTTTTATTAAATTGCAAAATGTTAGTAAAGAGAGAAAAAATCTAACACCCCTTTGATAATAATTTGGACTTTTCATAGGATTTTTCTTTTTAAAATAATTCTCTAGATCTAACTTTGTTGGAGAAGGATTCCCCTTCATTAGCTCTTCTCTTATTCCTAGAAATAAGTCGTGTGATTCAATGATTTCAACAAATTTTTCTTTAGCTGTTGCCTCTCTGCCTGCCTTCAATGCATAAAAAAAATCCACTATTTTTGAGCTATCTTTTTGGTGCCATTTTTGTATCTTCTTATCTTCCCCATTAATTCTTTGTATCTCTCTAGTCTCAAAGATAAGACCTATATATTTGAGGTAAGCTAAAACTCTAAACAAACTATTCTTATTAATTGGTGAATCTTTAGCCAAGATATGTTCTTCTGAAAAACTTTTTCCTGTTTGAGCAATAATCTTGGATATATCAAATAAATTCTTTACTGTTACAGCGTCTCCACTAGGCAGTTTTATGTTGTAGGGTTTTTCTTTATTTTTCATGCATTTCCCAATGCGGAGGCCTTTAAAAACCTTTCTAATCTGGCAAATTAGACATATCTTTAAACAATTTTGCTATCGTATCTATTCTTTCTTGATTTTATCCCTTTTATAAGATTATTTTATGTCCGACTAGTCCCTCCAATGTATCAGATTATATCATTAAAGGGGGTAGTATGACTAATATGATAGTGTTAATTTATTTTTTAACCCTTTTCCTTCAATCTCCTAGACTTAGGAATAAAATTACTTATTTTTTCTGCAGAAGCTTTTCCACACCCAAGAAAATCATCTTTATATTTCATTATTAAAAATCTTTTTTTCCCTGTTTTAATATTTAACTCTTGACCTTTCATCCATTGTTCTGTTTGTTTTTTATCAAGTTCAAAAATATTCTTTTTAATTTGATTTTTCAATAAATGAACTCCTTCAATACTTAATCTCATTTCATCTACTTGTATTTTCCCAAAATAAACCCCTACTCTCTCAATAGGTACTGTGCTTTCTAATTTTTTTATTTGCTTCTTATCAAAACTTCCTTGAAAAAAAAACAACCTCTCTGCACCTCTTTTAACAATTATCCCTTGAATTTCATTTATCCCAAATTGCTTATTTAATTTATTTTTTATTTCTGTTTTTTGATTTTTATTTAAGATTTTTAATTGAGGCATTTTATAATTTTTCGATTCTTACAGCACAACATTTATAGTTAGGCGTGAAAGTTACATCATCAAATTTAGAAGGAAACAACTTATTTACCAGCATTTCTTTATAATGAAATCTTGTTGCAACAAGATTTTTTGGGACTTTATCTGAAATTCTTGCCAAACTCTGAATATCACTTGTTTCAGATATAACATTTATTTTATCCTCATCTTTAATTTTTAGCTTTTCTGCATCTCTTGGGTTTATAAAAATATGACATCTATCTTTATCAAGTTTTCTTAATGTTTTAGAATAATCTGTAATTTCTGATGTTAAAAAATGATGCTGTTCTCTAAATGTTGTTAATAAAAAAGGAAATTTTTTTGTTATTTTATCATCCTTTCCTTTGTAATCTTCAGGAAAAAATCTTTTATATTTAATATTTTTTTCAGCAAAAGTGTCTTCTCCAAGATATATCTTATCAGCATCTATCTTATTATAATCTGGAACAGCCATGATTAATTCTTTAAAAATTTGTTTAGAATCTTTATAAAGAAATAGACTTTCTTTTGTAAATTTTTTTGCAAGAAGTTTGGTTATTTCCAGCATATCTGGATTTTTATATTTAAGTGGTTTGTTAGAAAGTATTAATCTCTGCTCACCATTTGTAATTGTCCCAAGAGATTCAAAAAGTGTGGGAACTGGCAAAATAACATCTGCATAATCACAAGTCAGATTAAAATAAGAACCAAAATAAACTATAAACATTTTTTCGAGATTTTTATGAACTTTATTTAAATTAGGTAGAGATTGTGCAGGATTAAATTCAGTAATAAACGCGACTTTAACAGGGTTAAGTATAAGTGATTTAATCAAATTTCCTTTTGGTTTAATTATTTTTTTATTCCATAATTTACTGAAAATTTGAGTATTTGAAGAAAAAACATCTCCAACTCCCTGAACATTAATTTCTCCTCTTAAAGTTAATAAATCAGCATTTTTAAAAAGAACAAGATTAAGCAAAGAATGCACATTTTCAAGGGAATTTATATGCTGGGTAAATCCCATACCATGAAATATCCCAAGTTTTTTTGAATTTGCAACAGCCTTACAAACCTCTAAAAATTCTTTTTCATTTATTTCGCATTCTTTACATATATATGAAATATTGTATTTAGCTGTAAGTTTTTCTAATTTTTTAAAATTTTTAAAATTCCTAGCTTTTTTATCAAAAGAATTATTTTTAATTAAATAATTTATTATACCGTTTAATAATAGTGTTTCTGTGCCAGGTTCTATTTCAAGAAAAACATTTCCTAATTTTGATGTAAGATTAAAAAGAGACTGCACTGAGATTATTTTTATTTTATTTTTTCTTTTTAATATTTTATTCCAAAAAACAGGATAATTAACTGCTGGATTTGAACCAATAATAAATAAAGTATCTATATTATCTATATTTGAAATTTTTGTGAGATTTGAAGCACCAAAACAATCCATAACCCCTTTTACTGTTGAAATATGACAAAGTCTTCCACAACAAGAATCTATGTTTGCAGTATTAAACAAACAAGTTCCAAGCTTATATATTAAAAAATTATGCTCATTTGTTACTTTTCCAGAACCATTTAGAAAAATTTCATCTGATTTTATATTTTTAGTTTTTTCATAAATCCTGTTTAAGGCATCATTCCAGCTAACTTTTACCAATTTTTTTGCTTTTCTTATATATGGATGAGTTATTCGATTTTTGTCAAAAACTTCATTTATTGTAAGCCCTTTAATGCATGGTTTTCCTTCACTCATATAATCTTTTGAAAACCCAGATATTTTGAGAATCTTATTATTTTTTACATGATATATTAATTTGCACCCACAACCACAATATATGCATGTACTCACTATTTTTTTTATCTTATTTTTTTGATTCATTTTATTTTCCTAAATTTTGCAATAAAAAATCCTTCTGTATCATTGTCTTGTGGATAAATTCTACATGAAAATTTCACATCTTCTAAATATTCCTTATCTTTCCAGATTTTTATTCCTTTTCTTGTTTTAATAGGAATCAATATTTTTTCTATTTTAACCTTATCCTTAAATTCATTTAAAATAAAATCAATAACTTCTTCGTTTTCTTCTGGTGCATGAGTGCATGTGCTATAAACTAATTTGCCATTTGGTTTTAAAATTTCCAGGGCTGAGGCAACAAGATTTTTTTGCAGTTTTGAAAGATTTTTTACTGTTTTTATATTCCACATTAAATATGTTTTTGGACTGCCTCTTAATGTTCCTTCACCAGAACATGGAGCATCTACTAATATTTTATCAAATTGAAATTCTTCTTTCTTCAACCTTCTGCAAAGAGCAATTCCTTCTTTTTTTGTTATTATTGTGTTTGCAACCCCACATCTTTCTAAATTTGATGCAAGTATTTTTATCCTCCCTAAACTTACTTCATTAGCAATTATTGTTCCTGTATTTTTCATTCTTGAAGCTATTTGAGTTGTTTTACTCCCTGGAGAAGAACATAAATCTAAAATATTTTCATCAGCTCTTGGTTGTAAAGCAATAACCGGAAGCATACTTGAGAGTTCTTGAATATAATAATAACCAAGCAAATGTTCTAATGCTCTTCCAAGCTCGCCTGGTTCTAGATTGATTAAGATAGGTTCGCTTTGCTCATTGGAATTTTTAGAAGTTATTAATGAAATATTTTCTGTCTGTTGTTGTGTGGTGTTTAGTTGTTTATTATTTTTTTTATTAATCTGCGAATGTGAGTGAGCCATTTTCCCCTCAATAATCATAACTTCTGGATATTCTTTCCAAGGCTGTTTTATTTTCCAGGCTTTTTTTTCAAGTTTTTTTTTCAATACCTCTGGAGAAATTTTTAAGGTATTGCATCTTATAGACCTTACTGGCTCATGTTTTAAAATATCAATATAACTCTGAAAATCTTTTTCATCAGATAAAAGTTCTTTCATACGTTCAATAAATAAAGGCTTTGGTTCTGGTAATTTGCGAGGTTTCATTTTAAAAATCCCCCAAGGTCATCTGTTTTTTTCCTTCAATAACTTCTTTTATATTTATTCCAAAAACCTGAAAAATATTTTCAACTGCTGGAAGAATTTGCCTCTCAAGATAATACTTAATATTGTATTCCCCTTTTTCAATAGGAAGTTTTACTTTATCCCTTACAAGTTTCTTTTTTCCTCTTGTCTCTGCTATGTAATATTCTATGATATTTCCCTGGCTTATTGGAATTTCTTTTTCATGCATTTTTCTTGCAGCAATAACATGAGGAGTAATTGCTTTATATTCTGACAAAGGTTTTTTAAGCTGAGTTTTTATAATTAAATCTTCCTTATTTATTTCTCTTTGTTTTATTTTTTTAACCACTCTTTTAACATATTCCAAAGATTTTTTTTCATTCCCCACTTTTAAAATCTGTCTTATAACTTTGCTTTGCATTTCTCTAGCTAACCCACACCAATCTCTTCTAACAGTTTCAAAACCTCTTATTTTTATTTTGTTGTTATTATCAAGCAAAGCATATTTCTTTTTTGCACCAAAAGTGCCTCCTCTTTTTGTAACCCAAATCCCTCTTTTAAAAAATCCCTCCAACTCCAACTCCATTACTCCAGGTAGTTCTGAATTTAATGTTTTTAATAGCTCTTTTATTTCTTTTTTTGATTTGCCATTCATTAAAAATCCAACACTGTCTGTATCTGAAAAAATAACTTTATACCCTTTCTTTTTTATTTTTTCAATAGTTTCTTTATTGAATTTTCTTACAAATGCTAATATTGAAGCAGAAGATTCCAAGGAATAATATCTTGCTGCAAAAAACCCAATATATCCATGGATAGAAGCAGACAAAACTTTAAAGGCATTGCTCCTTGCCTTTGTTATCTGATTTGGATTTTTTTTATATTCTGCCTTGAATTTTTTTCTTTTTTCAAAAATCTCTTTGGATAATATTGGAAGAAATCCTAGCTGTTTTGAAAAATAAAACTTTTCTTTTCCAGTATCTATTGAATATGAGTCTTTTGTTGGTTTTTCTAATAAAGTTGATCTGGAAATATTGTGTGATATTATTATGCTTGTATGCATTGAAGTAAAATCAAAAATTGCTATGTTTTCATAAAGTCCAGGTGTTGGTTCTAATACAAAAGCTCCCTCTACTTTTTCCCTCTGTCTTCTTAATCCAATATCTTCATACCCTGGTCTTTTTTCAGGTATTTCATTAAATCTTTCTAAATTGTGTAAAATATAAGATTCAACATATTTTGACAGGCCTGCTCTTGAAATATTAAACACTGGCTCTTGAACAATTTTTGTAAATTCTAAAATATCTGGCCAAAACTTTTTGAATAATCTCAATGTTAAGATAGAATCTTGCAAATTATATTCATAATAGCTTTTCCAATCTTTTTCATCTAGTTTTGAAGAGTGCTTTATTATAAAATCCTTTTTTGTTTCTCCTAAAAATTCCTTGGCGACTTCGTTTAGAGAAAGAGTTTCAGATTGCATATATTGTGCATAAGCAGTTCTGATAAATTTTAAAATATCTATATGAACTATTCCTTTTATTTTTCCAGTTAAACTTACTCCTCGTGTAAATCTCGGCTGGCTTTCATCTAATCCAAGAGGTAATTTTACTTTGTTTTTTTCTGCTCTTTTTTTTAGGTAAGGTAAATCAAATCCGTCTGAAAAATACCCTACAAGAAAATCAGGAGAAATTTTTCTTACATATTCCACGAATTTTTCTAAAAGTTCTGATTCATCTTTTACATATTCTACAAAGTTTGGCTTTGAGTGTGTGGATTTTTTCCATGTTATGACTTTCTTGAAATTGTCTGAAACCAATGAGACCATAAGAATTTCCCCTCCTCCAATTTTCAAATCATCAGTTTCTATGTCATAAGCTAATGTTTTTGGAGAGTATTTTATGCCCTCTTTCTTAGAGGGTACACCTTTTGGTGTGTTTTTTATTTTTTTACAAGTCTTAAGTTTTATACAGAAATCAACATCCAGTCCCATGTCAACCCCTCCAAATTCCTCTGAATTGTTTAATAACTCTCCTGAAATTTCATACCAACACAAAGGATTGATTTTTTTTTCAATAATATAATGAGTTATAAATCCTAAATCATACCCTCTTCTTTTCTCTATCTCAGACATACCTAATTTATCAGTAATACTGTGCAAGTCTTTGTAATTTGTGGCAAATATTTTTAATGCCTTAACTTTCTTCCCCAGATAATTTTTTTCGTGAATTTCTATGGCTTCAACTTTGGTTTGTCTGCCTTTTATATCTAATTTTATCTTTTTTATTTTCTTAAGAATTTTATTGATTTTATTTTGTTTTAAATTGTTTTTTAAAATCGCCCAAAGATAAACAGGACAAGAATCAATTATGCAAATTCTCTTTCCCTTGCTATTTCTGCCAATTACTTTTGCATAATTTTTCCCCTGAAAATCAAAATAATCATAATCTATTGGAATAAAGTCTGTTTTCATGTTATAAAATAAAAGAAGTTTGAGTTATTTAAAGTTTGGGAAAAATTTCTTTTTAATTGTTATCAATAATTATTGTTTTAAATTTTTCAAAAAATACATTAGAATTCCATCTCGCAATCCTTTATTCCCAGTATCACTTTTAACCTCTATTTTATCATTTTGAGGATACCATTTAAGTTCTATATTATAATTATCTTTTTTATTTGGTGTGCTTTTGTCTTCCCCCGCTCCAATTTGTCCTCTTAAAAAAGTCTCAACTAATTCATATTGTCCTTTTTCCTTGACATTCCCCTCAACTCTAAACTTATGACTCTTAGAATTATATTTTATATTTAATGTTAAGTTGTCTAAACCCATTTTAACTCCTGATTAAGTTAGAAAATTTAGAGATTTATAATTATTTATATTGTAAAACTTATATTTTAGAGTGAATAAAAATCCCTAATTATCTTCCAAAAATCTTATTAAACCAATTATCTTCTCTTTTTTATGAATGAAAAAGAGGTAATCACTGCTGATCTAAATTGGCATACAAAATCTAAAAAAGAGATTTTCAATAAATTACAAACTTCTGAAAAAGGCCTGACAAATCAGGAAGCTGAAAAAAGGCTCAGAGAAACTGGATTAAACAAAATTTCCAAAAAAAAGAAAACTCCTCAAATCTTAAATTTTCTCAAACAATTCAAAAGCCCCTTAATTTATATTTTATTTGTAGCAATGATTATTTCATTTATCTTTGATCATTTAATAGATGCTTATGTTATCCTTGCTGTTGTTTTAATTAATGCTAGTATTGGTTTTATTCAAGAAAGAAAAGCAGAAAGAGCTATTGACGCTCTTGAAAAGTTAATTATTTCTTATGCAAAAGTTTATAGAAATCAAGAAATAAAAAAAATTCCCTCTGAAGAAATTATTCCTGGGGACATTATTATTTTAGATGAAGGAGATAAAGTTCCAGCTGATGCTCGGCTTTTAGAGATAAAAAACCTTAGAACCCAAGAATCATCTTTAACAGGAGAATCATTTCCTGAAGAAAAACAGCTGAATATCTTAGATAAAAATGTCTCTTTAGGTGATAGAACAAACATGGTGTTTATGAGTACTATTATTGTTTCAGGGAATGCAAAGGCAGTTGTTGTTGCAACGGCAAATAAAACAGCAATAGGACAAGTGGCAGAATCAATTCAAGAAATAGTGCAACCAAAAATGCACTTTAACGAAAAAGTAAATGAATTGGCTATTTATATGGCAATCTTTGCTTCAATTGGTGCTGTATTGACTTTTATTGTGGGTTTTTTTATTAACAAATTAGAGTTTTTTGAGATATTCTTATTCACAATAGCTTCGCTAGTTTCAGGAATTCCAGAAGGATTGCCTGCGGTTTTAATTATTGTTTTAGCAATAGGTGCAAGAAGGATGGCAAAAAGAAATGCCGTCATAAGGCATTTGCCAGCTGTAGAAACCCTTGGTGTTGCTACAGTTATCGCAACAGATAAAACAGGAACAATAACCCAAAATTCGATTACAGTAGAAAAAATAATAACTCCTGAAGGAGATTTTAGTGTAACAGGGGATGGCTGGCAACCAATTGGAAGATTCTTTCAAAACAAAAAACCAATTAATCCTCTAAAAATCCCAATATTAAATAAAATCTTGAATATTTCCGCACTTTGTAACAAGGGTAATCTTTTAAGAAAAGACAGGAGTTATGAAATCATAGGAGATCCAACAGAAGTCTCTTTAATTGTTCTTGCAAAAAAAGCAGGGATGGATAAACAAAGATTATCTGAAAAGATTATCGATGATTTTGCTTTTAGTTCAGAATTAAAATTCCGGGCGAGTTTAATAGAATCCCCTTCAAATAAAAAACATCTTTATGCTGTTGGAGCTTTTGAAACAATCCTAAAAAGGTCTTTATATTTTATTAAAAATAACAAAAAAATAAAATTAGATTTTAAAACAAAAGAATTATTCTTAAAAAAAGCAGAATTATTAGCAAAAAAAGGTATGAGAGTTTTGGCTTTGGCTTATAGAAATTTGCCAAATCAAACAAATTCTATTTCTGAAAACTTAGTAAATAATCTTATTTTTACTGGTCTGGTGGGTATGAAAGATCCTCCAAGACCTGCAATAAAACAGGCAATTCAAAAAGCAAGAAGTGCAGGGATTAGAATTATTTTAAAAACAGGAGACCACAAAGAAACAGCAATAGCTATTGCAAAAGAGATTGGTTTGGTTAAAGGAAAAGTAGAGGCTTTAACTGAAACAGATTTGGAAAATCTATCTAAAAAAGAATTTAATGAAGTTGTGAAAAAAGTTGATGTTTTTGCAAGAGTAACCCCAAAGATGAAGATGAAAATAGTAAAAGCATTACAAGATCAAGGGGAAATTGTTGCAATGACAGGAGATGGAGTTAATGATGCACCTTCTTTGAAAAAAGCAGATATTGGAATTGCTATGGGAATTATAGGAACAGATGTTGCAAGAGAATCAAGTGAAATTGTTTTGACAGATGATAATTTTTCTTCTATAGTCGATGCAATTGAAGAAGGAAGAATTGTCTTTCAAAATGTCCGGCAAACAAGTTTTTATTTAATAACTACTAATGTCGCAGAAGATATTACAATTGTTTCTTCTTTGATAATGGGATTACCTTTACCAATGTTACCGATTCAATTACTTTATTTAAACTTAGTCACAGACGGTGTAAATGATATTGCCCTTGCCACAGAACCAGGGCATCATGATGTTTTAAATCAACCTCCAAGAAATAAAAAAGAAAGAATTTTGAATAAAGAATTAATTCCCTTACTTGTTTTAACATCAGGACTAATGGTTTTAGGAACACTGCCTTTATTCATTCATTTCATTCCTCAAGGAATAGATAAAGCAAGAACAGTTACATTTGTTTCAATGTCAATGTTTCAGTTGTTTAATGTGTTTAATATGCGTTCTTTAAAAAAATCTTTATTTAAAATAGGAATCTTTTCAAATAAATGGGTGACTTGGGGGTTAATAGTTTCTTTTTTAGCAATGCTTGGAATAATATATCTTCCATGGATAAAAGATATTTTTCAGTTTGTTCCATTAAGTTTAGCAGAGTTTGGAATAATTACTCTGATTGCAAGCTCTGTATTTATTGCAGGAGAAATTTATAAGTTCATAAAATACAGAGAACATTAATTCCTTTTTGTTAGGGAGGGTCTTGTTTTTCCATTTGGCCTCTTTTAAATTTTTATTAGTATAATTTTTAGAACAGAGGGAAAACCCCCTGTTCTAGAGGTATTTGAGGTTAAAAGTTGTTATACTGAGGAGAATATCTCCTTTTTTTTGTTTTATAAATAAATTAAAAAAAAGTTCTTTATAAACAGTAAGAAACAAAAATAAATACAAAGAATATAGAGTTATCCTCTATATTCTTCCATATAAATCTTTAAATAAATGAAAAAAAAATTGATTATATGTATTTGTATAATTTTATTATAGAAAACAAAGAATTGTTTAAAATCATTTATGCTTTGATAATCGGATTAATCTGTGCGATTATAGTCATTAAAAGCCATAGACTTTTTCATCTTAGTTTACACAAAGGAATTAGATATTTCAGAAATGCTTTTTTCTTCTATGGAATTGCTTTTATAATCAGGTATTTTTTTGGAACAGGGTTTCTTTATGATTATGTGGGTTTAAATTATCATGCCATTGTAGGGATTTTATTTGAATATTTTTTAATTATGGCTGGATTTTTTTTACTTTATAGTCTTTTATGGAAAAAAATAGAACATTCTGAAAGTAAATATTTCACTTCATTATTCAACTCAAAAATTATTGTTTTTTATGCAATGGCTGCTGTGATTGTCTTTTTAGATTATATATGGCAAGTATATTATTTTATGTTCTTTTCACAGATTATTCTTTTTGCATTTGCATCTGTTTTAAGTTATATTAATTATAAAAAAAATGGCAAGCAACACAAATTCCTTAAATTTTATTTTATAGCAATGATGCTGAATCTTATTGCATGGTCTTTAAATGCCCTTACAGCACTGTATTTTAATTGGCATCATGGATTTCTGATAAACATCTATATATTAAATATAATTATTTTCTTATTATTTTTATACGGAGTAATTAAGGTAACAAATATCTAATATTAAAATGGCAAGGAAAAGAGAACGGCTGGATGTGATTAGGGATATTCTCAAGGCAATTATGAAAAATCGCCAGATAAAACCCACTAGGCTGTTATATGCCTCTAATTTATCCCCTCAAATGTTCAAGGTATATATAAACGAATTAATTAGTAAAAAATTTATTAAACTGGATATTAATGAAAAAGATAAAAAAACTTTTTCTCTGACAAAAAAAGGCCAGGAATTTTTGCAGGAATATAAAGTCATTGAGAATTTCATTGAAAATTTTGGGTTATAAAAAGAAAGAATTAATTTGCTACTCGCGGTGGTTCGTAGATATAAAACATAATTAACAGTTCATCCTTGGAGTTTTTTGATTAATTACTTCATAAACGAACGAGCGATAGCGAGTCTAATTAGTTAGATTTATAATTATATATTTTCTTAATCAAACATGAAAAAGTGGGCTAAATTAATTTTTTTTATCTATTTGTTTATATTCTCAATAGAGTTAATTAAAAGAACTTCTTTATTCCTTGCTCCAAATATTAAAAATTTTCTTGCACAAGGTTTAACACCTCTAAAAGCAATAAGCATTGGATGGTTTACAACATCAATAGTTCAGTCATCAGGAGCGATTGGTTCAGTAACCGCAACATTTGCAGGAAATAATTTAATAAATCTGCCAACAGCAATTTATATTTTAATCGGAGCATTTTTTGGAACCACAATCACTGCTTTGATAATTTCCCTAATAACATTTACTAAAAAGAGGAGGGATTTTAGACATGGTTTTGAAATTGGTTTGTGTTATTCAATTTATAGTGCTTTACTGCTTATTGTAGTATTTTTTCTAGAGTATTTTTTTAGATTTTTTTCCAAATCATCTCTTTTTCTTGCGTCTTTTTTTGGAGAGAAAATCTCTTTGTTAAAAGTTCCTAATATTGTGGGATTCATGACATCTCCTATTATAGATTTTTTATTTGATAAAAATAATAAACTTATATTATTAGTGCTGGGTTTTGTGATTTTAATTTTTGCTTTAAGATATATTAGCAAATCTATTATAGAAGTTTTTGGAGGAGAACACAAAGCAAGAAAATTTATCAACAGATATTTTGAGTCTAAATATAAAGCTTATTTAATAGGGGTTTTATTAACAGCAATAGTATTTTCTTCAAGTATAACTATTGGATTATTGGTTCCATTGGCAGTTGCCCGTTTAATTAATTTGAAAAAAGCAATTCCTTTTATTCTTGGTGCAAATTTAGGAACATTTACTGATGTATTTTTAGCTTCAATAATAATTGGTAAAATTCCTGCATTGGCAACAGCCTTTGCTTATCTTTTATTCAGCATAACCGGAGGAATAATTTTCTTTCCAAATATAAATTTTTTGTTTAAAATTACAAAATATACTTCTAAAAAATTAATTCACATCTCAAGAAAAAAAGCAGTTTATCTTTTAATAGCATTTATTACAATACCTTTGATAATAATTTTAATATTTTGATTTATGTTGGGGTTTAAACATATTCTCAAAGATAATAATTGTTAAAAACAGCTAATGTAAAACACTTAATATAATGTATAATAATAACACTGCCTCAAAAAATCTTCTATTAATTACTTTCACCAATCTGCGGGCGCCAGCAAGCACTAATTTTAGTTAAATTTATAATCATCTGGCTCTTTAATTAAATATGAAAAGGGTGGCAGAATTCTATAAAGGACTTAAACTGGCAACAAGAATTTATGCTGGAATAATTCTTTTGGCTATTTTATTATTAAGTCTTAAATGGATTTCAGGAAATGTATTTATAATAACTATAATGCTAATGGCAATATTTATGCTTGCTGAAACTTTTAAAAACTTTCTTTATAAAATTTACAAAAATCCCCGCCTAAAAAAATGGCTATTAATAGGGGTATTGATACTGCTTATTTTAGGAATAATTTGTGTTTGGTTTTGTTGATGATTTTCAGTAAATAAGAAGGGTTAAAAAACTATCAACCACTTTTATTTCTATGAAAACTTTCAAACTATCACCATCATCATTAAATCTTATGAAAGAATGCCCAAGATGTTTTTGGTTAACTCAGCATAAGGTCTGGAAAAGACCAGCAGGAATATTTCCCTCTCTCCCTTCTGGAATGGATAAAATACTAAAAGTTCATTTTGATAAATTCATGGAAAAAGGACAACTGCCTCCAGAACTCTGCGAAAATTCAAATTGCACAGATATGAAATTATTTACTGACAAAGAAAAATTAAAAATCTGGCAGAGCAATTTCAAGGGAATTCAATTCACAGATAAAAATGGGAATATATTAAGAGGAGCAGTAGATAATATACTTGTAAAAGGAAAGAAATTAATTGTTTTAGATTATAAAACAAGAGGTTATCCATTAAAAGAAGATACAGCAGAACATTATAGGCTTCAGCAAAATCTTTACAATTTCTTATTAAGAAAGAACGGTTATCAAACAGAAGACTACTTTTTCTTATTATTCTATATTCCTAAAGAAGTTATGGCAACAGGAGAAATAATATTTGATACAGAATTAGTAAAGATGAAAGTTGATGTTGAGAACGCCGAGAAGATTTGGAAGAGGGCATTGAAGTTGTTGAATGAGGAATGTCCTGAGAAAAACAATGAGTGCCAATGGTGCAGAATGGTGGAAATAAAATGAGCGAGGAGTTTTTCATGAGAGGGAGTGAGAGGTGTGATGGGAGATGAAAAAAGATAGATATTACAAAAAAAGAGGAGGTTTTGCAAAGATAATAAATGTATCCTGTGCTAACTGTGGAAAACTATTATTTATATATCAAAAGGATGGTGCTGGTTGGTTAAAACGCTGTTATCTTAATAGAATAATTTCTCCTTCAAAATATGAAAAATTACAACACAATAAAGAAATATCTGAACCAAATGATTTGAAAAATTTAAAATGTGATTGTGGCTCTATTATTGGTTCTCCAATGAAGCATAAGGATGGGAGATTGGCATTTCATCTCATAAGGAGGAATTTTAAACGTACGATTAACAAATCCAAAAATTCTGTGTAAAAAGTAATTCATTATTCAGACTTTATACATAAAGCGCCTTAAATAGATAAACTTAAAATCTGGGGGTTTCTTAGATTTCTATGATAAATAACGGAGCAAATCTCGGCTTTGAGAAGAAGCTTTGGGCAGCAGCAGATAAACTTAGGAGTAATATGGATGCTGCGGAATATAAACATGTAGTTTTAGGTTTAATTTTCTTAAAATATATCTCAGATGCATTTGAAGAACAGGCTAAAGAATTAGAAGAACAGGTTTCTGATGAAAAAAGTGAATGGTATGTAAAAGAACCTTCTGAAAGATATTATATTAAAGAAGAAAAAGAGGCTTATACTAAGGATAATATTTTTTGGGTGCCTGAAAAATCAAGGTGGAGTTTAATTGAGGAAAATGCAAAAAGGCCTGAAGTTGGAAAGATAATTGATGAAGCAATGGATAGTATTGAAAAAGAAAATCCTTCATTAAAAGGTGTTCTTCCTAAAGATTATTCAAGGCCTACATTAGATAAGCAAAAATTGGGTGGGCTGATTGATTTAATTGGAACAATTGGTTTAGGAGATAAAGAAAATAGAAGTAAAGATGTTTTAGGAAGAGTTTATGAATATTTTTTAGGACAATTTGCAGATGCAGAGGGAAAAAAAGGCGGACAGTTCTATACTCCTAGGTGTATTGTAGAGCTTCTTGTTAAAATGATTGAGCCTTATCAAGGAAGAGTTTTTGATCCTTGTTGTGGAAGCGGAGGAATGTTTGTTCAATCTGAGAAATTTGTAAAAGAACATGGAGGGAGAAAAGGAGATATTTATGTTAGAGGGCAAGAATCAAATCCAACTACTTGGAAATTATGTAAAATGAATCTTGCTATTAGAGGTATTGATAATGAGATTCTATTAGGAGATAGTTTTCACGAAGACCAATTTAGGGATTTAAGATCACACTTTATCTTAGCTAATCCTCCTTTTAATATGAGTGATTGGGAAGGGGAATTATTAAGGGAAGATGTAAGATGGAAATATGGAGTTCCCCCAATAGGAAATGCTAATTTTGCATGGGTTCAACATTTTATTCATCATTTAAATCCAACAGGGATGGCAGGTTTTGTTTTAGCTAATGGCTCAATGAGTTCAAATACTTCAAATGAAGGAGAGATAAGAAAAAATATTGTTCAGGCAGATTTAGTTGATTGTATGGTTGCACTTCCTTCTCAACTTTTCTACAACACAATGATTCCTGCTTGTTTATGGTTTGTTACTAAAGATAAATCATATCATGGAAAAAGAAAAAGAAAAGGAGAAATTTTATTCATAGATGCAAGAAACATGGGGGAAATGATTGACAGAAGACATAAACAATTAACACAAGAAGATATTGATAAAATAACAAAAACATATCATTCTTGGAGAGGAGAAAAAAATGCAGGAAAATATGAAGATGTTCTAGGATTTTGTAAAGGAGCTAAACTAGATGAAGTAGAAAAACATAATTTTATTCTTACACCAGGAAGATATGTCGGGATTCTTCCAGAAGAAGATGATGGTGAGCCTTTTGAAGAGAAGATGAAGAGGTTGACAAAGGAGTTGGAAGAGCAATTTGAAGAAGGGAGGAAGTTGGAGGGGGAGATTAAAATAAATTTAGGGAAGGTTGGGTTGAGTTAAAATGATAGACCAGAAATTTTATAAACTTCAAAAGATTGTATATATTGTTAAAGTCCCCAGTATGGTCCTTCGGGGTAATGCTGGGCTTCCTACTCATTCTCTAAACTTTGAGGTAGAAAAATCATGAAAAAGGCAATGGTCTTTGTTGATGCTAATAATCTTTATCATTGTGTTAAAAGTATTAAACAACCTCATGAAATAGATTTTCTAAAATTGGGCAAACTTCTTTGCAAGATCAAAAGATATGAATTCATTAAAATGATCTGGTATGCTTCAATTCCTGATTTAGAAGAAGATCCAAAGGATTATTATTCTCATCTATCTTTTTTAGATGCTCTAGAGAGAAAGGGTATTAAAGTTATAAAAAGGAAATTACAAAAGGCCTCTAAATTTGAGATTAATAAAAAGAAAAATAAGATTTTTAGTAAAATAAACTTTTGTTATAATTGTAAGAGATTATTTGAGAAATTTATTCATTTAATTATTCAAACAAAAAAAGAAAAAGGAATTGATGTTTGGTGTGCTGTTGATATGATTAGATATTCTTTAATGAACGGAGATTGTGATATTTGCGTTTTAATTTCAGGAGATGCAGATTTTGTTCCTGCATTAAATTTAATCAAAGAGAATGGAAAGGATGTTTTAGTTGCAAGTGTGCATGAGGGGTTTTCTAAAGAACTTAGAGATAATTTTGAATATTTTGTGATAAAAGAAAAAACTTTAAATAAATGCCTAAGGGAGTGGAAAGATGAAAAGAGGAAATAAAGAATTGAAAGGGCAGTTTGTTGGGGGTGAGAAGTTGGAGAGGGAGATAAAAATAAATTTGGGGAAAGTGGGGGAGGGGGTTTAGAATGTTTAAATTTAGTGGTCAACTTTGGCAAAATATTTCAAATGTAAGGCCTGCTTCTTTTATTTGCTGGAATTGTGGTAATAAAGTTTCATCTGAAAAAGCATATCAAAGTCATGATACTTATAACCCCTCTCATATCGGAAGTAGAATATACATTTGCCCTCACTGCAAAGCACCTGTAGTTGTTGATGATGAAAATAAACAAATAATTCTTCCTTTGCCTGGAAAAGAAATAAATAAACTTCCTGAAAATATTGGAATTATTTATTCTGAAATTAGGAAGTGTATGCAATCAAGTTGTTTTAATGGAGCAATAATGCTGATGAGAAAATTAATCATGCATATTGCTGTTGAAGAAGGAGACGAAGAAGGAAAAAAATTTATTCAATATGTCGACTTTTTGTGTGAGAATGGAATTGTCCCAAAGAAGAGTAAAAATAAAGCTGACTCCGTTAGAGGCTTGGGGAATGCTACAAACCATGAAATAGAAAATAGAACAAAAGAAGAAGCTGAAAATTGTTTTGAATTTATTGAATTATTATTAGAAGTAAATTATGAATTTGCGGATGAAGAAGGAGGAGAATAAAATGGCAAGAACTTTTATTTATGCTGGAAGAAGATATTATAAGTATAAAGTTGATGCAGAAAGAGCGAGAAGAAAAGGGGATAGAATTTATTATGATCCTTACATAAAAGCATATTATATTGTTAGACCAAGTAAAAATTCTTCTTGGTGGGGGTGGTGAAATGAAAACTACACAATATATTCTATCTTTAGGCAATCTTTATAGAACATATCAAAAAAATTTGCCCAAGATAAATTATGACTACCTCAATGATTTGATAGACCATTATTCTTCTAAAAAAAATCTGAATTCAGATGAAGCAAAAAAAGCTGAAAATAAATGTAGGGAGGAGTGGAAAAAATTTATCTTATTATTTTTTAAAAATATTGCAAGACAAATAAAAAGATATAAGGATATTATTGAAGAAGAAGAAAAAGAACTTAAAAAAATTAAAACAAAGATTGAAGTTAATAGTATGCCTCTTGGAGATTATGAAAATGAATGGGACAATTTAGATAATTTATATCGAAGGACTATATCTAAAATAAATACTGATAAGAGAAATTTTAAAAGAAATTGGGTTGGCCACATAATCTCTTTTATTTTGGGTATTGCTGCAACCTTGTTGACAACTTATTTAATTAGGAGATATTTTTTATGGTAGATTTGATTATATTAACAAATTCTCTGCTTGTGATCATAACAGGGGTTTATTCTTTCCTAACTTACAAGATTCTTAAATCAAATGAAAAAATTGAAAAAATAAGATTGGACCCGATTCTTTGGGTTAATCCTTTTGCTGAAGCAGACGTGTATATAACAAAAATGAGAAAATGTCCTGCTTATAATATCTCGCTTATATTATCGATTAAATTTCCTGAAGAAAAACATTTCAATAAATTGATTGAATATAGCCTAGGGAGTTTAATCGAGAAAGAAGAAACTTATAATATTAATATTGAAAATTCTATAGAAGAATTTCTTAAAAAGAAAAATAAAATAGATTCAAAATTTATTATAAAATATGTAGTAGAGTATTATATTGGAATTGATAATAAGCCTATCAGAAGAGCCGATTATTTGTATTATCATTCAGAAGAATATGAAGGAGAAATCATGCTTGGAGCATCAACAGATAAAGAAACTTCATTAGATGGGGGCAAATCACCTAATAAAATTATTAAATATTATTGAAATGAAAACTCAAAAATTCAAACAAACTGAGATAGGAAAAATTCCTGAAGATTGGGAAGTTAAAACTACTGAAGAATTAGTCTCCGATAAAAAGGGTTCAATAAAAATTGGTCCTTTTGGAAGTCAATTAAAAAAAGAATATCTTGTTTCTAAAGGATACAAATTGTATGGACAAGAAAATATTTACAAGAAGAACTTTTCTTTAGGTAATAGATACATTAATGAAGAGAGGTTTAATCTCCTAAGTTCTTGTGAATTAAAACCAGGAGATTTAATAGTCTCTATGATGGGCACAATTGGATTTGTGATAATTGTTCCTGAGAATATTGAAAAAGGAATAATGGATTCTCATTTACTAAGAATAAGAATAGACAATAATATAGTAGATAACAATTTCTTGAAGCATGCATTTAGATCAAAAATAATTCAATTTCAAATTGATTCTCTTTCTGTTGGAACCATTATGGCAGGTTTAAGTTCAAAAGTGATTAAGGAATTAATTTTTCCTTATCCCCCAATATCTGAACAAACAGCCATCGCAAAAATCCTTTCCTCTCTCGATGAAAAAATAGAACTAAACAATAAAATGAATAAAACTCTTGAAGCAATTGGACAGGCAATTTTTAAGAAGTGGTTTGTTGATGAGAAGGAAGAGATATGGGAAGAAGGATTTTTTAACGATAAGATTTTAACAGAATTAATAAAACCAGGCATAGATAAATTTGAAGGAGAAAAGATTTATTTACCAACAGCTAATATCTCTAATTCTTCGATAACTAATTATGATTATAAAATAACTTTTGAAGAAAGACCTTCAAGAGCAAGTATGCAACCAAGAGCAAATACTATCTGGTTTGCTAAAATGAAGGATAGCCCAAAAATTCAATTATTCTTAGAAGGTGAAGATTGGAGATTAAATAATTTAATATTATCCACTGGTTTTGCAGGAATTAAACCTAAAAGAGAAGCCTTATTTTACATTTGGAATATAATCAAAAATCCTTCATTTGAAATTGAAAAAGATAATCTTGCAATGGGAACAACAATGCAAGCAATAAATAATGAAAATATAAAGAGGATAAAATATGCTATCCCTTCTGAAGAGATTTTAACTAAATTTAATAAATTAGTTCAACCGATTTTCAAACAGATTTCTATTAATTGTTTACAAAACCAAACCCTCTCACAAATCAGAGATGTTTTATTGCCTAAATTAATGAGTGGGGAGGTTAGGGTGAAATGAAACTAAAAGATAAAATTGTTTTGGATTTAGAATTTGTCTTCAAAAATACTTCTATAAAAAAGATAGATAATATGGGATTTGACCCTACTTCTCCCATGGAACAAAGATGGTCTGAGGAGGGTTCATTCGAGATAAAACAAAATCAAAATGCAAACAAAAGGCTCCTAAAAATAATTGACTATATATTGAAAGATAAATCACATAATCTAAAGATAAAAGAAAGTAATCTGAGAGGCAAATTAAAGGATATCCTTTTTGAAACACACTTGTCTAAAGCGAGAGATAGAAGAAAATTTTTACACTCTAAAACTAAAGATTTTTTAAAAGAATTAAAAAGATATGGGGATTTTATTTTTTTCTTTAGAGTTCATAATTTAACATCTGTTAAAAAAATAAATTTCGGCAAGATAAGTATTTTGCCTAGTGAGAAATCTTTTAAAGCACAAGTAAAAAGTAATTTAAAGAAAGATGCCAAATTTTTAACTAGCTTGAAAATAAATTACTCAAGTTCTTGTTGTGTCATGTTAAAAATAACTGAAAATAAGGAGTTCGCAGAAACAAAAGCGAGAGAAGAATTAAAAAAACATTTAAGTATGCTTTCCTTAATATCTGGGTGTGCATTGTTTTTAGATGGAGAAATCTCCGAAGCACCAGAACAGAGTAAATATCTAAATAATGGAAATTTGGGAAGTCATATGGCAAACCCCTTTGCTAAATTTTTGGCAAATCCACTCCATTTAAAGAATTTTCTAAATAAGAGCAAACAGCACAGAAACTTTTTTTACCTTTCTTCAAGAATTTTAAAGAACGAAAATTTTAGATTAAATAATAAAATTATTCTTTCTTCTGAATGGTACTTGGAATTTATTAAGGAATTATCATTAGAGCAAAAAATTTTAAAATTAGTGATTTGTCTTGAAACTTTGTTGATAGAAAAGGAGAGAATCAAAAAAGCAACACTTGCAGAAAGAATAGCTTTTTTATTATATGACAAAAAAAATCACAGAGAAAAAGTCTATTCAATGATTTGTGAGTTCTACGAGCTGAGAAATTCGATTGTTCACGCTGGAAAATTAGATGGTAACATCAGAGAAAGTTTTATCACTGAGATTTCTCATCTCTTTAAATTAGAGGTAAGTAAGATTTTAACCAAAAAATTCAAATCAATTGAAGATATAGATAAATTTGTTGAAAATGAAAAGTTCAAATGAAAATTAAAAATTTAACTGAGAAAAGAAAACTCTCACAAATCAGAGATTCTTTATTACCTAAATTAATGAATGGGGAGGTGAGGGTGAAATGATAAGCTCTAAAGGGAATTTGGAAGCAGAGATAATTCTTTATTCTATTAATAAATCCAATAACCTTTTTTTAAGCTTTTTAGAAAATGAAATTGATGTTGAAGAAATGAAAAATAGACTACAAGAACGAGCTTCTTCTAGTTATACAAGTTTTGAAGATGATTTTAAAGATGCTGTTTCTAGTTTAATGGCTCAGAAGGTTTTAGTTGAAGATAGACCTTTTTATTTGGGGGTTTCATCATTAGATATTGGAAGATTAGGATTTGGTTATTTTGGAGCGAGCACAATTCCAGAAAAAATCCCTGAGAAACTTTTCTTAAATAAAGAAAAACTTAAAGAAAGAATAGCAGGAGGATCTGTATCTCCGATAATTAAGAAAGTTTATATTGAAAAAGAAAGTGAAGCAAAAAAAGAGATAAAAAATAATTTAGAAGAATTAAAAAATAATATTAAGAATAAGAAATCAGAATCTGCTCTCCACAAATTTATTAGAGAGAATAAATTAATTCAAGCCCCATTCATTAATCATGAATTTATGTCAATAATACAGAATAGACAAGATTTTTTGATTCAAAATGAATTTGGGGAATTTGAAATTTGGGAATTGAAGTCTTCAGAATTTAAGCTTTTTGATGTTGATAAGAGAAGTTTTAATTCTTCAGAAAAATATAAGCGATTAAAATCTTTAACTAAAACAAAGAAATTAAATAAAGCAATAGAGCAATTATCAGTCTATAAAAAAGAGTTTATTGATTATAACATCACACATCCAAATGCAAATACTATGTTAAAAGAACATATTTACAACGCAAAATTAATTTTAGTTATTGGATCAAATGAGGAGTTTGAAGGAGAAAATAAAGACCTTTATTTGGAAAAATTAAATCTTGAGAGATATATGTTAAATAATATAAATATAATTACTTGGGAAATGTTTTATGAAAAAGTTAAAAATTATTGGAGAGGATTTTTGGGAGAATAAAATGGATATCACAAAATTATTTAGTGGACTAAAACTAAACAGAATTAGAAACCTTATTATTTATGCATCATTTATTGCACTAATTGTTTCATTAATTTTTCCTATGCAAGGTTTGGATAATTCCTTTGTACAAAAAGCTTCATTATCTTTCTTTTTTTATGGATTATTTTTATGGGCGATTGAGAATTTAGCATTTGTCATTGTGGATGAATTTAATGATGAAGGGCAACAAATTCTATTTGCTTTGTGGATTCTCGTTGGCCTTATCGGCTTTTATGCAACCTTCAAAATTGTGTTTGACATAAGTATACTTGATATTATATTCCCAAAAACCTAAAAACCCACAAATCCCTCTAAAAACATGGTATTAACAAAAGAAAAACAAGACGAAATTGCAAAAAAGATAAATGAAATTATCAAGAAAAAGCGTGGTGAAACAGATTTTAAATGCCCTGTCTGTACAAATGATAAGTTTTCTTTAGCTGGAGGGTTTACTAATGATTTTTTAATGGATAATATTGGAGGGGGTTTGATAGTTGGGGGACCTGTTCTTCCAAGTGTACCCTTTGTCTGTACAAATTGCGGAAATACTTTTTTTCTGAATACCAAGGTTCTTGGGATAGATATTGAAGAAGAAATTAAAGATAAAGAAAGTAAAAAAGACAATAAAAAAATAAAAAATAAGGGAGGGGAAAATGGATAAATCTATTACAGCTGGAGAGGAAGACAAGCTTACAATCAATAGGGCGAAGTTGAATTCATTAGATATTTATGAAATAACTGACGACGAACTAGAAAGATTAGAAAGAGGAGGGTCAGATACAACCTTCCTCAATTTTGCTATTTTTACTATCTCTGTTGCGGCATCTTTTATTGTTTCTTTATTCACAATTAAAATAGAATCAGATAGAATCTATATAGCTTTTCTTACTACTATCATCTTGGGTTTTCTTGCAGGAGCTATTTTACTTATTCTCTGGTGGAAAAGTAGAAGATCAACGAAGGGGCTTGTTAAAAAAATAAAAGATAGAATGAATAAAGAGAGTGATTCTTCAATCTCATATGATCTTTTAAGAAAGAAAGGTATAATCTAAAATGAAATCCATAATAACAGAAGACCATGTAGAAGAAGTAACTCTCCAAATCTTAAAAGATGATTTACACTATGATTACATCTACGGACCAGACATTTCCCCAGACGGAAAAACCCCTAAGAGAAAATTATACCAAGATGTCGTCTTAATTGAGTCTCTCCAAAACGCTTTGAAAAGAATTAATCCTGATATTCCAGAAGAAGCAAGAGAGGAAGCAGTTAAAAAAGTTATAAGGACATCAAATCCAAAACTCATTGAAGATAATCAAAGTTTTCACAAACTTCTTGTTGATGGAATAACTGTTTCATGCAGAATTAATGGGGAGGTAAAACATCCACGTATAAAGATTATTGATTTTGATAATGTTGATAAAAATGAATTTCTTGCTGTAAATCAATTTACAATTCTTGAAAAAGATGAAAGAAGACCAGATATTTTAATTTTTATTAATGGTTTACCTTTAGGTTTAATTGAATTAAAAAATATTGCAGATAAAAAAGCAGATGTTTATGAGGCATTTAAACAAATTCAAACATACAAACAACAGATTCCTTCAGTTTTTAGGTTTAATGAAATCTGTATAGTAAGTGATGGACAACAAGCAAGAGCAGGAACTATCTCTTCTCATTTTGATAGATTTATGCCTTGGAAATCAATAGATGGAAAAAAAGTTGAAAAAACAACACTTGAACTTGAAGTCTTACTAAAAGGAATGTTAAATAAAGAAACACTTTTAGATTTAGTTAAAAGTTTTATAGTTTATGAAAAAGAAAGAGATACTAAAAACAACACTACAAAATTAGTTAAAAAATTAGCAGCATATCATCAATATAATGCTGTAAACAAAGCATTTAATTCTACTGTTAAAGCAAAAGAAGGAGATCATAAGGCAGGGGTTGTTTGGCATACTCAAGGTTCAGGAAAATCTCTTTCTATGGTTTTTTATACAGGAAAATTAGTCTTATCACAAGAATTAGGAAATCCTACAATTGTTGTTATAACAGATAGAAATGATTTAGATGGTCAGCTATTTGAAACATTTGCAAGATGTTCAGAATTATTAAGACAAACTCCTGACCAGGCAGCTTCAAGAGATGATTTACAAAAAAAATTAAAAAGATCTTCTGGAGGAGTTATCTTCACAACAATCCAGAAATTTTTCCCTGAACAAGAAAGAGAATCTTATCCAACCCTCTCACAAAGAAAAAATATTATTGTAATTGCAGATGAAGCACACAGAACACAATATGGGTTTAAAGCAAAAATTGACAAAGAAAAAGGCAGAATAACTTATGGATTTGCAAAATATCTCAGAGATGCTTTACCTAATGCTTCATTTATTGGATTTACTGGAACACCTATTGAAAAAGAAGACAGAAATACAAAAGCTGTTTTTGGAAAATATGTTGATACTTATGATATTAAACAAGCAGTTGATGACGGAGCTACTGTTAAATTATATTATGAATCTAGACTAGCCAAATTAGGCATAAAACCTGAAGAAAGAAGGAAAATTGATCCTCAAGTAGAAGAGATTACTGAAGGTCAAGAAGATTCTATAAAAAACAAATTAAAATCAAAATGGGCTAGAATGGAGAAAATTGTTGGAAGTCCTGAAAGACTAAAAAGAATCGCTAAAGATATTATAGAACATTTTGAAAAAAGACTTCAAACTATTGAGGGAAAAGCAATGATTGTGTGCATGTCAAGAAGAATTTGTGTAGATTTATATAAAGAGATTATAAATTTAAGACCTAAATGGCATAATGAAAATGATGATGAAGGAATTATTAAAGTTATAATGACTGGTTCTGCTTCTGATTCAAAAGACTGGCAACAACATATTAGAAATAAAAAGAGAAGGACAGAAATTGGAGACAAATTCAAGAATCCTAAAGATGATTTGAAAATAGTTATTGTAAGAGATATGTGGCTTACAGGATTTGATGCTCCAAGTTTACATACTATGTATATAGACAAGCCAATGAAAGGCCACACTTTAATGCAAGCAATTGCAAGAGCTAATAGGAAATATAAAGATAAACAAGCAGGATTAATTGTTGATTATCTTGGTTTAGGAACTGAGCTAAAAAAAGCATTAACAACATATACTAAGAGCGGTGGAAAAGGTAAACCAGTGTTTGAACAAAAAGAAGCAGTCAAAAAAATGAATGAGAAATATGATGTAGTTAAGGATATGTTTCATGGATTTAATTATAAAGAATTCTTTGAATTAAAGGGAAAAGAAAGAATCTCCATAATCCCTAAAGCAGTTGAACATATATTAAAAGAGAAAGATAAAAAAGAAAGATTTGTCAAAGAAACTGGACTTTTAGTCAAAGCTTTTTCTCTTTCAGTACCGAGTGAGGAAGCGATAAATATTAGAGAAGAAGTTGGATTTTTCCAAGCCATTAAATCAGTGATCGTTAAAACAATTTCTATTAAAACAAAAACAGGAGAAGAATATGATTCTGCAATTAGACAAATTCTTTCAAAAGCTGTTATCTCAGATAGAATTGTGGATATCTTTGAAGCTGTGGGTATTGAAAAACCAAATATTTCTGTTTTATCAGAGAAATTTCTTCTAGAGGTCAAAGGCATGAAAGAAAAAAATCTTGCTTTTGAATCATTAAAGAAATTATTAAATGATGAGATTAAAATCAGAATGAAGAGAAATGTAGTAATGTCTAAATCATTTATGGAAATGCTGGAAAAAACAATTAAAAGATACACTAATAAAAATATTGATGCTGCAGAAGCAATTGAGGAATTAATTAGGTTATCTAAAGAATTTAAAGAGAAATTGGATGAAGGTAAAGAGCTTGGATTAAGTGAAGATGAAAAAGCTTTTTATGATGCCTTGGCAAGTAATCAAAGTGCTATCGAAGTTCTAGGCAATGATACTTTAAGAGAAATTGCTTTGGAAATTGTAAGACTAATTAGAAATAGTGTAAAAGTAGACTGGACTGTTAGAGAGAGTGTTCAGGCAGAATTAAAACTTAAAGTTAAATTAGTATTAAGAAAATATAAATATCCTCCAGATCAAGAAGAAAGTGCAACGAATCTTGTATTAGAACAAGCTCAAGTTGTTGCTAAAGATTGGGCTGAAAAGAAATATTCTTAAAAATCGGGAAATCTGTTTTTGAAACTGTAGTGTTCTTTTTCTCCAATTATGATGTGATCTACAACATCTATATCTAGATGCTCAGAAGAGTTTCTTATTTGTTTAGTTATTTGAGCATCTTCATCACTTGGTTTAGGATCTCCACTAGGATGATTATGCACTAAAATAATTTTACTAGCACTGTTCTTTATTGCAGGCTTAAACACCTCACGCGGATGAATAATAGAAGCATCCAAAATCCCTTTACTAATCAATTCCTCACCAATAATTATATTCTGTGTATTAAGCATTAAGATGTAGAAATGCTCCTCTTTTTTGTCTTTTAATCTTTCATGAAAATAATTAAAAACATCTTCTGCACAAGTAATTTTCTTTACAGGTTTTTTTGATTGATTGACTCTCTTTCCTAGTTCAGACATAGTGAGTATTTGCATTGCTTTAGTAGGTCCAATTCCTTTTATTGTTTGGAGTTCTTTTAAGGAACATTCAAATAAATTATCTAAACCATATTCTGCAATTAACCTATTAGACATATCAATAACATTCTCTCCAGGACATCCAGTTCTTAATAATATTGCAAAGAGTTCAGCATCACTTAAAGCTTCTTTCCCATGTTTCAAAAATCTCTCTCTTGGTCTATTTTGTTTTGGGATATCTTTTATTTTCATAAATATAATAAATATTCCTTAATTATAAAATCTTCTCCCCAACAAAAACATTTTTTAAACCCCTCTTCCTTCAATAAATCATGAACATTAAAAAGAGGCTCAATAAAAAAATCACCTTAACAGTGCTTCAGCGTCAGTGCATGATAATTGTTACTCTTTTATCTACTCTGTTTTTAATAAATATCTGGCCAAGATTTCTAAATGATGTTATGAGTTTCCCTTGGTATTTCTACATTATATTAATAATTCTTTTCTCAATTCCTTTTTTTAAGAAAAATAAAAAGAGAGTATAACAAATTCTAACTGCTCGGCGTGGACGTAAATCTTATAAAATCTATTTAATTCTTTAATTTAGAAAAAGGAGGTAAAAAATGATAAACTATTGGAAAAAGCATAAAAAGAATATGGATTTTTGGGATATTGGATTAATCAAGTTGACTATGGTTGCTCTTGTCTTTTTTGTACTAACAATTTGGCCTGCTGCAATGACTTGGGTGGATTCTGTAAATCCATGGTATTTTTTCGTAGCATTTGTGATTATTGGAGCAAGACCTTTTTATAGATATTATATAAAATAGGGAGTCTAACAAAAAGTTCTATCCTCGGCGTGGGCGTCCTTGAGATAATTTTATATATCTTATTTCCCTAATCAAATTATGAAAAAGAGTGTGATAATTGGGATAATTGTAGGTGTTATAATATTAGGGGTTTTTATTTTCTCGCTTGTGTTTCCCAAACCTGGTTTGCAGAAAATATGTGAAAAAAGGTCTTTCCCTCCAGAAGGTGATTGTAGTATTATCTCTGAGATAAAAGGTAAAGAATTTTGTGAAAAATGCAAAGAATTAATAGGGGAGGAGAAATTCATATTAATGATAAAGGAGAAAATGGGAATTATGGAGCTAGAGCCTGTTGATTTAACCCAACTTACTTTTATGGATGACGCTTCTGATCCTGATTTCAGTCCAGACGGAAGCCAAATAATTTTTGAAAGCGGAGAAAATGATATTTATGTAATTAATACAGATGGCACTGAACTTGCAGAGATTGGTTCTGGAAATAATCCATCATGGAGTCCTGTTGATAATAGAATAATTTATCGCCATGATATGCCCTGCTGTAGCTTAGTTCTAGTTGATTTAGATGAAGGCTGGGAAAATAAAGTAGAATTAGCCAGCCAGATTAAAGAACATGGAAGCTGGAGCCCTGACGGTGAAAAGATTGCCTATGGTAGTCCTGATGACTCTGAATCTTCCTCAATCTGGGTAATGAATTCTGATGGAAGCGGAAAGACTCGTTTATCTACTGCTGAAGACGGTTTCTGCATGGCTCCATCTTTTAATTATGATGGCTCAAAAATTGCCTATCTTAAGGGATATACTTCATATGCACCCGGAGGAGTGGATAGACTAGAGTTGAATGAAATTTGGACTATGAATGTGGATGGCTCAAACAAACAAAAAATATACGCTCCAAGTGACAGCACTCAACTGCTATTTCAGCGAGCTTGGAATAAAGACAATAAAATTATATTTATGAGAACCTGGTATCGTGGCGACTATCCTCAAATCTGGGTGATGAATTCTGATGGTTCAAACCCAGAAATAGTTGTTTCAGGCACACCAAATGCTTTTGGCGATCCAGTCTGGAATAATGCCGGAACTAAAGTGGCATGTAGTAAAAATGCACCATCATTAAAAGGCGATATCTGGACATTTTCTTACGAAGATTAAAAAATAGTCTTATATACTTCTAAAGGCTCTAACCTGAACCTTAGGTTAGGTTATCGGCGTGGGCGTGGAATCTTTTGGATAGTTTTAAAAATAAAGAAATCTTAATTGATTTATGAAAAAGAAGTGGTATTGGGTAATAGGGATTATTGTTGTGGCAATGATATTGATTTCTATTTTAATTCTTTATAAGCCATTTGTTGAGATACCAAAAGAGAATGATGTATCCAAACATTGTAGAGAAACATTTGAAATAACTAATGAATGTCCAGAAGATTTGTGTGAATTTGGATGTGTTGGAGGAGAAATAACTGACGGTTGTGCTAGAGGCTGTATACCTAAAGGATGTTTACAAGATTATAAGATTGAGTGTAATTGTATAATGTTAGGTAATTGCCCAGAAAATTCAATTTGTTATAGTACTAGAGATTGCGATTTATGAGACTTACCTAAACTCCCCACAATTTTAACAAAAAGTTTTATTCCCGGCGTGGGCGTAAACCTTAAATAATCTCCATTATTTTAAAAAACATGGAAAAGGAATTAATCGCAGGAATTATTTTAATGGCTATTGGTGTGTTATTTTTCTTTAACAATAAAAATATGGGTAAGGGATCTCATGAATTTTATAAATGGTTTTGTACTGAAGAAAGATTAAAGATAATGTTTAAAGCAGCTGGAATAATTTTATTTCTTGGGGGATTGGTTTTAATTTTTGTGAAGTGAGTAAGTCTAAAAGAATTAATCTCGGCGTGGGCACCTTTAAGTTAATTTTATATATGATTATTTCTTAATTTAAATATGGAAGAAAGCACAAAACAACTTTTAACTTCCATGGAAAAGTGGTTTAAAATCATACTTTGGGTAATTGGAATAGTTGCAGTGTTAGCAATAATTTTTTTATTTTTCTCATCTAGTTCTGTCAGTGTTTCCCCTCGATAAGAAGATTATTTAGCAAAAGAAGAAAAATAAGGTTCAATAAACTATTTAAAAAGTAAAAACATAGATGTTTTATGAAAAAAGAGGTAATTTTATTCTTTGTTATCTTGTTAGTCTTTCCTATGGCCTCTGCCTCATTATCCACAAGCATGGATGAGGTTGCTTCTTATGTGGCCCAATATGAATCAAAAGAGATAAACGCCCCCCAACTTGTTGTATACATAGAATACATAAAAAACAAAATGTATGAAGAATTGGACAAAGAGGGAAAGACTGCTTTTACAGAAGCCGAGATTAAATCTGTATTTGAAAAAACAGAAGTAAAACCCTGGGAACATTGGGGCAATCAATTCGAAAAAAAATTTGTAACAGATGATTTTGTATTAGTATTCACAGCACACCCTTTTTATAGACGAGATAGAGCATATTGGGAGAGCAGAGACGATGATCTAGAAAGATACTATAGAGTAGAGTATCATCTAAAAGCGATTGATGTGGAAGGGGGCAGTAGCCTAGTTACTGAAATAAAAAATCTTATTCCAGATATAAGATATCTTGCAGAAAATGAAGATGTGGAAAAATTTGAAGAATTAAAAGACAGGTTTTCCAAGATAAAACAAAGAGTACAAGAAGAAAAAGATAATTGTGAAGAGTTTATGGAAGAGTTAGACATGGTCAGAGACGAACATGAATTAAAGGATCCATATACAACAGAAAAGAGATATTATTATATAATAGAGCAGGAGATAGAGAGTAATTGCTGGATAGACCGGGGACCATGCTATATGAGTTGTGAGCCAGTAGAGAGGTGCGAGCCTGTAGAATGTATTCCTGATTGTCATATGAATTTTACTGGAGAGTTAGAACTTTGTGACTCAGAGTGTGAAGATGTTTGTATTGGGTATGAAATAATTAATGAAACCCCAACTGAGAATTGCACAGAATGGGAACATTGTGATCTTTGTCCAATAGGAGAAGAAGTATGTGAAGAGTGTGAAGATGTGGAAGAAGAGATTTGTTGGCCAGAAAAAAAGTGTCATGATGTATGTACAGAAGGAAAAGAGAACTGTGAGGAACACACCATTGCAGAGATTAAACTCGAAGGAATATGTGCAAAAAATCAGATAAATATCTGGATTGGTGCTCAGGGAGAAGATTGGGGCCCCTTAAGACACTTGAATGAAGGAAGAGGAGAGGAGTGGAATTGTGATAGAGAGATTGAAGAACTTGTAAATTTAAGAAAAGCCTTTCAAGACGATATAAATAATGATTTTGCAAGCTGGTTTTTTGAAGATTTTATGGAAGGAGATGATTATGATAAAATATTTAATGGGGAAAAGGGATTTCAAAGTGTTATGGAAATTTTGATTAGAAACGAAGAAGAGGTTTCAGAAAGACTTCGTTGTTCTGAAAATCCAGAATGGCCAGAGGGATTTGAAAAAGTAGAAATTACCTACATCAATAATAATACTCATGTAGAAGTTTGGGAAAAGAAAGTCCCTGTTGAATGGGCAAATACAAATTACCACACAACATTATACAAATATTCTTGGATTCCAAGTAAACAATTAATGAAAGACCTGATAAACCATAAGGTTTCAGAAACAGACACCTTTGGTCCTACTGCAAAAGATATAGCAGCAATAAGAGCTGACGAAGGCCAGATGTATCTAATCACTTCTTTAGCAGAGAGTTATGGGGGCTCTTTTGATGTAGAGTTAGAACTAAGAGAAGAAGCAGGAGAAATAGTCAAAAAGTACCTTACAATTAATCCAAACGTTACAGTTCAATTCTTTGACGAAATTGATAGAGATCCAGACATCTCTATAGAAGTAGATTATGATGTTCTTTATGATTTTATAAAATATATGAGTTATGAGATGGAAGGAGGTAGCATTAGAGGTCCACATTGGGTCCAGGTAGGGGATCAAGGAGGTCCTGGAAAAATCTTCAGCACACTAGGAGCCATGTCTAAGCTATGGAAAGAAGGGGTAACTATAAAACCTAGGCGTTCTTTATTAAAATTACTCTTTAACACTCCAGAAATTATTGGATTAATGGGAACAGCAAGCGTGGGAGTAAGTACACAACCTATGGGAACAGTAAGACAAGGAGAACAAATTAGGGTAGAAACTATGGCAAAAGAGGGGCCTATAAGATGAAAATGCAAAAGTCTAAAACAACTTTATTGACACAATTAATACTCAGAGGAATGATCTTCTTTTTATTTTTCTTGAGTTTATTTGTAGCATTGCCGTCCTTTTTTATATATCTATTACTCTTATTCCTGGTCGCAAATGTTGTCTTTGGTTTTATCAATAAGAAGCTAAATATACTTCCAAATATCGTCCTCTTTGTATTAACACTATTCTTGTTAGTGTTCTTGATAGAATATATAGCGACAATAGTAGGAACAATCATCAGCTTTTTACACTTATTGTTCTTCTTTTTATATTACCTCAAAGGAGGAGAGGAAAAAGAGAAAGAGGAAAAAGAGAAAAAGAAAAAAACAAAATAATTTATTCTGGGCCCGGCGTGGGATTAATACTTTTTGGAATAATCTAGGATTACTCTTTTTTTGTTTTAATTTTACCACAATCATTTTTCAACTCACATCTATTACAAATACCTGAATTTTCAGACCATTCTTTTGTCCCAAAACAAGTTTTTTCTGGTTGTTGTTTCTCTAATTGACTTTTAACCATTAAAAATACCATTATCCTCGCTTTATATATCCTTATATTTGACCAATTTTAAGCAAGATTAGTCATGTTTAAAAACAAAAAATTCTTTGATTTTTTATGTTTCAGAAGAAGATTGTACTAAGACCAAAAGATAATGGTAATGAACCTCCGAATGGTTTAAACGTGGCTTTGTTCTTTAAGAGACTTGGAATTCTTAATCCTGCCGTTGTTCAACATGGTAAGGTATTAATTAACTAAAAATAAATCTTACAGAAAATGAAACCCCCAAAACCTTTTGAAATAAAACTTATTGCATCACCTGAAGATTACGCTCCTCTTAGAGACGACTTTAAAGTAGTTGGAGCATTCAATCCAGGGGCTACTTCTGTAAAAACTGATAATGGTCTAGAAACTATATTATGTATGAGGGTTGCTGAATCTCCTAGGAAAAGAATTTCTGGCAAAATTTTACTGCCTTATTTTCATATTAATAACCAAGAAAGGTCCCCTCTCAGAATTGATTATGATGTTATTGATAGAAAAGATTTAAATAAAATTCGTAAGAAAGAAGTTACTCCAAAAAAAGGACCAGTTAGATTAAGACATATTTCATTACCTAGGATGGTTGTATTAAATGAAAATAGGGATGTTTCTGAAAGAAGACAAGAACCAATAATTAATCCTGCTTGTGAATATGAAAGGTTTGGTCTTGAAGATGTAAGAATAACACAATTTAAGGATGGAAGATATTTTATAACTTATGCAACTTCCCACAGAGAATTTGGAGTAAATAGTCATATATTATCTACACGAAACATAAAAGATTCCAAGAATTTAGAGAGAGTAACGTCTGATAACACTCCTCGTTCTGAAGTAAGAGGAAAAGATGTTGTTTTATTTCCAGAAAAAGTTCTATCACCTTCTACAACAGAAATGATAAAAAAAGGTTACCCTATGTATGCATCATTTATACGTCCAAAGGCATTTTCTGATTTAAGTACGCCTGGTATCTGGATTTCTTACTCTCCCGACCTTGTTCATTGGGGGCAAAATCATAGATTAACAGTAAGTGAAGATAGAGAAGTGACAGGAACAGGAAGTCCTCCTGTTAAAAGACCCTATGGATGGCTTGAAGCATATCATGAAACAACAATGGAAAATGGTAGAACAAAGTATGTTACTAAACTAATGGCTCTTGATTTGGAAGAACCATGGAAAATATTGACGCTTAGTCCAACTTTCCTAGACAGAGAAGTTTTCAGAGAACTATTACCTAAAGATGGATATGTTCCAAACACTGTTTTTACAACTAGCATGATTGTTGATGAAGAGAGAACAGATATCCATAATGGAATTGATGATGAATGGTCAACACTTGCATCATTTTATACTGAGGATGTTGATAAGTTTGTAGAAGGAGGATGATTCCTAAAACTGCCCCAGTCATCTCGGCGTGGGCGTTTTTAGTATATTGGTGAGTTAAAGGTTGGCAATACCTTCTATGGAAAACTATTTAAAGATTAAACTACATAATATATTATGGAAAATAAGTATAATATAAGGGAAGTAACTCCTTCAATTATGGGATGTGCTTGCGTGACTTGTCCACAAATACATAAAGGAGATGATAATTATTTGATTGTTGGGGAACAAATAAATCCCTCTGATGTTGGTTTAGAAGGAAAAGTAGGAAAAGGTGAAGTTTTGATTAGAGTTCCTAAAGCTTTAATAGATGAGAAGGAAAAATAATTTAAAGAGTTCTTTTAGTTAAATAGGTATGGCTATTGAAAAACCAAAATTTACATATAGACTTGACGATGTTTTAGTTAGAGTTCTCGCAGGCTTTGATTACAAATCTTACATAAATTCATTAGAATTAAAGGGAAATGAAAAAGTATTGGAATTAGGATGTGGTTCAGGAAATCTCTCAAAATTTATTATTAATAAATTGATTAATAAAGGTTTTTTAACTTGTGTAGACAATTCCAATTATTGGTTATCAAAAGCAAAGAAAAGATTGGGCAAAAATAAAAATATAGAATTTAAATTAGAAGATATAACAAATCTAAATTTAAAAGATTGTTATGATGTTATAATTATACATTATGTTTTACATGATATTAGCCAAAATAATAGATTAAAAACAATCAAAACATTAAAAACAAAACTAAAAAAGAAGGGTAGAATTTATATAAGAGAGCCAACAAGAAAAAATCATGGTATTCCTGCTAAAGAAATTGATAGTTTAATGTTATCTGGATTAAATAAAATCCTTTCAAAAGAGATTTATTCTTTACCATTAAGGTCTTATTATGTGGGAATCTTTGAAAATAAATAATTTTCGTTTTTCCTTCAAAACCTATTTTTAATTACTTCCTTTTGAAATCCTAATCAACTCCAACCATTTATTCTCACTATTCAATTTTAAGTCAGTAGCCAACTCATAAGGACATTTCTTAATAGTCTGGTGTTTAGTTATGAAATTATAATAAATTTCAAATCCTTTTAAGATAGCATTAGCACTTTCAACACTTCCATGAAAACCTCTAAATGTTTTTGTTCTGTGTCTTATGTTATTATGTAATCTTTCAATAAAATAATTAAAACCTTGTCCTTGTGAAGCATTAACCCTATTATGATAAACATTGTGCTTACCTAATTTATTATTGTATCCATAAACTTTCTTTATTGCTGTTGGATAACTCATCAACCCATCAGTAGTTATCACCTTAATTTGAACTTCTGTTTTTGTTTTAATGTTTCTTATTACTGCTTTAATTTCTTCCATTCCTCTTGACTTAACATAATTAGAAGCAATCATAAATTTAGTTTGAGGACAGATAGAATCAATAAACCAATTTTTATCATTTCCTAATTTTTCTTTATGTGATTTTCTTCTATGATATTCAACTTCATCAATCTGAACTTCTGCGCCAACACTTAACTTTAATTTATCAGTATATTTAGAAATCATAACAGAGTATTTTCTAATCCATCTTAAAATAGAAGAATGGTCTGCATTATGAGGATAAAATGCTTTAAAGTGTTCTTGAACTTTCCGAGTTGAAATTCCTCTATAAAACAAATCTAAAGCACAAGTTATTTTCTTTGGATGGTTTCTCATTCTAAAGAAGCCATTATCAAGAGTAAAGGTTTTTTGACAATCTTTACATTTATATCTTTGGATTAATCCTCTATTCTGTGTTTTTCTTTTAGTCCATTTAATTGTATTTTTAGAACTACACTTTGAACATTTTATTTGGTTGTTTTTCATAGAAATATTAGGCACCCGAACTATATAAAGGTATCGGTACCCGAATAGTATATATTGAATAAGCAAAAGACTTATAAGTGTAGGAGATAACCTACATTATATGTCGGAAACAATCTACACATTTAAAGATAGAATATTGAAGGGATTAAAAGAATCAGAATTTGTTAAGTTGGGACTATCAAGAAATCCTTTCATCCCATTCATACCTAAAGACATTATTGGGACATTTATTAATAGAGAAAAGGAACTAAATTTATTAACAAGATACTTGCCTGAATTAATAAATGGTTTTATGCCTTTGTTAGTTTTGTCAGGAACAAAAGGAATCGGAAAAACTCATTTTTTAAATTATATTCTGAACCAATTAAAAGAAGTTGGAGAAGAGATTAATCATGAAGTAATATCTCTTGATGTGGATAAATTTGCAGATTTTTTTAATAGAGTTAAAATAGGAGATATAAAGAAATCTCATTTGGTTTTAATAGACGATACTGAAAAGATATGGGAAATGTATAAGGAGAATTTTGTAGAATTAATTGATTCATTTGAGCATATAAAGATTATATCTGTTTGGACAGGTTCAAAATGGATTAAAGCAAAATTAGACCCTTTTTATTCTTCATTAAAACCAGTATGTATAAAAATTAATAAATTGGAGGACGAACACTTAATAAAAATAATTAATATGAGGATAGGAACGACATTGATTAAAGACAAAAAAAATCCTTTCACAATTGAATCTCTAAACTACTTAGCAAAAGTTTCTGAAGGTGTTCCATATACAATTGTTTACTTTTGTGAAAAAATATTACATTCTCTTTTGGATAATAATATTTCTATTGTTGACGAAGAAATTGCTCGTGAATTTATAAAAAAAGCAAATTTAAGAAGATTTGATATTTCAAAATTCACACCTACACAAATTCAAGTTTTAAAAACTCTTTTAGAAATAACTAACTCTGAAAAAAGAGGAGTGACTTCTACAGAGATAGCAGAGGAGTTAGGAGTACAAAGACCAACTGCAATAGAACATTTAAGGAAATTGGCAACATTAAATGTTGTAGAGTCAAACATTTTAAATAAAAGAAGATTATATTTCATCAAACCTTCTTCGATGAATCAAATAGAAGAAGTATTAGAACAAGAAATTATAGATTAAATATCACAATCATCTATTCAAATAACTGCAGATAAAAAATAGGTGTAGGAGAGGGGATAACTTCCATTGTAAGGAAGCCCCCAATCCCGTCGTGGAACCTGAAAGCGTTTGTATGTCGTAGGGTTCCCGATGTCGCCTGAATATTATTTTAATCTTGTTCAATTATAATCTTATTATTATGATTTTTAATTTTTAAACCTTTATCTAATAATTTACTTTCTTCAGCAACTTTAACAGGGATATTTATTCTATATTTATAATAAGTTTTATCACCAACTTTTTTATCAATAACTTTCATTATTTTCATAAGATAATTAGGAACCCGAAGTTTTTAAATATATCGGTACCCTAAAGAAAGTAGTTTTTATTTTCCTCTAACATAGTCAATAATCTTTTTATTTACCTCAGAGATTATTTTTTGGTATCCCACAAGACATTTTTTACATAATTCTGGTTGGGTAATCTTAGTTTTTTTCTCGAACTCAGCAGATACACTATTAAACATATCTTCAAATTCGTCTGATGAATTTTTAATATCTACTCCACACCTATCACAAAAATGCTTTTTTACCATTTGCCAAATTTAATTCCCACATGATGTTGTAGAATATTATTTCTCCACCATCCAACTAAAACAAGTAATCCAGCAATAAACAAACCAATACTTAATAATAAAGCCCATATAAACACTTCTGAACTACTTAAAAAAGCATTAGTAAAAGATAGTCTAAATAAAACTATTGAAGCAATTATTAAAATTACACCTGTTGCTATTGGGTGTTTCCTTGTAAACCAATTTACTTTTGATAATTTAGATTGTTTTCTTCTTGGATTTCTGTTTCTATGTTTCCTATGTCTATTAGGGTATCTCCCTCTTTTATTTCTCCTTTTAGGCATATAAATTAGAAGAAATCAAAACTTAAAAACCTAACTACCAACCTCTAACTCACCAATATACGTTTTTAGATAATTTTATATAACTTGTTTTATTTTATTAATTATGAAAAAGAAAGAATCAAAAACTTATCTTTTTATGGGAATGATGTGGATTGCCTTAGGATTGTTTGGATTAATTTTTGACCCGACAAAAGAATTAATTATAATCAGTCTATTCGTTTTAGGAGCAATTATTCTAATTTACTATTTATGGAAGAAATTTAAGAAATAAACTCCCTAGCCATCACGGCGTGGGCGTTTAACCCCAACATTTTTCAACACTCTTCTATTCCCTCTATCATGAAACCAAACCCAAAAGTCATTATCTATTCATTCATTGCAATCGGGTTTCTTGCCCTGACCTTCTTGGTCGACTGGATGTTTATCATCGGCGCAGTAATACTAATGTATCTTAATCAAAAAGAATTGATGGGGAAGAGGAAGAAATGAAAACAAGTAAAAGAGAACCAAACTATTTTGGTTTATTAGCTGTTGGTATGATGTTTATTGTTTTAGGTCTTACTTTTAATGGAAATACCAAACCAGTCTTTATTATTCTTGGAATAATATTCTTAATTGTTTCTTTCATTAATAAAGATAAATGGAAACAAGCTAAGAAGTAAATTATGGATTGGCGTGAGCATCTAGCTTAATTCTTTCTTTATTACAATAATTAATTTAAACTCCTGTTTTATCAATAAAACATGTTGTGTTTAGAAGAGATTAAAAAAGGATTAGAAATTACTTCTGAAGATGAAAAGTGGATGAAAGAAAAGCTTGGAAATCCAGCGAATCAAAATCGTAATTCAATAATTAGTTTAAAGAGTGATTATGCTTTTGAATGTCGAACTTGCAAGCCTTTTATGGGAAGAGATAATATTTATAGTCTTACAAAAAAAGAAGCAGGGCTAGGAATAGGAATGAGAGAAACCCTTATATCTGATGTGAACACAATTGAGGGGATTTTTTCATTAAAAGATTTGGGTTTTGAACCAGACTTTTCTTCAATCTTAAATCATGTCCCTAAGCTAGGTTATGTATGTGATCATTGCATGATTAGTGTTTATGGCGAGTGAGTTGCGTGGGCACCTTTAAGTTAATTTTATATATAGGCCTATCTTAATAATATAATGAAAAAAGAGGGTGTAGTTCTCACTTTAGTGGTAATATCAATATTGCTTATTTCTGTTAGTCTTGTAATTGCTGAATCTAATGAGACAGAAGTTGATAATGAGACAGTTGGTTTAGTAAATAATGAATCTAATGAGACAGAAGTTGATAATGAGACAGAAATTGAGCCAGAACCAGCCCCATCAGCAGAAGAGTCAGATCAAACATCTTCTGGAAGATGCGCAGCTAAAATAAAAATGAGTTTTAATAAACAACCTTATTATGTTGGTGATCATTTTAAGATTATAATTGAGGTTCTTGATTCACAAGGAAATCGTCTCCCCTATTATACTTTTTATTCTCAAACTTATACTTATGAACCTGAGGGTATGTGGCATACACCTGGAGAACAAAAAACAGATGGAAGCGGATATTTTATAGGTGAAGGAATAGTAGACAAAAGCAAGATGGCATTAGGTAAAACAAAGCATAAATTGTATATTGAAGCACATGATAATTGCCCTTATGTTGAATATATCACAGAAGCTGAAATAATAGAAAAATCAGAGCCAGTTCCATGCGGAATCGGAACCTGTATTCCTGAAGAAGAAGAAGAGCCTTCAGAAATTCCAGAAGATAAAATATTTTACAAATGTAATGGCTGTGAACTGGAAGGAAAATGCTATCCAATGGGATATAGGAAAGAAGCAAGATATTGCTCAGATAATTATGAATTTATAGACCAATCAGAAGCAGGAACTTGTGATAATCATTTTGAGTGTAAAAGTAATGTTTGTATTTCTGACGAATGTGTTGGTGAGGGTTTGGTAAAGAAAATTATTAAGTGGTTTAAGAAATTGTTTGGAGGTGAGGATGAAGATGAAGAGCCAGGTGATGAAATTTGTAAGAAGTTACTTATTCAAAAAGATATTGGAGATTATGAATACTTTATAACTGAATATGGCAAACGTGAAGAACAACAAATGGGATTATTTTCAGAAGATGGAGAACAAGTAGGTATAATAAAATGTTGTGTAGCAGGATATAAATATCCAGATGGAACAGAAGGTGTAGCAGGAATTGTTTGCCCATTTGATAATAGAAAAGATGCAGAAAACTCAATTTATGGTTTATTAAATAATGGAGACATTGTTTTAGGAGAATATAAAGGGCAGAAAATATATAGGAGATTTGATAAACCAGAAGAAGTCCCTGAAGTAATAGTTTGGACAAATAATAAATATCTTATTGCAAGTGGCAGAGGACCAGGAGAGGGACAAATATCAGAAGTTATTGCAGATGCTTATCTTAAGAAATATCCTAATGATTTATAAGATATTAGTTAATTCTGCTCGGCGCGGGTGTAAATTATCTTTCTTTTTTTCAAGAAATAGCTTTCTTCACAATCATCTCAATTACCTTTAGAAGTATTATTAAAACAACTAACCCAAAAACAATGAGTATTAAATGTGCCCATATCGGAACTCCTTGTGTTGTATCAATAAAACTATCAAGAAACCCATAATCCCTTATAGGGATTGTTAGTGTATATAATATAATAAATCCTATAACAGCAAGATATTTCTTTTCTTTCCAAGCAACCCATTCTTTCCAGTTCATAATATAATCTAATAAAGATGTTTTATAAAACTATTTAAAAATCTCTTTTCTATCTCTTCTTTTTCTTGTTTTGGAAAAACTTCAAATAAACAATTGGTAAAATTCCTGCAGTATTTAATATGAAAATAGGGATAAACCATTTCAGCTGGTTGTTTCTTCCTGATTTCCATAAACCAATACCTTTCCAAATTGCTGTCCAAATAATCAAAGGAATTAACCAAATTAAACTTGATGTTTCAAATACCATATTAATCACCTCTCTTATTACAAAGAAACAAAAATATTATATAAAACTTCCTAAAAATAATCCATCAATCAAATTTAAAAATCATTTAATATATCTTATGACATGAATAAAAAATACATAATATTTATAATAGTCTTGGTTTTAGTTCTAGCTATAGGAATTTATAAAATGAATCAATCAACAACAAAAATCAAACTTGAAACAAGTCAAGGAGACATAATTATAGAACTTTACAAAGAAATGCCAATAACAGCAGGAAATTTTGAGAAACTTGTTAAACAAGGGTTTTATGATGGAGTGATTTTTCATAGAGTAATTGACAGATTTATGATTCAGGGAGGAGACCCTCAAGGAACAGGAACTGGTGGTCCAGGATATACTATAAAAGATGAATTTACAAAAACTAATTTAGATAAAAATAATCTAGGTACAATATCAATGGCAAATGCAGGACCAAATACTGGCGGAAGCCAGTTTTTCATAAACCTTGTTGATAATAATTTTCTTGATGGTAAACATCCAGTATTTGGAAAAGTAACCAAAGAGAGTATGGATGTTGTAGACAAAATTGCAAAACTAGAAACAAATGCTCAAGATAAACCTCTTACTGAGATTAAAATAATCAAGGCAACAATTATATAAAAAATAAAAACAATTATTTTTTAATTTTATCCTACTGACTTTGTAAACATAAAAAATACAACAACTCCTAATAATGCTAATATTATAAGTATCCATATTAAGGCAATTCTAACTTTAGGATGTTCTTGAAGATATTTTTGAGAAGCATTACTAATTAATAAGATTCCTAACATTAATAATACCAATCCATACCAGTAATTTCCTAGAGGCTCTGTAAAAATAAATGTTGTTACAACAAATACTATAATCATTGCTAATCCAAATATGTAGTTGATGATTCTTAATTCTCTAAATAACTGAGTATCTGTTCTCTTTTTCATAATAAAAAATGGAAAATATAGTTTATAAAACTAACCAGAATAACAGACAGAAATAACTTTGAGTCTAATGTATCAAATATCTTTTACTACTAACAACCTCTCATAAATCCTCGTCATCAAGACGAGTAATAAAATAAAAAAATAAAAAAATAAATTAACTTTTCCTTAGAATCTATTTCTATCATTGAAATCTCTTCTAGGTTTTCTAGGTCTATCTGGATCCATTGGTCTTGCTTCATTAACCTTTAGTTTTCTACCTTCTACTTCTTTCTCATTCATCTCAGAAACAGCTTTTTTCGCACTTTCATCTTCTTTGAAAGTTACAAAACCAAATCCCTTAGATCTACCTGAAAATTTGTCTGTGATAACAATAGCTTCTTCTATCTCGCCATAAGATGAAAAAAGTTCTTTCAGTTTTTCGTTATCAACAGTAAAAGGCATATTCCCAACGTAAATTTTCATGTTATTTTTCCTCCTTACACTTTTCAACTTTCAGAATTAGTTCAATCAAAATCTCCCTATCCTAACAGTCTTTAAATTAATTAATCTATGTGGTTTTTAAATGTTTTGTATTGTGGAACACAGTCCGAATAATCTCAAACTAACCGAATAGTTTTCTTTCTGTCCGAATAGTGTCCAGAAAGCCTTGCACAATAAATAGAGATATTCTTAATGTAATGGTGAAGAAAAATTAGGTTTTTAATTCAACAAACACATTTTTTTGGATCCCTATTCTATTATGAAAATAGGGAAAGAGTTTTTTATTTTGTATTTTTTCTACCATTCTTGTGAGTGGGCTATCAAAAGGATAGGTGTAACAATTGTAATGAGTTCCACCATAATCAAAACCATGTAAAAGTTCAGGAAGTTCTAATAACACATATTCACAGAGTTTATTAATTTCTTTTTTATTAAAATTTTTGGGATCTTTTTTTGTAAACCCTTTTACTAATTTTATAACTTCTTCTCTAAATTCATTATTTTTTTTAAATTCTGCAAAGAAAAAAGGAATAAATTCTTTATTGAATGGATCTTCTTTAACGTCTTCCCACCTCAATATCTCAATTTTTTTCTTTTTAGATTCTGGAATCTCAGATACTATTTCCTTTATTATTTTCTCATATTTATCCCCCTCCTTTATAGCTCTTCTAACTGCCTTGTCTGATTTTTCTTTATTCCTGACTTCATAGTTAATGGCATGTAAAGTATCAACAATTAGTATGGCTAATTTGTCTTTGGTGTGTTTAAGGCACCATAAGATATTTTTTTTAATATTTTCTTTAGTAAACCACTTATTTCCCAAACTTATTCCGATATATAGATTAAATTTTTTAGATTTAACTTCTTTTTCTGTTGCCCCCCTTATTACTCCTATTTTTAAGTTCATAAATGAAGATAGAATTTTACATATCAAAAATTATCTATTCGGACAATTTTCAGCTACTTTATACTTTTCGGACTGTGTTGGATTGTGGTTCTGTGAAATTACAGAGATATAATAGTTAAATTTTTATATTATCTTTTCTAATATAAAAACATGATAAAGAGGTGGATTCAAAAAGCTATTCGTAGACCTGGAAGATTACATAAAGATTTAAACATACAAAAAAATCAAAAGATTCCAATGTCTTTACTTAATGCTATTATAAAAGCACAGGCAGGACAAATAATAACAAACCTCACAAAAATCGGCAAGAAAAAAATTAAAGTAACAAGAAAGATTGAACAGCGTGCAATTTTTGCAAAGAATTTAAAAAATATTTCTAAAAAAAGAAAATAATTAACAAAAATCCAAAAGTTTTTTAAATTATATTTCTATATAATTTTATGCAACCAGAAAAACTAATGTGGGTTGGCTTTTTTCTTATGTGGCCAATGATGTTTTTTAGTGATTATCTTAAAACAACTCAATAGTATTATTTTTTTGGAATTCTTACATTAATTGCAGCAGGAATTATGATTTATAGTTTTGTTATGATTTTAAAGAAGAGAAAGAAAAAATAAGAAGTCTCAATTTCGAAAGATACTTTAAACAAATCATAAGTAACAAAAGATTTTCCCTAATTTTTAAAAAATACTACAAAAGAGGCTTTTAGTAGTTCTATGCTGAAATTCTCGCCGAGGCTCGAATCTTACACAAGAACTCTATCAACGTCATCTTCTTTGACGGCCTTAATTGTCTCGTTTTGCGGATGGCTTCGAGCTTAGATGCATTCAGCTCTTATCCACACAATGCGTAGCTATGCAGCCTGCCATATGACAACTGCTCACCAGAGGCATCCAAGCCCAGTTCCTCTCGTACTATGAGCTTGTTCCACTCAGACAATAACACACCTAGTAGATATCATACAAACTGTCTCGCGACGTTCTTAACCCAGCTAACGATCCCTTTTAATACGTGAACTCCGGCACCCTTGCACGCTTCTGCACG
>SDBT01000259.1_pt1 | contig 78925 bp, 119 predicted proteins | sample 2277101 | NCBI WGS metagenome assembly SDBT01 (sample SAMN10404973, study PRJNA504765) | marine sediment metagenome | isolation source: marine sediment core GS10_PC15, 103 cmbsf | place: Arctic Ocean: Southern Knipovich Ridge | collected 2010
ACTATTCGTAGCAGCCAAAGCAATGGCATCTACTTTTGCCGATGGTGCTACCCCACTGCGAACGTACTGTAGGTCAATATCTGTAATCGTAGCTCCAACAGTCTCTGTACCGTCAGCGGCCGTCCGCAGGACAAAATAGGTCGTTACATCGGTTGAGCCTGCGTCGCGTATCATATAGCCATTCCCCCGGTTAATTCATGGCTGGGATAGGGGTATGGGACAAAAGACGGCGCCGCTCCCGTGCTCACCGGCACCCTCGATTGTAGACGGAACATCGCGTTGGGGTCGGTGTAGAGTTGCTGGATTTCGGAGGGGGCGAGGGGACGAGAATCAATCAAGACATTAGCAATGTTACCACTCCAACCTCGAGAAGCTTCATTAAATAGGTCTCCACGTTGGCCAATCGCAATCGGAGATACTGAACTTCCGATGTCTTCGCCCAATCCAGCCGTAGCCACGTTCCGACCGTTGAGATACAAGTACATACTTGCACCATCCATTACGCCAGCAATATGGAACCACTCACCTATTGACGGTTTTAAGCCGCCATTGTATGTAATACGATGGTTGTTTGGGTACACGTAAAATATGACAGCACCGTCTGGGTCAATCCGTATGGTAAATCCATTGGGATCACTATAGTCACTAATCAGATGCCGCGCGGCGTCTAAGTTATCAACGAAACATGTCGCAGCAAATGTCGCATGTCTACGGATACCAAGATTATATGCGCTTAAAGGCAAAGCAATACGGTCTAAATTGGCATCAAGCTTTAGTGTCCACCCCTTCTCTGTCATCACCCAATCCGTCGCTGGGTCCATGTTGGTAAGCGTGCCGTGGTTATGCCACCCACTCTGGTCACGCAACACCAGACCAGTCGGCCCCAGCGACGGTGCCCAAAGACCTCGCACCTGTTGCCATAAACCAGGATTCGCAGGCGGACCATTGCGCGGAGCGAAACCGTTCGCATAGGATGGCCGAACGCCAGTTACGGTATCAGGCAGCCAGATCATATCTGATAATCCACGGATTGAAGTAGCTCGTCGTTAATTGGCGAATCATCCTATATCAGCGAACCTACAGACGTCAGACCATTCGTTTCGGGATCTGAAAATCCGTCGTGGTCACTAGGAAGGAATCCGGACTGCAAATGACTTTCATAGTAGATATCAAATGTTCCTTCTGCCGCCGCCCCCTCATCGTGTTTCACTTCAACCGATACCAATGCACCAAGAAACAGGTCACTGCTATTGTCCTGCTCGGCGGTTTTTATGAACCCACCATTCGCAACGGTATTGCCTCCGGTGAGAACCGCAATACTGCTATTGCCACTGTAAACGATTTTTCCAGTCGAAGGATTGATATAAAATGGTTGGACATGCAACACAATACGACCACCTGCTGTGTCGTATGTAACCGTTTGACCACTGTTGTTGACAATATGGAATCGGTAGTATTGGTTGAGCATTATTCGGCCCTCGCTCTCTGAACGTCACCCGCTCTGACGTGACCCAGATCTAGTTTTGCGGCACGGCTAATTGACTCTATCCGCAACACTTGCAGTTGCTCGATCGTAGTCGAACTGCCGCCGAAAATGTCAACCATCAGGTCCGCTTCGATCCCAAACGGATTCACCTCACCCAGATGCACAATGTTCCAAACAAACTGTTTTTGATCGGCGGTCTTGGAATTAAACTCGGCTTTATCAATAGCGTTGAGCACCTGAGAACCAGTCAGGCTGGTCTTGTTGCGGGTGCAATACTCTGTGTTAAGATCGGCTGCCGCTTCCACGTCAGTCATCCCCGCGTAGCCCCGAGTTTCCGGGTCGTTCGTCAGTTCTGCCGCGAGTGCTGTACTGTTCATATTATTTCCCTTTTCCTGTAGCTAAATGAGAAGCACAGTTCTCTGCCAACGCAGAAACTTTTTCGATCAGTGCCTTTGAGTCCTGGTGTTGTTCTTTCTGAACTGCCTTAAAGTCACTACCGATTTGTGCAGCAATCCGCTCAGTATGTTCTCTGGTTTCCTTGCGCTCTTTAGGTTGCTGCTTGACAACTAGCCAATACAATAGAAATCCCAGCAGACCAACCGCTGGGATGTGTGACCACTCCGACAAAGGCATATCTGGAACTTGTCCATACACCAGCAACCCCAAAACAGTTAGGAATCCTGTTGTCTTAATCATTCTGTTTTCCTGTAGTTGCTCTCAGTTTTTTGATCAACGGAATCAAAACGGCTATCCATGAAGGTACATCAGAAGAATCTTCATCACCCTCAATCAGTTTAACCAAAGGTTCAACCAATTCAACGATTCTCACTCCAGCATCCAAGAGAACCATTGCTTTCTTAATTGCATTTTCCTTTTTGAGAACATCTACTGTGTCTTCAGCCCACCCCATTAAGTCCAAGACACCATCAATCAACTCTTCAAGCTCTTTTGCATCAAGCTGGTTCATCAATTGTCTTGCTTGTTGCATTAAAGACGACGCTTGAAACATTGCATTTCGTATTCTTCCAGGCATTACCCTACCCCTTTTCTAGAAATTTACGTCTAATGATTGTCTTGACTGTATTGCTCCGACATCGCCTACAAGTATAAACTTCCTTCTCCTCATACCACGTCTTCGCTCGGGCTTGCATCCGGCCGTTGAAAAACGTGTCACTAGATTTGCAACAAAAACACTGCATTATTTTTCAACTCGCTAGTGACAGGTTTGTGCGTGCTGCAAACATTCCGTAACCACCAAGGTCACGGCGAATATCGTCTATTCCAAATCCTCGGTCATTGCAATTTGTCCATGAACCCCAACTGTTCAGGTACTTGAACTTGTAATTTCCAAGGTATTCTACAGCCAAAATCGCATGACCTCTCCGACCATAACCGACTGAAAATCCTTTCAACAAGCATGTCACAAACTCGTCTTGTCCTTTTACGTCAATAACCTCGTCAAAACGGTACTTCTGTGCCTCATCCCATAGCTTTTGGGGCTGTCTTTTGAAACTACCACTACGGGGACACAAAGACATAGGAATCCATCCCCACTCTCTGCCATAGCGATATGCCGAGTCTATTGAACTACCCCGATCTCTGCCTCCCGTAATTCGATAATAGTTAGGCCATGGATTTAGCTTCACGTGCGCTTCGCCTGCGTAGGCACGCACCAACATATTGGCACCACACCCCTGCTCCTGCGCGCACGAACCTCTACCATCCTGGTCCAAAACAAACGGAACAACCTCACGCAACGATACATTTTCCTTCTTGCGTGCGGCTATAATCTCATCCCACTGATTGCGAGGAATAACGTCAATACGATCACTGGCCTTTGCGATGCCAGGACACTCACCAAACTTTGATACTCTCGGCAACAGAAGGTTTTTGCGGGGTAAATCAGGGTCTAGTCTTTCTTCAAATTCTATAGCCATAGGATCTTCCTCCGCTAACTTGCCGTGCCGTATACTGGCACTAAAACTGTCATTCCGCACCGACGATTTCCGCATCCATGCGTTGAACAAGGTTTGCGCACATACCTTACTGGAGTCCTCGCACTCTTCGCTGTGCGTTTAACCGGAATGCGCCACTTGTAAATCGGACAGTCCTCGCCAGTGTACACAGTCTCCACGTCGAATCCTGGGATCTTATGGGCATACGTAAACACGCGAGCCCCTTTCGGCAATTCCTTGTAGCGCTTAGCCAAAATTCGTCCGCAAAGTTCGCTGTCCAGGTACATCACGAGAACGGTAGCATACTTCAGCGTGCAGTCGGCCGCATCCTTCACGATGAACTTGACGCGATGCGAAACGCCAAGCCGCTTTGCCTCCTGTTGAGCCAGGAGTACAGCATTTGGATTCATGTCCACCCCTACAGCCCGACAGCCATACAACGCAGCAGCCAGATTACAGATACGCCCGTCTCCGCAGCCGAAATCGTACACTACGTCATCCTTCGTGAGTTTGGCCTCCTTGAGAATCCGCCGGACAGCTTTGTCGGGCGTTGGGTAAAACGACCTTGTTGCGTACTTCTCGACGATTACCACGGCCGCCTCGACCGTGTTAGGAACCACCTCAGCCGCCACCGGCACAAACACGTCGTCGGCCACTGATCCTACTACAAGGGCTGGAAGCGGGATGCTTTTTTCCGCAATCTTTGCACGTGCTGCTTCTAACCACTTCGGCGCTTGGCCTGTAACCGAGTCTTTTACGTTCTTGTCCTCTATCCGATACCACAGATTTTTTGAGATGAGATACTTCCTCAACCCAAGCTGGACAATCGCCTCCTGCGCAGTCCTTTTCCCGACCTCGAACACTAGGACTACTGCTAAATCCCCCGGGACCGGAGGCGGAACCGGGGGAACCGGAGGGTCCGGTTTACCTACATCGATCACGGCCGACGCTGCCACAAGCACACCATCTCTTATTACACAAACAGCAACAAAGTGTCTTCCCTCCTCTCTTGCAATCCACCAAAGGTATTGTTCTCCAGCCCAACCCGTTACTCCTACCACCGAAGTGTTAGCTGCCTTCGGTTCTACCAAAATCTTAGGCACAGCCTTGAGATCTTCTGTTGTCAGTCCTACAACAGGAAACAGGTAGTGTTGATTCGCTTCTAGTACCCCTCCGGGAACTACAATCTCCAAGTCAGCAGCTATTCCAGGCACAGCCAGGAGCAACCACCAGATTGGTCCACAAAAAAGACGTTTCATGTTTCGCTCCTAACTGAAAATTGTAATGATGGAGATAATCAACGGTATGATCTTTTCCAAAAACGCAATCAGCAACTCAAAGAATTCTGCCCAGTCGCGCTCAAGGTTTTGAAACGCTTGAGGATTTTCAGCCACAAGTCGTGTTGCAACGTCGATTGCTAATTCTTCGGCGGAAGACTCCTCGAAACTTTTCGGGTCTTCAGATTGTAGCTCGCCCAAGATACGCTTTACGTTGCTGAATGTTGCTCCTACCTGTCTCCGGTCTTTGCGACTTAATCCTTGCCGTAGCTTGCACGGCTTCAGTTCTTTTGATTCGTCCGGCACACGCACGACGGTTGTAGCTTTCGCATTTTCAGTTTGACCCCAAGATTGTACAGGGTTCTCGGCTGCTACTGTCTTCTTCGTTGGGAACAGAAGACAACATACTGTCAACAGCAAAATAAGCTTCTTCATCTCATCACTCCTTCTTAAAAAGTTAAACTGTTGTTTTTACGATTTACAGAGTTTGTAAAACAGGATTTCAAGTTTTGTGTGCTGACGCTTCTCGCATGGCTGCGACGGAATAAGTCAGCAGGCTACTCAAAAACGATTCCGCAGCAATCTGCGCCTCAATCAAGGTCGGGTGTAAATCTGGTAGTAGAATATGCTGAGGCGTTGAATGCTTCTTTTCTAGGCCCACGCGGACCGAGTACTTGCCATCTACTTTCGCTACCAGAAGCACCCAATCAAAATACCAGTCATCAAAATCCATCACCAGCATTTTGGCTATGTACGTAGTTCGGCGGTTCGGTTTGTCATAGAACCGCGACCACTTCAAGCGAAGCCTATTGTTGAAATCTTCAACCATCACCACAGATCTTGTCAATTAGCCACGATACTGTCGGACGAATCGCTTTTCCGATTGTCTCATCTACAAAATCTTCGATCGTGTTCGGAACCCACGGTAAATCAACCGGCTTAATCTCCTCTTCGTAAAGCTGTTCAACCAATTGAATCACAAGCTCTTTCTTGTCTTCTCCACTTGCTTTAATACGTTCCAAAATCTTTACGAGCTTACTGGTAGTGTCTTCAATCAGACACCACACCCCACCAATCGTCAGACCTTCTTCAAGATGCTCTCTTACGTGCACAGACAACTTACTAACTTCTGTCGCAATCAAGTGGTACAAATTGTGTTCTCTTGCATTCGGCATTTCAGGCTCCTTTTGGTTTTTGCTTGCCTGCAATCGCAGCGCTGCAATCTTTCTACGGGCAAACTTTTCTTGTCTTTTCTTGTTTATCATGCTAACTCCGGTAGTTCATTGCTGTAACGCATTAACAGAGCGAATCTTCTGTAAACACGCCCTTTGATGTCTGGGATCTTGCTGAAGTCAATCACCGTCCAAAGATCGACAGGAGGGTCAGCAACGTCTTCTAGTGCTCCAGGCCACACAATGCTTCCTACCACAATGTCTTGATCAACAATTACAGTAGCATCAGCCGCAATCGTATTCCCTCGTGGATCTAGCGTCTCTGTTTTGCGCTCTTCCCATCTTACGTCTAGTTCAACAGCAGCATCAACTTTCGGTTCTCCGTTGTCGTCAAAACCGTTCGCTTCCCAGTAGACGGCTTTTTGGTGTCGTGATGTTGTCTCTTGTGAAGGCATTACTAGCTTCTAAGAATAGCGTTGTCTTCTAGATGCTCAAGACGATGATTCAGAGTTTGAATGTTTTCCGTCAATCCAAAAATCGTAGCGTTCTGTTGATTCACCGTTAGTTCTAACCCACTAACCTGCGATCGCAAATACTGCAACGCAGAATTAGCGTTATACAACCCACTCTTTAACTGCTGTTCTTCACTTTCAGTTAAAGCCATCAATCACCTATTTTTTCGGGGGTGGAGGCGGAGGAGGTTCTGGTTTAGGTCCTGCCGGCGCTAGTTGTGGCACTTTGACTCCCATATCAATTCCTATCCGCATAATCTGTTTGTTCGCTTGGGGGAAGTCCTAACCAACTCATTGACACCTTGTGTTTTGGTCTATCCAAAGAATCAAGCGTTCCTGTAACGTCGAATCGTTTCGCACTCTGTCCCCACTTACTACCATCAAGACCCATTCCGAACTCGCCTTGGAACCTCGCTTCAGCATCCCCAGTCTTTTTTTCTGTGTATTGAGGATCAAGATGCTCATAGAAATGAGCTGCTAGATACTTCTCAATCTCCTTGAGAAGAGCAGCATTTAACATGCCCAATGTGTCTTGGGCAGAAACGTAGTTAGTTAGAGCGTTTGCAGTGTCGATGAACGGTGCAACACTTAAATCGCTATCAGCGTCGATGAGTGCTCTTACTTCTTCGTTAGTAACGCGCCAGCTCACAAGAGTCGCTCCTGCTAGGCGCTATGCTTCCTGCAATGCAGCGCGGATCGTATTGATAATCTCTTCCTTGCTGGTAGCTGTACCAAGATCAATCCCTTCTGCTTCCGCATGCTTTCTCAGTTTTGCTACCGTCATCTCTTTCAACTCCTCTTCCAGGTTCGTGTACTCCCGCGAAACGTCTTCCGTAACTACGGTTTCCTCAAGTCTTTCAAACTTGATAGACCCAGGACTATTCTTCTTGAGCAAATCCCTGTCTGTCCTAATAACGTCACCCGGACAGAAGACATTCTCCTGACACAACCGCTTGCCTTTTACTCCGTCTTTATCAGAGGGTTCATCACGCAAACGAACAACCTTCGCTGTCTTGTCTTGGTACAACCCTCTTAGAACTCTGTAAGTACCCATAAAATCGCTCCTCTGTTGATTGTGTACGAAACTCCCAGTGCCGCTTCCCTATTATTATCCCGGGAATATCCAAAAGATTAAGCAGGATCTCCATCAACAACAGCACAAACGCGATCAGCCACAGTTGTGCTAGTGCCAACAAACTGCGATCGAAGATCGGGAACCTTAATTCCCAAAACTCGCAACATCGTCTGAGAACCACCGTCTTTCGTCCACTGTACAGTAGTGAATTCCATTCCGTTGACAGCCCTAACCGTTTCGCTAGTCATCTGCACCAGAATCAGCCTGTCGTTGTAGGTTGATCCCGTGAGATTATCCAGCATTGCAATTCGTGAGATCGACTGAATTTGGTTCAATCGTTGCAACATCGTCTGAGTCGGAGCAGCCATACCAGTTCCGTTGGCCGTTTCAATTGAAACGTAGTAATCCTTACTCATGTGCTGGTCCCATGCTGTTCCATAGTACAGCACAAAGGGACCGAAGAAGTTCTGAGCCCTCATAAGCTCAATCATGGCAAGCACATCAGACAGCAAAGTCGCTGGATCAAACGAGCCTGGAGCGGTGGGAATTGAACCCATGTTATCGGGATGCGTAAGAAATCCGTAGATTCCAGTATTGCTAAACGCCGGAACCTCAGTGGCACCAATAGTGAGAGTGGAGAAGTCCTCGATACCGATTGTCATCTTCTCCAGCGTTTCGGAACATCTTCGTCCGGCAGCTTCAATCAGCGTAGTATCCAACGGCAAACCACCGTTACGACTCTGAGCCAAACGACGTTGCGAGATGCTAGCCCCCGCATGAATAATCGGCAGAGGCAGAATATCCGGAGTGAACAGTGGATGATCGCTGAAATCATCCGAAAGCGTCTCCATGTCAACTTTTGCAGATCCAGGATCAGTCATCGTATCCTTGATCAATCCTGTAATCGACATTCCGTCGAAGCCACCATAAGTGTTGGCAGCAGCAAGATCGTTCCAGGCATTCAGACGATTCCTTGAAGCTCGAATGACAGCCCTGTCAATTCGTTGCCACGTATCATGCTCTAGTGCTGAAGTATTGAACGTAAACGGAATAGTTCCATTGTTGATGAGAGTCTGCAACGGAATGTACCGACTCTCGGGGACTTGCTCACCGTTCTTTTTGTTAGCAACATAACCCGCTTCGCCCGGCTTGTTCGCTACTGTCCGACCCGTCTTAATTAGACAGTAGCGATTACCGTCGTTCTGAATAACCGGACGCAAGATGCCGGGATCAAACCCGACTCTGTGTTCTAGCGTGAATTGGCCTCCAGTAATTCCCTGGGCTATTTCACCTCGTCCCTGACCGTTGACAATCAAGTCAACTTGTGCTTGATCAATAAATCCCGACATTGCTTTTTCTCCTTTTTGGAGTGTTTGTTAGTGTCTATGCTCCACCCGCACCATTGAATCGGCACCATGCCCACCAATCAGCAGCAACATCCGTAGCCGCTTCCAAACAAGTAAACGGGTGGGCCTCTGCATTGTTATCAGCAGGCATCAACGTTCCGGGAACCGTATTCTCGTCGATCATCAACTCAGTACCAATAATGTAATCATCAGCAGTACCACTGATATCTTCGATCTGCATATTGAGCTGCTCGCCCATTGCAGGCCAGTAGATACGGCCAAGTTCTCCAGAAACATAAAGACGACTATAAATTCCGCCCTCTTGATCGTACTCTAAGAGGACAGCTATAGCCTTCTTGTCACCATCCTCTGTCATGTATTGACCACCACTCCCGGCTTCTGTTCCGGCCGGTTGGTAAGTGAACAATCCACCAACAGGGTCAGTAGACGGTTTAATTTCCATACATACTCCCGGTCTAGGAGTACCGCTAACGTAAATGTCTTCAAAGACTCCACGAGGCTTTGACGTAATGAGAATTCGTGTTCCCCTCATCAGTTCTTCTCCTGTTTGGGAGTATTGTTTTTTGTTTCGACGCTATTCTTTTTCGTCTGGGATATATTCGTGGGGCAACCCGAAGGCGGCGAAATTTTTCTCTGCATTCACAGTAGTTCTTTCCGGAGTTGCCGCACCTCCGTAATTAGTCGTTACTGTTTTCTTCTCCGGGAGAATCGCAACCATGTCCTGAAGATCCTCCAATCTCTTTGTCATAAACTTTTCGGAGAGCTTTGCTTGCTGTTGCTCGTCCTTGACGTTGGCTACCAGAGTCTCAACAAGCATTGTCTTCTGCTTGTGCTTTTCGTTGCGTGCAAAAGACAAATCCTCGCGTACCCCCGCAGGAGCCTTCTCTAACCACTGCTCTTCAGTCAGAGGCTTCTTTTCGTTAGCAACAATCTCTTCTTTTTTCTCAGGCTCTTTCATATCCCACTTATTTGTCTTCTCATTCCAAGTATGTGTGTTTCCACCGGGATCTGTAATTCCTTTCTTCGCAGCATTCGCAAGAATCTCATGCTGCTTGCTTGCCTCAACAATCTTGTGCATCCCTTCCAGCTTCACGTCACTAAGACTGTTGAGCATTTCTCGGTCTTCCTCATCCCAGCAACACTCGTTAGCAATGAGACTGTCAACGATTTTCGTTTTCTTCGTCGGGTCCATAGTGGACTCCTTTGCTTTAAGTTGTTTGTTTGAGACACTGCCGCTGTTCGTAAGCGACTCCCTCCGAAGCGCGTGCGTATGACCTTCGTTTTTAGCCACTTTGAAATTCTCTACTTGATGAATATGCCCGTTCGTTAAATGAGCGAGCCCTTCACCTTGAGCGTTCAACGTAACCGCGTGAACGTGCTTGTTAGTCTTACCAACAAAACCAACAAACACTGCCTGATTGTTCGTCTGATTTACGTTCACTCCGCAACCATCGTCATTCGAGCAAGCACCCTTGCTATCCACTAAGACAGCAACATGGTCCGGGCGATAGTTAGAAGCTACAAAAGAGTAGGGTTTATCGTTGTGAACTGCTCCTGTTGGTGCTGGTTTGTTGTCAGTAAAAAGACCAGTTGACAATTCCAGCAGTTGTCCAGCGTCCAGAGAATTGAGGATTCTAGCATCAATTTTCTGAGTTTTTTCGACGTCAAACCAACCCTCAGCAACAAGCTTGCCGTTGACTTTGGCATTGAAAACTTCACCAACACCCTGAGCGTCCAGAACCGTAGGATTACGCGCAGAGATAGGATTCCCGCCAGCATCGTAGGGATGATCGACGACTAGAGGCATCCCGTTCCAAGCCGCAGTGTTCTTCTTGATTTCCTCTTCGGGATAGAACAGAGAGCCCTGAGAGCCATTGAGAACACCAGGAACGATGAGAGTCATCGGAGCTACAACGTACTCTCGTCCGTTGCGTACCTCCCGACGTGTTTTACCAGCTAGATTGGCTGTTAGAGTCTCCATACCCGAATAATACGGGTATTCCGCGAGAGACCCTACCCCTTTTGCCAGAGAAGTTAGGCTTTAAGCCTTACGCACTGCTTTTTGCAGTAAGACTATGTGCCTGTAGTACTTACGTCGGTTTGCATATTCGCAAATAATGTCTTCCCGCCGCAAGCGTATTAGCTTGCGAATAGCCGAGAGATGCCGAAAGATGTTTTCTTTTGCTCCAAGCTCATCAGGTAAACAAGCATGTAACTCATCAAACGTATGAGGCAATCCATCAGCCAGAACGTCAAGCATCGCTCTTTGCGTTGGTGTGAAAGCGTTACTCATTCTGCAACTGCTCTAGCTCTTCCCTTGCTGCTTCGATTTCAGCTTCGGTTGGTTCCTCACCCAAGTCGAAAGTTATCAACGCCTCTTCAAGGCTTGTATCGACCATACGTATTGCTCTATCAAAAGCCATCACAACACCTCCACTAAAGTCACAAGTATGTCTCCAGTACCCTTATCAAATTTCCCAATTCCACTATCAAGACCAATTGATTTCAGTTTGAATTTACTTCCCGGAGAGAACAGCACTTCTAGTTCCCTAGGAACGTCAGAGATTGTTGCAATATCCGCTCCAGTTTTTCCTTCCAGCTTCAAGATTATACGAACAGCTTTTCCCTTCTTCTGAGAAAAACTTCGAGCGGCGGGCAGACTTCTACTTGTAGACATAAACGACTTATCCGTCAATCCACTGTTCTTTTTTATTCCAGCAAGAAAGTCCACTGCCTCACCTTTCGACAGATTTAACCCCCTATAAGAAACACCTTCAAATTTTGGTGCCTTCTTCATTGCTGTTTTTAAGGCACTAAGGTGTGACTTTGTAATCCCCTTGCAAGTACCTCTATTCTCCAGACAATTACGAATAGCAGAAAAGCCCCCTGAGGTATACTCCCCAAATGCTCTGCGTTGCTTTCTCGTAAAACCACTTATCCATCGCCTTGTTTTTTCTCTTGATATTTTCTTAACAACCTTTGGAATTTCTTTTAGCAACTGCCCTCCTTGTAATTGCAATTCAACAATATCTATTACTTCCTCCACGTCTGTAAAAGCAGTTAACTCCTCTTTAGACAACTTCAATGGCATTTCTTTGACAGCAGGCTTCTTCGTAGGTTTCGTAGTAACTGGCTTACCCAAAACGCTTGTAGGACGTTTCGGTGCAATTGTTTTGTCAGCACCAAACCACTGACTCTTCTTTCGTTTCTCAGCAAGAGTACCTTTCTTTCTTTCGGCTGCAATTGAGTCGTCAAACGCTCCTTTGATTTCTGTCTTGCTTCGCTCTTGTCCTTTTTTGCTTTCGCCTACGTTCGCAGGGATGTGAGCGCACCTACAATTCGGGTGGCGCGGAATTATTCCTCTTGCTTCTTTGATTGTCAGCACAACACCGTCAAGAGCTTGACACAATGGACACACTCTGTCGTCACCAGCAGCACTCCACTCCACCATTACACCCACCTCCGTGACACCTAAGCTCTCTAAAGAGTCGAGTTGTCCTTCCGCGTGTGCGCGTATGATTTCAGTTCTTGCTATTCTCTCAGCACGCGACTGCACTCCTCTTGTTTTGGTTCCGATACCTTCCTTGATCATCTTGCGTGCAATCGCCTTAGGATTCATTCCTTGCGACAAACCTTCCGTAAGCTGACGAGTGATGATATTGCTCATATCGTCCGTGACGTCTTTCAGTCCCGTAAAAACACGCCCAGCAAGATGTTTCACTTTTGCTATTGCAACCGGCCTGGCAAACGACTGTCTCAAGAATTCATCACGAGTACCTGCAAAAAAGTCAAGCTGCTCTTGTCCGCTCGCTAACGCTGGCTTGCGAACATCATCGAAAGCTCTTCCTGCACCTTTCTTGTAGCCCTCTTCAACGTACTTCTTCCAGTAAGCGTCTTGTGCTTTTGCTTCCGTAACCGTAATAATGTCACTCTGAATTTGAGTCTTCAACCACTTCTCGAAGAGACACAAAGAGTATTGTTCATTGTTCGCAGGTCCGCAGGTTCTCCCGGTATCTGAGGTATTGCTTGTAACATTGAGGGCATCGGTGCGTTCGCTATTGCTCTCCCCAGGTTCTCCGGTTCCACCGCTTCCAACAGCATCTCTAGCTTCTCTGCCAAAACCAACTTTACCTCGTTGATTATATAATACTGTTTGTCCACGTCCTTTCTCATTGCTTCCATCGCTCTCGTCAATGCTTCTAGCCTGTCCTCCAGTTTTACCATTACCTTGCACAAGTTGGTCATTCTCTCGCTCCTTGTTTTGAGTACCTGTTAAACCGAATGCGTCTTGCTCTACAATCAATCGCCAGACTTTACGCTTCAGCCTAGCGAATCGCACGCTTATGTCAGTCGTAAAAACACGACGTAAAGTAGCCGTTCTTGTAGGATCTGCTTTCAGAGGATTACTCGGAACCACTTGTGTGCGGTTCGTCGTTACTTTACGGGCTTGCTCATAAATACCATTGCACTTCGCTACCGCGTGCGCTTGCGTAGCTCCCTCTCGAATTACAATAGGGATGCAACGCGATACAAAGTCTTTGCGTGATTCTCTAGACTTTACGCTTGGCATCAATCAATCCTATCTGCAACAAGACCGTCTGCTTTGCTCAGACTGAGATGATACATCGGTGGAGTCCAATGCTTTTTCATCTTTGGATTACCACGGCCGCGAAGGATAACGCCATGAGAACGCAACTCTTCTTCCTCATCGCTCCAAGCATTGCGTATCTCAGCCGTTAGACATTTTATTTCCTCCGGCGTTGGGAGGTATTTCGGTTTCTTCACCATTTTCCCACAATCTTGCAAAATCCTTATCACATCCACTACAACCTATACCAAAACAGTAAGGACATTCACAGTAAGGGCACTTAGCTTTTGCCGGTGGATATTTCATTCTTAGGTTCTTCCTCCTCGTCTTCATCATCAAATCCTGTCATAGTATCTCCTCCTGCTACAGCTTTCATAGCTCCAGCAATAATCTCCTTTGCTTCCTCGTCTTTCATCCCCAAGATACGAATCAAGTAGTTCATCGGATCGATTATAGATTCTACACTACCCTCCACGTATTTAGCAAGTGCCTCCGTTTTCTTCAAGGCTACCGTAGCCTGTTCGTCTTCCGTAAGAGTATCAAGATCACGCCACCTTAGAAAATACTCTTTTGGTTGTGGCAATACGCCTACAAGTATCAAGCGATCTACAAACGGAACGATAATACCAGGCGTTATGTAGCCATTTTGTCTTCTTTTGAGATCCGCGTGGAAGGCACGAATATCCTGTTTACTATTCTGTTCTCCCCGCTCAGAACCCTCAAAAATACGTTTTGGTATTCCTTTCTGAATACAAATCGCCTTAATCTGCGCGTCGATCTGCGGAGTTGGATCAACAACCTGCGGAGCTAGACTCTTCACAGTCATTCCAGCAGTTGATAGATACTTCTGCAAACCGTTCTGGTAATTCTCAATCTGGCTTCTTAATGCTCCCACAAATATTGGATCTTCCAACTGAGGCACGTCACCAGCAAGTTGTGGATGCGTCTCAAACGACAATCCCATGAAAGCGCCTTTCCAGTACATTTCAGCACTTCCACCGTAGAGCTTTTGCAAATCTAGCAAACGATTCCAGACAGGACGTTGTCTCGGAACTGCAAAAATCTCGCTAGAACTCTTGTTGTCCGCAACGTGCAGCACTCTAGTCCAGTGGACTTTCTCTGTTTTCGTCGATGTATTTTCCGTGGGTATAGCAAAAGTAATATTGTATTGCGTTGGTTGACCGAACCTTGGATTCTTAACATCCGTTTCATAAGCCGTGATCTCTACTAACGACTGATCGAAGATTCTCAAGAATGTTAATTCTCGTTTTTGCTTGCCAAATACAGCCTCTTCTGCTAACTCCAGACCATCATTGATACCAATCAACAGCACGCCGAAAGAACACACACCACTCGCCTTGTCTACTCGCAGCAGGTACTCCCAAATTAGACTACCTTCTTCACTCTTGAACCATTCCGTTCCCCTTAGTTGCGAGCCTAGACTGTCCCAAGTCTTTTCAAAATCAGTCTCTCTTTCGCTGTTTTCTACCTCAAAGACTTCCGGTTGTACTAACCACGACTCCTCCGGCACTACGTCATTTACACGAGTTGCGACCGCCTCCCTGTCGTACATATCCTTGTAAGCCTGAATCGTAATGTTCTCAGTGCTTGGATAACCACACTCATCGCCGATGTTCCGTCTTGGGTCCATTAAACGGTTCATCAACTGCGAACGCGAGTACTGAGTATTCTCTACAAGATTAGGAAGCTGATTGAACGTAAAAGCCTTCTGAGCACCGTTACTCATCGGCCGTCCCCTACCGTCTAGTATGACTGTCATTTTTCTGTCTTTCTTTGCCGCTCCAAAGGTTTTTCGTTTCTAACACCCTCGACTAGTCTACTAATCATCTGCTTTTGGCTCTCCCAAGAAATATGCAAAGGATAAGCAGTTTCCTTCTCAAACTCTTTCCAAATTCTACACCAATTCAGTCTTTTCTTTTTCATCGCTTCGCTTCAAGTATTTTGATTTAGAAACCGAGTCAAAATCAAGCGCCCACCCCTTTCCTTTAATGTACTTCCAATACACCAGAGAGTCTCCTTTAGAGCCTACAACCTTACTAGCAGGCAGAACCCTAGAAAACGGAAAGCACAACGCTCTCAAAACAGCCGCTATGAAACTACGTTTTTTCACTCTCTCGCTCCTTTTCGACAAGTTCAACTATTTTCTCTTGCTGTTCTTTCCATTCAGCTCCTCCATAGCGCTCAGCGCCCGTACACCACTTATCAAACTCTTTCCAAATTTTAGACCAGTTCAGTTTTTTCTTTTTCATTCTTTCGCTCCTTGACATTTTATATGTCCAAGCCTTATCTTTTTGTAGGCACACACAAGAGTGTCATTTCTTGCAAACTCACAAAATGCTTGGGCCTCTTTTTCTGTCTCAAATACTCCGGGATCTGGAATGAAGTGTCTACAGTTGCGAATATCAAACGCTTCAATCAACCATAGATTCTTTTTCATCAATTCGCTCCTACGATTGCTCCCAAGATAATCAAAACCAGCATGATACCAATAGGCACCAAACACAACAAGCATCCAGCACTCATCAAACCACAACCTATGTCTGTTGTTTTGTTACTCATCTCTGCCTTCGTCGTTCGCTGAAATCCATAACTGCATCGTGCACTTCCTCTCGTGCTTCGCCAGCATAGGGAATGATTCCCCGAAGTGACTGACTGAGATCGTACCACTCGTTCCAATCTTCTTTGCCTTCCGTGAATTTCCACAATACACGAGCAGCATTGGAAGCCAATGAGTAAATAGCGTCCTCTTGTTTAACACGACGCTGTATTTTGTGTTTGCGACAACCCATTACCAAACTCCTACTCCACCACTTACTCGTTTGTTTTGTAATCCGAAAACGGCTAACACTAATGCGTCAGCTTCATCGGGACTGTAACCTATCAGATCAATCATCGTCTGTGTTGTACTCTCTTTTCCGGTAGCAGTTGCTGGTTTTCGTTTCGGAGGCAACAACAGTCTTCCTTCTCCGTCAGTAAGCTTCGGAATCGGTGCTAACTGTTGCCTCAGTTTAACCTCTTCTGAGGATATAGCAAATCCCTCGCCTTCTGCGGGGTCCAGCATTAAGTGCAGTAACCAGTACATCTCGATACGACGGTTCTTGTAAACGTACCGAACTTCGTCTTCCTCTTTTCGTGTTTCTAGTTTGATCGTACCTCTCCGCTTCTCAGGTGTTGCAGCACCTCCGAATGCAATCGCTTTCACTTTGAATCCCTGCGATCTTAGACGATCTACGTGTTGTTGTCCTCCACCCCCAGCATCAAAATAGATGTTCTCGCCACGCACACCATGTTTCTGCGCAAAAGCAATTACTTCTCCCGTCACCACTGACGTGTCAGGTGTCTTTTTCGAGACACCCTCGATTATACCAAGTCTGTCGATTGCGTACATCGAAGTGTCATCACCACCTTCAGCAGGATCTACGCCTATTGCCTCTGCTTTTCTGTTCCTGTTTTTCTGCGCATCATACAGTTGCTCTGCTCTGTTCAACCACTCCGGCGGAAACATCAATACTTCAGCGCCCTCGTAAAACTCTCCATCCAGGCTAATGCATTGCTTGACTTTATCAAACGTAGCCCTTCTCTTCGTATACTCACGGTGTGTTATGGCTCCAGGCACGAGTACCTCATTCGTAACCTTTTTTCCGTTCTTCTTCTGTAATTCACCCAGACGCACATTAGGGCAATCCTGTGCTCTCATCCTAATGACGTTACGGTATAGGTGATTATTCTCCTCTGCTCTGACGTTTCCAGCTTTGACGTTTTTGTAGAAGAAGTTGTTGCAAGGATTTGGATTGCCAAAGATCAAAACACGCTTAGCCCAAATCTGTCCCATCTCATAGACTATTTGATCGACTCCACTAGCTTCATCAACTACCAGCATTGTGTACTCAGCCCAATGCCCTGACATTCCTTCACCTTTTGCAGACACCATACCCTTTATATAATCAATGTCCCGAGTTTGTCCTTTAACAACTCTTCGTATGTGACGATGATTCATCAGTAACGGTCCACCATATCTAGAATCCAAGGTGTATTTGCAAGTCTTTATGAACCTTCCGAGTTCCCCCCACAGAATATCCAAGTGATCGTCCTTAACGGACGTAGTTACGATTCGCACTTCTCGATGCGTTAGGAAAGCCCAGAGCACTATAAATCCAGCAGTATAGTCCTTTCCTAGTTGATTCCCAGCTACTACAATCGTCTCGTCATTATCCACCATAGAACAGAGTATCTCTCTCTGTTTATCAAAGAAGTTCACTTTGGGCCAACACTCTTTAGCAAGTATCAGCGGGGGGACACCCAACATTGTTCTCTTCTGCTAACAATTCAGTACGCTTTCTGACTAGCTCGTTGTGTTTTCGTGCTTCTTCTACCGCAATACTCAGTCCATTAGCCTGTTTCTCTCCCAAGTGAAGAATGCTCTTATGCAAATTCTTCAAGTCCACTCCATCCAAGTTCTCCAGGTACATATACCCTTTCCTCTCCAAGAGCGTAACTGTTCCTAGAGGAACGTTCTTCAGTTCTGCTATCGTCGTAATCTCCCTCCCACCTCTTTCATCCTGTAAAACTGTTTCAAGATACTCCGTTTCTGCACTATCAATAATCTCACGACAAGCACTAAAATGATTCTTTCGCAAGTGCAGTCCAAGACGTTCGCTCAGAATCATTACATCACTTGCTGTCATTTGTACTTCCTCCTTCTTCTCTTTCTCTTCTTTTTCGCTCTTTCCAGGCAGTAGCCGCAGGGATAGATTGAGATACGTACATCCCCAACTTCATCCATCCACCGTTCTTCAATGAATACAGTACTCTTACACTTAATGCAGACAGCATTGTAAGGTACAGGCATTATTTCTCCTCCTCTAACAAGCGTTGTCCTACAACGTCAATTACTTGTCCTTGCGACAAAGCATCCCAGTCGATATTGACGTTGTGTGTTACATCGACTTTCTCAACACCGACGTGCTTCATAGCCAAACCTAAAGCTGTAGTATGAGTCAACAATTCAATTTCAAGCGATCGAGAGACACTACCGTTTTTGTGTGTAACGGTTTTTTCTCTTATTCTCTCAATCAGTCTACCAACTTCATCAGGCAATTCTTTGGGATTAGGAGTTGACCACCAACCATCCTCTGTAGGTGTAAAATGCTCAAGAGGATTATAGAACAACGCAAACCTCAAGTATTCAAGAACATCGTCCGCTTTCAGTTCCAATCTCCTAAGACGATCTCCTAGCACTTTCCCCAACATCTTCTGTACGCGAGGACGTGACAATAATCTGTTCGCTTGTGCAGAAGGGTTACTATTCTTTGGATAAATCTCTCTGACGGCAGCAACAGCATTGAAGTCCACATCAGCAGCTAAGGCTTGGCAGAACAACAATTCCTTGACATTTAGACTCTTGGGGTTTACTCCATTTTTCCTTGGTTTGATTTTTGTGGTCACGCTAGCCATTCAATACTCCTCTCACCTTATACCTTTTTCCAACTACTCTGTTCGATGCTTATGAATAGGCCCTTCAACTCTCTGACACAGATCATTACACATTTCTTCTATCTCTTGAAGTTTTAACTCTGTTTCATACTCCAACTCTACAACCCCTGAAGATAATTTCCCACACTTTATTTCCAATGCTTCAACTCTTTTACACAACATAATATGACTGCCCTCTAGAAATCCAAGATCCCTCCTCAAAATTTCGTCCCCTTTCTTCAGTTCCTCCTGATACACTTTCCTTTGAACTTCACAATTTTCAGTTATTAATTCTTCAGGACTTACGTATTCTCCATTTGTACCTCGCAACGGATACTTTCCATCTACTCCTTTCTCAGGTATCTTGTCTTCTGTCAGTTCTTCCCTTAGGTCTTTACGCTGTTTTCTCAGTCTCTCATTTTCTTTTATCAATGCTTTGTTCGCCTCCCCCAATCTCTCATAATACGCTTCGAGTTTCTTCTTGTTTTGAGTTAGAGCACACTTATCTATAATCAAATTAGCTTTTTCCAGTTGTAACTTACCAGTAACTCTTTGATTGTGAAAGCATGCATTGCAAAGGACAGACATTCCCGGTTTCTCCTTACAATTCTCGCACTCCATAAATTCGTAACTCATTTTTTCGCTCCTTTTTCAGTTAAGACACTCGCTTCGATTATCAACAATACGATCTTCAATCAGACTTTCGATTTGAAATTCAAGATCGTTAGCTTCCTTTTGAAGTCGTCGCAACTTCAAACGTAACTCTCGTAATTCATCAGAGACTTTAGTCAGTCTTTTCAGAGTTTTCATTTCGCTCGACTTTCATTACAGGGTAATCAACAATTATAGTCTTTACACAGATACGAAATTCGTCTTCAGGGTATCTTGAATACTCTCTTACTAGTGTCTCAGCAAACTCTTGCGATGGCTTTTCGTCACACACACCACAGATGGAAATACCTTCCCATTTATGAGATGCTAGAACGATATAGACAATCCTCAAATCCTTGACTTGCTGTTCCAACTCCACAATTCTACCAGACGAGCATCCTGGACATTCACTAGGATGAGTATTGTAACCGTGCTCTTCACAAATCCATGATTTTGACATTCGCACTTTATTTCTCATTTCCTTCTTGAAATCTTCGCCCTTCTGAATAATCCTTGCTAACCACTTACGAGGTGCTAAATCGTGCATACTCAGTCCTTTCTACCAGAATAATACCGTTCTCTGATAACAACGTAAAGCCTCAGAAAAAATTCTTCCAAAACCCCCCGTATTAACCCCCAAAACCCTATTTACGCCAGCAGTCAAAACCATTATAATCTACACGGGATAGTCTACTACTACTATACTACTACTGTAGTAAGTATAAGAAGCGTAAGGAGTTATGACTCTTCATCACTCATCTCCTGTCGCACCAGCGTCCCTCGCTGCCCTCGTATAAAGGCGACATGCGATTCCACATCGTCCGCCGAGATTTCTGCCCACCGAACATTCTGCTCGCGGCCAAGAATCAGCCGAATCGCGTTTTGAGTATCGAGCAGTTCGACTCGCAGCTGCTTGACCACATCACAGTGCTGCTCGCACTCACCAAGTTCCGTTTCGTGACAGGCCCGCAAACATTCGATCTCGGCTTTCTGTCTCTCATATACGCGAATGTATCCATCAACCGGGTCTTCGCCCTCACGAATCTCCGGGGCAGTCATGCCTTCCAGCATGTTCATCATGGTTTGACCCACTTTTGCGACAGGAGCTTGGTGTCTAAGGTCCTTTCGTAACCGTTCGATCTCACGTAACACCGTTTGGATAGCCTCAAACATCCGCCGTCCAGCCTTGGTTGGAGGCTTTGTAGCTATATGATCACGCAATCGAGAAATTTCATTCGCCGCTTCTTGTAAATTCATCATTCACCTCCTGCCGCTTTAACGGCTTATTTACAATCTAAACATGTAGGCTGCTTATAGGAACCGCCCCAACCAGATGCTTTCGCTGCTTCCCATGCCTCTTGCTTTGTATTCGGCGCGATGCCTGTTGATGGAACTGTCTCGATCATAACGAACTCACAGCGGCATCGGGAACATTCAATCCAGTATTCAGCTCGTATATATCCTCGCACTCTACTCACCTCCCGCCGCTTCAGCGACCGGTTCAAAGTTCATCCACACACATTCGGTCATTCGCCGCTTTTCCTTGCCCCCTGCCGCGTGGTTCGGCAGGTCGAAGTCGACGCGGTGCCACTTGAAATCCCTTGCCACGCCATCGTACATCTCGTTGCGGTAGCCGCTCAGCAAAAACTTGCCCTTCACTTCGGTCAACACCTCCAGTAAATCCACATGATCGTCGCCTGCCATCTCGTGCCGGTACACGTCCTTCGCTATCCGTGTCTCGGAAAGGTAGGGCGGGTCGCAGTAGAATAGCGTCTTCTCGCCGTCCTGTTGGCGGATCACCTTCAGCGCGTCGTCGTTCAAAATCACCACGCTTTTCAACCGCTCATGCACGGCGGGCAACCCTTCGATAGCCGATAGCCACGCCGACGCCTGTTCGTTCATGCTGCGGCGCGTACGAGTCTTCGACAACGGGGCAAACGAACCCATCCGGCCCGCGAGTGATTGACGACACAATACGAAAAAGTAGATGGCATCGTTCAGTTGACTATTGCGCACGGTTAAATACGCTGATGCTCGATTATATTCGGTTTTAGAAAAGGGCATTGCGACCATGCGTTTCTGAAACTTCTTGAACAGCTTGTCATCTTGCAATACGCTCCAGAAATTCACCAGGACCCCGTCGATATCGTTGACCACTTCCGAGCATCCCCGCAGCGACGACGGCAGTCTGTCAGGGTAAGCCAACGCATAGCCCCAATCGTTTAGCCAGTCCCGGCTGGGGTCGCGCGCCAATAGTACCGATAGCCCACCGGCGTAGGGCTCTATGTAGTGGAGGTGTGGCGGAAATAACGCCACGATCCGCTTGGCGAGATAGTGTTTGCCGCCGTGCCACTTCAGGGGTGGGCTTAGTGCCATCGTTTAGGTTCCTTTCTTCGCCGCTTCAACGGCTCGAATCTCATCCCAGAGTTCACGCCAGTACCGTTGTGCAGGATGTGGCGTTTTCATACCGATAATCTCCTGGCGGATTTTCCTCATCAGTTTTTGCATTGTGCTCACCTGGGCCTGTAGCCAGTCGTTCTCGGCACCCTTCTCTACCAAGAGTGCAACGCAATTCTTGAAGTGACCGTTTATTTCGTGAATCTGATCTTTCCGGCGATTGAGTTCGTGGGACGGAAAGAAATCACCTTTGTTCGTAGCTTCGTCTATCAGATCGCGGATAGTAATTGTATCACAGTCCGGATCATCACGGCTGATTAGTCGATCGCGTACATAGCCAATATCCGCTTGCAGCCGTTCGATCTCGGCTCGGTATTTGTCAGCACTCGTCAGGCATGCGTTGATTGTGCCCGCCGTATGTTCTGGGTTCTTCAAGACGTCTTTCTCAGTCCACTCTTGACTCATCACTCATCTCCTAATACGTTTTCGTAGATTACCGACATTCTGTCAGTTAAAATCCACTTCATTTGCTTTTCGACTTTCTTCTGTTCGACTATCTCTATTTTGAAAAGAAACCGTAACAACGCTTTCGTTTTGTCCCTCGTCTGCCCTATTTTCATTCCCAGTCCGCCAACCGTAACTCCATCCTCGCTTTCGTAAATCGCTTTCAATATCTGCAACGTCAGTCCTCTACTCGTATCCAACGCAACCTGCCTTACACGTCTCATTACCGCGGCATCTACGTTCTTGCGATTCATTACCAACGCGAGGCACCCTGCTAATCGAATATGCTGACTCACCAACCGTGCACCAAATTCTCTCTCAGCAATTTCCTCTTGCTTCAAGCTCGGTCTCGCTCTCATGTGCGCAACGAATTTTCCGAGATACTGACATTGCCGCATAGCCCACTCAGGTATCTCAATTGCTGACAGAATATCAGAAGCATTCTCCCGTAGCCAATTCACGTAACCTCCAGTCAATTGCATTGCTTCTGCTAACTCAGGTTCATATCGCGTTTCCGGTTTTCCATCTACCTCTACTGATAGATTTTTGACTGCTCTTTGTGCAACTCTCCAAAGAACCTCATCCTCCAAGTTATCGTCAATACTCTCCATAATTACACAATCAAGAGTTCTTTGTCCTAATTCACTAGTATCAAGTGCTCGCAATGAGCTAGTACCACAGATAATAATTGTTGTTGAAATACCTTCAAAATCCTTGCTCATCTTATTTTTATACTGCGATCTCAAGTTCCTTCCATAGAATGCTCGTAGTTGCGAAAGAACCTGTCCAAGATTGGGTAACTGCAACAGCGTGTCACCATCGTTTATGATAAGTGTCTTTCCATCCAACTTAGGAACCAATGAATAATTTTCATCTCCGTCTTTGTCTGCCTGATATCCAGAAGTTAATCCTGTGAATGTGTCCTTTGCTATCACGTACTCCCGAGAAATACTTAGGGCTTCAGACAGTATAGTCTTTCCAGAACTTGCTGGAGCAATCACTTTAATCCACAACTGATCACCTACGCTTTTGACGGAAGAAATCGAAGCCAGCATACATGCAAGAGCATGATCCAATCCCGGTGTCCATTTCAACGCCCTACGCCAGGCTATTATCAACCCCTTATAGGTAGTACATTCTTTACATTCTAGCTCTAATAGGGGGCTTCGACGTTTAGACGCCTTAGCTGCCTCTTGGCGCCACTCTTCGGGAATAGGGTGTACCATCCCTAAAATTTCTGTCAAACGCTCTAAACGCTCTCCTAGGGTCCTTCTCGTCTGTGTTTGCTCACTCGTTACCATTCTCTCTTTTCTTTCTCGCTCCAACGTACTACTTTCGGGCTATCCACGTTCTCTCTCTAAACTTATTTCCATTTCATGCCCCCAACCGCGGAGCATGGTGGCGATGACGTCTGGGTCGCCGTCGAGGATCAGTTCTGCCAGCCAATCGCGGGCAAGTGCAAGTGTCTTCTCTTTTTCAGAATCCTCTAGTTCCCTCAGCATTTGATCGACTTCGCTGATTATGTACAAACGATAGTCAGTCATTTCTTTTGATACGCCTCTTTCACTCTTTGCTGAGCAATCTCAAAATAACTATGCTCTGTGTCGTTTTCAATTCCGATGAACCTCCTCCCTACATTCGCACACGCAACACCTGTACTTCCGCTTCCCATAAACGGATCAAGTACCGTTCCTCCTGTTGGTGTCATCGTCAACTTACAAAGATACTCCATTAGTGCCAACGGTTTGACAGTAGGATGGTGATTCTGAGTTGGTGTATGCTCTGTTTGTCTCCCACGACCATCACCAGCATATTTTCCATAGCAACCTTGACTTCTCTCTTCAAATCCCTCAAGCCCTGCATTCCTTTCCTTCTTTGAAGCCTTCGCACAGTAAAAAAACCGAGCAGCAGAGCCGGAGTCGCCCATTTTTCTCGCGGGAGCAATTTTCCCTTTTCCAACACTGTAACTTGTCGCATTATGAGTTGATTGCGTTTCGGGAAACGCTCCACCTTTTCTTTCCGGAAACCCCTCCAGCACTTCCTCGCTGCCGTCGTGGATTACGTTGGCAGGGAAGCGACCGGAAGAATGAGCGGGCTGTACCATACCAGCATCTACAAAACCGCTTCCTTTATAGATAGCTTGCCCCAGCGTTTCTTTGCGATAATGATAAGCATTTTCCGGCTTGTCAGCTTCTGACTTGTATCCTACCCTACACCCATCCACGTTGATTCCAGCAACTCCGTGCTTCAGTGCGTTTTGAGCATAAGTCCCATCGAGAGGTTTCATTGCCACGATCACGGGCTCCCATGCCGGTTTCAGAGCAGTCCCATACCCCTCCCACGTCTTCGCGGCTTCGGTTGACTCTCCAACCTTCTCTAACTGATTGAGTGTAGTATTATATCCATCGTCAGAAGCATTCATAAAGCCTACACCCGACGCTGGTTTGCTTTTGAACTCTACTCCAGCGGCTTTGTCGATAGCCTTCGATACGTTAAGCGACTTAGGAAATCCCGAGCCGTAAAGCCACATCACGCAATCCCTGATCTCCCAACCAGCATCCTCGACAGCACAAGCAAGACGATGATGCGTTCGTGTACCACCAAAAGCCAACAGTATGGCACCAGGTTTACAGACTCTTAGTATTCGGGTCCAAAAACCAACGCCTGGAACACCGTGGTCCCAATCTTTTCCCATGAACTTCAATCCATACGGTGGATCACAAATTACAGAGTCAATACTGTTAGGTTGCAACACTTTGTCACATACTACACGGCAATCGTCGTTATAGAGAGTGTATCTACTGTTAGGCATAGTCTCTCATGCTCTGTGCAATACGACGTAGGGTAGAAATCACTTCAGATTGCCAGAGTAATTCTGGATAGTTCTGTACCATATCTGCTAACCTGTCCAAAGCATGCGCATCGCGTTCGATGAAATTATCTCTTGGCAAAGTAGCAATCTTATCAATCTCTCTAAGCAAGGCAGAAACAGAAATTATTCGTCTTTTCGACATTTTCGCAGTCCTCTAGTCCAAAGCATCTCTTTTGATTTTCCAGTCCTGTATCGGGCTGGAGACCCTCTTGCAACAACAAACGGTTTGAAGGGCAACCAATTCGCTCCCTCTTGTTCGCAGACTAAAACTTGTCCTTGAAGAACTTTTACCCAGTCAGCTAGAGATTCATAATCAATATCTTTGAAAGGATAACACTTACCACTCCTCTGGTACGGGGGGTCTACGAACCAAGTTGCTTTTCTTTGTAGAATATCCTCATAAGATTTATTGTAGACTTTCCAATGTCGTATTGTTGGTACTTGGTCTGCAATTCTCTGGCGTATTGCTTCACCCCAATACGAATTTGGTCTAGTCCCTTCTCTCATCCAAGCACTGGGTTTATTACAAGGATTAACATTGCCGTGGTTTATCCACCAGCCTATAAGCCATTTTGCTTCTTGACAGACTGACAAATCTCTGACATCATCAAATACAAGAGGAAGACTGAGTATCTCTTTTTGAGAGACATTGATTAGATACTCCCAAGTCCCGAAAACCTTCGGATTCACCTCATACAGACTCACACGATGACAAGGGTATCTTACCGAATATCCAGCAGCACCAGCAAAAGGCTCTATTATAGTTGCCCAACGTGGTTTTGGGTACTTCGGTGCAATTCGATACTTCCCACCGAAGTACGAAAAAAATGGTCTTAGAGATTGAGGCATTACTTCTTCTCACCGAAAAAACTTCCCAAGACCCAACCTGTAAAGAAAAGAGTTGCAGCATAGAGTATCTCACCACCTAGTATACCTAAAATCTCAAACATCTTCTACTCCTTGTTAAGAAACATAGTCTTTCAAATCGTAACCACTCGGTAACTTTGGGTCGAAACCACTCTCACCCCAAACAATACAGTTGATAGACGCTGGCGGATTCTTCGCGTTCAACAAAATCGAAGAAACTCTCTGCATTCCTGACCATCCTGCACTCTTTTCAGTTATACCGGGGTAATCGCTGTCGTACATTAAATGGACGTCTTTTCCAGCAAACAACGGAAGCCAAATCTCTGCAAAGACTGTGCAACTAGGAACTGCTAGGATATTTGCGTCTCCTAGAATACTCTGACTGCGGTTTGCTGTTGATTTTAACTCACCATCCACGTCTTTTGCTTGTCCTAACAACTCCCAGAGAACCATCGCATCCCAAGGTCCTTCACACAAAAAGACTGCTGACTTACTCTTGTCATAGAGATTAACACCGAACAACCGATGCCCCAGCACGGGAGTCGGCAGTAACAAAGAACGCTTTTCATTAGAAACGTAGCGATACAACTGACTCAGTTTGCTTGTTGCTCCGAAGCCAGGCACCAGCCAATCACCTGTCGTAATAGAACGAACTACTTGCCAAGCCATCAAAGTATCAGCATGTCTCAATCCACGTCTCTCTGCTAATACCGAGTAGTCCGTTGTTCTTTTGTCACTCTCATTCCAGAGCTTCTGTAAGAAGACGTAGAAGTTACCTACACCACCACAAACAAAGCACTGCCACTTTCCTGTTTCAATGTCAACGCTGAACTTGTCTTCTCTACCACAAAACGGGCATTCAGCAATTGCTTCTTTGTCTCCATCTTTCCAATTCAGATCTATTCCGTGGAACAGGTACGGTTGAAGATTCTTTGGTTGTTTACTTTGTATTTTGGGCATTCAAACGCCTTTCTCATCACAAGGACTTCTTCTTATTTCATTTCCAGTTCCTATGTCTTCGTCTAATTCGATTCTCGGAATAACTGTCCACATACCCTCTGTATTTCCATGCGCGTGAATACTTTTGATTCTTACGAGTTGTCCAACATGCAATCCCGATTTCTCAATCGCCTCTTTTTTGTTCTTGCAGTCTTTGACTAGGATATACATTTTGCATCCTCAAGAAGTTCGGAGAGATATGTTACTGGATCATCAGCATAGTAGTATAGTTTATTATGGCGAGTAGGAAAAATGACTGCATCTCCACCAGCCTTCAGGAACTTATCAACTGTCTCTTGTCTATCGTCAATCAACAGCGTTCTCCTCTGTGCGAGAAGGTGTTTGTCTGCGGTGAAAATCACTCGACTGTTACAGTCAATACCGCGAAACCACTGAAGCCACTTCATTTTCCCGCTGTAACTTGATGCGTCTTGAGTAGGAGCAGTCACAATCCACCAATTATCATTACCAGAAGCAGAACCGATAAAGGCAAGACGTTCTACAAGTTCAATTACTTTCTTAGCCCAAGGCAATGGTTCTAACTCCAACCAGAATCGTTCACCAGCCGCGTGGATTGGTGTCCAGAACTCATCCTCAGTCAATCCCATTGGCCTTGCGAGGTCGTATTCCCCAGGTTCCATTGCTCTGTATAGTTTCTCCTGAGTCCAGCCGTGGATTTTCAGAGCACCACTAACGAAATCCACCAGAGGTCCGTCCATATCGAGGAAAATGCGTCGATTCATGGAAAATTTCTCCTTCTGTAACTACTTACATACCAACGATTTACGGCCCGACTTTCAGTTATTCACAAAAATTACATCGGATTGGGGTTGACGTTTTCTACGAAATCGACGATACTGTGAGTGTTGACTGAAACCACCACCACAAACAGGAGCGAAACGATGGCACTCACTAGAAAGCCTCGTAAGGGTGAAACACTCCAGCAAAAGATGGATAGAAGATGGTTTGATGTTGGCATTGTGGAGCTGATCTACAAAAATCTTTGCTATTTTCGGAATAGCAACGGGCAGACTGACGTGCTCATTTGGAAATTCCGAGATGGCTTCAATAATCTCATCCGTATTAAACCAGCAAGATACACCTACCAATAGCTGAAACGCTTTCAAACCAGCCAACTTTCCAAAAGGAGCGAAACGATGACTACTCACGAGATCCGAGAGAAACAAAAACACGACATGGGAATCGACAATGAGGAACACAACGACAGACCACAAACGTACAATGAAGCAATGGCAGAGGAATACGGGCCACCTCGCATCTTTCTAAACGAAGATGGTGACGAGTATCTTGACTACTAAGCCGAAACGCTTCAGCCTCTGCGCTGAAGCGTCATCACGAGGTGTCTCTCGTGGTCTGACGATGGCAGACAACCATTATACCACTTTCCCTCTAAGGAGCGAAACGATGACCAACCGATGGAGAATTGGTAATGACACACCCGTCTGGATGCAGCCAGCGAGAAGACATATCTGGTTTATCTGTCGGGGAGAATCTGGATGTCCACAAGAATTTTTGAGGACACCAACGGGAAGAATAAAGCATTTTCGATCCTTTGATTCGGCGGAACAGGCCCTTAAAAAACTGTAAAGCAGCCGAAACGCTTCAATCGGATAACCGGTGGTACTCGTTCTTGCGAGGCTATGCGGCCCCGATTGGAGTGTCGTTGCAAGGTGTCTCTTGTAACCTGATGATGGCAGACAACCATTATACCACTTTCCCTCTAAGGAGCGAAACGATGAGAAAGTACGATGCAATCCAAAGAGCAATTCGGTTGGAAAAAGAAACAGGCAAAAGCCATTATGCTATCCGCTTCCAAAGCGGTGCAGGGAGGGGACAGTATGATGTTGTAACTCGGAGGCCGCGAAAAGGTGAATGGTATTCCTCAACCGGACTGAGGGGAGAGTAAAATATGGCCGAAACGCTCCCAGCCAGGACTGTCTGGAGAGGAGCGTCGTCATCCAGTAACGATGGCCTGATGAGGCAGTTACCTCTTTCAATCTCTCTCTAAGGAGCGAAACAATGCCTAGTACCACGAAGAAGAAGTACCCGAAAATCTGTGCCGTCTTGCGCAGTAAAGACAGCAAGGAAAGTCCCCTTACCTCCGACGACTGCAAAGCGATCATCGGTTGGACTGAGGAAGGTGGAGACGACAAGTGGAGTAGTGATTTTGTACTGAAGGATCTCTTCGGCAACAAAATTCGGTTGCTGAACAATCCAAGCAATCGTCCTTTCAAACTCGCTCTTGCCAAGAAGTACGAGAACGAACACCTTCGCGGCAAGTGGTCTTTGAACCTTGAAACGATTGTCGTTGACGAGAACGGGAATGTGCCTGAAGGGCAACACCGTCTTACTGGATTCATTCTGGCAGAGCAACGACGACAGCTCAATCCGAAAAAGTTCGGCAAGACACCACTCGTGTACGAAACGCTTCTCGGTTTTGGTGTCTCTGCAAAACCCGAGAACGCAAACACGTATGGACTTGGTGACAAGCGTAGTCTTGGAGACGTCATTTATCGTCACCAACGATTCGAGAAAGAAATCTCAGACAAGCAGCAGAAGAAGGTTTCAAAAATTCTTGCTGGTGCAATTCGTCTTGTGTGGCTACGGGCCGGTGGCCAGCAGGTTTCGTTTGCTCCGCATTTTCCTCACTCTGAGGCCCTGGAGTTTTACGGGAAGCATCCGAAAGTTCTGGAGTCGGTTTATACAATGCTAGAGAACGAGTCTGCCACCGACAAGCAGGTTTCGAGCCTTCTAAGTCTTTCTTATGCATCGGCACTTCTCTATATTATGGGGAAAGCGGAATCAGTCGAAAAGGCACAAAAGTTCTGGTCTTCCTTTGCGTCTGGTGAAGGACTTGGTAAAAACTCTCCGATCCTCATCCTTCGCCAACTGCTCGTGCGAATGGAAGCGTCCAGTGGCAACAAGCGAGACGAAATCATCGGAGCCGTCGTCAAGGCATGGTTGTTGTGGAACAAAAACAAGAAAGCGACAACCAGCAAGGATATCAAAGTCAACCGAAAAAAGCAAGGCGACAGACTCATCTTGTCCGAGTTCCCTCGTATCGGTGGCATCGACAGCCCTATCGAGAAGGTAACGGTTGAATTAACCGATCCACAACTTCTCATTCTCTCGATCCTCGAAACGCAAAAAGAGGAAATTACTTACAAGGATCTCCACGACAAAACAGGTCTTCAGGTTGGCACTCTAGCAACCGCGATTATGAGCGAGACAAAACAAGGCAAAGAGAATCCTCACTCTCTTATGTCGCGTGAACTCGTATCAGGCTGTCAGTACGAAGCTGAGGAAGGCGGAGACACCCCCTACATGTTCAAGCTCTCTGCTAAGGGCCGTAAGTACGTCTCTTGACGAAAGCCTCTCCAATCAACGCCCTCTGACCTCCAGGGGGCGTTTTTTATTCCTCTATTGCGGTGTTGCACCGCTATTTTTCCAAACGGTTATACGTTCGATTACAAGTTCACCGACTTGTCCGTCTTTTGTTTTGAGAACAATACGAGCGCTCTTGAAACCGACTCGGATCTTCGGCCACTTTTTTGTTTTCCGAATAAGTACCAACAGCGTAGTATCCCAAATATGAGTCCACGGAAGTTTAGCACAAACAGCAAGGAACTCTTCTTTTGTTGGTGGATTCAGAAAGTGGAAGATATGAGGCTGGTAGTATGCAGGATTGTCTTTCTCTTCGTATTTTTGACCAAAATTCAGAATGACTGTAGGTTTAACATCGTTCAGAGCAGCTCGTGGATAATAATGGACCACAAGATTCCAACAGTCAGCGCGTTCAACTCCTGCTTCTTTTTTAGGAGGCATTGTTTCTCTCCTTCAGAAGCTGTCTAGATCTGGAGCTTCTTCGTATTTAGGACTATACTGCCCACACCCTCGATCCACTACGAACATCGGTGGAAATATTGGCTGCATCTTGTGTCTTACTGTTACCTCTGTCCTAAGAAGCTTATGATTTTGCATTACTGGTCTACTCTGGGGTTCAGAAGTGACAACAACTTGTGGAGGATCGCAACGGCACTGTCCTTGTTCCCCTTTTTTTGAGTCCACGAGAAAGTGAGTGCAGTCTCCGCATCTTTGATTTTCAGTCATTTTTTGTGCTCCAGAGGAGTTAGAATACACAAGACTAGCATAAGCGCCCAAATTGCCCATATACTCCACCAAATACTTTCCAAAGCCTCCAGGATTCTCAGAGCAGTTTCTTCAGTCATTATTCTGTCTCCTTATCTAGAATGAGGACACAGTGAACCTGCTTCTACAAGCCCCAAAAATTTCTCTAGCACTTTGTTGGCATCCTTTGAGATAATTAGATAACTACACGCTTCCTCAAAATGCCCTAGAACCCAAGTACCATTAGCCTGTTTGCCAATAGATAGGGGTTCCTTACAAGGACATTCCAATCGCACTGGTTCAACTGACCAAATCATTTCTGTCTCCTCGCAAAAAAGGAACAACTACATTTCGGGCACCTAATTTTTCCTGGCAAGCACCCAAGAACCTCAAAACAATCTAGTTCATCGTATCCAAACAAGAGCATTGAGAACTGTATGGCACTTAGCCTCTCTATTTGTCTTTCTTTCTCTGGACAGTAACCGCAATCAGGGCAGCTAATCAAACCGAAATTCCTTCGCTCCAATTGTCACCGTGATATTCAATTGAGACTGGTGTTGGGATGCCTATGTCATCCCCACCTTGCTCCATCAGCCTTTGTATCTTGCGAATTTTTGAGAGATTCCTATACTGGGGTCCAGGACTACCAGAGAGTTCTCTGCCCCTCGGAAAATCGAAAACGAGTTCATCGTGAACTTGCATTATCATATAAGATCTTGCAGATTCACGAAGACGTTCATTCTGCTCATCAAGATATTCTTGCACGCGAATCATTGCTTTCATCATCCACTGCATTGCTGTCCCTGAGACAAAATAGTTAAGTGGGACCGTCGGCAGTATTCTACCGTAGTGCGTTCTCGTACAGAGCAGAGGATATCCTCGTTCCGGGTCTACAGTCTTGTCAGGCATTGTTTCAACGTAACCATGCTCGTTAGCGAAGGCTATCATCCTCTCATTAAGTAGCTTCACTTTCTTGAACCGCCCCTCTATATCATGCTGTGCTCCTTCAACATGGTAAGCTCGATCAGCAGTTCCACTATGTTCAACAGCACCATACTGGACCGCAAAATTTCCGTTTTTAGTCCATGAATACCAAGTGCTTGTATACTTCTTCTTGGCTTTCAAAAGATACTTAGGATCTCTAGTGTCAAGTTTCAGTCTCTTCGTATGCAAAATGTCAAAGACAAGAAGGTGGTTGCTACCAAAATACGGTGGATCATCGGGCCTTTCAAAGAGTTTTATCATCTCAGTTTCTCCTGCCTCGTAAGCAGGAATTCTCAATTCGATGTTCTGTGCATCCAGAGACCACCATTCACGTCCGGGAGCAGGACCGAAGCAATACCGCAGATTGAAACCCTCCTGTTTACTGATATTCTGCTCGTTCGGATTCTGCGAACTCCATCGCAGAGTATGCGTACCTGTCGGATTCAAAGAGGGATGCAAGACATACCATTCTGCCTCCTTTCCGCAAATTATTCGAGTGTACCCCTCAGTCTGTCCTACCTCTAGCGGCAACCAAAACTTCTCATATCCATTCATATATGACAAAGCAGTGTCACGTCTTCGCTTACCAATAAGAGTCTCTATGAACTTCAAAGCTTTGCTTCGTTTCGGTAGACTCGCAAGGTACTCTTCCATACACGCTTTGTCCAGCGAAGGTGCTCCTGTCTTTTTGCTTCTGCTTACGGGTTCTAAATGAAGTCCGTCTTCTCCAAAAACGAAGTTTTTCAGAGAGTTGTTGTTTGAGCCTCTTGGCAGTTTCAAATTGTAACCGTAACTCTCTGCAATGTTCGTGCAAATTCTACCAGCCTTTTGCGATTCAGCAAGATACTCAGTCTGTAACTCTTCCAACCTTCTCCGATTGATTGTGATGCCTTTCTCTTGCATCGCGTAAACAATCGGCAATATCTTCAATCGTTCTTTGTAGATTTTCCATAATCCACGTTCTTTGAGCAATTCCCTTTGCCGTAAGAAAAGAGCTAGCGTCACTTCTGAGTCACTATTGCCATAATCAGAGCAGACAGTGTTCCACGGGTGTTTGTCCGTTCTAACATCCGGGTGATCCTCATATCTAACCATAGCTCTTGGAAGCCACATATCATTCTTCCAAACTTCGCCTTTTGCGCTTGGCATTTCAGGCAATCCAGCCTTCGCTATTCTCCAGTCAGAGTATTTTGAGTCTTTGCTCTGACACATTCGCCTGCCTTCTTTGGTAGCTTTCTTTATTGCATCTTCAAACGGTTGAACATTGACGTCTAAGTACAACAAAGCCATAGACGTCAAATCGTGTGGTTCATTGCTCCCAAGCAAGTGTCCTGCCAACAGAGTGTCATACGTTTTGCTCCAATCCCAATCCAATTCCAGACCATAAATCCCAAAAGCACTCTGTAAGGCTGCAACGTCGAACTTAGGATTCTGAAGAACGATGTAATCAGCATCCAAGATCATAGACTGTATTTGCCCTAGATCTCTTTTTGGAATATCTGGCTTACGAGTGTCAGGATTAACGTGCCACTCCCACCACTGTTGCTCACCATTTTCCTTACAGACTTGAACCATAAACGGCTTCGCACCATGGTTTATGTCAAGTCCCGTTGTTTCGCAGTCGAGTGAAATCATTCCTTTCTCTCTTCAAATATCTCTTTTCCCGAGAGGACTGTCTTTTTCGGAATACGTCCTACCCCAATTGATAGACTGCCGATAATAATGCCAATTGCAGGAGCCATAAAGTTGGTTACAATACTAATAGAGAAAATTCTTCTCCACCCCAACCACTGGCACCGAACTCCCCACTTCCTACCATAAGATATTGATACACTATAGCGTAGACCACTCATTTCTCATTCTCCTTGGATTTCCAAACACGATCTCGTTCAACCCAGTTATCAAGTGTATCGCCTTCCCAGAATTTGCATTTGTACTTCACCTTCCTGGCATAGGTATGAATGTCTTCCATAGGACAAGTGAGAAGTATGCCAGGACGCAAAGGTGTCTTCTCCGTAGTAAGACTTCCTTCTTGCACAATTACCATATAGTAACACTCTTCCACAGAGACAGAAGGTTTTTTACCATCGTAGTACCAAGAACCCTCGAATGAAATATACTGGATTCTTGCTATAACGAGAAGGCCAGTAAGACTTCCTGTCTCCGTATATCGTATAAAGTCACCAGGTTCAAACTTTACGTCCGGTATTTCAAACTGAATTTTCATTTTTCCATTCCCCCGATTCACTAGATATACGCACTTTTCCTGTTTTCGTTACATATACTTGTATCTCTTCTTTGGGGGTCTTAACAAGAAGCACAACCCACCCTTTCTTTTCATCCGAGCACGCCCTAGTGACTTTAACAGATCCCCAATCAAACCCATAATCTGTTTCCTTAAAGTGGACTTTCATCTCTCGAACGCCTTTGCCCACTGTTGTGGGCTTTTGAACTTTGGAGAGTATTCTTCTCCGAACAAAACGAGACGCCAATCTTTCCATGCTGCCAATTTGTTGTCTAGCAGCCTATCTGTTATCGCCTGTTCTCTGTTGTCGTAAGTCTCTCTACGCAAACCACTAGCAGCTAATACTCTGTCACCATGCTGTATTATAGCTGTATACTTTTTTGGTCTTAGCTTTCCTTTGCTACGCAATGCCAACAGTCTACCATCGTGAATGTAATTATGGCAGTAGTGACAGAGAGGAACTGTTTCGACGTAGAGCATCTTCCCATGTCGATAGTCAATGGCGTAGAGTTCGTGCCCTTCCAGCCATTGCTTCGACTTCGCTCTAAACTTGTAAACTCCACAAGCAAGACAATGATATAGAGTTGACTTGTAAGCTGCTCTTCGCGTTTCGTTCCACCACTTTGTTCCAAGAATTTCTCGTGGAGCAACACCGTGCATTGGTTTCGGAACGTTCGGACACAATAACACTTCAGGCCGTCGCTTCCAAGAGTTCGCTCTTTTAAGCGCCTTATTCAGTCTATCAGAGAAGTTCATCTTGGTCTCTGTAAGAGGTCAAAAACCCATTACAAAAACTGCACTTGTGCTTAAGGACCTCTGCTCTTTCTCTCTCGAATTGCTTTTGTGAATTTACCCAAAAACGGTTCTGGGAACGACCACAATTTTTGCAATGGTCATAGCACATAAACTCTTTAGGACTCATTTCCATTTCCCTTTCGCTCTTTTAAGAGCTTTGTTCAGTTTGGAGAGAGTCACTGCAAAACACCATCGTCAGTATCATGCAGACCTACGTAGTAACCATCCTTCCAACAGTGAAACCAGACAGACCAACTCTCTCCATAGCTATAATCGCAAATGTTTTCTTCAAACCACTCTTGAAACTGTTTTGGAGTTTCCTCAAAAGTCATTTTTAACTCTTCAAAATAATTGTTCTTCGACTGCCACATTTCGGACATATACGAGCAATACCTATATATTTTGTCCGACACTCAAGACACTTCACTCGTCCCCTGTAATCGTGTCTACGTCTGATATTTACTCCTTTCGACATTGTAACTTCACTCCTTTTTCAAAATGACTCCGACAGGACTCGAACCTGCAATCTACCAGTCGGCACCTATCGCGACTATGCAATGTGGCCATCGGTGCCTTGTACGTGCTTTGATTTGACTGAGGTGTCGTGGAGGCATGTCCTCTCCAACCGCGTCTACCTGAATCGTTCAATTCGTTTCCGCCACGGAGCCAAGTTTATAGTCCAAGCACTCTACGCTCTTCTAGGGATAATTTGTCCAATGCTGCCTGTCTAGTTTTTTCCCTAATTCCCGCAGAGTTCTCATCACGGATACGAGTGGCATCTTCCTCATCATGCTGAGCAATCCATTCACGCGAATCGACTGTTAATTCCCGTTCCGCCGAATGTCTACGTATAATCGTTCTCATATCGCAACAAATCCGTGTCAACGTGTTGAGTTTGTGTCTTAGTATCCTAGCCGCTTCTTCTGGATAGACATATCCGCAGGGCATGTCATCCTCCTTTTCTCTATAAGCCTTTTGTTTAGTAAGTGACTCCGACGGGAGTTGAACCCGTAATAGTCTTAGGCTACGGTCTTATTCACCTATACCACTAGATGATAAGCGGTGTCGTGTAGGCATTTGGCCATATTTCCTAGTACCTCTCGACATTAAACGGGAATACACTAGAGTTTTTTCCCGATCCTGCTCGCCCGTGCGTCTACCAATTTCGCCACGGAGCCAAGGACGACTACTTACTTGACAGACTGCTTGTCCTTGCCGTCGTCCAGGGCGGACACTCTGCACCGTGTCTGCTTGATGACAACCGCCTCCAATTGGGTCCTGGTTGCGTTTTCTTACTTACCCAATCTGGCATATTTCAAAATGACTCCGACAGGACTCGAACCTGCAAATGCTTGATATCAAAGCACAGCGTATCAGCGATTTTGAGGCGGCCGCCTCTCGCGGATCGCGCCGCTGCGTCTGCCATTTCGCCACGGAGCCTTTTCGTTAAGCCCGGCACCTGGCCGGGCGGTCACGTACATGCAGGTAGTTTATTGCATGTACATCGGTCGTAACCAGCGCCAGAACGTTTCCCGCATTTCATTTAGCATCACCCCCTTTACAACTCTAAAAGCCAACCCAGACGGCTAGGCTTGTCTGTACTCAGTTTTAAGACACTCGTAATGGTGTCACCTAGACCGCTTACTCTCTTAAAGCCTCTACAGCTACAGCCTCTTCTAGCGCCCCAACATACTTATGGTCCAGGTAGTATCCATGCTCCCAATTCTCCTCATTCCATCCCCAGACCAGTCGACTAGGTTGGCGTAAAAGCCTTATAGCTGCTGCGAGTTCCTTCCCCACAGTTGGCCTCTTTATTATCTCCTTACACCTTTCTACTGAATATCCTCGCGGTGAGTTTATCCATAGTTTGTCATGTGCGTAACCACAAGTACAAATTCCATCCGTTGAATTTCCGCTGTTTACGGGGGTATAAATTGTACAGTTACTATCATGTCTAGTCTTCATTTCCTGGTCCTTCGCGTTTGGGTAAAACCTCCTACTACAGAGCCTAAAGGGGAGCGCAGAGCCTTAATTCTGCGCCCCCCATAACACGTTACTCTTGTAAGTCATCCCAAGAAACAGACTTATAAGACTTGCTAGTCTCCAAATTCTTGAGATTGCAAGTCTGCTTCTTTTCAAAAACTGCTGTTATCTCGCAGTCAACTGCTTTACGAGTGTGAGGAGGCTTATACTTAAAGACTTCTCCCTTCTCTGGTGACTCTTCTGTATCATCGTCAGATTCGTTCAAAGCTATTGCAACATCCTCCCAAGTTGGATAGTCGTTGGTATCTCCAAGACCAGCCTCCTTAGCTAACTTCTCAAGCTTCAGTTGACAGCTTTCGTCTCCTCTATCTGCGTTGGCTCCTAGAGCACTAAGATCGAGTACGTCTTCTTGCTCTTTAGGTTCAGAAGACACATCTGTGTCATCTTCTTCAACGACGTCATCATCTTCGTCTTCCTCATCGAATTCACAAGGTCCACGCCAATTCTCCCAGACGCGAGGATTCTTAGGATACTTAGCACTAGGATCGCTTGCTTGAGTGCTGAATTTGAAGTAGATTTCCTCCTCTTTCATACTTTTCAGCAGCTCTGCTAGTTCCTCGTCCGAACCAATTCCTTCGGTGCATTCTTCTCCCCCTACTTTTCTGACTTCATTCAAGGCCGTCTCAACATTCTCGTCTAAGTCAATAACCTTTCCGCTTTTTCGTGTGACACTACACAAAGGCAGAGTTTGGTTTGTGAAAAGCCCTTCTACGTCCATCTCCTCGCTAGAGACGGTAACAACCTTTCCGTCTTCCCAAATCTTCACTACATTAACGGCGCTTTTTGGCTTTTTGACAGTGCCTTGTAAGAAAACGAACTTCTTCCCTTTGTCGTCACCTTTTTGGTAAACACCAATTTTCGCTTCTACCAGCTTAGCAACGCCTCCGGTGATACCTCCAGGCAAATCGCTGTAGTCTGGGCCGTAAGTCGTTTTGTCACTTGCGTGACTCTTCAGAGCCTTGCCAAGTAACCCACTTTGCTTCGTTTGCTTCGCCATAACTCTTTTCTCCTTGGTTGGAAAATGTAAAACACTCACTACTCATTGAACCTACTGGGTCTGTGATACCCTCTCTCTTTATCTTGCTCCATCCATCTTTCTTTTGGGTCAGCCTCCTCTCTCTTCTCTTGTTCGCGCTTGATTGCATCGAACACTTCACGGCGATGCACGGGAACTTCTTTTGGTGCATTGATTCCCAAACGCACTTTGTCTCCTCTTATTTCGACGATGAAAATTTCCACGTCATCGCCGACCATGATACTCTCATCTTTCTTTCGTGTCAACACCAACATTTTTCATCCTCCTTGTTCAAGATACTTTTCAAATTTTGGTTGTACCTTCTGGATAACTTTTTTGATTTTGTTCATCACCTCCTGTCCTATTTCCGATTCTAGGACAGCCCAAATAATTGGAGCCCAAAACCAGAGATTTCCTACTACAGCCTCATCATAGAGAAGTTTAAGAATCCTCGATTCTCTATCGTCAGTAGCAGTAAGAACCAATTTCCCAACTCCATTACTTAGAGTACCTCTTCTTCCTCTAGCTGTGCCTGATATTTTCATAGATTCATCCTCCTTGCTGAATGATTTGATTGAATTTGCTAAACGTTGGATCGACAATTACTTCAGGAACTTTCACGGATCTGTCGATTCGTAACTTGCAAGCATACAGCGGGTGCACTAGAGTACGCAAGCAATACTCACTTTTTCCTGTTTTGCTTTTTTGGAATCTCTCCTTCTTCCCAATTGTTATTGACTTTGTTACTGTCTGTTCTCGAATGAACGTCTGACAGATATAATCGCAAGCGTCGTGCAACCACCCACAAGTTGTCGCTCCAAGACTTGACGCAATAAACGGTGCAAGAACTTCACCCTCCCCAGCAGCTTCCTCTTTGTTTGAATGGTCTTTTTCTTGTGCAAGAGCCACTACGTTGATAGGAAGATCAAGAAACAATCGCATACATTCCCGAGTTCTCTCACTACGTTGTCTGTATTGATCTCTACTCACGGCCCCCCAACTTGACTGTACTGGAATCTTGCTTAACCCAAGTAATTCCACTAATACCTGATCCTGAAGGCTTGTAACTGTATCCAACACCACAGTAACAAAATCGTTGCCAGCCCGTTTTGCCAATTTGTCTATCTCATTGATTCCCCAAACCTTGGGATTGCTTGGGTTAGCCTGAACACGAGCGAACTCTACGCCTTTTACTCTCTTCACGCTCTTCGTACCATCTTCAAACCCTATCAAGAGCAAAGGCTTCGGGAAAGTACAAGCCAAAACCGTCTTTCCTGTTCCATTTCTCCCGTAGAAATTGGCCTTGATTCCTCCCCCTTCCCACTCTGCTATTGGAACAATACGATCAACTAGGCTTGCCGTCTTTTTCAGCCTTGTTTTTCGTGGCGTCTGTTTTTTGACACTAGGCATTATTCAACTCCCTTTTCGTGAGAAAACTTCATAACCCACTTACTGTAACCAGCGAATTTGAAATCCCCGTCTTTGCATTGTATCAAGAACCTCCCCACTTTGAACTCTCTTACATCCAAGAAACGTTCTAGAACCTCTACCAAGGCAAGAAGTTGACTCTCATCTTGACAGTACACTTCAAAAACGTCTGGAGCGTATTTTACTGTATAACGAACAGTCCACATTATTCAGTCTCCTTAGGCTCACACGCCTCGCAACCTACTTGTCCTCTACACGTCGGAAACCCACACCTTAGGCATACAAAGCTGACCATACCTTGCCTTCTCCAATTAAGAGTCCATTCTTGCCGCTGAGACAAGCTCATGTCATGCCATACTTTTACGGTCATCTCGTTAATATCTACGTCGCCATACATAACAACCATTATTCAGTCTCCTTTGTCTTGCCGCTCATTCCAAGGATTTACAGAAGGTTCAGTAACTCGCCCGTTGTTCAAAATCTCGGCATAACTCCAAGATTCAGATCCTTCTACGTAAAGACGAAATTTGATCTCCCCCTCCGGCAATTCAGGATGATCCGTCTCATGCAGAATAACTTGCACCTTATCAGCAATCTCGCGCTTTTGTTTTACAGAAAACATCATTCAAGCTCCGTGAAAAGTTTGTCTGCTTTTTCAAGTCCAAGAGTCGATCCGCTTTCAAGGTACTCATCGAATGCTGTAGTATAACCACTCGCCAGAGAATTCCAACACCCGTAAGGCGTTCGCCAATGGAGAGCAGGAACAGGATAAGACAGGTCGCCGTCAAACCTCGCAATACTGAACGGATCTTCACCATCAGTAACTATTTTGTACCAATCACACACTTGCTCCAAAATAGGGTCGAGGAACTCCCGCCGAAATCGCTCCATATCAGCGGGAGACACCTCAACCCTCCATCGCATGAAGAAGTGTCCTGGGTCTTCTGCTATTATAAAACCTAACCGAGAATAAAAAGCCGCAGCACTTTCTCCCTGCGGATTCTTTTTCGTTGGTTTGTGTTGTCGAATCGTACCAACGCCGCCACTCAGAGGACGTCGCACTACGTTGTAATCAACACCTCGCAAATTCCCTTTTGGAAAACCGTCCCGTCCCTCTATTGCTAACTCAATTTGTAGAGCAACCAGATAAAACATCGTCTGCAAATCAAATCCTAGTTGTTTCTTCAATTGCTCCTCTTTTATGTCACCTTTCGTCTTGTTCTCTTGCAAATAAACACCAGAGTTCTTTCCTTTGCCAATCAAATCAACACTATCCCACCTACCTCGCAACTTAACAACACGACCGCTTGGCAACGTGTAAGGTACATTGAACGTCTGTTCTTGCAACAATGATGTTCTCTGCCTCGTATCTTTATGCTTTTCCCAATACTTGACGTAAATCGGGAACTGAACTTGGCAGACTTGATACCAATGATTGATCTGTTCTTGAGCGAGAGGGTACTTTTTACACAAGCCCCGAACATAGGTAAGTAATCGCTCTGCCCAATCAACTTGGCGCTCCTCACAAATATGCCACATACTCCCATACTCAGGATGATGGTTAAACCGATCCGCCTCTTTCAGTCCAACAATGTTTCTCAGTCGGAATCTCTCACGACACTCCAGGAAACCGCTTATCATCGACTGAGTAATTCCGTCCTCTTCAGGACCTTTCCACAACGGTTCTTTGCGTCTTTGAGGACACTTCTTTGCGTTTGCGCGCAGCTTCGTTTTCAGACTCGTTTTCTTCTTCATGGTTTTGCTCCTTTCAAAAATGAGGGGGGGACAAAGCATTCATCGGTTACAAGCATGGTATCGTCCCCTGCTCTTTGATTAAGTGAGAGCCATGCGCCATTTCGGCTACAATTTGACTTTCGGCTCTCTCGTTTGTAAAAGGGCATCCAGCGTCTCGGTTTCACGCAATGGCTCGCCCTTCTGTTTTCAAAGAGGCAAGTAAAGCGTCGGTTTCACGTTTTATATCGCCTCTTTTGTAATTAAGTAGGCAACTGAGACATCGGTTTCATTCTTTCAATCGCCTACTCGTTAGCGTATACGTAGTTCCTGTCTTCATCGTTCCACTCAATCCATAAGTTCTTCAGCAGCAACTTGGTTGCAAGAAGCATAGCATGATTATGACATCGCATCTTTACTTCTCCAGTTCCCTTACAGTTTTCACACTTGCTCTTCCCAATCCTTCCTGTACCTTTGCATTTCTTGCATCGAGTCCAGTCAGGACGGTTTTTCAATGTAAAAGCCTTTGCCGTATCATACCTCTCACGGTAGATAGACTTGTTTCGCTTGACAAGTCCTTCTCCAATCAAGTAAGCAAGAGAACGTCTTCGTGGAGAATAACCAAACTCTTCCCAGTCTTTCTTGTGTAGAGTAACAACGTCTTTCCTCTTGCTACGACTACGCCAAGTCGCTCCCATCAACGTAACACCCTCTTTTGTGAATGGAGCACATCCCAGACGCCTCCATACTTTACCAGGGTTTGCGTAGTTTGCCAAATCTCCAGTTTCTCCAAGTATCTTTCCTAAAGACAGCAAACCGAAGCCTTTCTGTTCCTCTTCAGCAATCCATGCTGTGATTTCCAATTGCTTAACTAGCGCCAACATGTCGTCTTCAGCGATCATTTTTGCCTCGTTAAACCCCCGAACACTGATCATAGTTGTTAGCACAATTCCGTGAACGTCAGAAGCCACTTTCCCAGCTTCGATCTGTTCAATGACCTTCTTCGCTTCAGCGAACTTCTTCATCCTCTCTTTGTCGCTTAAACCACTTGAATAGCCAATTGTTCCTGCAACCGTTGCTACCAAACGGTTTTGAATCATGTTCTTTGACTTTAAGTGCCACTCTCTTTGTCGTTGTACCGTCTTTAAGTCAGCTACAATCTCTTCTCTTGTCATCACTCTTCTTGTCTTCTTTCGAGTCTTTACGGTACTCATTTCGTCGCTCCTTTTCTGAGGAAAATGTGAGGCAACACAGTTCTCGGTTTCACATCACGAATCGCCTCACTCGTTTGGAAAATGCGTAGGCAATTGCCGACTCGGTTTCATTGCTGCGTTCGCCTACGCTGTAAAAAATGTGGGCAGTGCATGTATCGGTTTCAGGAATCGACTCGCCCACTCGGTTCAAAATAGTCATAGTCGTCTTCGGTTTCAAGTGTGGCTTCGACTATTGTTTCTAAGGCAAAGGCAGGGTCGGTTTCATCCGTTATTTCGCCTTAATTGTGACAAAAAGAGGGCACGGTCACATTCGGTTTCAACCCGCTAATCGCCCTCTGTTTTTTGGGAGGCACGCACCGAATCGGTTTCATTCTTACTCTCGCCTCCCGTTTGTTGTAAAGCCCGAGCATCTGTACTTTCGGTTTCAGTGTCATCGTCGCTCAGGCGTGTGTTTCAAAAGTCTGGGCACCACTTTTCTCGGTTTCAATTGCGTGGTCGCCCAGACTTATAAAAAATGTTTAGGCAAGCAAGAGGTCGGTTTCAACGACGACATCGCCTAAGCATCGTTTTGGAGTTCCACAAAAACAGCACGCACTTTCTTCTCGCTCAGAACTTCAGAAACTCGCAATTCCCTCTTGCTCTTCGGAACCATTCCGTAGAGACGGTGGCAGAGATTTCCTTTGAACGCATAACCGTTAGCTCTTGCCAGCTCTTGGTCTCCTAGTGCTGGTAATTCATTGCAAACGATCCTACCGAGAAGATTGCCGGCGATATGATATTCCCAAATCCTGTTCGCAGCCTCTTGTACTGCTTTCGATGTACCAACGACAACTTTCGGGTCTTGTCCAGGCCAGTCTTTAGCGTCCTTCTTAATCTTCTTGTTGTTATTGTGCCATTGGTCGTGAACCGAGTCACGTATCCCTCTACGTGCCATAATCTCAGCGTAGATCGGATAGTCTTTCAGCCGCTTCAGTCTCTTCTCTGCCTCATCAGCAGCCTTGTTGGAATCAGTCGGATACTGTTCGCATACTCTGCGAATCAAATCAAACACACTTTTCGGGATTCTTTCCATCATTCGCTCCTTTCTGGAGTGTAAAATTGCGTGAGCACACGAGAGATCGATTTCAGAATTCGCATCGCTCACGCGGTTTCAAAAGTTCGGGCAAGCAGCCTTTCGGTTTCATCTCATCGATCGCCCGAACGAATTCGTTAAAGAGAGGCATGATTACATTCGGTTTCAACACTGGTATCGCCTCTCGTAAAAGTGCGTAGGCAAGGTTGGCTTCGGTTTCACGCAATCAATCGCCTACGCTTGTACAAAACGGGCACTCATATCCTCGGTTTCAAAGCACGAGTCGCCCGTTGTTTGTCTAAAAATTGTGGGCAGGAACGGTCTCGGTTCCACTTCGCGTATCGCCCACACTGTAACATAGTCCATCAGAAAACTCAAAACGGTATATCCAAATCGTCAACAGCATCCGAAAGCACAATAGCGTCCGAAAGTACAACAGTTGCGCGATGCACCGCTAAGTTTTTCTGAGGTAAATCCATACGCAAAATAGCTGCTGGATGGATAATTGAAATAGTTCTTACGCTGCCGAGAAGATCGTTATAGTGCTTCGCAGCAAGTTTTCCGACAAGCACTACGAGATTCGGTTTTACGAGGTTAGCGAATTCCAGCAGTCTCGGTCTGCACGCTTCGATACACTCTGCTGATGGTTCTGCTGTCTTGATACCTTCAGAATCGAGTGGAATGCAAGCCACCAGATTGGTCAGGGCATAATCGTACTGTCCGTCGATGGCTTGTCTCAAAATCCTGTCAAGTAATTTGCCTGCAGGACCGTGAAATGGCCTCCTTCTGCTATCAGCATTTTCAGACACTCCGGGAGCTTCGCCGATAAACAGTATTTCAGCAGGAACTTTACCTCTTGCCAGAACGACGTTATTTCTACGATTGCACAAATCGCAACGAGTGCAACCTTCCCACTTCTTACGGTGTTTTTGGTATGGTGTCATTTCCAAGATTCTCAAATAATACTTCCAAGGAATTGTAGGACCGAATGCTTGTCAGGGTTTCCTGATCTTTTGGGGTAACAGCGATAATTCTTCGTAGTCTGTGCATAAAAGATTCCAAAGGACTGTCACCTTTCGTGTGTTGCAAACGTTCGTGTATCCAGCAGAGAAACTGTCGATCAGTCATTTTTCTTCCTTACCTGTAGATATTCGTTGTGATTGTACCTTCATCAATCTCTATGTGTACTTCCAAATCTCGCTTGTCAGCAGCACTCCGGACTTGAACTCCCATGCTATGAGGCTGACAATGGTAGTGCTCTCCTCGACGTAGCACTAGCGTATTTTTCTTGAACCACTTATCCCAGGGATATCGCGGCAGTTTTCGTTTCTTTTTCATCGTGTGTTCTCCTATTTTGATTTTCGATTACCAGCAATTCTCAAAGCGAATAGCCTTAACTTCTTCTGGTAGTTTAGACAGATCTACTATCCAACCTTCAACCGCTTTTCCGGCATCTTTTCTAACGGCAGCCGAAATGTCCACAAATTCCATTTCGCGTCGCAAATAGTTTTCCGGTTCTAAAAAATAGTCTTCCGGTTCTAAAGTCTGCCCGCAAAAATAATTCTGCACTTCCTGGGGATACTCAACACCTGCTTCTTCACACGCAAGTTTAACCGCTAGCATAGATGCAAATTTCCCATCCAGGTCTCGTACACCCCGGATAAAAGTAGACATCGACATTTCGTTACTCCTTTTTAAGAGATGCGTTTTTGATTTTCGAGGTAATCGACAATCTCCGCGAGAGCCTTTCTTCCGTTACGCCACAAGCGAGCCAAATTCTTGTCGAGTATTCTTTCTGAAGGAATGTATTCCCAGAGACAGAATCCAAGTCCTTCGTAACTGACGTATTCTTGGATTTGAGAGGCAGTTATTCTTCCTTCAGGAATGTCATCGGGGGGATGGAGTTTCGGCATTCCGTGCATTTCGTCCTGAACCCAAGTTCCGGGTTCTGGAGAGAGTCGTTTTCTTTTGCGGCGTCGTTTTTTCATTGTTTCTTCAGAAATCTTCTCTGAACAACCCCCATTGTCTTTCTCCACTTAAAAATCTTCTCTTAACAACACCCAGTGCCCAACCGGCTTGAGTGAAATTAGGAAATAAGTCAGAGCAATCGAATCCAGGAATGTTAGAAAGTTCCGATGCCGAATTCAGATACAGTATACGAGGATACTTCGGTACTAGCGCCGCGATACGATCTATTAGATCTAGGTCGTTGATTACTGACTTAGACATAATCATGTTTTTCTTCTCTCGAATAAGTTTGGTGTTTGGGTTCGTCGTTTTTTCACTTTTCAGGGGGCCTTCTGAATTATCTTTAGCATACGCTTGCGGTCGTCTCGAAAATTAAGGATCAGAACGACTTCTACGGAATCGACATAAAAAGTTCTTGAGCACAACATACTCAAGACGCCGATAATATCCTCGTTACTCATCTTGATATCCTTATCAATTTGGTCCCATACTGTCAAACCTCTGTCTGTTATTTCTGGAAAGCCTGAAGTGATAAGACCCCAGATACGCAGTTGCCGTAATGTACCGAGAGTCCATAGTGCCTTTTTCTGATTGTCAGATAGGAATTCAGTGTCCATTTTTCCTCTCAAATAAGCTGGTTTCTGAAAGTGCCCTCTCCTCAGAGATCTTATCCGGTGTTGTCGGATATGTTACAGGTAGCTATCTATAGGTCCTTCACTTCCTGTGCCTCTGAGGAGAGGAGCAGTCGCCACTGTACTACTTACGTACTTACAACGCAAGTCGCCCGAGAAATTCGCTGCTGAAAAAGTGCCCCGCAAAAAATTCTCCCGAATTGGGGTTGCGTATCGTTCATAAGTCATTATGATGAGTTACGGCAGGGTCTACTACTACTATACTACTATAGTAGTATATAATGTAAGTGGTGTGGCAGCAAGGGGTTACGCTCTTCGGTATTACTTCGTAATACTGCTCTCAGAATTTTTTGGATTGAGCTTGCGTTCTGACGCCGTAACTACTTACAATAACTGTCGCTTGGCGAGCGTAACCACCATCATTACACAGGGAGAAGAACGATGTTCGCAATTTATCGTGGAAAGACTGAATCTGGCGTTACTGAAGTGATTGTTACTACAACGAAACGAGAAGAGACAATGCTAAAAGAGATGTTCGGTCTAACTAATAACCGAAATAGAGAACGCTATGACCGACGAACGTCCGAAAAGAGCAGCGTTGTAGTATGGTTTGAAGACGTGTAACCACCGTCACTACACAAGGAGCGAATTATGTTCGTGATCTACCAAAACGGGTTGGAGATATTTATTACTACCCCAGACCTGGAAAAAGCAATGCTCGATCATTTTTTTGTGGGAGAAAGGGACAGATACACTTATGATCGGACAGTCTTACGAAACCTGGCAATTTGCGTAACACTAGGGTTGCAGGCACGCTAACCATCACTACACAAGGAGAAGAATAATGCTTGTGTATTACGACGATGGAAGCGAGGTAATTGTCACTACAGAAAAACAAGAAAAGGGAGCAATTAGAGATTACATCACAGAGCGTGGATGTTCCGTCCGCGACTACAAGCGGACAGTTGTACCAGAGGATGCAGTCCTAGTTATCTATCATCCAGAAAAACCATCACACAAGGAGAGTAACGATGGAAGACTTCGTAACATTTACTGACTGGGAAACAGGCCGACCAATCCACCTAAAACCCAGTGCAATCCTGGGAGTACGTCAGTTGGCGGCCAGGGTCCTCAAATCGCCGTGTATCAGTGGGTCTCCAGTCGAGCTGGGAGAACGAACCAGGATTGATACTGACTACAAAGATACTTTGCTTGTACGAGAATCTGCCAAAGAAGTTATGCAGTCAATTTGTTCACACAAAGGAGAAGAATAATGCCGACAAAAAAACGAGAGGTTATTCACAAACAGGTTTCCGTGACGATCTACCGCGGAGAAAAAGCACTGACTGCAAACCAAGCCAAGAAGTTCCTTGGTTGGGAGGAAGAGACAACCAAGAAATTCGAGGACGACTTCCTTGTCAAAGACGACAATGGAAATAAAATTCGCTGCCACAATAACCAGCGAAACCGATGGTTTACTCCAGCGAATTGTGATGCGCTTATGCAGGAGATTCTTCGCGGGCATTGGAAATTCAATTGTGTCAATCGAATCATCGGAAAAACTGGACTTATATTAAGCGCTCAGCACACTCTTGTTGCTCTTGTATTAGCTGTCCAGAAATGGGAAAAAAATCCAGACAAATACCCGTTTTGGAAAACGGAACCGACCATGGAGACTACAATCGCGTTTGGCCTTGATGAAGACGACGAAACCGTCGATACTATTGATACGGGCCGTTCCCGTACTTATGCAGAAGTTATCTACAGAAAAGACTACTTCTCTTCTCTCGCACCCAAGGACAGGAAGAAGGCATCCAAGGTTTTGGACTACGCTGTTAAACTCGTCTGGGATCGTCTTGGGATAAAAAACGCTTTTGCAATTCGACGCACTCACAGTGAGTCCGACGACTTTGTTATACGGCATCCCAAAATAATCGAATGTGCTCGTCACATCTATGAAGAGGATGGCGACGACAAGCAAATCTCTTTCTACATCTCGCCTGGGAGTGCCGCAGGCTTGCTCTACCTTATGGGATCTTCAGCAACCGATTCAGCAACCTATCATCACAACGAAAATCCAAACGAAAAACTACTCGATTGGGAACACTGGGACAGAGCTTGCGACTTTTGGGTTTTGCTTGCTGGAAAGTCCAAAGAAATCGACTGGGTTCGTAGAGTGCTCATTAAACTCACAAACGACGACGAGAAGACCTACGCCACACAATGTGCAGTTCTCATCAAAGCCTGGAACTGTTACCTAGAGGGAAAACCGATAACTGACAAGACTTTGGCACTGCACTACGATAGCATCGACGGTTATGATGAACTCGCTGAATGTCCTACTGTCGGCGGAATCGACGTAGGCGACGGCGAAGACATAGAGATTGCAACCAAAGGAGATCCTACACCACAGGAAATAGAGAAGCGTGCTGAAAAAGTCCGTCAGCCTGAAGAAAAGAAACGACGCAAATTCAAGGCGAAGCCCAGCAATCTCGTCGGCAAGGTAATGTGGGTTGACGATGGTGTGGAACCATGGAGAGGCAAGGTAACAGAAGTAGAAAGGAAAAATGCCAAGCTCAAAACGCTAACTGGATTCAAGGGAGCCGGGAACATTCGCTCTGCACCAGTATCTCAACTCACGAAAATTCAACCGAAAAGCCCCCCGAGCGGGGACAAACCCTCTTAACTTTCGGCGAATCTCAAAAATACTTTGGTGACGTAAGTGCTTACAGAGTGGTGGTTTGTATCGTCGAGGGTGGTTATACCCTAAAATTCTCCGGAAATAATCAGGTATAGTTATTGTGTTCTAGTCGGTCTGTATTATACTTAGAGCATGAGACACATACAACCACTCAAACGAAAGGCCAAAACCATGACTATTACAGACACAACCGCCTGCAAGAGCTACTTCCACAACAACCCTCGATTCGGTCGAACCACTAAGCTGGTTGAAAAGGCCACGGGGCGAGTACTGTTTGAGGGGATGGGCATTTGCACCCGAAAGCAACTATGGAAGAGTTCCAAGAAGAAATAGATCCCATACACGGTCAATGCGGGGAATATGGAAGCAGCTTTCACGCTGATCCAGAAGGCCCAGGGGCTGAATACTGTTAGCCACAGAGGAGCTTGGATAATGAGTAAACAGAAACGCCTTCCTACGCTATCCGAGTATTGCTCACAATTTTGTGGCAATGAAGATAGAGCGAAATTCACGTATGAGCAGGGATATACAGCAGCAGAAAATCTCTTGGGGAGAAAAATCCGAGAGCAAGCGGTGGAAATTGAGCAGCTACAGAGGAGGCTGGGAAACTTCGAGGTTCGGAGCTGCATAAAATGTGAGTTTCTGCTGGAGGTGTATGAACACACTCCCAAATCAAATCGGGATTACTGGCTGGCGACAGAGTTGTTTGTTTTTCTGCATGATGGACGTGACGTCTGCGACAAAAGTCAATTCCAAAAGACAGCAATGTGTTCTATGCCTACCTCTGATGAGGGGTAGCTGTGGCCAATCCTTAGCGAATACTGAAGAATCTCAAAAGTTTCTCAAAGACGTAAGTGCTTACGTACCAATGCTTTGTATAACTGGGGGTGGTTATTCCTAGAAATACCCAGGGATAGCTATTGCTTTCCTGTCGATTCAGAGTATACTTAGGGTGTAATGAGAAACACAAGTCACCAACATGAAAGCGAGAAAGCCGTGATGACGATCCAAAAAACACGAAAAGACGGCAAAGGATTTGTAATGTTTGGGGCTATCAATGGGGACCTAGGAAAATGGTTTGAGCAATGGTTCGCTACTGTGGAAAAGGCTCAAGCTTTTGCTTCCCGTAAAGGGTGGGATACGGTGGTAAAATGAGTAAACAAGTGCAGTATGTTGTTCTGACAGATAGAAGAGGGGAGGAAGTTTCCCGACATCGGACAGACAGAATGACCTATGCTGGATTTACTTGGGTATTCAAACTCGAAGAAGAAAGGTGCGGCCCACTAACATGGAAACTAGAACCCATAGAGGAGATTGTGGAATGACTTGGGAAGATCTTCAGCAAGCAGTCACAGAAGGCCGAGCATATATCGATAGTGGTTATGGGAAACACGCCATTACAGATTACACTCGTACAGGACTAGTCACTTTCGAGGAAAACGGTTTTCGTTCAACGGTTGTTTATGGTACGGGCCGGATCAACGTTAATGTGGTTGGCTAATCTCCCATTAACTGAGAGGCTAGGATAATGTTCTTCTCCGGAAATCACGTCGAACTCGTCTCGGGTGAGCATCAGGGGCGGACTGGTATCATCACCGGAATTATCCCGATGTACCTCAAGCACGAAGTGAGAACCTACCGCGTTCTTCTCGATGGATTCCCTATTTCGGGGGGTTGGAACGGGAAAATCACCGCAATTGACGAGAATCTCAAAAGAATCTCGAATACGTAAGTACTTACAATACAATGGCTTATATCACCACCCCTGATTATTTCGAGAATTCCGACGGAATAACCACCCCTAGCTATTGCTTTCTCGCCGATCTATGATATACTTCAGGTGTTGAATGTGACTGAGGCAACAAGGAAAACAAAAAACAAAGGACACGACCGGAAGCGGCACCAATGACCCCGACAGCGAAAAACCTAATCCCTGCGGTGTGGCTTAAATGACCACGGCACCCAGAGGCAAACGAGAAAATCGAAGTGGTTCCCCTTAACCACTTTCTCAAAGGAGCTAGACAATGTTTTTCTTCAAGTACCGTCATGGTTGGCTCGGCAGAGAAGAATTCGTCGGTCACGAAATCGTTGGTTGGAAAGTTGCTTTCCGCCGCGGTGGATCTGACCGCCCTCTTCAACGTGTTCGGTCTGCTGTCCGTTCCAAGTTCGGTGTCCTCCGTCAAATCATTCGTGACTCTCGTGCTTGGCACGGTAAGGTCTTCTTTCTCGACGTAGTTTCGATTGAGCCAATCGTTGAGTCTCACTACGCTCTAATTGACTGACTTTCCCCGACAACAATAGGTTATCCGCTACAGGGTCCTAGGGGACCCACTTCGGTTTTTTCTTAAAACGCAACCGCAAACCTGAACCGGAGAGAAACGATGAAAACCACACAATACCCAGCTAGGAAGCCTGGAGAAGAGCGTTACGTCGAATGGGACACCGAGTTTGAGGTCTGGGCCGTCTTCGGATTGGACTCCGGCCACTGCTACAGTCAGTTTGCCGCTGAAGAAGATGCCAAAAGTGCTATTCCCGCTCTAATCCGAATCTGAAACCACCAACACGAAACGCGAAAGGAAAGAACGATGAGGCGGAAGGCGAGACCACAACCAGCGAGGTCATGGGAATTATTCCGCTGCGAAGACCCTCGGCCACGGGGTCGCCTCCTCGAAAGAGCACTCGAAGCCCTCTGTGAGCAACTCGCGGCTGCTGGTTGCAAATGTGTGAGGCAGGAATTCGGTGCATGCTACTTCCGTTTGCCAACAGGTGAAGTAGTTCGCGTTGCCGATCATTCGTCGATGCACTACCGCAGCATGGTTACCATCACTGTAAATCCAAAACCTTTTCTATGAAGCGAAACTTTACGGCCCGGCCGGGTACTTGTTACCACATCACTTTAACCTGGAGGTTCGGACAATGAGACAGCTAGTCAGGTTTGAAAGAAACATGCTGATCGAGGATTGCCGCGAAGCATGCCGGGCTAACGTGCTGCGAACCGATGACGAGCACCAGGAGGTTCGGGAACGAGCGGAACGTGCCTGCCGGAAACTTGGCATCGAATTCCCGGAAGATATGTTGTAATCGGGAAGCCGATCCATGACTCTCGACGAAAAAGAAAAGGTGACGATATGAAAGCGACCAAAAAAGCCAAATCACTTCAGCAGCTTCAAGTGGACGCTCTTCTCGATGCTGCCAACGAATCGAGCGACATCACATCAGTTTACAGAAACAAGGAGGGGCAAATTCTCGTTGCAACGGAATATGAACGAGGACTATCCCGAGCAGTCGTAAGCAAAGACGGCTCGATAAAATCTCTCGGATCGGGGCCGGTTGACGAAAGTAAATGGGTCAAGGCCTTCGAGATCTCCTACAAAAAGGGTTGAATAATGCCGAAAATCTACAAAATCTCGCTCGTCATTAGACCGAACGATGAGGCTGGTCCCGAGCAACGGTGGGAGACTACGGTACTAGCCCGTAGCGAACATCAGGCACATCGCAAAATCATCGAGGCAGTTTTGGCAATGAATTACCTCGTCAGTCACTTCTTGCAAGTGGAGCAATGCAAATGAAAGTCATCGAGGCCGCAAAACTAATTGGTTGCTCTCCGTCACAAGTCCGTGTTCTACTACGGTCTGGAAAAATTAAGGGGCAGAAGTGGTCTACCGAAATCGGCGAGTACTGGACTGTCAACAAGCATTCTACGGAACAGTACCGCGACACACAACAGCACGGGGGTTATCCCCGTGGACGAAAACGAAAAGGAGCGAAACGATGAGTTACAACTACCAGTTCAGTCCAATCAATTTGAACGATTGGGCGGTAGGGTGTGAAGCTGAACAGATCATCGGCGTATTAGAACAATGGGAGGAAGGCGTTGTTATCTATGCTTGGCCGATCCGCGACCTGTCCGAGATAGGTAGAATCATGTATTCGCAGTGGGGAAACAGGGAACAGACAGTAACTTCAAGTCGAATACTAGGACAAGGTCGCCTTACTCGCGTGGACGAAAACGAAAAGGAGCGAAACGATGAAACCGAAACTCACTAATGAAAAGGAAAGTCCACTGGCTAACGCATTCAAGCGAAGGAAAAAGAAAATCCCTCACCTCATCATCGAAGCGCGTGCAGGTACGGGAAAAACGACAACTCTCATTGAGGGCTTGAAGCTCGTCACCGGGAACGGAATCGTTGGTATCACTCCCTCATACCAGCAGGACAGAATTTGGGAGGCAATGCAAAAAAGTCGAGGCATTGCGAGAACAATCTGTTTCGTCGCATTCAGCACAAGCATTGCAACAGAACTCCAAAACCGAGTGCCACAGGGTTGTGAGGCGATGACAATGCACAAGCAGGGCTTCCGGATAGTTCGTAATGCGTTTGGTTCTGTTAGTCTTAACCGATCCCGAGTACAAGAGATTATTGCTGAATTACTCGACAAAGACACTTGGGAAGTCCGCAAGAAAGACTCTGAGCTTCTCAAAGCCACTGAAAATCTCGTCGGACTGTGCAAGATGAACCTAATAACTGTAGACCAGACAGGACTACAACCTCTTACTGGCCAATCAGACTGGACAGAGAAACTCACCGAACTCGCAAGCCACTACGATGTAGAGTTGAACAACAACCAATCCCGTATATTCGGCCTAGTACCTCGCGTGCTAGAGCGTTGCAAAGACGTCGAAAAAGACGGCTGCATCGACTTCAACGATATGGTTTGGCTTCCAATAGTGCTTGATCTTCCCGTCACTCGCTACGATTTGCTCCTGGTTGACGAAGCACAAGACCTCAATCGTTGCCAACATCAACTTGTGTTGAAGGTAGGGCGTCGGATAATCCTCTGTGGTGATCCAAAACAGGCAATTTACGGCTTCGCTGGTGCTGATGCAAAGTCGATGGACAATATGATGCGAGAACTCAGCATCACAGACGTTGGTTGCGAATATCTGCAACTAACTGTTACACGTAGATGTGGCAGAGCTATCGTCAAGGAAGCACAGAAAATCGTTCCTGATTTCGAGGCTCATCGGTCTTGTTGCGATGGATCTGTGCTAAGACTATCTATGGAAAGTGATCCTAAGTCAACTTGCAAGCACAGTTTCAACGCTGTAAATGTTTGCCAATTCTGTCGCTATACAACAGGCTATCGATCAGCAGTCTCGGATTGCGATGGCGATATGATTCTCTGTCGCGTCAACGCTCCTCTCGTTTCTGAGTGTTTCAAATTCCTACGCGACGGTAGAAAAGCGAACATTCAGGGCAGAGATGTAGGAGAGGGGTTGATTTCTACGATTCGGAAGATGAATGCGATTGATGTAGGATATCTTCTGAGTAAGCTCGCATGGTGGTTGCATAACGAAACTAAAAAGGAAAGAGCGAAACGCAACCCAAACGAAAACCGCCTGATTGCTCTCCAGGACAGACACGATTGCATTGTCTGCTTTGCCGAAGAGCAGAATACAGTCGAGGACGTCATCAAGAAAATCGAATCGGTGTTCACCGACGACAAGAATGGTGTCGGCATCAAGCTGTCTTCAGTTCACAAGGCGAAAGGACTTGAAGCAAAGCGCGTCTTTATTCTACAACCAGAGGGAGCCGAGATGCCTCACCCTCTTGCAAAATCGGAATGGCAAAGAGAGCAAGAGTACAATCTGCTCTACGTGGCGATTACCAGGGCAATCGAAGAACTTGTGTACGTCTCTTGAAAGGGAAAAACAATGTACAGTCTCCGATGGTTTGAGGGAATAACTACTCGTGAAGCCGTTTGTGCGAATTCCAATGACGCACACGCAATCTACTACACACTAAAAAAGAAAAGCGAGAGAGAAAATTCAGTACCCATGGAAGACTACTGGATTGAAATCTTTTGTAACGGCGTTCCGTGCAATCCTGAGAGGGGAGGGCAACTCCCGCCTTGTAGAGAGGATGAAGGCCCCGTATTCATTCTCAAGAAAGGCCGGCTAAGAGATGGCTAGAACCAAAAAATCGTCTCTTCAAGTCCGCCACCATATTTGGCGGATCAGAGGAGAGAAGCGAACTTCTACCGAAGCGCACTATGATAGTCAGTGGCAACCTTGCGAGTCATTGCAACACGCTCGTGAGATAGCTCAAGAGCTTGGTTACGCAGGCATTCACATTACCCCAATCGCGTGAAGGAGAAAAGCTATGAAGTGCATTGTAAAAGAACTTGGTACTGACACTGTTCCGGTCGAGCAGATGGAAGACGGAGATCTAGCAGAAATTACTCGATGGGAGGAACCTAACAGCAGGCATCTAGGAGAAGTCGTTCAGCGGTCTGGAGATACCCTCATAGTCATAGGCCGACCAAATAAGTGTGGTTGGTCTCATCTGTTTAAGCATACAGACATTACAGATGGCCGTCATGTCCGACTGTTACGGATTGGGACGATCCTTGAAATTGTTGGGCACTTCAGTTGCCTAACGAAGAAAGGAGACAGACGATGAAAGCTTTTATGATTCTGCTTTGGCTGACTGTTTTGGCAGTTACTATCTACTGTGGTCTCAGTACCACGCAATAACGAAAGGAGAAATCCTATGGAAAAACACAAAGTCGTGTACCTGCAATCTTCAGTTCCTTGCAAGTTTTCAGATCTTCCTGCTGTAGTCGTAACTAGCGAAAAAGGAGTAGAACACCTCGCTGTGGATCGTGGTTACGGTTTCGTTGCAAACTGCGATTTATCTGAAGAATCATCTGAATTTCTTCACAGCCTTGACATTTCGTAGTCAGAAAAAGGAGAAACCCTTAACACATAGGAGACACGAAAATGGCAGAGCAACAAAAAGACTGGCCCGATCGTTGGGGAAGTTGCCAATACCCAAAAACAGCAAGAGGCTACACTGCTGGAAAAGCTCTAGCGATGGACCCAAACCGTAAAACTCCAGGCATTACGACGATGCATCCAACACGGTTATTGCGAACGCGAAAAAACGGCCACGCTACTACCAAACAGGAAAATACAGTATAATCCAAGTGGCATCTCCCTTTCGGCCCCCTTACTAGCACTATAAGCGAGAACCGCAGCTAGTAGGGGGGTTTTTTAATGCGCGTAGAGAGACGTCTAAGAGCCTACCTACCAACGAGCACCCTACCACCCAAAAAGCAATTCGACGCAACAGAGGGCTAGCTACGTGCCTAGAATCGGCTATTCCAAAGAAACTGTAGCCCCCACCCCGCAGTAGGTGGAGCGAAAACCTACTAACGGGGGGTATTAGGGGCTACAGAGGGATCTACCCAGGGTCCGCTACTCGCACACCATTTTCTGGTCGTCACTTTCTGTCTGAACAGATCACGAGATCGTTGGATTGCTTGATAATCTGTACAGTGTTGATGGTGCTGATGGTGTCCTACAATTTCTGAGGTATACACTGGTTGTAATCCAAGGCTACGAGTCAAACAGAGCGCGAACCATTCATCTTCACGTGAGGGATCTATAAACTCCTCATCATTTCCACCAACAGCGTACAAATCTTTACGCCAAAGCGAACCCAAGAAAAACAGAGGACGTTTTCTTTGGGGGCTTGTGTAAACTCTAAGAGAATCACCGTAGCCTTTACCTTTGGGGTCTGAATATATCTTACCATTGTCATCTATGTTGATCACAGTGGCAATGAGAAACTGTTTTGGGTAGAGATCGTTGACTAGTCTCTTAATGCAATTTTCTGAGTAATGTATCACATCGTCTGATTGGCAGATTATGACTTCCCCTTGTGCTTTTCTGTAAGCAATGTTTCGGGCTATTGCAGGGTTACGATATACAGGCTGTCTGTCTATTCTAATGTAGGTTATAAAATTGAGATAAGGTTGACAGGACTCCCAGGTAAGTTGTGTGCTTCCATCATCAACGACAATAACTTCAAAATCAAAAGGTGGATTTTGGGAGACGATACTTTCCAACGTCTTAGCGAGGTAGTCTGGCTTGTTGTATGTGGCTATACAAATTGAGGATTTCAACTGAACTCTCCGATACGGTAGTGCGTTTCACCTTCTAAAGAACAATTCTTAATGGCTGACACTGAGAATACGTCTTCAGCTTGTTCAAACTTGTCACGGTCTATCAAATCGTGCTTGACGCAGTAGTCGTAGATTTTGGTGCCAGGGAATGGATAGACAACTGACATTTGGACAATGTCGGCTTTGATTAGCTTGTTTAGGGCGTGGGTTTTCTCTAGCAGTTGGGCATCGTAAGGAACAGGATAGCCTTTCATACTGAAGGACGTAAGTACCATCCCCTTAATAGCTCTTAGGGCCGCGAAGGCGTCTATGATTTGCTTATTCGTCATGTGGCGATTGAGAAACTTCTTTCGGAATTCTTCATCTCCACATTCCACGCCCATAGCTACGTACCGACACCCACTCTCCTTTATGAGGTCTACGATTGCCGGGGTAATTCGTTCCACTCTTGCCATACAGCCAAAAGGAATTCTTACTTCTGACGTGACGCGATGAAACAATTCTGTAACGTATGCCTCGTCGAAAATGATCATCTCATCGCCGAAGTAGAAGAACTGGATTGGGTAGTTCTCCCTCAAGTAGATCAATTCAGCGATTGTATCGTCTACGTTTCTTGTGCGTAGGTAGTTGCGGTGGTATAGGTCAAGGTAAGCACCGTTTGAACAGTAGGAACAATTGTATGGACATCCGCGTGTGGCGTAGACATAACAGAACCCAGGCAGAGGTAAGTTTTGGACAACCGACTCCGGATGAAATATGTCGTAACGAAACGGAGGCAGTGTATCGAGGTTAGTGCAGGGACGAACTGGATTTACAACGATTGCACTGTCTTTAGACCGATAGCCTAAATTATCAATCGACTCAACGTCATCCCCGTTCTCTATTGCCCGCAAGAAATCAACAATGAAGTCTTCGCCTTCTCCAACGCAGATATAGTCAATCTCTGGGTAATCTCTAAGGATATCCCCTTTGACAATAATCGCGTGGACCCCGCCCACTAGGATCTTCAGGTTAGATAGCTGCTTGACTCCTGCTGCAATTTGTGCAGTGTGCCTCATAAACAGTGTGGACGCGGAGATTGCAAGCAAATCATAACCGCCTTTTGGTATGTCTGAAATTATTGTGTCAATGGGATGGTACGTTGTATCATAGTAATCCAGATCATGCCCGGCGGCTAAAATTGCTGAAGCAATATAACCAGCCCCTCGGGCCACATGCTTTTCAATGTTTGGGTAAACGAGAGCAACTTTCATCTCTGTGACTCCCGTACTATCTGTTTCATTGTCTTCTGTCTCTTTCTAGCCTTAGAGGAAACCTCTCCCGTGTCAATTCGTGGTGTAACTCTACCCATCCAATTCTCTCCCATACGGGTTGACAGCTCGGGAATCCCTTCGCGGCCTAGGTGCAAAACCCTGAAAGGAGGTCTCCTACGGTTTTCTGGAGAAAACTTTGCGGCAAAGTCGCTGTCGCAGCATCCAGCGTGTCGCGATGTAACACTGTACCAAGGAGGTGGTATTGCAGCAGCATAGAAGAGTTGAAAGTATCCACTGAATTCATGGGGTTGTGTAGGCACGGGTAGATTCTTCCAAGTAGATTCGTCTAGATACTGTTTGTAGTCCTTGACATTTTCTAAGATGTGTCGCTCTGGAACATACAAACTGCTTTTGTGAATACCACCTAATTGCGAATACGTACTGTCTGGCATAATGATGTCAGCATCCCAGATGCAGATCCACCCAACCCTACCTAGCACTTGATCAAATGCCGCCTCTAAAGCCGCTCCTTTGTTGAATTGACCTCTATGTGTCATAAACTCGACAGTGTTGAAACACTCACAACCGTTACGGTAGGCTACCTCTTGCGTCCGTTTGTCATCCCAAGTCGTAACCACTACAGTTCGGTCGAAGTGCTGACGATTCTTAGGCAGAGTGATAGCCAAGAAATCGTCATATTCCACGCAGACGACAATGGAATTGATTCCTTGTTTCTGGGGATGGTTGAACTGTTTGCCCTTGTACTCCCAGGCACCGCCGCTAGAACACCAAGGCGTTTCTTCACGGACTGCTGAAGCATACTTCCGAGCGTAGAGGGCAAGGGATGGCTTTTCTGCTTCTGGATTACTTCGACTTGCGTGATATTGGTGGTGCCCTACAATGTCCGTTGAGAACGTAGGAATAACATGAAGGCCATGCAATAGGCAATCTGCGAACCACCGGTCGTCTCCGGCCGGTCCAACTGCAAATTCTTCATCATTTCCTCCGATAGCGTAGAGGTCACTTCGGAAAAAGGAACCAAGAAAGAAGAATGGCAGGGGCCTTCTCTTCGGCCCAACATATTCCCCGTCAACTCCTCCTCTTTCGTTGATCGGAAAGACATTGGCAAAAAGCATGTGACCTGTGCGCAAGTCATACACCAACCGTTGTATTGTGTCTTTGCCTACGTGAAGAACTTCATCCGACTGGGCAATAATTATGTCTCCGACGGCTGCTCGATAAGCTACGTTACGAGCCAGACAGGGATTCTTAAACCCAGAGTCGCCAGGAATTCGGATATATTTCACGGGGTATCGCTTGCAAACTTCTTGCGTTTTGGTGCCTGGGGAATGGTCGTCCACGACTATCGTTTCAAATTTGAATGTCGGTTGTTGGCGGTAGATACTCGCTAGCATTTTCTCAAGCATCTCAGGGCGGTCATAGGTTGCAACACAAATAGAGGCAAGGACTGGAGAACTTTTGATGATTTCGGCTATCGATCTAACCGGAAAAGTGGCTGTTGGTACGCCCCATGACCGCCCGATGTTTCTTTGGACTTGTGACTGACGTTCTTGGAATAGGTTTAGGTTGAAAGCGTAGGCCGGATCAAACGTCGGGTTCTTAGTCACTAGCTGTTCGTGCGTTAAGTGGACAACCTCACTTGACGTCGAAACGTAGTGGCATCCATGCAACTGGAGCCTACTTACTAAGTCATCATCTTCACAAGCGAAACCAATAAAATCTTCGTCATAGCCCCCAATCTCTAGTAACCGTTCCCGGTGGACTCCCAGGAAGTAGGGTATCTTATTTGACGCGCGGGGCGCAGAGTCACGCACCTCATCGGAGACTGACTTAATCGTGTCAATAGCTTTCTCTAGGCTCTCAGACGGTTTCCGTTGGGTAATGTTTCCATAGTCTTCATAGACTTCTCTCACGGTGCTAAGAACCCATGGGTCATCCTCTACTGCGGATACGATTGACCGAACAGTATTCCCGAGATGGTATGTATCACAACCAGTTAAGACAATAATCTCATTGTCTGACTGTTGGATTGCAATGTTCAAGGCAAACCCCGGCACCCGCCACACCAAACCATTCTTGTTTCTTTGGCCGGTAAAAAGATACTTGATGTTGATTCCTTTTTCTGCGTATCTTGAGACGATGGATTCAGTCTCGTCTTCAGTGGCGTCGTTGATAACTACAATCTCATACGCCAATCCTTCGAGGTCTTGACGACATAGAGTCTCTAGCGATAGGCGTAGGTGGTTCGGCCTATTGAATGTCGTTAGAAGTATTGAAACGGACGTCATGCTATTTTCTGTTCAGGTAAGCGTTCTATCTTCCACAACCCTAGGCACTTGTCAGAAAAATTAGGAAAAACCTCCTTGCATTCCTCGTTTACAAAGGTGCTAGGGCGTGGAAAGTTGAATGGAGCCCGCTGCATGTTGTAGGGAGTCCATGTACCCGTGGCAATCTTCTGATTGTTATGATGCCTAGTGTATGTGGTAGTAATAAGGTAGAGGGCACCACTTCGCCGTATGTTATCGATGGCTCTCCAAGCGTCCTCAAAACTGAGATGGACTAGACAGTCTCGACAGAGAATAGCGTCTGCTTGGGGAAGATTATTAACAAGTAAGTTAAGATGTACAAATGACCGACCAGTTGTAGTATGGTTAAGCTGGTTATGCTTTATAAGGTCCAAGACAATGTCAGCTCCGATATATTGATCGACACCTAGATTGATGTGCTGCATCCAGTTGAAGTCTCCGCAGGGTATATCCAACAGCGTTTTGATTCCGAAGCGGTTGATAACTCTGGGCAAGAATTGGCTGATCGCTTTGGTTGCATCTCTAGTAGAGCCTACACCGCTATGAGATTCTTGGTTAGGGTCTAATTCTTTCCAAGTACCCTTGCGATAAATTGACGTAAAAATCTCTTCTGTCTTCTCTCGTAAACGATCCTCTGTCTCTGTAGCTTCAGCATACCTTTTCCATAGATTCATGTAGGGGACAAACGACCTTCGCCTCTCTTTAGTGCCTCTTTGGTTCCAAGGTTTCAAGCCGTTTCCAGCGAAGTGAAATAGGTATGTAGCGTGTTCTGGCAGTTGAGCCATGTTTAGGTCTAACAGGTAGTTATACCCAGTCGGTAGCCTACCAATTTCTTGCTGAGTGTTCTGAAAGTAGGCGTTCAAATACCCCTGGTCTCCTCCGTCATAGCTTTCACAATCTCCTTGTTTGATACTGGCAAGTAGATCATCGTGTAATCCTGGCATCCTGTTCCTGTTGTAAACCATCACGCCGGCGTTGAATATCAGCGACTTCTTTAGCCCTAGCCGTTCAATCTCCTTTGGGTAATAAACGATAGAGGCACTGTCTTGTACAGCATAGAAAGGTAGGCTACAGATGTCATTTGACCAGAGGAGAGAACAGTCTTGAAGACAGAATACGTCAGAATCAATCATAATGATTCTGTCGTAGTCTAAAGTCAGAGCGGCAAGCTTCTTTGCCGTTTCAGCGAACTGACCTTGTTTTGTTTTGACACCAGTATACCTACTTCCTACTGAGACTTTCGTAGCAAATTTTAGAGAAGTAGGATCATCACTCAGCACTATTCTGTCGATATCATTTGGCAGCCCGTGGCTTTCCAACGAGCGAAACAGCACCTCTGCTCCCTTCCAGTAGTCACCCGTGGCCAAAGTGACTATTGCCATTGTCTCTTGAGGATTCTTGATTGTTAATTTACAGCAGGAGTCAACTCGTGTAGAGGGTAGCAGCATTTTGGTGTGGTGCATTAGCTTATGAAATAGCAGAGGACTAGCACCCCAGTCACAGGGGTTAAGAGAGACTTCACGGCGCTTCTTGTGGAAAAACCAAGAATGATTCAATCCATAACAGATTGTGTCATCTCTTAGGTATCGTTGAAAGTCTGTGGACTCAAAGAAGCGAGAGACTTCTTGGTCTATGTTGATAGGTAGAAATGTGCGATAGTCAATCTCTTGGCAATCAGGGTGGTTCTCCAAAAGAGGAGTAAGCAACTTTTCTCCAAGTCCTAACCACGCATTCGCTAAAGAGAACTCATGTCTAAGCCGATGATTGATTCTATTTAGCCACTTTCGAGCGAGTAGACTCTTCTGGCGAGCGTAGATATAGCCATTCAAAATTCGCTTCGGAGGAGTAGGCCAACTAGTGTAGATCATTTCAGCATTGGGATACTGCTTTGTCAGAGTGAGTGGACTTTGTAGACCAACAGTATCCGCGTCCCACCACCAACCTCCATGCTTAGCAAGCAACGCTGATCGTATGCAATCAGCGGTGAAGCTAGAACTGTTTAGACGAGAGAAATTTGAGTGAAAAGTACCTTTAGGAAGAAACTCAGAGAGATTCTTGGGGGTTACAAGATGGAATTCCACACCTGGAACATTGCAGACGCGGCTTATGGACGCAAGACAAACATCAATATAAGGTAGCCTTGAACCTTCCCAATAAGTCCAGACATTCAAAGGTTGATCGCTCATCTCCGGTACACCCAAGGTTCTCCCACTACTGAATGTCTTTCTGAGTCCCAAGCTACGTACCTACCTGCTCGGATTCTCCGACTGTTAAGTCTTTGCAGTTCCTTCAGGTTGCTTTGGCTAATGTCGTCTACTTCTATGCGGGCATTTCTCCCTTGCAGATTTAAGCAAATACCACACTGTTGGCACCATCGATCTATCTGGTCTTGAAAGTCTTCTAAGGGTCTTTGCCAGCACCCTGATTTTACCGGCAATCCGCCCGGCCCATGAAACACCCAGTCAAAAGCCCCAGCTACTTCGCAAAAGAAAAATCCTTTTGGCGTAATCGTGCTACACCATCTCTGTTGCAGCCAACAATTGTTGATAGCAGTGTCTCTTATTCCAGCATCAGCAATTACGTCACGACTGGCAACTAGTACGGGGGAATGTTGGCTCTCTTGTAAATCATGCAGGTTATTGTGGATACCATCAACGGTGAACGATTCTCGAATAATACGAGCGTGTTTTGACTTCTGCCAATTCAACCCTGTCCATAGTCCTCGGTGTTCTTTTGACACGTTTTCGGCTAGGGTAGATACGAGATTCGAGAATCCTGGATGTAGCAAAGGTTCGCCGCCGATGATACCTATCAACTTCAAGTGTGACGACTTCGACGGGGGACTCCTATTCGGAAAGTCCTTTACAACCTCTATAGCGTTACGGAATTGGGGAACTGACATAAAGAACGTAGGGGCGTGTCCGATCAAACGAGTACAATTTGAACATGCCCGATTGCAAACGCTCGTCACGTCAATTTGAATACACCACTGTTCTTTTGGCGGTATCACACTCGCACCCAAATTCCTGTTTCACAGGGATGTAAGGTTTCAGGGCACAACTCGTCTACGGCCTTTCTCACTCCAGCGTGTGGCGGATAAGGCGGATTATTAGGATCATAGTCATGGCCACAAAGCAATTTACATCTGTCTTTCCATGCTAAGACACTCTCTCGGACACTCTCATACTTATGGTCGTCGTCTATAAACACTGCTTCAGTCTCTGGTAAGATCTTAGCAGCTTCCACACTAGTGGCGAGGCACAGAACGACTATCAAGAACGGCCGGTGACTCCTTAGCCATTCTAGTGTCAAGAATAACTCACTACGTAATTGAATCTCTACCAGTTGCAACAGGGCAGGTTGAGGAAGAGCTAGACCAACAGCTAGAGCAGATCGACCGCAGTAGACACCCACCTCTGTCCAAGAAGCTACAGTGGGAGCAGTCTCAACGAGCCAATCTATGTGATTTGGGGGCATCATACCCGGAGTATCCAAAACTCGTTCCATTTCCCTGGGTGTTAACTCACTCATTTGTAAAACTCCAGTAAAGGTTAATCCAGAAACCGCTGTTTAAGCCGAGCAGTTTTCATTGAGTGTCGTCATATAAAATTTACGTGTGGAGGGTCTGAATGAATTGCGTAAGCAATCGCATTATTCGTAGGGTTATACATACAATGAAGACACTTTGTTGCGTCTAACGTTCGCAATCTGTTTTCTGTCTCCTTAGAGAACCACATCTCACGAAACGACTGATCTTTGAACGATCCAAGAAATCCACGTTTGTTGTAAGCATTCATACAGCAAGTGTACGCCTTATAGTCAGCCCCTAGATACGTTGTCAGTTTAGAGTAACCACAGAACGAGTAATCAGGATTTGCTGCGTACAAGTCATCAATCCTGTCTCCGAACCGGTTGAAGACCTGAAAGGTGTCACAAGTCAAATTTTCTGCTTCTCTACAAAGATCGCTAGCCTCTTCGTGAAATCCACGAAAGTAGTCAGGGCCTTGAGGATGAAACAATGCTGATATCCGAAAGTTGTTAGCACCATCTTCTTTCGCATTCTGAGCAGCCTGAACGACTTCTCTCCAGTTCTTCTCATTGACTACAAATCCCACACCTACCAAACAAGCTTTCTCGGGAAATTCCGTAACTGATCGTAAGTTGGCACGTACTTCATCAAAAGCTTCTGTAGAAGCATGTCGATAGGAGGTATAGGTTCTTGCACAGCCAGCGTCTAGAGAGAATCGCAGCCATTTTGCTCGTGTCAATAAACTGGTATGTGCTTCAGACCATCGAAAACCATTAGTAACAACTCCCAAGTCCATGTCATTAGCCATTATCTTCGCACACAAATCCAAAAATCTCGGATGTACAGTGGGCTCTCCTCCTCCTGTAATTTCAAAAGCTTTTACACCCATTGCTTTGCAGTCAAGGACAATTTGTTGTAACTTCTCCCAAGACAGACTATCCCCATTGTTGAACTGCTCGCTTGACGGATAACCCCGCAAACGGTATGCACAACCCTCACAAGCTTGATTGCAACGATTCGTAGGAACCAACTGCACTCGAATAGGGGCAACGTGTTGTCCTCTCCGTAATTTGTCAAGTCTTTTTTGGTGATGAAAGACCTTTAGACTTGAATATGCCAGGTTTGACATTACTTCAAAAGCTCCATTGCATCGAATTGCTCACCCCGAAACGACTTTGCCCTAGCGTGTTTGTGATTTCCTAGTGTACTTTGATCTCCAATGTGCTGAACCAAGCTAGGATTATGAACGTATTCCTTCCACTTTGCTTTTTCAAAGGCTGTAACGACTGCTCCGTCCACTGCTTTGAAACTCCTCTTGTTTGCAGATTGGGGACGAGTTACTATGTGTGGATGTCCCAACACTGTCACTACGGCTTGACGATTGAGCACTAAAGCAACGGCACCCTTACCAAGTTGATTTGACAAGTACCAGCCTGTTGTGCCTTTTGGTGCAAGAGCTTGGTTTTTCGGGAAAGTATAGAGGTTCCAATACCCTGTCTCTGGATACTCACATTTTTCAAGATACTGTCTGAGATTCCTGTAAGTAATAAAGTCGTCTTGGAAAATCGCGTACCTCTCTGCTAGTGGTTCTCTCAGATAGAGTTCCCAGAGTGTGAGCACCCAATTTCCGAAGATACGAATTGTAGGACAACGTGTTGTTACCTCTAAATCAAATCTGTGATAGTCGTTCTCGTCGCATTCACCATCAACGAAGAGTCTTGGCTTTGGAAATCCTGCCTCTTTCAAAGACGCAAGAGTGCGAGGTAACAAGTCGTTGATTCTTGAGGGAACTGTTGTCACTCCGTAAGCCCAAAGCATTGCAGACGTAGGCTCCTCTTTTTTTGGTGTATGTTTTTGTTCTCTCTTCTTACGCTTGCGACTGTTACGAATCGCTCTTTTGACTACTAACGCTCCAAGAGTTTTGCTGAATGGTAAGTGACGTTTTGTTGCCTCTTCTTTGAGCCATCCTACGATTGTTTCTATGTTTTTCTCACACCACTCTTCTCCTCGCTCGTCCATAATAACTGCACGTTTGTTGCACTTACAATTTCCTGTCGCTTGGATACCGAAACGGTGGAGGAATTTTTTGAGTTCTGTTCCTGGACCTTCTTGGAGTTTTGAAGGACTATCTCTCTTTAAGGAACGCGATCTTCTGATAGCTCGTCCAATATGTATAACACCTCCCATGCTATGGTCCTATAGGAGTACCAGTACCAGAAGCGTTTACGATTACTGTTGAATTCGAGAAGTCACACCATCCAGCATTATCAGCGATGTTCGGTAACTCATAAGCGGCATCACAATCAATAGGTGAATTCTCTACAATGAGTTCAAACTCTGCATCACCAAAAAAGTCATGGTTTGCTATTACCAGATATAATTGGGTAGATTCAGCAACAGTGCCAGTGCCAGTAAGATCGCAATTGATCCAAAGTGATATACTTGTATTACAAGGCAACTCTTCAGCACCATCATAACTCCATTCACAATTGCGTCCTTCAGGCCCTAGAGCTGTAGACGTTAGAATTATTATCTCTAAGTTGAGGTCAAGACAACAATCTGTCTCAACTCCTGTAAATGTTACTGGTATATATACTGGTCCAATACCGTCGAAACAACAATTGCAATCCACAGCATCGCAGCAGCCTGTACAAGTTAAGTCAAAAGTTCCCCCCATAGCTAAGCCTCTTCGCAATCCTCTCCTGATGTTGAAAGAATTGTCCCTGCAACAAAACAAGTTGTTCTAGTACACCAAGTCAAAACACATTCCTGTTCATCGAACTCCAGCCTATTGACGTAAGTAATGCAGTCTTCTCCTACAACTCCACACACCGAGTAGAGCCAGTCAACAACCCACTTTCCTTGTTTCAAACGTCTGATAATGAGCCAGTTAAGTTCTTCACCCTGCGACGTACCAGTGCCGACAGTGCCAGTACCAGTATCTCCACCAACGCTGTCAATACCACCAATTCCTTGGCTACAGCTTGGTCGGTATTGGGGAATTTCTCTTGCTATAAGGTTGTAGACGAGCTTCTCAGCGCCTTCTACCTGGTAAAGTTCTGGAAGATCTGTGGCAGGATTGATTCGGATACGCCAGATAGTACACAAGGCTATTCCTGGCTCATCGTATCCACCCTCATCTTCTGTTGGTTTTAGTGCAGGTATTCCCCCATCAGGAGGTAACGCTATATACGTCTCTGGTCCTTGATGGTCTTCAGACTGACTGAAAGACCGTTCAGTAGGGGGACGGCTAGGGGTATTTACCCTACCCTCTTTTATTTTCTTCAGGGCTTCCTGCAAAATCTTAACGTCATCTTCTGTAAGAAAATTGATACTTTCAGGCATAACTATCTCGGAAAAACAAAAAGTGTAATTTCTGCATTACCAGACTGACAACGTATTAACAAGCTGCACGCATGCGACGGGCGAGCGCGCATGGATTCACCTGGAGGTATTAGCCAACGACACGAATTAGGATTTTCGTAGGCTATTTCTACTGTTTTCTTAGCAACCAAAGCACGTTCAGCGTCGGAAGGATTGAAAGAATTAAAGTGTCCTTCGTCGTTCTGAATGACGAACATTCCGGCATTGTCTTTGAGCCAACCACAATCCAGAGATTGCCATTCTTCAGTGACTTGAAGATGACGTTCGTAGAGTTGTTCTGTTGTCTCTAGCTCACGAGAGAACTTGGACTCAATAGCTCTTGGGTTGCGCCCATACGGCTGGTGATAAACAGTTTCGACAACTGTTATCCTGTCTTTGATACGTTGCATTAGAATTCGCTCCTAAGCCCCCGCAGAATGTTACTTTTGAAACGCCTCCACTAGTACGACACAAGTGGCTGTATCGGCTTTCAAGAACAGTCCTTCATCTGCTGTTCCAACAGTCAGGCCGATAATACGAGACAACTTGAGGACATAGGACTCTCCAGGACCTAGCTCTCCTAATACGTGGAAAGTGTTACCATCTATGTCAAGGACTCCGTACGTCACGTAGTTGGTATCATCCTGATTCATCAATCGGCAGAGTCCTGGAGTAGTCAGTTCTGTAAGATCAACTTCTACTCCGGCAGTAGGTACGTCGATGGCTCCAGGGGTTGGTCCTTTTGCTCCTGTAACTGTTACACGATGCGAAGATGGTAGAGTCGTATGGTTGATTTGAGTGATAGAGCCACTCTTTTTCACGATAGAAAATCCACTTTGTACTGACCCTTCGTTTGCCATAGTATCACCTAAAATTCGACTGGAATTCCTAAGAGGAGAAAATTCGACTCGTTATAGTACTCAACTGGGATCTTACCTGGTCCTGTATCTGGTGTCCCCGTACCTGTTTCGATTGCATTTTCCCAAGGTTTACCTTCCCCGTCCAGAATGACACGAGTGTTTTCATCATTACGATCTTTGTAACGACTGAAGTGCGAAGGATTAGTGGGGTCAGGCTCTTCACCACAAATCTCTATAAGTTGCCACGCTGACCCCTCACATCCGGCTTCTGTGTCCCATTCTCCGTGTAGAGCTTTCGTTCCTTCATCAAGTACCTCACGGTCAAATGTTCCAAAATCAATGTCAAAGTCAAAGACTCTTGTATAGTAATAGTCACAAGTTGCGAAGATTTTTCGTTCCCAAGTAGTGTTCGAGAGCTTGATTCTTCGGGGGCCTAGTCCCCAGAGAGTCGCGTCGTTCAGAGTGTCTATCATCGAAGTAAATAGAGCTAGCTCTAAAGAAGCTACATTCTGTTCGATACGAACTGTGGGACGATTGTGGTCAAACTCTACTTGTGGTCCGTGTATCAATTCGTGGCTAGATGTCTTAATTGCATCACCCCACCTATCCTCCGATACTTCTTGCGTATACTTGACAAAACTACCACTGACTTTCTGAGGTTCTAAGAGGGGGTCTTCTATTGTCTCGTCTTGACAACGATTAAGAGGTCTTGTACTGAACTTTTGCTCAACCTTCCAATACTGTGTAGCATCACCTTTTTTCTGTTGATGAACTGACACTTTCATGTCTGGATAACAAAAAGCCCAGACGTCCAAATCGTTGCCGAAAGCCCAGAGCGAGCCTATTACCGGAAGTCCGACAGCGTTCATTACTACTTGAGGACCATCAAGAGAATCAGTCGTGACGACAATATGCTCTACTCTGTAATCACGATGACCTTCGGTATCGCGTGTCAACTCTTTAACTCTCGGTCCTGGTCCTGATACGGATGCTGACATTAGACTGTTAGCCCTGCTTCTTTTACTTCAATAGGGGTAGGTAAGTCAACCAAATTGTCACGAATTTCCGTCAATAACTCATTCGTTTTTCCTACGCCTGTTTTATCACCAGCTCCAGCCAGGGATTTGAACTCTGCAATTCTTTGCTGGGCTTCAAGAGAACCGAATCGAGCACCAGTAACACGCCCGATTCCGGGTGCTCTTGTCTTTTCCTCTTCCTTCGTAGCTGCCGCGAATTCTCCTCTTGCAGCTTTGACTGCTCTGTCAAAAATGCCTTGTGCTTCTGCACCTACCCCGAAAGCTCCAATGTCAAGAGATCTTTGTAAATCCTTTAAGCGATTGAGGAACTTGAGTTGTGGTGACATAAACTGTTCGGCAACTCTTCTACCTGCTTCCATATCTTTTTGATTCTGTGCAAAAGCTTTGTGTCGTTCTCGCATCGCAACTTGGAAGTCTAAGTGCCATTTTGCTGTCGCTTGTCGCCAACTAAGAAACATTGCTTCAATTCGCGGCCGTTCCTTTTCCATAGCTGCTCGTCTCTCTTCAGCAGCTTTTGCAAGCCTCTTTTCGTTGGTTATTGCTTTCTGGGGTTGTCTTGCAAGCTCATTATTTGCCTCTAGAATTCTTCTGGTTATTTCAACCCGAACCTTAGCAATCTTAACGAATTCTTCGGCTATTCTTACATCCTGTTCAGGGATTTTCTCTGGTTGTGGAAAACCACCAAAGCCTTTATCTTTTTGACTTTTCAGTCTTGAAGCCTGCAAGCTTCTTAGAGCTATTACAAAGTTTTGCCTGCGTATCTCAAGATTCTCTTCAGCGCGCATTACTTGTTGAGCAGCATGTATCCTCGTCTGAGCAAGTTTCGCAATCCGTTGTTGAGCATTTGTTTGTTCTCTTTCTTGTACTCTTCCTCGTCCTTCTCCGAACTCTTGGAATCTCCTCTCTGCTTGCTCTAACTCTTTCTCAAGAGCTGGAATTGCTCCAAGACCAAGAAAGTTTACTATCTGTCCACCAGCCGCACCGAAAAATTTACGAGGCCCTTTTCCTCGCTGTTTCTCGGGATCTGTTCTACGCTTTTCAGCCGCAAGAGCCATTCTTGCCTGCATAACCTCTTGTTGTAAAATTCTCCCTTCTCTATCTGATGCTGCTCTTTTCTCAGCACCTTTTAATTCCTTGATATCCATCAGTCTTTTTTGGTGCATTCTAGCAATCTTTTCAGACTGCTTTTCTAGCTCAGTAGTCACTTCGGACATTTTGCCTTTCAGTTTGGTATAAAAAGCAAGGATTCCAAGACCTACTAATCCTACAAAAGCACCTTTAAGACCGACAACAGCAATCTGCATGGCTAGGACGTTACTCGTTAAGGCTACAAAACCCTTGATTGCAAAACCGGTCAGAGAAATTAGGCTTCCCATCGCAATGAGCAATGGGCCGATTATTGCGAGGAGTGCTCCCAAACTGACGATGACGGTTCTGGTAACACTGTCAAAGCTCTTCCACATTGCTATCGCTGCTTTGATTATTCTGGAGAGTCCCTTAATCATGGGAGATAGCTTTTCTCCGATCTCAATGCCAACAGTAGCAATCTGATTCCTGAGAACCTTCATCTGATTGGCAAAAGATTTCATCTGCTTGTCAGAAACTTCCTTGGTGATGCCTTTCGCATTTCTGAGTTCTTTCTCGTATGTACGAATTGCATCGCTAGTACCGAGTAACGGAAGAATGACACCTTGCACTCTTGCCTCAAAACCGAGCATTTCGAGGGTAGCAGACTTCATTTCAACTGACATAGTCTTGGTTATGTCTTCGATGTTCCCAATGATGTCAGCCAGATTACGCATCGAACCGTCTGCCTTAAAGACAGAAAAACCAAGCTTTTGGAATTCTTTGGTATTGTCTCTACTCGCTTTAGAGAGCAATCGAATAACACGATCCAAAGCATTACCAGCAAGCTGGGCTTTGATTCCCTGGTCTGCTAAGGCTGCCAGAACTGCAACACCCTCTTCGACGTCCACGTTGTAAGACTTCAGAGCAGCACCGGCTTTGCTGGTCAAAGCAATAGAGAACTGCTGAACTGAAGCGTTCGCCAGAGTATTCGCTTTGACTAGAACATCTCCGACTCTTACAAGATTTAAGGTGTCCTGTGCCACATTCTTGGTAGCTAATCCTAACGCGCTCTGTGCGTCCGTGAGAAGATCGGTTGCAAGTGCCATATCAAAGGCACCAGCAGTTGCGAACTCACTAACGCGGGGCAGAAGAGCCATCGCTTGTGCTGCATTCTTACCGGCAGACGCGAGAAAGAAGTACGACTCTGCAAGTTCCTTTGGTGCTTGTGCTACGGTTCCACTAAGAGAGAGAGCGGCATTTCGCATTTCCTCTATCTGAGCGGTAGTCACCTTCATAATAGAGGTGCTTTGTGTCATTGCGTTGTCGAACTGTGCAAACGCCCTAACTGAGAGACCGCCGATAATTGTAAGAGGTGCCGTAATCGCCAAAGACATTCGGCGACCGATTTTTGACATGCTCGCCCCAAACTTATTCAGAGATTCAGCGATCCTCTCAACTTTCTTACTCGTTGTCTCTATTACCTGTCCAGTACGTTTGGACTGAGCCTCAGCATCCTTTAACATTTTCTGATACGAAGTAGCATCGCCTACAAGACGTACCAAAAGACGTTCAATTTCGGTTCCAGTAGGCATCTTTATGTCTTCTTCCTAAGACCTACAGCCCTAAGCCAACCGCCCTTACTTATTGCTTGTGTCTTCTTCAATTGAGGTTTCGGTTGAACGAACTTGAGTATCATCTGTGTTAGAGTTACAGCATCCGCAGGTTTTTTGGAACCATACACGCACAGCAAATTCAGCACTCTTCGGATTTCCACTGCCACCTGCATTAGGTAATTGTCTGTGCGTGAGGGGCGGTTCCATTGCTTGTCCAAGTAAGGCAGCCATAGATTCTTGTACTCACGATGCGTATGCGATTGCATGCACGCACGCAAGGGCATACGAAGGTGACTGGCTAATGTCAGCCAACCTTCGTACACATTCATCCGTTTTTTACCGTGTCTTTCTCCATTTCTGCAATTCTCTCATTGAGTTCTTTGCATTCTTTATGGAGTTCTTGCAAACTCGCTTCATCCAACTCACTAACATCTTGAATCTTCTTGAACAGTCGTCTTTGAACACGAGCAGGCCAACTCCGAACTCTAGCACCAGTAATAGCCCGCTCTTTTCCGTCTTCTAGCAACTCCCAAACACAAAGAGACACAAGAAAAGGCTCTGTGTCTGCCATGTTTTTGATACTGGAGACCTTTCCATCCGCTAGTTGCGTAGAGGCAGCTACAGCGTTACGGTACTGGACAGCAGCATCGCCGGTAGCTTCGCGCAGAACGTAGTTTTTTCCGCCGAGAGAAAACGGGATCTCTACCGGAGTCAAGTCGTCAAAATTCAAATCGTTTGTCATTTTTCGCTCCTAAAAAGTGAGTGGTAAAAGCATCCCTCCCCAGACAAGAGTTCGGGAGGGCTGCTCGCATGAAGTCCAAGTTAACCCGATGCATACGCAGGACCAAACTCAGCACCAGTATCATCGACGTTTGTAGGAACAACCGTTACAGTAGCTTCGGGTTGAACACCTTCTGACAGTTCGCCAGGCTCAAACATTTTCAAGAACCCGTAGAAGGCAAGAGTATCACCATCCGACCATGTAACTGTAACAACCTCAGTATCGTCGTTGATAATGCTTATGATGGCCTCATATACAGCAACATCATAAGCAGCAACAAACGTCATCTCCGTAAGAGTTTTCAAACCACGAGCAGCAAACGTCCTCCAAGTTGCGTTGTGCATTGTTGTAGTCTCGATTGCGTCTCCTCCGTCTACTCCTGGAGGTGTAACTGTCTTCTCGAATAGCTCAATAGTTGCATCGAGCTTAAAGGTTACAAGTGACTGATAACCGTCAGGAATAGGTGATCCACCTGCGGTTCCGCGTGCTGTTGCCGTTGGGGCTCCTTGAGCCATAGTAATTCTCCTCTTTTAGGAATTTTGCCGCAGTGCGACTGTGGCGTTGATAGCGAACAATTCTCGTTTGCTTGTCGGAAGTTCTTTTCCTAGCGGTATAATCCCTCCGATTCGAGTTACCGCGTAGACCGTGTATGCAGTCGTACCAGTTCCTATATTGTCTTCTATAGTAACTGAGTTACGCAAAATGGTTTCGCTCAGAGCCACTCTTATGGCATTTGCTTTTTCCCAGCCAGTTTGATAGTTTGACGCTCTTACTTCAATATGAATTCCAGGATGTTCTGCTGCTTCTCCAGTCGGTTGTATTCTTCCATCGCTTGTACCCAGCGTATCGATTATCGTAACGATACTGTCAGGACTGTCGGGTATACTTGTAATGAAGATAGGCCACGAACCACCATCAGACGGCAATACTCCCAATCCTAAATCGACTAGGAGATCCCGTATAATCTGTGCTGGTGAATGCGTTAGGGTCATTCTTTTTCCGTAAATGCCGAAGCTCTCAAATTTCCTGTATCAATAGGGACAATCTCTTGGCTCTCGCGTTGTAATCGTAGTCCCGCGATTATCAACGCTTTAATTAGTGGAACTCCTCTTTTTGAGGCAGTTCTAACGTCCGAAGCCATTTCTCTCTGAAACTCTCTTGCGGGTTGTTCCAGGAATTTCCACTGTTGCCTTCCTTGTTTTTCCGTCTTCTTTACAAGGAACATCTTTCTTCTTTTCTTTCCCTTCACCTTCTTATACCGCTTCTTCTTTACTATCAACCGTCGTCGGGCTTCTGCTTTTGCATCCTCATGCACGCGAAGAGCATAGCTTGCTGAGTAACCGACGATTACGTTTCCGTTATTCTTGCGTTTGGATTCTCTTTCAAGCTTCTCGAAAGCTCGTAACAGTTTTTTCATTCCCAAGATTTGAGGCATTGCTATGCTGCGGGTACGATATTGATTTTGAACTCGCCCATAATCGCCGGGAACGTATCTTTGTCTGAACCGTCTGCAACACGAAAATAAGCGTTATACGTTCCTTCTGTATCGACGTCAGCAGCTTGAGGATCGTATTGAACCTCTCCTGCTGCTGCATCTGTAACGGTTATGTTATCGGGAGTCTCTGCAACTTTGTCATTGCCTTCAGTGTGGGTCATCTGAAAAGTTACGTCTAATCCACTCAGGTTTTCCACAGAGCCGTCAGGGCGTTTCAGCGTAGCTGCTATTGCAGTTCTAGTGTCACCAATACGTCTTGTCTGTTCTTGCACACTCATTACGCACCCGTCAGCACGAAGTTCTGGTCGTCAATTCCTTCGAGAACAAAATTCTGATCGTCAATTCCTTTAAGAATGAAGTTCTTATCGTCAATCCCCTCCAACGCATAGCGTTTTGTTACCACTCCTAAAGAAATTGTCGCTGTTTTGCGTCCCATCCCCAATAAATCAGGCCAACCTATTGTCGCTGCGGGTTCTATAAGTAAAGCACTGAGTTCTTCTTTTGCTAGAGCACTAAGTTCTTCAGTCGGCAGCGTTGTTAGGTCTGGTGTTGGCATTACCAGCCGGCTCCTGCACTATGATCGAACAGCGTTGTCCATTTGGTCACACCACCAGCTTGCGAACCGATTAGTACATCACCGTCGTCACCCTTGCCGGTTCCATCACTCATCCAGATGACGTAGCTGCCTTCAGCCGGCTCTGTTGGATCAGCAGACTTCTCCAAACCGGAGATTCCGCCGTCAACCGAGAGCGGGTAGATCGGTGCTATAATTCCGATGCCGACGTTGCCAGCCTGTATTGCAGTTAGGGCATCTAGCCACGCGGAATCCCCTGTATTCCTCACACGAAGGCGAACAGACCCGGCCCCCCCGTCAACATCTGAAGTGAGTATTAGATCTGTTGCACCGTAAAGCTGCATGACTTCCGTTATTTTCTGTGCATTCATATCAAGGCGTCCCCTGATATCTACTGAGCCATTTACATCAAGAGGTCTGGCAGGCGTCGCCGTCAAGATACCAACTCCCTCATTCGTCGAGTCCACGTTGAAAACCGGTGTACCACCGTCCGCGTCCAGTACCTGAAAGAAGTCGATCGAGTCAGTCGTCGGCTGGAAAATCACCTGCCCGGTAGTTGACGGCGTAATCGTGAGATCGTCGTTGGTATCTACCGCGAACGTCGCAAAGCTGTCAGCGTCATAGGACAGCTTCAGTTGCGTACTGGTGTTGAGTACCTCTATGGCCGCGTCAGGATCGGACACCCCAACACCAATACGACCATTTACACTGTCGATTATGACTGAAGCAGTACCCGTATTGTCTAGGTATGCGGCTGTCCCATCACGAGGCATATCTCTAATTACCCCGTGCGTATTGGCACTTCCTGCTATCTCGTAAGGCGTAGAGGCTAAAGTGAAATCGTTATCCAATATATTGATGTAGTCAACTGTGCTGTCCTCTATCCATATCCCATATTCCACATCGCTTCCATCATCACGCTGAATCCTATTATTAAGAATTTGAACATGAGTAGTCGTATCTCTTAATGCAATCGCACCTGCATCCGTTTGAAGTATAGAGGGATCAACAAAATAGCAATTTTGAACAGTCCACCAATTGGAGTTGCCGAATAAAATCGGCGACCTTTGCATTTCAACAAAATCACTATCTACAATCCATCCACCAGGATCGTCTGCATCACCCGAATTGCGAGCATCAACACCCCATCTCAAATCCCTGAAATGGTTAGCGTAAAAGAAGTTCCTTTCCGCTTCTGTTTTGATTCCCGTTACTCCGGTTGAATCTTCAAAGTCATTGTCGTGAACCCAAGCTCCCCAACTCCTATCATCAAATCTAAGGCAGGCGCTACTTGTATTCCCTCCCATTTCCCTGAAAATACAATGCCTAACCAAAACATCTGAATTATTGTCAAAATTCACACCGTAACGAGTATCCCCAGTGCCGCTATTATTGGTAACATTGCCATTGAACTCCACCTTCTCAAAACCACCAAAATAAAGTTGAGTATCACTACTCGTTGTTGGGTCAAACTTGAACAACCCACAATTCTGATTATCAGCTAATTTCAGTCTGGTGAAATGCTGATTAACTGATAAAGTCGTATTCGTAAAACCAGGACCAGCACCAACAAAATACACTGGCTTATTAACTAACACACAGTAGTCATTAGCCCCGTTTTTTGTCATTGGGTAATCACCAGGCGGCAAAACAATCATGCCACCAGTGGTAGGTAGAGCATCAACTGCTGCCTGTATACCAGCAGAGGTCTGAGCATAATGTACACCATCAACGTAGAGCAAGTTTGTTGGTTTGTGTAGCAAGCGATCTGCGGTATAAACAAAATTGTCTTTGACGGCAACACCACCAGCACCACTAGGAGTTCCCGAAATGACTGACATACCTTTGTAATCAGTCAAGCTCGCTGCTCCTAACAACACGCACAACAAAATGCCACAAGCTAGAGCCCAGTACGTATTTCGTTTGTTTTTCATCACTTCACTCCCGTTACTGGGTCTACGTCAGCAGTTGTTGTTAGAGTATACGTGGCAAAGTCACTATCATTGCTAGGTTTCTTCGCTGTCAGAGTTGCATCGCTAATCGACCAATTCGTAACGAACATAATCAAAGCGCCGAGCGAGTGTTTGTCTGCTGAATTTTCTACGTTTTGAACAGCTCGTACCAGAATTACGTCAGCCAGTGTAGTACGTTCTCCCCCAGTCAGAGTCATTGCATCACCAGCAACAGCGTAACCCGTTGCTTTACTGGCTGTTCGACTAGCAGCATCTGTCACAACAGCATTCGTAACAGTCCCGACTGTCGTTACGCTAGCAACCGTGTCGTTCGCCGGATCGAAGTAACTTGCTGCTACTAATGTACGAGCATTAAACTCAGCTACAGTTGGTATATCGGCCAATTGCGTATCAAGATTCGCCGAAGCTAGTCCTACAGCCGAACGTATGCCGGCAGCATTTAAGTCGTTAAGGTTTGTGTTCGCTGTTAAGACGCGAGTACCATATTCCCAAATTTCTTGCGCAGTAGGAGCCGTTCCCGCAGTATCAGGTGTGACTCTATTCCAATCGCCCTTACCATTCAGTGAACTCGCTGCAAACGTAGCAGCTACTAAAGCGTCGGCAGCAAACGCACCCGCTGTTAAACATCCGGTTGCAAAGTTCGCAGTCACAAAAGCATCGTCCGCAATCTTCGCCGCAGTAAGGAAGTCAGCCCCAAATTGCGCCGCATCAAGCGTACCCGACGTATTATTAAAGTCCAACCCTGCCTCACCATCGGCATTTACGTCGAGTCTATACTCGATAAGTGAATTAGAACCACCATCATTGACGTCGCCGCTGGAATTATTGCCCAAGACGTTATTATAGACAACGGCCCTCGTCGAACTCACTCCGATATTGATTCCCCAACCCCCTGCGTCGTGAATGTCGTTACCGTAAATGAGTGTGTCATTAGTCGTTCCCTGCTCGATAAGAATTGCGTCACCAGCAGTGCTGTTCATTTGATTATTAAAGATACTGTTATCGTTGCTCGAACCTCCAGTGCCAACAATATGGATGCCTTGACCCGACCCCCCAACACCAGTACCTTCAAAATTGTTATCGTGAATCCGACAGTTACTTCCTCGTAGTATCCGGACACCATCTCCTTGAGTGTCTAAGAACCAGCAATTATGGATTCGCGCAAAGTCTGCGTCTGTAATATCAATGCCATCGCCAGAACCCGATCCTGCCGTGCCAATTCTGGCCCCACTAACTTCAACACCATCGCCAGTAATAGCAAGCGTATCACCACTGCCCGTTCTGGTAATAATAAAGTTTCTCCCAGGACCTCTGAGAAACACATAGTTCTTGCTAATTGTCGTAGTTCCCGCTATCGTATGAGTGGTTGCCCCACTAACCGCACCCGACACAAGAAAGATTACGTCGTGGTTGTTATCGGTGATAGCATTATCGTGACAGTCTTGGATTGTCTTGTATGGATCAGCCCGGCCACCTCGATTACCGTTGCCATGAGTATCTCCGTTGACTGGATCAACATAGTAATAATCTCCTTGCCAAGTATGACTGCCTCGTTGACTCTCGACAAGATCAGCATTCCGGTCAAGTCTCTCGGGCAAATTGTTAGAATCTAGCTCTACTCGTAAGTGTTCTGTGAATGAACCCGCCAGCTTCACCGTCAGGATTACCTCGGGAACACCCGCTGCAAATGCAGCATCAGGCCAATCAACTCGGTATAGACCGGGTGCGTCCGTTCCATCAATCTCAATGGCCTTATTATCAGCATGGGCACTATTCGTAGCAGCCAAAGCAATGGCATCTACTTTTGCCGATGGTGCTACCCCACTGCGAACGTACTGTAGGTCAATATCTGTAATCGTAGCTCCAACAGTCTCTGTACCGTCAGCGGCCGT